>Ga0213881_10000931_pt1 | contig 15371 bp, 13 predicted proteins | sample BarmaccoBMER_R08_FD_160104 | JGI IMG/M metagenome (GOLD analysis project Ga0213881, IMG submission 160104) | Barbacenia macrantha exposed rock microbial communities from rupestrian grasslands, the National Park of Serra do Cipo, Brazil - ER_R08 ... | reverse complement strand
AATGCTCCTGCGAGCCAGGCGCGGTCATCATCTCGAGCGCCATGCGATAATTTGAGTCCACCCGTACTTCATCGCCCTGTTTGAGCGTGAGCTTCAGCAGATCAGCGGAGCGCTGGAGTACGACTGACTGCGTCCCATGCTTGTCGCCCACTCGCAGGCGATCTGTCCCGAGCACTTCTGTGATCTTTGTGACCGGGCCCGCTGATTCAAAACCGAGATCGCCCACAATGACGAAAGCCTCATTCACCAGCACGCGTGTGCCCTTCTTCAACTTCCCGATGGGAATGCGTGGGTCGATGTTGCAGTAGTAATCAGCGCCGCCTACCACAATGTGCGCTGTCTCTTTACTGACGCTGCCGAGAAAAGTACCGATCCGGTTCGCTGGCGACGTCACCTTTTTGATGACTTCCTCCAGCTTCTCGATCATCTGCCGCGCCTCGACAAATGTCTCTTCCCGCTGGGAAATTTCCCGGCGTAGCTCGAGCAGGTCGCGCCGTGTCGGATCACCCGGGGGGAGTGTCGCGATGAGTAGATCGACGCGATCCAGCAGATCAAATTCCCCTTGGTTGCCCGCATCGCTCATCCCCTTTGTCACCGGCTTAGACTATACGCCGACGGAAATTGTTCGACAACGGCCAGGCCGCGCTGCTTTCGCAGGTTTCAGTTTGGCGCGGTACTTTGCCGGCGCAATTGCGCGATACGGATCGCAACGCCGACGCAGCGCTCCCGCTCGCGCGCAGCTTCCGGCTCGGAGAGATATTGAGCCTGGTAGGGCGAACGCAGCGGCTGAAGACATGTCGTCACGGAGTCATTAGCGACGGCGAGACGGGAAAGATTTTCCGCGGTCGGATCTTTGTTCACGGAGTCGAGCAGCAGATCGCGCAGTGCGATATAACAATGGATTTCCTCTTCTGCCGGCGTTTGCGGTGCAGGCGCGGCGACCATCATTCGTTCGTGTCTGGCCGGGACACCGGGAGAAAGCTGCGGCGCACGGATCGTTTCGGTTTGCACGAACTCTCTCCAAAGCATCTCCCGTGCTCACGCAGTGAAGCGGATCGCTCGGAGATGCGGCTGCGGGAAAGTGGTTGAAGCCGTTTGGCCGCGAACCTATCGTCTCGCGCTTCAGGAGCCTTAGCTCAATTGGTTAGAGCGCTGCCCTGTCACGGCAGAGGTTGCGGGTTCGAGCCCCGTAGGCTCCGTTTGCTCGCTCATGGCTCCGCGCGCAAGAACCCGCTCCGCTACGCACAGCGCACACGGATTCACCGCGACTGAAGTACGCGAGCTGCGCGCCCTGAGAACGCCCGCCGGCGTGCAACGATTTCTCGATTCCATGCTGTATCACATCGCAAATACGGCGTGGTCGCCGCGCCGAGTCCTGCATGAACGCACGGCACATTGCCTCGAAGGGGCGATCTTCGCTGCGGCGGCCCTGCGCGTACTTGGCTATCCCGCGCTCATCTGGGATTTGGAGGCAAATCACGACACCGATCATGTGCTGGCCCTGTTCAAGGTGGGCTGCTGCTGGGGCGCGGTGGCCAAGTCTAACTTTGCCGGCTGCCGTTATCGGGAACCGGTTTATCGCACCTTGCGCGAACTGGCCATGAGCTACTTCAATATTTACTTCAACAGCCGCGGCGAGCGTACTTTGCGCCGCTACTCGCAACCCGTAAACCTTGCCCGTTTTGATGAGCGCGGCTGGATGACTTCAGACCAGCCGGTCTGGTACATCGCCGATTATCTTTGTGAAATTCCGCACCGCGCCTTGCTCACGCCCGCGCAAGTACGCCGGCTCACTCGTCTGGACCCCCGCACCCGCGCAAGCGAAATGGTTGGACACCGCACAAGACGAACCGACGCGAGCGCGCGGTGAGCGCATCGAGCCGGCGAAGCCGCAATTCAGGCAGGCCGTTTTGGCGGCCACAAAAAGTTATTGTCACCGCTTCGCGCGACTGCCTACGATGCGCGAAATGTGCGGTGCGCGGCGTATCTTCGCCGTTCCCCTCAGCGCCGTCCCGCCTTTGGAGAGGAGTCACATGATTACCAAATGCATTATCACTACGCTGGCGGCCGGCATTATCACCGCGAGCGCGCAGACCACCGATAATTCGTTCGTCGGCAAATGGAAGATGAACCCGGAGAAAAGTCAGCTCAGCGGGTTAACCTACAAAATCGAAGACGCCGGCAACGATACTTACCGGCTCATTTTCGGCGATCGGGCGCCGGAGACACTTGCCGCGAACGGGACGGAGCACAAGACGCAGTACGGCAGCACATGGGCACTGCGCAAGACAGGCGCGAACACCTGGAAGTTCACGCAGAAGCGGAATGGCACCGTCACTTCAGAAAGCGAGTGGACAGTTTCCGAGGACGGCAAGACCTTCACCAGTAAGGTGGACGTGAAGCGGCCGGACGGTTCCACCTCGCACAACGAGACGGTGATGAAACGCACGGAAGGCAGCGGCAACGGTCTGGCCGGCACGTGGGAAACCTCAGAAGAGAAGATCGGTTCGCCGGCCGTGCTGGAAGTTGCGAAGTGGGGCGAGGATGGTTATGCAATCAGCGAGCCCGCCTTCAAGGATGACCTGCGAGTGAAGACCGACGGCAAGGATTATCCTCATGAAGGGCCGCGCGTGCCGAAAGGCTCGACCGCGTCCGCCAGCAAAACCGGCGAACGCGAGCTCGAGGTCACTAATAAGCTGAACGGCAAAACGATGAACACGGAGCATTACCAGCTTTCTGAAGATGGCAAAACGCTGACCGATACGATCAACTTCCCCGGCGAGAGCAAGCAGGAAGTGGACGTCTACGAACGGCAGTAAAGTACCAGCTTTCCCTGAACCAAACGCCGAAGCGGGCGGCGACCTACGGGTAATACCGCGGTCGTCGCCGCTTCCGGCGAAATTTTTGTGGAAAAACATTGACGGCTGCCGCTCAGGCAGATAGCACCTCGTGAAAACGCGGCCTCCCCCAAGGCGCACAACCAATCACGCGCTCGTTCGCGGGGGAGTTGGTGATGGGATGGACGGGCTCAAACAAGAAAGGACCCGTCATGAAATCGTCAGTGATCACCGCCGCCCTTTGCGCGGCTGTATCTTCCCTGGTCTATGGCCAGACATCGCCTGCGCCAGCAAGTTCCGGAACGCCTCCGCCGCGGACTGAGGTTTACTCCGTCACCTTCATCCACGCCGCGGCGGGAAAGGTAAGCGCGGTCGAACAGGTGGGAAAAAAAGGTCTCGCCGGGAACTCGGCACATGGCTTGTTTCTGCGCCACGAAGCCGGCTCACCTTGGGATTATGTCGCGATTACACACATCGGGCCCAAGGCAACGGTCGAACCCACCGGCAACCCGCGCGGCCGAGAAATGCGACCGCTGATGGACTGGCATGACGATACCTTCGTGAATGGCCCGACGTGGAACGAGTTCGCCAAAGCCATGGGTCTCGATGAGTCGGGTAAACCTTCCAGTAATGAAGATGTCTATGTCCTCTCGGTTTACCGGCCCCTTGTCGGGCAGGATGATGCTCTCGAGAAATTCTTGAGCGAGCCTCCAGGTGCTTCCGGCGATCTCGCTGTCGGAACGGTCCTGTTGCAACACCTCGAGGGCGGCGCATGGCGGTTCCTCTCAATCTCTCGTTACAAGAACTACGAGGATTACGCCAAAAGCGAGACCGCGGCGGTGGCGCAGACGGCAAAAGGAAGCGGAAGCTGGTTCCACTTACGCGACCTGGTCTCGTTTCATAACGACACCATAGCCGTTCATCTCAGCCCCTGACCCAGCAGCGGCGCGCCGCGGGGATCGGGCTGGCCATAACACGGGGCCGTCCTAAGTACACACGGGAGTAGTCGCGATCTCGCGGCCATGGATCGCGAACGGCGCGAGAAACTCCTTCTCCGTCTCAACCGCGAACTTGCGATGGAAGTTCGGGAGGAACTGATGGAACGCTCAGGCTACAGCTAGTTACGATGGGCGCGATTGACCCGCCATAGCGCTCTTTGTCCCGGCGAGGGTGTTGTCTGAGTCTTACACGGGTTCGTGCCGCTGCGATTACCGTGGCGGTTCTATCATTCCCCGCAAGGACAAACTGGTCTGGTTGGAAAGAGCGAAGTGGCTATTGCCGCTTGCAAGGATTCTACCGATAAACGGTGTGGTAATCACACATTGATGGAGGAAAGAGATGAAGAGTGAAATTGAAAGTCAGGAGCTACTCCGGAAATCGGCCAGCTCGGATCGGGCATACCCTGGAGCGCGCTACTCCGTGAGTGAGGGTTACAGAGGGTGGATCATGTTCGTACTCATCCTTATCAGCCTCTGCGCGATTGCTGCCTTCATGTTCCGCTAGAGCTTGCCCGGAATTCGGTTCTGCAGCACACCCACGCGATTCGAGCGCAGTTACCCTCAAACTGACTACTATATTGAGCGTTGGCAGTTTGGCGACGCTAAGAGTACGGATTTGTTCAATGAAGTGAATCCGTGCGGTGTTGCGACCTATCCTTACCTGAACGTCAGACGGAAGGGCCAACGACGAACCGGATGAAGAATTGCGCACCCCAAAGTACCGGGCGGCGGATTTCTCCAGCACGCCCGGCACGCAAATTAGCTATTTCTTAGATTGAGCTGCGAGCTCCTTACTCGTCATCGCGAGGGATGGCGCGAAACGCTGTGCGGACTCCATTTGCGTCAATGGCGCGGCCACCAATTTCGCCTTCGTCATTGATATCGCGCGCTTGCTCCAGTGTCTTGGTGTAGTCAGCCGGTTTGAAGTCATTCAGATCGCGCATGACTCCATTGTGCCAGATAAATGCGCGGCAGTTGCCGTTTCCGTCGCAGGAGAGTCCCACGACTTCACGCCGTTCGTTAATTCCATAGGCTTCACTGTGAACATCTCCGGCTAGAAAACCGAGACCCTGCATTCCATGTTCCTTCGTCCAGATAAATGCCTGGAGAAAATTGCCATCGGGATCGTTTGGTGCACCCGCGAATCCGACAACGTCGCCGCGTTGATTGATGTTAGTCGGCGTGTTCCAATAAGGTGCGCCGAGGTTTCCAAGATCGACGATCTTTTTGCCGTACTTGTCCCACAAGAGCGCGTGCCTGGCGGTGTAGCGCCCGACCGCTTGATCGCAGATTCCCGAAATCCCGACGATCTGTCCTCGATCATTAATACCGGTAGCAGCGCCGGAGGTATCGCCTTGTTCCAGTGGTAACGCCTTTACATTGTCCCGGTCATAGTCGCCGCCGTAAATAACCGGCAGGAACTGTAGTTGCTGAGGCGGAACGCAGGTAGAGTCGTGCACCGGTGTCTCAGCCCAGCCAACTACTCTCCCGGCATCGTTCGCTGCCGTAGCAAAGCCGTTGTTGCCGCCAAGTGTAGGAAGGGCGTGCATGTTGCCGTTTTTCCACACGAAACCGAGGTTAATGTAGCCCGTGCCGGTTGCTCCCGGGTAGAAAGCAGCGCTGCTCCAGGCTTCACCTAATGGATCCGGCGTCGCTGTTTGCGCGATGCCTACCACGATTCCCGAGTTCGATTGGAATGGCCAGGTAACATTGCTATTCGGGCCGCCAAGTGTGCCGAGATCGGTAAGCTTGTTGTCGCGCCAGAGAGTAGCATGCCGGGTTTGATCGCCGGTGAGATTGGAGTAGCCGGCAAGCCAATCGCGGTCGTTGATGCTATTTGCGCGACTATTTGTGCCTCCCAGCGACGGTAGGTCAATGATCCTGTAACTACGTGTATCGTCAGACTGAGAGGCTGCAAATAATCCGCAACCGATGAGGACGAGAGAAATCGCCAGCGGTATGCGGCATAGTCTGAGATGATTGAGATGTGGTTTCGTTGTTTTCATGCAACGAGATTGTTGGAGAAAGCGGCTGGTTGAAATAGCCACTTAGCGTATTTGAAGCAGACCGCTTAGGCGTGCTGCCGATCATGTTTCGTAGCGGAGGGCCGATGAGAAAGGGTAAGGTTATTGCAAGTTCGCGTTTAAAGCTGTCGCGAACTTTGCAAGACCCTCGCGAATTTGCGCGCGAGACCAGGCTGCGAAACCGAAGGTAAGTGCAGGATCAACGGGTGGTTTTATGTAGCAGGACGATAGCGGCTTCGGCCTTATCCCAATTTCTGTGCAAACACGCATAATCACGGGCAGTTGCTCTTTCCTGCGCAGCCAGGCGACAAAGTGCAAACCGGCTTCGGGAATTTCGAGGACGAAGTACTTACTGAGCAGATTGTTGAATTGGCTGATGAAGTAGTCGCGTCGATCCGCGTACAGTTTTCGCATTCGTTTGATATGACTTAGGAAAAAGCCGCCGGTTAAGAATCGTGCGAGGGTGGCCTGGTCGATCGCGGGAGAGTGTTGGTCCATGACTGCGCGAATCTTCACCATGGGCTCAACCAGTTGCTCCGGGGCAAGCAGATAACCGATGCGCAATGATGGATAAAGAATCTTGCTCATGGTGCCGGCGTAAATAACGCGGCCGCAGTGATCGAGCCCCTGCAAACAGGGAAGCGGCGGACCTGTGAAACGAAATTCCGAGTTATGATCGTCTTCAAAAATGAACGCGTTCCGCTCGCGCGCGAACTCTATCAGGGCTATTCGGCGCGGCAGACTCATTGTCATGCCGAGGGGAAATTGATGTGAAGGAGTTACGTAAATAAGGCGAGGGGACGGCTGTTTACGCGAATGAGAGATGACGATTCCTTCTTCATCCACGGGCCTTCCCACCACGCTAGCTCCCGCGAAGTTCAGTACGCGGCGGGCCTGGTAGAATCCCGGATCTTCAATCCACGCCGTGTCGCCACGATTGATTAAGGCAAGAGCGCTGATAATCATGGCCTGCTGAGTTCCGCCCGTGATGATGATCTGTTCGTGACGACACCGTGCACCTCTGAAATCACATAAGTACGTTGCGATGGCCTTGCGCAGATCGATGTCTCCGCGGCTGGATGCGTACTGTAGTAGGTGCGCGCCTTTGCTCGCGAGAACCTCGGACCGAAGTCGCTCCCATGTGTCGATGGGAAATTCATCCAGAGCGACAACTGCTGGCACAAAGGAAACACCAGGCGCACCGGCGATGCCGTAGTCGAGTTGTTTACCCGCGCGCGGATCATGGATGTCAGTAACCCTCCGAGCGAGCCGCGCCGCCCTTCCGACGTCGCGCGTGATCTTCGGTTTCTGCGCGCTCAGGTAAGTCTCGGGCAAAGGATGCGCCACAAAAGTACCGGAACCGACGCGGGAACAAAGATAGCCTTCCGCACCTAGTTTTGAGAAGGCGAGATTAACGGTCAGACGCGAGATCCCCAGATCAGCCGCCAGTGATCGAGATGAAGGCAGGCGCGTCGCGCCATCGCTCACATTCCCCGAGACTAACTCATCCCGGATTTGCCGGTACAACTGCTGATGGAGTGGCTCAGCTGCTGTTCGATCCAAATGAATCATCTCAAAAGCGATGATGCCATGCCTGTGACGCTGCCTGACGCGTTCCTTGAACTCCTTTGCTGGTACGGCCATGAAGATGGGACTATTATTTCCTACACTGGCAGGGCGCCGCAAGGATTCGCAAAAGTGGTATTACCAATTCCCCGAAAGTGGATCGTTGACACTCGCCGGTTGAGCACGAGCTATCGGTCATGCAATTTCCGGTCAGTGATCGTGTCGAAACGAAAGGGCTGGTCTATTTTGCGCGGATGCTCGACAAAATCAGGCTGCGTGCCGCCGGCGAGTTACCTTCGGATTACTTTGTTGGCGGCGTTGAGGAAGATCCCACCCTCTTTGATGCACGCTGCACACGCTTCCTGGCTGTCGATTACGATGAGCTGGCGACTCGTACTCTGCAGGGTGGATCAAATGACGATGTGCTCGAATGGTGCTTCGAACACGGCCGGCGCCCCAGCGAAGAAGAAACCAGGATATGGAACGCATTTCTTACTAAGCGCGGCTGGCGAGATGAAGCGAGCGCTGACCTGCAAGCTGCCAAAGAACGAAATGGCTGGGCAAACCGCGACGACATTCAAACGTGGATGGATTTGCACGACGCAGAAGAAGGCAGGAAGTAAGGCCGCACGTTTGCAGGCTGTTCGGTTGTCGCTTCGTTGATCAATAAGAAACGACTGCATATGTCTGTTCGCACCTTGCCCCTTCGCCAGGCCAATCCGCTCCCTGGCGGAAAGCTGCGCTATCGTTGACTTCCGCTGAGTGCGTTGTTGCCAAGCCAAAGTAGTTCGCCGACAAATAATGCTATGGCTTCAACGGGTGACGTCCTCGTTTGGACTATCTCAGGCATCCTCGCCCTTGGAGTGGGACTGAGCCGGTACTCGAAGTGGAAAACGCGCGACAAACTCGTGCGCGATGTCGCCGCGATGGATCGCGAACGTCGCGAGAAAGTCCTTAACCGTCTCAATCCCGAACTGGCGATGGAAGTTCGCCAGGAACTGATGGAACGCTATGGCTACAGCTAACCAGGCATAATGACATTCGTTGCCAGCCCCGCGTTATATTCCGTCCCAGGCGGCAGCACAGGAAATTCACAAAGCCACAAAGCCGCAGAAAGCGGAGTTCGTCACGAGTAGAATATTTCTGGTTTTTGCCTTCGGGGTTCGAGTTCTTTCAGTAGCCGTCCAGCTGTCGCGGGAGGTGCAGCGCACGGCAACCCCCTGCCGTGGCTACGTCTTGGCACAAATCCGATGCGCAGCTTCTACGGACTTATTGTGACTGTCGCTGAGCTATTGGAGAGTCTGTAACCAGATCCGCTGTGCAGAGTCATGACGGCAGCTTCTTTCACATCGCTGCCTTCGTCCTTATCTTCGAGTGAATGCAGTGTCACGGTCGCTGAGGATTGTCCCGCGGGAATTGTGACCTGGTTGCGCGGCCCGCTAAGGGTATAATCGGTGCCGCGACCCGCATTGCCGCTCGTTGAGTAAGAAATCGTAAGTGAGTGTGACAACCTACGATCGGCGGAGATCCTGAACGTAGCATTCTGACCTTCCTCGATCACACTTGGCGACGCCGAGATTGAGATTTTTGGTGCGCTCGGTGTTGGCGTTGGAGTCGGTGTCGGTGTCGGTGTCGGAGTTGGCGTAGGTGTTGGCGTTGGAGTCGGTGTCGGTGTAGGAGTTGGCGTAGGTGTAGGAGTTGGCGTTGGAGTTGGAGTGGGTGTCGGAGTTGGCGTCGGTGTAGGAGTCGGAGTAGGCGTGGGGGTTGGTGTAGGAGTCGGCGTTGGAGTTGGGGTCGGTGGCGGAGTTGGCGTTGGTGTAGGAGTCGGAGTGGGTGTTGGGGTCGGAGTTGGAACGCTGAAATTGGCAATGGCCTGCCCCCAATTAGCGCTTGCCTCGGTGTTCGCGTACTCACTCACCGCCCAGAAACTGGAATCACCAGGATCAAGGTTAATGCCGCTCATATCGCCGGCACGACCGGTGGACGAGAAGTCTGAGTAATTGGCCTGTCCTGTCCCCGCCGGAACAATGACGGGCGTTTCCATGGTGCCTGCTGCGTCGCTGGAGTTTCGCCCGGTAACGTACATCGACATGTAGTCGGTGGACGAGTCGGTGCCAGACCGCATGTAAGTTATGCCGATCGTGCCATTCGAATTGATATCGATCGCCGGGAAGGTGAGATATGTATTATTACCCGCCGATATCTGACCCTGATCTGACAGAGACGGCGTTCCACTGCTGACGTCAATAATGTACCAGCGGGCGTCATCCTCGGTTGAAGAGGCGGCAATGGCATGCGTCGCGACCAGAGCGTTACTGGCTTCAGCACACTTAAGGATGCGTGAATCAAGGTGGGAGGTTATCACGGTACCGTCGGGATTAAGGGGCGACACGACGGGCGAATATGAATTCACGACAAGGTTCGTCGTTGTGAAAGTTGGCGAACTCGAAAGAACATTGGTCATTTCGATGACGTCGATCGAGGCGTGATCGCCATGCTCGGTTACCAGCCACATCGGGTCACCGCTAACGGAGCCATGCATTGTCGCCGGCCGCACTGAGAAATCAGCGATATCGGTCTGATAATAGTGGAGCGAAGATTGTGAGACGCCGCTGGCGAGATCTGAGGCGCTTACGGCGTTGACCAGAACATGGTTACTACCGGCGACTGTATTAAACATGTTTAAGGTGAAAACCCATGCGTCGCCGTTGTAGCCGAAGTTGCCCGGGTAATCGGCATCATAGACGCCAGTTATACCATGGCTTGTGACGGTGTTTTCAGTCGTGCTGAAATAGTAGAAATTCCAGTCGGCCGCAGTGAGTGTCGCTGGACTTGATGTCTTCGAGACAGCAAAGACGAAGTTGCTGACGTGCGTATTAAAATCGACGTCCTGGTCTCCCACGATGAAGCGGCCGATTAATTCATCGTAAGCGACAATCGGATCGGATAAACCCGAAGTGGCATCGGCATGGGGTAGGCCTCCCTGGGTAAAATAGAAGTCGCTGAGGGAGTCTGATACTTCCGTTGCTCCCGTAGATTTAGGCGTGAAGATGGCGACTTCCTGGTTAACGCTTTCCACGTAGGCCGACGGTCCCGCTGCGCCATTGCTGTCCGGCGGGACGTAGCCACCGCTCTGGTTAAAATCGAGCCCTGAATATCCGCTGCCGGAATTGTTGCTAATAGAGACGCCGGCTTGAGGTCCGAGCCGAGGCAGGGCATTGACCCGCTCTGGATGGAAAGTCACTCGTGGAGGCAGCGGCGGCACGCCAGGCAAATGCACCGCGTCGCCATCGCCGGATTCTTTCTCCGCAGCCGCGTTCTTTACCAAGTACTTCGATGTCTGCTTCGAGCGTGTCTGATGCGAACGGCTCAGCAGCAGCGCTGTACTAGCAAAAATTGCGGCAATGGCGAACGCGACAAGCAGCAGGGCAAGTCGGGGGCGTTTCGGTGTTTTGATAGAGCTGTGTGCGCGTTTTTTCATATGAGCTTTACTTCGAGGTGAGGCTTCATCTATTCACCGTCAAACCGCGGAATTCCGCACCAAACGAGGCCAAATTTCACTGATGAATTTTCTCCCGCTTTCGGACAAGAGCCTGGCCTGTGTCTGTTAAAGCAAAGTTGATGTGTATTCGGCAAGTAAATTCGCATTGCTTAACGAAAATAATACAAATCGTTACCTTCTTTCGGCGAGCAGCCAGTTTGTCTTGTGCCGTGTGTTTTCGTTGAATAAGTAGAAAGCTCCTGTGAAACGGGTAAGTTTTGCTATGTTCCTACTGAGTGCTGCTCTTTGCTTCGCGCAGAGCTCACCAACTCCCTCTCCCAAAGCTGTGACCGGAATTGAAGGAGTAATCAATGTAAGCCCGGTGCCTGTTGGGCCGTCGAAATTGGGTTCGAAGCCGCTGGCAAATACTACGTTTCTGGTCAAAACGCGTGATAAGCTAATTGCGTCCTTTATGACTGACGAACGCGGTCACTTCCAGATAAAGTTGCCTCCGGGGCACTATTCCGTTTCGCGTAAAGACGTGCAGCCGAAAGCTGGGCGCTACGGTCCCTTCGACATTGACGTGACGGACGGGATGACAAACGTCGCGTGGTCGTGCGATAGCGGAATGCGCTAAGTGACTTGGACGCGGAGTTTGGGAAGCGGGGGGGCCGGGGCTTAGTCGCTCTGCTTCCACCAAACTGGGGCGAAAGCTCGCCAGGAACTCAACCAACGCTACGGCGATAGCTAGTCAGCAGGGGCATTCGATGGAAGACATACCTCGATGCGGAAGAGACGTACTCGCCGGCGCGCCGAACAATTCCACCATAACGTTTACGTCGTGCTGCTATCGGACGAAGTGCTGCGCGATCGCGCGCTTCTTCGTCTTAACCCGAAGCGCGACGCCTCCAAGCCGTGCGTCTATGTGGGCATGACCGGGCTTTCCACTGACGATCGCTTCGCGAACCACAAGAAAGGATACAAATCAGCCCGAGTAGTCCGTGAGTACGGAATCCGCCTCCTGCCGGAGCTGTTCGCACATCTGAACCCGATGCCATTCGAAGCCGCTGCGCAGATGGAGAAAGACCTTGCCGAAGATCTGCGGGACGAAGGCTACACCGTCGCCGGCGGTACTTAACTATTACTGCCCTCGTAATTATCCACCGTTGGCAAGCGTTCTGCTGAATCGTGATAAGTTGTCAGCAAGTGCCAACTAAGCGTTTTACTATTGCTGGCGGGGCCCACTGGTGGATGCTCGGGGTGGCCTTTTTGCTGCTCTTTCTGGTGGCGAAGTTCGTCAATCTCAGGCCTGCCGTAGATGAGAGTTTCTTCTTCTCGAGCAGTGATCCCGAGTATCAGCAGACGAAAAAGGTAGAGGAGCAGTTCCCTTCCAAGCCCGAGATAATCCTGACGGTGGCGTCGAACGATATCTCGTCACCGGCGTACTCAGAAAAGATCGGGAAGCTCACTCGGCGCGTGGCAGCGCTCGATGACGTTGATAGCGTCAAGAGCATCACGAGCGGCCCGAAGGGTATTGCCGATGCGCTGGCGAGCCCATTCTGGAGCCGGCTGCTGATCGAGCGGCACAAAAAATCGACAAACGTGATCGCATTCACGTCCGCGAAGGAGAGCGAAAAGCTGATCCGGCAGCTGGAGGGAATCATGCACGAGTTCGACTCGGACAACTTCCGGATCCACATCGCCGGGCCGCCCTATGTCGTGGAAATGATCCGACGCAGCCTGGCGCATGACTTTTGGTACTTCAGTCTCACAGCGGTCGTCCTCTTCGGGCTAACTATGGCAGTGATGTTCCGCTCAGCGCGGCTGTTCCTCGGCATGCTGACGACCTGTATCAGCGCCGTACTTTTAACCCTGCTGCTGCAATCGGCTTTCGGCACCAGGATCGGCATCCTGACGGTGAACCTCGGCACTATCGTGTTCGTGGTGACGTTGTCGCACCTCGTTTACATGACCTTCAACTGGCAGACGCTGGCGAACCGGGCACATCGAATGGACAAGGAATCGCCGGACCTCGCGCTGGCCGCGTTGCGCATGACTCTTCCGCCGTCGTTCTGGTCGATGATCTGCGCCTCGCTCGGCTTCGGCAGTCTCATTCTGGTGCAGGCGAAACCGCTGCGTGAGCTCGGGTTCGGCGGGGTACTCGGCAGTGTGGTCGCGTTCGTCTGCGCCTACACGATGTATCCGCCATTCCTGCGCTGGGCTGTGCCGCGCGAAAGCAAGATCGTGGAGCTGGAACCCCCTCGGAAGTTCTGGACGCGCCGGTTCGCCTGGACCGCGCTCGCGGTCATTGTAGCGACGGCCGGCCTCGCCTTTGGACTCACGCGAATAAATACCGATCCGAGCCTGCTCGATTATTTCAAACCGCACACTCCACTGCGAGACGGTTTGGAGTACGTGGATGGCAGCGGCGGCGCCAACCCGCTCACACTCGTGGTGAAAGCGAATGACGGCGCGGCGTTGGACACGCACGAGGCGTTCTCGCGGCTGAGGTCGCTACATTACGCCTTCGAAGCTGACAAGGACGTTGGCACTGTTCTTTCGCTGCCAACGCTCGTAGCCGAGGCAGATCGGACGCCCTTTGCCGAATTCCTTGGCACTCCAAAAATCGTCAGCAAGCTCGACGAGCCGAAGTACGCGCGCGTCGGCAAAAGCTTCATCAGCGACGACCGCTCTGAGGCGGTCTATCTCCTGCGCATGAAGGAGGAAGGGCGCAGCAAAATGCGCGTGCAGGTTGTGAATGACTTGCGCGGCATTGCCCAGAAGCATGGGTTCAAGGTGGTGCTCGTCGGCGGGATCTATTACCTGCAAGGCCGGCTGGCCCAGCTTGTCGCCTCCAGCCTGGTCACCGGTCTGTTCTGGTTGAACGGGCTTTTCGTTGTGATTGCGTGGATCGTCGCCCGATCAATTCGCGGCGCGGTGGCAATGATCGCCAGCCTTATGATAGTGCCGCTGGCGATGCTGGGCGGCATCGGCTGGCTGCATGTGCCTTTGGATGTGATCTCCGCTCCCGCGACCAACGTTTGCATCGGCATCGCCATAGATTCGATGATCCATCTCGTTTTCGGAGTACGCCGCGCTCAGCGCGATGGAGCGAAAGGATGGACCGCATGGATCGCCGCGCGCGAGGAACAATGGCGCGGGATCGTCTATTCCGACGTGATCATCGCGGCAGGGTTCGCCATCTTTGTCCTCTCGGATTTTCCACCGACGCAACGCTTTGGTTTAGTGGTACTCGCAGGTTGCGTTGTCGACATTCTGGCGAACCTCGTGGTACTGCCACTCCTCGGCGGCGCACAATTCAAGAGGAGCGCGGCGCCGGCCTGAGTAAGCCGCGACGCGATTCCGGCGATGAGCGGGAGTGCAAAGTCCCGGCTCAGCTCGCCTCGCTGACCTGCTTCACACGCGCGCGGTCACAGAAATTCCCAGCCTCCTTTTGCGAAGGCTGGGAAAGTTCCTGTGACGCGAATTGCCCGCTGTTTCGTTACGGCGTCGGACTCTCGGTCGGAGTTGCCGTCGGCGACGGGCTCGCCTCTTCCGTAGTCTTCTTGTGGTGACGGTGGTGACGATGCGTCGTTTTCTTCGTCTCTGCCCTATCCATCGCAGCGCCGGTTCCGGCGCCTACACCGGCTCCCACCGCAGCACCGGCAGGGCCGCCGACAATGGCGCCGGTGCCTGCGCCGACCAGCGCACCAGTCTTGGTGTTCGTACTACAGCCGGCGATCACCGCCAACCCCGCCAGCGCGGAAATCGTTAAGAGTAGTGATTTCTTCATGCCTTCAAATCGGAAGCGGTACCCTGTCTGCGTCCATTCGCGAACCGCCGCGCCCTAAAAAGAACCGGAACTGCGCTGTCATGCCTGCACGGTTATCAGGCTCGTGTTGAACATCTGCACGAAGCTTGCACCGTCGCCGCCGGTACTTAGGTCAACACCAAACCGTCATGCTCACACCCATGCTGTACTTAGGCTCTTACTCCTACTCCTGCTCCTGATCGCGCTCGCGCCGCCTGCTCGTACTCCTGCTCGCCCCCCTTCCCGACTTTACATCACCCACCTGCACGCGATGATCGCGCGTGCCAAACCAAAGCGGACCTGACTGGCGCATTCCGGCCGCATGGGTCGTACTTTGCGTCGTCTGGAGTTCCACCTGGCTCGCCATCAAAATCGGGTTGCGCGACCTGCCCCCGCTCTCATTTGTCGCGTGGCGTTTCGTCCTCGCCACCGCAGCACTGCTGGTGATATCCGTCGGTCGCGAGAAACTGCTGCCCTCGCGCTTCGCCGATTATGTCGTGTTGGGGTTCACGGGCGTGATCATGTTCGGCATCAACTACTCGTTGCTTTTCTGGGCCGAGCTGCACGTTTCGTCTGGCATCGCCGCTGTCATTCAGGCATCCATTCCCATCTTCGGAATGGTCTTCGCGCACTGGATGCTGCCGGAGGAACCGT
>Ga0213881_10000930_pt1 | contig 15371 bp, 13 predicted proteins | sample BarmaccoBMER_R08_FD_160104 | JGI IMG/M metagenome (GOLD analysis project Ga0213881, IMG submission 160104) | Barbacenia macrantha exposed rock microbial communities from rupestrian grasslands, the National Park of Serra do Cipo, Brazil - ER_R08 ... | reverse complement strand
CGCCTGTTCGCGCATTGGGAGCTGCGGTACACGTCCTGGTGACTGGACGGCACGAGCCGGATGAATCGAGAGGTTCACGTCCGGATCTGTGAGGGCCGGGGGCTGAGATGCCCCCGGCTACTCGGCGACCAATCGGTGGGGGTGTGTGCGTCGCGTTCGAGAGCGGACCGCTCATGGTGGCGCACACGGTGGTCTCGGTGGGACCGTAGGCGTTGATCATCCGCCGACCCGGTGACCAGGTGGCGACCAGCTCTGAAGGGCATGCCTCACCGGCCACGATCAATGTCATCGCCGCCGGTAGGCCGTCCTCGGCCGGCAGGGCCGCCAGCATCGAGGGCGGCAACGTCGCGTGGGTCAGCTGTGCCTGCCCGGCCAGCGCGGTCAGCGGTGTTCCAGGCAGCAGCTGTGCGGTCGGAGCGCTGAGGGAGTGGTCTGGGTCGGTGATCGCGATCGTTTCCAACAGATTCAGGAAACGTTGCTGGTGGGCGGTGAGATCGTTGTCGTGGCTCATGTCCGGTCGCAGTGACAACCGCAGCGGCAACACGTTTGACACCATGCCTGGTGCACGTTTCAGGACAGGATCCTGACGGGCCGTGACGGGCACACCGACGACCACGTCCCACGCGCCCGTCAGTCGGTGCACATACACCGCCGTGGCTGCGATCACCATGCGGGACCATCGCACCCCGGCCCGGCGCGCCGCGACCTGCAACCTGTCAACCCCCGACGCTGACCAGCAGGACGTCTGCTGAATACAACTCTCCGGCGTCCCCGATGACCGACCCACGAACCTGACCGGTTCCGGTCGGTCAGCAAAACGTTCTGTCCAATATTTTCGGTCCTGCGCGAACTGCTCCGACGCACGATAGGTCGAATCACACTCCAGCAGTTGGAGCAGCGAACCACACGCGTTCTGATCACTCGCCCACCCTTGCGCGAGCGTCGTATAAAGCTCAGCCACCCGTCGTGCAATGAGGGAAAAACCACACATGTCCATCACGATGTGATGGTAGCTGTGATACCACAAGAACCGGTCCGGCCCCAGTTTGATCAACGCGTAACTGAACAGTGGACCCTGAGCCAGATCCATCGGCCCATATATTTCGATATACTCACCAAGCTTGTAAACCCTGTTCCCGGTACCCAACCGTTGTTCAGCAAACCAGACCTCACGCTGCGCAGCCGACAACGGCAGTGCAATACCATCACTGCCAGACAACGTGCCCCCCGGTTGCGCTCACGTCTGGAAGCGCCGCCTACAACCTGTGCAAAAATCTGTTCGATTATCGCCACGGTCAGGTTAGCCGCTGGGACGCAAGGGTGGCGTAATCACTACATGGTGCCCGCTGCGGTGGTGGCGTTGGATGCGTTGCCGTTGACGCCCCGTGGCAAGCTCGACCGCCAGGCCCTGCCAGGAACGCTGAACCATTCGGAGGGTTACTGGTATCGGAGGGCTTCGATGGGTCGTAGCCGGGCGGCGCGGTAGGCCGGGTAGCCGCCGGCGATGAGTCCGATCGCGAGGCTGACCCCGAAGGAGACAACCACCGAGGAAATGCTGACAGCCGGGGCGAATGAGGTAAAGAGTGAGCCGAAGGAGGACACGAGGGTGGTGCTGAGCAACGACAGGCTAACCCCGATCAGGATGCCGATGAGCCCACCGAGGCCGGCCAGCACAATGGACTCGATGAGGAACTGTTCGAGGATCGCGCGGCGGGTGGCGCCGATCGCTTTGCGGATGCCGATCTCCCGGGTTCGTTCGGTGACCGAGACCAGCATGATATTCAGGACTCCGATACTACCGACGACCAGCGAGATCGCTGCGACGGACGCGGTGAACAGGGTGAGGATGCGCAGGATCTTCTGGAAGGTGTCGAGCTGGCTTCGCAGGGATTGGACCTCGAAGTCCCGCTTCGTGGGGTCTTTTATCCGGTGCCGGTCGCTGAGAATGTGGATCACCTCGTCCACCGTGGCGGGCACGGCCGTCGCTCGCGTGGCTTGCACGATCATCTGATCGATCTTGTCACCGCCGCCGTAGACGTAGCGGCGCGCACTAGTCAGCGGCATCACCGCCATGCTGTCGACCGGCTCACCGATGGGCTGCATCACGCCGATGATCCTGAAGCTCTGGTGGTTGATCCGGATTGTCCGGCTCAGCGCTGCCCTGGCGCCATCACCGAAGAGGTTGGTCGCGACGGTAGACCCCAGCACCACCACTCTTGCGGTGGAGCGGACCTGGCGCTCGTCGAAGAACACTCCGAGCGCCATATCCCGGCTGTTTATCTCAAGCCACCGTTCAGTGCTGCCGACGACGTTCGTGCGGGACTTGGTGGTTTGCGTCTCGGCTACGGCCTCGCCGGTGGTGGCCGGGGTGACGGTGGCGACGTCAGGTGCCTTCTCCAGCGCGGTGACATCGGTGTCGATCAGTTTCTTCGGCTCGCCGCCGCCGGGGATGTTGCCAGACGACTTCACAACGGTGATGAGGTTGGCCAGTGGTTCAATACGCGCATTGACCGAGGACTGTACCCCGTTGCCGATCGCGACCAGCAGGATCACTGCTGCGACTCCGATGACGATGCCAAGCACGGTCAGCGCGGAGCGCAGACGGTTGATCTGCAATGCTCGCAGCGCGATGCGCGCCGCCTCCCACAGGTTCATTGTCTGACCTTCGCCCGGTTCCGCAGCACCCGATCACCCACGGCGCAGCCGTCGCGCAGCCGCTTGGCCCTCTTCCTTTTCTGCGAGCCGGCAGGGCCGTTAGCCGGACCGGCTGAGGTACTCCAATCCCGTCAACCACAACCTAGGCATGAAGTGCAAGCGGGGCGTAAGCAACGCGCAACTGTCACTGCCTCTGAATTACCCTGAGCTTTCGTAGACACTACGGCCTGTTTCCGTGGACGGACTTTCATGATCGCAAATTCGCTGCTTACACCAGGCTTGCGCCCTCATGCGTCAATGGATTCCAGTCCAGACTGGCCGAGGTAGAGGAGGGCGTGCCTATGCTCCTGGTCGCGGTCGCCTGGGCGCCGGGCTACGGCCGATGCGATTCCGCTCAGCACAAATGATCAGCGCAGGACATGCGTTAGTCGGGGAACCTTTGTCGCGGCCATTACGGACTCTGTCTTGATGTCGATCCGAGCCATCGGTTCCCGGCAGTTTTTGCCGAACTCCGCATCTGGCCAGCGCACCACCGCCGTCGATTGTGCCCGGCTCATGCCAATGCAACAGCGCCCCGAAGGACATGGCACCGCGCTAGTGCATGAGTCCAGTCTGATCTGGGTGCCGCGTTGGAGTGAACTTCCTAGCCCAAGCCGACCGGTCGGTACTAACGTCAGCTAATGGGGAATTGCTCTGATGGGCCGAGTCGTACGTTCGACTTATTGGAGCGCAGCTAGTCGGGGGGATGGCGTGTGGACGGCTATGGGCTGAGGCGGTTGGTCACGAGGGACACGAGGGATGTTGAGTCTGTGATCGTGACCAGTATTGGTATGGATTTCAACCTCACGCCGGTGAGGATCCAGCTCACCGGCCGGTTAGCCGTAGAGGCTGATCATACGGTGGTCGATGAGCGGTTGCTTTATGGACGTCAAGCCCGGCTCATCTTTGCGATGCTCGTAGTCGAGCGCGACCGCCCGGTCCACCGCGACGAACTCGCCGAGATACTGTGGCCCTATGGCCTGCCTCGCACCTGGGACGCTGCCCTGCGTGGCGTAGTGAGCAAGGTTCGCGCGTTCTTGGTCGCCGCAGGCCTGCCGCAAAGCGCAGCGTCTTCGGGAGGCTCCGGGACCTACCAGCTTCAGCTCCCGCCAGAGGTGGTGGTCGATGTCGAGACGGCCTGCTCCGCCGTGGAAACCGCGGAGCAGTCCCTGCATGAGAATGATCCTGCCCGGGCGATAGCACTCGCTGAGTACGCCCGGAAGGTCGTGACACGTCCGTTTCTTCCCGACGCGAAGGGGCGATGGGTTGACGGTGTCCGCGACCGTCTCAGCAAGGTGCGTCTGTGGGCGCTGTGTGTGCTCAGCGAAGCCTACGCCCAGCGGGGCCGATACCAACTCGCGGTGCGCGCTGCCGAGGACGCGATCGCGCTCGAACCGTTTCGGGAGCGGACGCATCAGTTGCTCATGCGGGTGCACGCGGCGGCAGGAAACCCAGCCGAGGCCTTGCGTGCCTACGACCGCTGTCGTCGATTACTAGCCGAAGAGCTCGGCGTCGACCCCACAGCCGAGACCGCAGCCCTCCACCTCGCGCTGCTCCGGAATGGGAATGAGTAGGACTGACCTGGAATAGCGCGGCTTGCAGCGGGTGCTTACCGACACCGCGTCACCGATTCCTGTGTGTTCGGCACGGGGGGAATGACGATGAGCGGATGGTAGTAGCCGGGTCCTTGCGGCTCGCCGACCAGTTGGCCGTCGGCTTCCACCCAAGCGTGGGCAATGAAGGGAGAGGTGCGCACACCGGTGCACCAGGTGGGCCAGACACCACGGATGCGGCACAGCAGCGCGGTGGCCAAGGATCGTTGCAGGCAGTACCGGCCGCCGTACAGCACGCTGATCGCCAGGACCGTGTCTAGGGCATCTTTGACCTGGTGATATGTCGCCGGTGCGGCGCGGCGGCGCAGCAGGGTGAGCACGGTGCGGATGCGTCGCGGTGGCAGGTGGGCGAGTACGCGGGCGGTACCGATAGCGATCAGGGCAGCGGGTCGCCGCCGAAGAGGGAGCCGCCAGCCACGTGCCACGGTTTGTGGCTGTGTCATGGGCGGCCCCTTTTACCGTCGGTCACCAGCCCAGCGGTGCGCAAGTGCTGCAGGAGTGTGGCGACGTCGGCAGCTGCCTGCTCAGTGCTCACCTTGTGTCGGTCGGCCAGGGTCTGGGCTATGTGGTCGGGGGCAGCGCCGCCGAGCAGCAGCCGAAGGACGAGTGCACCGGTGATGTTAAGCTGCCAGTAGCGGCCGGCGCGCTCGTCGAGCAAGACCGCGCCGTCGTTGGTGTCCGTGGCAGACACGTCAGTCCGCAACTGCAAGGTCATGGCGCTACTCCTGTCGCGTTGCCGAGGGCGGTCGGGGCCAGGGTGCGCAGCCACGCCTCGCAGGCCAGGGTCCGGTCGAGCGCGGGCATTGGCAGGGTGTACGGGTACAAGCCGAGGCAGACCGCACGCAGAGCGTCGGCGTCGACGAGTCCCAACCGGGCCAGGACCAGGTCGTCGAGCAGACCGGCGAGGTGGGGCCGGGCGCCGCGCAGTCCGACGTGCCAGTCGGCGCTGAAGTCGCCTTTGGTGGTGCGTTGCAGGACCGCGGCGGGCACCAGATCGCGCATTGCCTCGACGATCAGCGGCTTGAACCGCCACGGGGTGGCGCGCTCATACAGACGCACGGCTAGGCAGGCTTCGATCACCCGGTCATCGAGGAACGGGGAGGCCAGCGGCAGTCCGGCGCGCGCCATGATCCCGGCGAGGTGACGGGTGAGGTAGCCGACGCTGCGGAGATCCGCTAGGGCGGCGTGCTGGCCGCGAGTGGGGGCCAGCGGCGCTGCGGTGGCGGCTGCCTTGTGGAACAGGGTGCGGGCGGCGTCGACCGCTCGTGGGGTGGCCCACGGCGGAACCCGCAACGCGGGGCCCCAGCCGAGATCGGGCATACTGCGGGCCGGCGGGGGGGCGGTGAGATTGTCGATGGTGGCGGTCAGCCATCGCTGGTAGGAACGGCGATCGGCCAGCTCCCGCAGGGTAGCCGCCAGTGGCCAGCCGCTCACGGCGCGGCGACCCCGCAGGTGACTGGCCGCGACGCGGGGATGGGTCCAAGCGGTGGTGTGCAGGTAGGCGGGCGGGGCTTGCAGGACCTGATCACCACCCATCCCACCAAGGTGCAGTCGGCTCCCGCGCTCGACGAGGAGGCGGGCCATAAAGGTAGTGGAGGCATGATCCCGGACAGTGATGTGTGGTTCGTCGGCTCCGGTACCAGCATTGCCAACATCGGAATACATCAGGGGCAGCTGCTGGCGGTCGAGCACGAGGTGCTCGACACCGTCCAGCGCCTTGGCGGCGCATTGTGCCCAGCGCGCATCGTCGTGGCCCGCGTCGGTCGAGACCTGAGTCACCGCAATCACCTGGCTGGCGCCACGCGCGGCGAGGAAGCAAATCGGGGTGGAGTCCAGGCCACCGGACAAGTCGCAGCTGATCGTCCCACCTGCCCGGGTGCGGGCCTCAACCGCGGCCACCAGCGCTTGCGCCACGACGGGTGCTGCGTCTGCCAGCGCCACGACCGGCTCCGGTGGTCGCCACCACCGCACCACCCGAGGCGGCTGGTCGGCATCGATGAGAAGGTAGCAATCGTTGCCCAGCGTCCGTACTCCGTGCCATAAGCATCCGTCGGTCAGTGGGTGAGGCAGCGAGGGGTAGACCAGGCAGGCCGCCAACCCTTGTTCGTCCACCGCTGCACTGGCTAGACCGGCCAGCACATCCGCCCGGTCTGCGGCTACTGTCACCTTTCCCACCACGGTGTGAAACACCCGCCGTAGGCCGGAGATGCTGCCTTGCACCCGGACTTGGCCGTCGCTGGCCGCCACCAGGTGGAAACTGCCGGATAGTCCGGCTACCAGCCGATCCAGGTCAGCAACCGTACGCACCCGCTTGGCCAAGGCCGACAGTGTGGCGGCGGTGACCGGCCAGCACCCGATCACCGCCACCTGCCCCCCGGCCATCGGTACCGTCGCCAGCTCGTCCGCGCCCCAGTGGCCCATCAGCCAGGGTCGTCCCGAGGTGTGCGGCAGCGTCTGTGGTGCGTGCTGGTCCAAGGCTGCGGCTACGCCAAGCGTGGCATCGCAATCGGGAAGGACCACAAACCATGGCTGGCCGCAGTCCGGTGCACGAAGAGACGAGCCCACGGCACGTTAGCTCCAGAACCCGAACCGGTCGAGTGTGCTGCCGGCGCTCTCGAAGCGAGTCAGCGCTGTGAACCCACCGATCTCGTCGAGCATTGGTGGTTCGTACATCTCCGGACGTCCGGTGCGGATATCGGTGTCACGCTCTGTCCGAATGTCCATGTTGCATCTTTAGCCTTTCCTGCCTTCGATGGGCCTACAGGTCGTGAGCCGGAACCGGTTAACCGCCTGGTACTCCGCCAACGACGAACCTAGGTAGGAAGCGCAAGCGCGGTGTAAGCCACCCAGCCGTGGCCATGGTCATGATTGTCTTCGTATCGATCTCGGCAAGCCGGAAGATTTCCGTGCGGTGGCGGTGACCGGGCAGCACCCGGTCACCGCCACCTGTGCCCCCCACCTGTGCCGGCACCAGCTCGTCTGCGGCCCAACAGCTCATCAGCGCGGGTCGTCCCGAGGTGTGTGGCAGCGTCTGTGCCGCGGCGGGCTCGCGGCCGCGGCTACGCCACGTGCGGTATCGCAGCCAGGAAGACCACAGACCATGGCTGGCCGCAGTCAGGCGCACGCTATGCGATGCAGTAATCCCACCGAAAGGTCGTTCTTCTCAACGCGGGTCATAACGGTGAACCCAGCGAACGTCTGGACTCTCTGTACCGATCTCCCTGTTACGTTCGTGCGAACGTCCATATTGAACCTTGGGCTTTCCTAGCTGGTATGGGCCAGCTGGGTCATGCACCACACCGGCTGACATACCTGCACCTCCAAGCTGATGTGCCTATACCCTTCTGACCGTAATTTAGGCGGGGAGCGCAAGCGTGGTGTAAGCGGCGGCGGGACGGCTACCAGATTTTGACGCGTTGGTCGGGGAGGCGGAACAGCTTGTCGCCTTGTCTGACGTCGAAGGCCGTGTAGTACTCGGGCAGGTTGCTGACGACACCGTTGGCGCGGAATTCGTTCGGGCTGTGGGGATCGCTCAACAGTTGCTCACGCAGCTGCTTGTCCCGGATTTTGCCGCGCCACACCTGCGCCCACCCTAGGAAGAAGCGCTGCTCGCCGGTGAATCCGTTCATCACGGCGGCCGGTCGGCCGCCGAGCGACAGCCGGTAGGCGCGTTGCGCCACCGTGAGGCCAGACAGGTCGGCGATGTTCTCACCCAAGGTCAACGCGCCGTTGATGTGCTCGCCGGGCAACGGCTCATACGCCGAATACTGCGCGGCCAGGACAGTGGTCCGTGCGGTGAACCGCTGCGCATCTTGCGGGGTCCACCAATCACGGAGGTTGCCGGTTCCGTCGTACTTGCGGCCCTGGTCGTCGAACGCGTGGCTGATCTCGTGACCGATCACCGCGCCGATTCCGCCGTAGTTGACCGCGTCGTCGGCGGTCGCATCGAAGAACGGTGGCTGCAGGATCGCGGCCGGGAACGTGATGTCGTTGAGTGTCGGGTTGTAGAAGGCGTTGACCGTCTGCGGCGTCGTGAACCACTCACCGCGGTCCACCGGCTTCCCGAGCCGGTCAAGATCCCGCTGGTACTCGAGCTGAGCTGAGCGCACCACGTTGCCCACCAGATCGTCGCGGGCAACTCTCAGTTTCGAGTAGTCCTTCCACTCGTTCGGATAACCGATCTTCACGGCGAGCTTGCTGAGCTTGTCCCTGGCCTCGACCTTGGTCGTGGCGCTCATCCAGTCCACGTTGTCGATGGACGAGCGGTAGGCGTCGATCAGTTTGCTGACCAGCGCATCGATTCGCCGTTTGGCATCCGGCGGGAAGTATCGTTGCACATATCGCTGGCCGAGCAGGTCACCCATCGCGCTGTTGACGGCGGTGACTCCCCTTTTCCAGCGGGGGCTGATTTCCTGCTGCCCGGCCAGATCGCGGTTGTGGAACTCGAAGCGCGCTGTGACGAAGTCATTGCTCAGGTAGGGGGCGAGGCCGTCGATGAGCTTAAACTTCAGATACGAGCGCCAGTCCGGCAGTGGCACGGTGGTCAGCGCGGCGCCCAGGGCGGTGAAGAAACTGGGCTCGGCGAGGACGAAGTCGGGAGTATGCACGCCCGCGGCGTCGAGGTAGGTCTTCCAGTCCAGCCCTGGTGTCCGCGCAGTGGCATCGCCGACAGTGAACTTGTTGTAGGTCGCCGTCGCGTCCCGGTTCTGCGCGGCGGTCCACTGGACCTCGGCGAGGCGGTTCTCCACAGCGAGCACCCGGTCGGCCGCGGTATCCGGATGGGCGATGCCGGCCAGACCCAGCATGCGTGCGGCGTAGCCCCGGAGCTGGTCGCGGAGCGTCACAAACTGCGGATCGGATTTCAGGTAGTAGTCCCGGTTGGGCAGGGCGAGCCCACTTTGCGAGACGTCCGGTAGGTACGCTGACGCGTTCTTGGCGTCCTGGTTGATGGATAACGCGATCGGGCTAGGGGTGCCGGTCGTAGCGCTCTCGGCGAAGTACCGGACGAGATCTGCGGGGCTGGCGAGCGCATCGATGCGGTCCAGCGACGCCTTCAGCGGAGCGGCCCCGAGCGCGTCGAGCCGCGCGGTGTCCATGAAGCTCGTGTAGAAGTCGCCGATCTGCTGGTCAGGCGAGCCGGCCGCACCGTGGCGGGCCGCGCTGTCCTCGACGATCGTTCGTAGGTTCTGGTCGGCTTGGTCGGCCAGCGCATCGAACGCGCCGTACCGGGTCCGATCGGCCGGGATGTCGGTGGTGCGCAGCCACTGACCGTTCGCGAACCGGAACAGGTCGTCCTGCACTCGCACCTGGTGGTCGTACCCGGACAGCAGCAGCCCCGACCCCAGCGGCGGTGGCGAGGCGCCCGCGCAGGCCGCCACCGCCCACACCAGTGCCATGGCGAGCACACCAAGGCGTAACCGAGATCGAATCACCAGATCCCCCATGGAAGACGTCCATTTGATCGGAGTCGACGATAGACCAGACGACCGACAACAACACAGTGAGCGCCGAGGCGTAGCCGAGGCGTAACAGGGCACCGGCGTGGCGGCACTAAGCGGGATGGAGCATAGCTGGTGGCTTGCGGAGTCAGGCGAGCGCGGCGAGCGCGGCGTGCACCAAGACCCGGACGCCGACGGGCAGCGCGCGCTCGTCGAGTTGAAAGGTCGGCCGGTGTAGGTCGGACATGGGTCCTGCTCCTGACCACACACCAATCCGGGCGAACGATCCGGGCACGTGCTCCAGGTACCAACCGAAGTCTTCCCCGCCGGAGGACTGTTTGGTACTAGCCAGCGCATCCTGTCCGAGCGCGGCCTCGACGCCAGCGCACAGCAGACGGGTACTTTCCGCGTCGTTGACTACCGGCGGCGCGCCTCGACGGTGGTCGAGGTCGAAGCCCACCCCGGTGGGCGCGAGCAGAGCACTGACCAGTTCCCACACCAACACCTCAGACCCAACCCAGACTTCCTGGTCGCTGGTGCGCAAGGTGCCGCGCAGCACGCCCTTTTCCGGGACTGTGTTGAACGCTTCTCCGGCGTCGACGGCACCCCAGGTCAGCACCGTGCCCGACCGCGGGTCTACGCGGCGTGCGAGCAGTGCCGGCAGTCCCGTGATCACCAGACCCAGCGCGTAGACCAGATCTGCGGTGAGGTGTGGGCGCGAGGTATGCCCGCCCGGCGAGGTCACCCGCAGCTCGAGCAGGTCGGTCGCGGACGTGATCGCGCCAACCCGAGTACCGATCCGTCCCACCTGCAGACGGGGGTCACAGTGCAACCCGAAGATTCGCTCGATACCGTCGAGCGCACCTGCGGCCAGCACGTCCAGCGCACCCCCTGGCTCCTCCTCGGCGGGCTGGAACACCAGGCGCACCCGGCCGGGCAGCTCCGGCGCGCAGGCCAGCGCGAGGGCCGCCCCGAGCAGTGCCGCAGTGTGCGCGTCGTGCCCGCAAGCGTGACACACGCCTTCCACAGTGGACGCGAAGGGAAGGTCGGTGAGCTCGGGCAGTCGCAGAGCGTCGATATCCGCACGGAGTGCTACACACCGCGGACCGCTGCCGACCTCGCAGATCACGCCCGTGCCCACGGGAAGCACCTCCGGGCGCAAGCCGGCCGCCCGGAGGACGTTGACGATGTACTCGGTGGTGGCGTGCTCGTGCCGGTGGGGTTCGGGGTGGGCGTGAATGTGTCGACGCCAGCCGATGACGACGTCTGCCTTGTCCCCCAGCCAAGCATCCAACCAGGACGGTCCGCGCCCGGCGCCGAGGTCCTCCACAATAGACATTACTGTATCCCCCGTGCCCGGTGGCTCGACTTGCTTGGACATGACGGTGAGGCGCGCGGACGGACCCACCCCGGCGCCCAGCGCGACCGCGCCACTGTACCTTCCCTCAGTGGCCATGACGCAATCATTTGCCGTCGTGTCGCACAAAGCCGCTGAGGACGAGGGGTCTCCGGATCGACTACCCCGTTCTCGATCTCCAACCTGCTCCTTTCGGTGGCCCCGGCGGGTTTCTCTGCTGGCGAAGCAGGCCAGTGGCACGGCTGAGCACCACCTGAAGTTCGGAGACGCGCAGGGCACGCAGGGCGACGAGCAGGACGGCACCGCCCAGCACAGCAGCGGCGGCGAGCTCGGCGGCGGCGCGCAACGGGGGCGACGCGTGGGGCATAGCGAGGCGACTCAGGCTGAGGACGGCTAACCCGGCGGCGGCGGCGGCCACCGCGGCCACCGCGATGCGCGCCACCGTGCCCGCCACCAGCCGGGTCCGCAGGTGGCCGAGTCGGTGCCACAGCCACACCTGGCCGATCGCGGCGCCGATGACGAAGGAGGCCGAGTTGGCCGCGGCGAGCCCGATGACGACCTGCTGGGGACTCAGCAGGACTGGCGCGATGAACGACAGGCCGATCTTCCCGGCGACCATCAACGCCATGATCACCGTCGGGGTGCGGGCATCGCCCAGCGCGTAGCACACCCGGAGCTGGAGCAGCACCACGGCGTAGGGCAGCAGACCGAACGCCGACGCGGCCAGGGTATGGCCAAGCCGGTCGGCCTGGGCGAGGTCGGAGTGGCCGTAGGAGAACAGCACGGTGGCGATCTGGTCACCGGCCACGGTGAGCAGGGCCGAGATCGGCAGCAGCAGCAGCGCCGACATCCGGGTACCCAGGGACAGGTCGGCGACCACCTCGTCGATCTTCCCGTCGGCGGTGGCTCGGCTGATCCGGGGCATCAGCGCGGTCAGCACGGAATTGCCCAGCACACCGTAGGGCACGATCAGCAACGTCCAGGCATACGCGTAGGTCGACACACCGCCGCTGGCGGTGGCCGCAGCGATCCGGTAGGTGACCACCAGCCCGATCTGCCCGGCTAGCACGTAAAGGAACACCCAGCCAGCCAGCCCACCGAACGATGACAGCCGCGGATCCCAGCCCCACCGCCAGCGCCACCGAAACTCTGACTGGCGCAGCGCCGGCAGCAGCACCACTGCCTGCACAACGATCCCCAGCGTGGTGCCCGCCCCGAGCACCCACAGCTTGGCCTCCCCCATCAGACTGGGGTGCAGGCTGATCTGGCCGGGGGTGATCGCGTAAGCCCCGATCACCGCGATGACCACCAGGTTGTTGGCCACCGGCGCCCACGCCGGCGGGCCGAACACGCCACGGCTGTTGAGTACCGCCCCCATCAGTGCGGCCAGCCCGTAGAACAGAATCTCCGGCAGCAGCAGGTAGGCAAACGCCGTGGCCAGCGCAGGGCTGGCATGCGGACCGCTGGTCACGGACAGCCGGATCAGCAGTGGTGCCGCAGCCACCGCACCGGCCGTGCCCGCTACCAGGGCGAGGGTGCCCATCGTGAGCAGCCGCTGGGTATAGGCATGCCCGCCGTCGGGATCGGTGCGCTGGGCGCGGACCAGCACCGGGATCGCCACGCTGGACAGCACCCCGCCCAGCAGCAGCTCATAGACCATGTTCGGCAACTCGTTGGCGATGTTGTAGGAGTCGTTGAGCACCCCGAACCCCAGTGCCGCGGCCAGCAGCAGTCTGGCCACCAGCCCGGTCACCCGGCTGATCACCGTGGCCACGGCCATCGACCCCGACGCGTGTGCCAATGACTGACCCGACAGCGCTGCTGGCGGAGCCGCCGGGGAGGGCGTCGGGGACGCGACCAGCGGGGCCGGCGCTCGTGGCAGGTGGTTCCTCTGCGACACGCCGACCAGCACACCACTCCACCCCTCGATCGCCCAAGGCGGGGCGCGGCACACTGTCGAGATGCGTGCTCAGGTGCCCTCGTGGAAGTAGGGGGCAAGAATGGTGCGGGCGGATGTGGCCACGTTGGCCGAGAAGGTGCTGGCCGCCATGGCCGAGCCGATCTGAGTCGTCGATCACGAACTGAACGTGACGACGAGCATCGGCGTCGTCGAGCTTGCGGTGGCCGATACCAACCCGGAGGGACTTCTGCAGGCTGCCGACATCACCATGTATCGAGCGGAAGCAGAAGGTAGGGCTCGCTATGCGATGTACGACCGGAATCGCAACGAACGCGAGGTGACCCGGTTCACGCTGTCCGCCACGATGCTGGCTGCGGTGGAGCGCGGCGAGTTCTTCCTCGAGTACCAGCCGCTGGTCGGGCTCAAGGACGGCGCGCTGCACGGAGTCGAGGCGCTAGTGCGGTGGCGTCACCCAACATTCGGCGTGCTCGGACCCGAACGGTTCATCGACCTCGCACAGGAGTCGGGGTCGATTGTGTAACTCGGGCACTGGGTGCTAGCTCAGGCACGGTGCTGACGAAGCTGCACGGCCCGGGCGTGTACATCGCCCTTGACGATTTCGGCACCGGCTACTGGAACCTACCTGACCTGCGCCGACTGCCGCTGCACGAGCTCAAGCTGGCACGCTCGTTCGCGGCGGGCCTACGCCCCCCGAGCCCGACCTCGTGGACCAGCGGATCGTGGCAGCCCTGGTGGAGCTGACCCACACGCTGGGGTTGACCGTAACCGCCGAAGGCATAGAGACCCCACCCCAGCTCAAGCGGTTCCAGGCGCTAGGGTGCGACGCTGGACAAGGGTCCTTGTTCGGCCTCCCCAGCCCTGCTGAGCAGATCGATGCCCTGCTGCGGACCACCCCCGGCCCGATGAACTCAGCGCGCGAGCGTCATGAGAGAGCGGGACAAACCGTGGAAGGCAGGGACGGTGGTGGCCCCTGATCAATGCCGGTGGGCTGGGTCGAGGCCCACGGTGGCTGCGGCGATGGCGTCGAAGGTCGGCTGTACGGAGATCGCCAGGCTCCAGTCGTCGTACCTGCCACGGTTTGTCCCGCTCTCTCCCGGTACGGCGGGGTTCATCCGGCGAGGGTGAAGGCCCGCACGACGGTGTTTGGATTGTCGAGCCACACTGTCTGGGTGTGGGTGGTCATGGTCATTCCGAAGCGGGTGGGGTGGGGTTTGCCGTGTTCGTACCACCAGTCGTAGGCGGCTACGGCTTCATCCCACAGTCGGCGTGGGCCGAGTTGGTGGACGAGAAGTGGGTTCGGTGAGGTGAGGTGGGCATCCAGCCGGGCCCAGGACTGGGTGGTGATGTCATCGAGCTCCAAGAGGTGGTGGTCTTCACCGAATTTGTGGAGTTCGACGGTGAGGGCACAGTGGGGCACCTGGACTCCGATAGCGAACCCGGCCTGATCACTGTTGATCATGCGGAAGAAATCCCATCCGTGCACGTCGGTGGTGCTCACCTGTGCCTGCTGGATCTGGGCCTGATCAGGTTCGTAGAACCGGCGACGGTGGGCGCGCAGCCGCATGAACGCCAGATCCTCGCTGAAGCGGCCGGTGGCGCGGTGATCGGCGGCCACGTGCAGAGTCAGCAGGACACCGTTGCAGTAGTCGGTTCCCCAGGGTGTGACGATGAGACCACCGGGCCGGGTTTGCGCCAACCAGGCCTGGGGGACGCTCTCGCGGACCGCGGCGGTAGACAGCACCCGGTCGTAGGGTGCTGCGTCCGGGTAGCCTTCCGTCCCGTCTCCGGTGATCACCAGCGGTGAGTATCCGGTGGCAGCCAGTGCTGCTCGTGCGCCGTCGGCGATCATCGGATCGACTTCGATGCTGACCACCCGGCCCCGTGGCCCGACTCGCCGGCACAGCAGCGCGGCGTTCCACCCGGTGCCGGTGCCGATCTCGAGTACCGAATGTCCGGGGCGAAGGTTCAGCGCATCGAGCATGTCGGCCACGATCGAGGGCTTGCTGCACGAGCTGGACGGTGACCAGCCCGTGTTGCCCGCCGTGGTGTGACCCTCATCGACCTGAGTGATCACCGGCTCGTTCGCCGCGACCAGCTCCCGCCAGCGTTGCAGATGATCGTGTTTGGACAATGCGGTGAACCCTGACTGAGAGTGAGCAGCGCCGATATCAACCCAGATGGTCTCGGGAATAAACGGCTCCCGGGGCACCTGTGTGATCAACTCACGCCAATCCGTCCGGGTCATCACCACGATTGCCTAGTCATCCCGCTCAGCGTCGCCTCGCTCCGGCGGCTCATCCTTCTCGTGCCTGCCGCGACCATAGTCTTTAGGTGTCTCCGTCTTGTCC
>Ga0213881_10000929_pt1 | contig 15382 bp, 8 predicted proteins | sample BarmaccoBMER_R08_FD_160104 | JGI IMG/M metagenome (GOLD analysis project Ga0213881, IMG submission 160104) | Barbacenia macrantha exposed rock microbial communities from rupestrian grasslands, the National Park of Serra do Cipo, Brazil - ER_R08 ... | reverse complement strand
AGGGCGAGTTTTTCGGTGATGGCGTCGCGGGTTTTGCGGTCGGTGTATTTCGTCAGCGCGCCTATTTCGTCGAATTCCAAAAGCTCCAGCGGATACTCCGGGCTGATGGGCACCATCCGCACCCGGCCGGCGAAGGCGGCCTTACGTGCCTGCATCGCTTCGACAAGTTCTTCGAGCACCGCCAAGGCGTCAGTGCCGGTGACTGCGTAGCGGGTGAAGATCCGTCGCCCGTAGGCCAGTTCCATGCCCTTGGGGTCGATTCCCGATACCCGTACCCAGCCGTCGCGGATGGCCGGGGCGATGGAGACCAGCGGGCGCCAGGTGATGGAGTTTTTGCCTGCTCCGCTTTCTCCCGCGGTCAATAGGTGACTCGCTGGGCCGGCTAGCGAGATGTGCCAGTCGTGGCCGTATTCGGTGCGCCCGGCCCACACCCGCCGTAAATCCACCGAGGCACCTGCAATACCTGCCAGCTCTTCTAGATCAGGACAGGCGATGGGGTTAGCGAGCAGGTTGCGGCGCTGAAAATCGATCGACACCACATTGGGGGCTAGCTCGCGCACCTGGCAGCGCGCCACGCCACGGGCTGAGGCCAACGCCCGTGCCGCGTCATCGAAGTCTTCTGGTTTTTGGCCAGGCACCAGGCGTACCCGGACTTCGTCCCAGGAGGCGCCTGAGCGCACTCCGATCACCTGGGGCAGCCGGTCGGGTGTCTGGCGCCGCTGGCGGCGCAGTGGGCCTGCGAGCGGGCTGACGGTCACTACGACGGGGACGGTGTCGTGCTTGGTGCCCAAGCCGCAGGCGTGCAGCCATTGCGGCAGCTTGGGCGCATAGACCGTCCAGCGCAGCCACCACGCCCGGAGATGCCGACCCGCCCACGCATCGAAGGACGCCAGGTCGACTAACCGCCATGTGATGAGTGCTGTGGCGACGCTGCCGGTGGTAAGGGCCAGCGATGGCCAACCCTGCAGCGATCGAAGATCGCTAGTTGCCGAACGACGGCCCGGCTATCTAGCTCTGGGTACTCATCACTCAGCGTTTCAGCGTTGAACCACACTTACACTGAGCTACACACGCCGTTGAGCTACACACGTGTGTTGCCGAATTCGCCTCTATGGGATCAAGGCCGCCTCCGGCGGCGTGCCACACGGCTGTGAGCCGCTGAACTCACCTGGCTCGACCGGCCGTACCACGACACTGCGCGCGGCCCTCCGGGCCGTGCTCGGTCGTGCCCGGCCGGTCGGGCACCGTTGCCGACAGTCACCGGCACCATCCGCTGCAACCCGCGAGCGCCCACCGCATGGATCCACCAATCCCGTTGAGATAAACCGCCATCATGAGACCGTGCTCAAACGTCTTAACCAACGCCATCCTGCCGCTGCTGTCCGGTCGAACACGCCCTACTTTTCGGGTCGAAGTAGCTAACCGCGTCATGAGACCAACGATTCGAAGGGAAGCCTACGGTGTCCACGAGTCCGAGCCGATGGATGACGATCGGTGACTTTTTGCTTCGCCGTCTCGAGGAGGTCGGCGTCGGCCACCTTTTCGGCGTTCCTGGCGACTTCAACCTGATGCTGTTGCAGCAGCTGCACGACGCTGGCAGGTTGCGCTGGGTTGGTACCTGTAGTGAGCTCAACGCGTCGTATGCGGCCGACGGCTACGCGCGGCTCAACGGCCTGGGTGCGCTCCTGGTGACCAACGCCGTCGGCGCGCTGAGCGCGATCAACGGGGTGGCCGGTGCCTACAGCGAGCACGTCCCGGTGATCTGCATCTGCGGGTCGATACCGCTGAAGTCCATCGACCGCGGCCTGGGGATGCACCACACGATGGCCGACGGGACCTGGGACCGCTTCCTCGGCGCCTATGCCCAGGTAACCGCCGCGCAGGCCCGGCTGACCCCGCACAACGCGGTCACCGAGATCGACCGGCTGATCCTGACCGCCTGGCGAGACAAGCTCCCGGTGTACCTGGAGCTGCCGTCGGACATCGCCTACCTCGACATCGAGGTCCCGACAGCCCCGCTGATGCTCGCCCAACCGCCCAGCGACCCGGAACGGCTGCGGTCGTGCACCGCCGCGATCGCGGGCCAACTGTCCGGCGCCACGTCGCCGGCGATCCTGGTGGATCTGGACACCGACCGGTTCGGCGCCGCAGCCGAGGTCACGGAGCTGGCCGAGAAAATGCAGCTGCCCGTAGCAGTGATCAGCACAGCCAAGGCAGTGATCGACGAGACGTTCCCTTATTACCTCGGCATCTACAACGGCCAGGCAAGCCAGCCGCACGTCCGCGAGGCGATCGAGACCAGCGACTGCCTGCTGTCCATCGGCTACCGGCCGATCGAGGTAACCACCGGCGACTTCACGGCGTCGCTGCCCGCCAACACCATCCGCGCCCGCGGCCACTCAGTGGACATCGGCGCTGACAACTACCAGGCAGTGGGGCTCAAGGAGGTCCTGCGCGGCGTCATCGACGCAGTCCCGCACGTCACCAACCGCGTGAGGCGTCAGGTCGCGGCAGCCGCGGCGGGCACTGATGCCGACGGCTTGGCCACGCTGACTCAGGCTGCCTACTGGCAGGCCATCCAGGGCTATCTGCGGGCCGGGGACGTGCTCCTGGTTGATAATGGCACGTCATACGCTGTGTTCGGGCTGCACCTGCCGCCGAAGTGCACCTTCGTCGGATCGGTCAACTGGGGCTCGATCGGCTACTCAGTCGCAGCCCTGCTCGGCACCCTGACCGCAGCACCCCACCGCCGCCACCTGCTGTTCGTGGGAGATGGCTCGTTCCAGGTGTCGGCGCAGGAACTGTCAACCATACTGCGCCACGACCACAAACCGGTAATCTTCTTGATCAACAACGGCGGATACACCATCGAACGCGGCTACCTCGGCAAGACCGCACCCTACAACGACATCGCCACCTGGGCCTACGCCGATCTGCCCACGGTGTTCCGTCCGGATACCATGGCGCGCTCGTTCGTCGTTAGCACCACCGCGGACCTGCACCACGCCCTCAGCGCACCGAACGACACGATGATCTTCATCGAATCAATCATGGATCCCTACGACGCTCCCGCCGCGGTCATCACCAGCAGCAACAACGGCGCCGACATCGACTATGGGCCTCGCGGCCCGCAACACCGCGACAACATCCAGCTCCGGCCACATAAGACAGTCGTAGGGCCGAACTAGCCCAAGCTCATGATCAGAAAGGTGCCTCCGGCGGGCCTCGCTCCGGGATGGTCCCCAGCTAGGCCGAGGACAGTGCTGGGTCGTCACCACAGACGCGGGTATCCCGTCGCATCGGCGCCGAAGGTGTAGCGGGCCGGACGCGGGGGACCGAGGTCGTTCAGCCGTAGGGTGCCTCCACCTCGGTCCCCCGCGTCCGGCCCGCTTCAGGACGAGCCCGCCGACGCGACGGGATACCCGCTTCAAGCTCACCCGTGCTGTACGGGCAGAACACCGCCATCATGTCGCCCACGGACGCGGCACACCGGTGAAGCAGCTGACCCGGAATCAGATGTTTGAGCAGCCGGCAGACCCCCCGGCCAGAGTCCGCCGTCCCGATCTACATCAGTTGGTACATCAACGACTACGGATGACCGTGGACGCCCGTGGACGTGAGCCCGAAGATGAGACACGTCCGCGGACAAATTGCAGGTCGTGAAGGGGTGTTGCTTCCGACTACGGAACAGATGGTCATTCGCCACGGCCGGGGAAGGCAGAGACGTGGTTGGGTGACCAGCTGCGCGGGTATTCCGCTGTGTCGGCTCCAAAGGCGTAGCCGACCACAGGGGGCAGGGAATCCATGTCGTTTAGCCGCCGGGTACTCCGCAGGGACCCTGCCCCGCTCCAAGGCAAGCTCGTCGACGCAGGAAACCGCTGCGTTTCCGCACAGCCTGCGGCCGTGAAAGCACTTCATGGTCGTCTCCACCTTTATGCGGTGACGGTGTTGTGGCACGCTGGAGAACCCTTGGCCGCTGAGATGTCCTCGCATCGTTCGGCGCGGTGATCAACCGCTCGATCGAGTCGGCCACGGATAGTAAGAGCCCACTCAAAGCCCGTACTCAGAACATGCTCCTAAGTCTGTGCCAGGTGTACTGGCACTCCACTGGATGCCCTCCGGTCGCCCGCAATCCGGACACAGCTCTCGCTCAACACAAGCGCACACATCCGCATAGCGTGTAATACCCGTCATCGCATGTTTACCACCATGGCACATACCACCTTGGGGGCGTGTTCGTCGCCGCCGACCTGGCGAGCGAAACGACAAAAGACCGAACACTGGTCTGTCGTATCCGCGTACTCGCTGGTGACTGACCTCTCCGATACACGCAGCGGATGAGCAAGGTTGCCTAACGTGACCCCCGCCGCAGCTTCGCTTACTCGCCCGCGACCCGATCAGGTCGCCTGGGGCTGGGGCACCGCCCGTAGGTGGGGCGCCGCTGCCGGTGCTGGTTGTGTGGGGTCGCTGTCGATGGCCTGCTGGGAGGCCTTCGGTGCGAGGTCGCCTCGATATGTGCTGGTGCTGTTCGCGTGGGCTGCGTGCTCCTGGTCAGACCGCTGCCGGAAGCTCATCGTGCGCACCGGGTGGACGAACTTGTAGCCGACGTTGCGCACCGTGCCGATGAGCTGCTCGTGCTCCGGGCCGAGCTTGGCCCGCAGCCGCCGCACGTGGACATCGACCGTCCGGGTGCCGCCGAAGAAGTCGTAGTCCCAGACCTCCGCCAGCAACTGCGCCCGAGTAAACACCCGCCCGGCGTGCCGTGCGAGGTATTTGAGCAGTTCGAACTCCTTATAGGTCAGATCCAACGGACGGCCGCGTAGCCGAACGGTGTAGGTCGATTCGTCAATCACCAGCTCGCCCCGCACCACAGTGCTGCCACGGCGCGCACCAGACTCGGTGGCGCGCCGAGCGACCAGCAGCCCAAGCCGGGCGTCGACCTCGGCTGGTCCCGCGGTGGGCAGCAGGATCTCGTCGACACCCCAATCGACCGACAGCGCCACTAGGCCGCCCTCACGAATGACGATCACCACCGGCACATCCAAGCCGGTGGACCCCAGCAGCCGGCACAGACGCCGCGACTCCATGAAATCCGCACGGGCATCGACGAGCACCGCATCATACGGGCCGGTGTCCAACAAGGCGGCGACCTTCGGGGCGGCCGACCGCACGCGGTGCGCCAGCATCGACAAGGCAGGCAGCACCGAACCCGCTTCGGGGTCGGCCGTGAGCAGCAGCAGTTCCATGGCCGATCCCTCCTGCCACCAGAGACTGGCAACTCGCCACCTCCAGTATCAGCAATGATACCGGTTGTTACTGACCTGATCCGCTGCCCAAGGAAACGGTGGCCGTAACCAGACGCTGCGCAACGACTCCATGCACCATCCTCGACCAAGACGCCTAGGGGCGCCGCCATAGGCGGCCCCCACCTTGACAGCACACAGTTGCCAGCACCAAAGATCATCACCGAAAAAGCATCACGACACCCGGCACACCCTCACCTGGCCGAGACGGACCAGCGCGCCGTGCGTGAACAGACCGCTGACCTCGCAATCCGCGGACGCCACCGTTCCCAGCGGAAGGCCGACCAGACAGGTACTTCCGCGTCCGAGGGGTCATCAACTGGGCTCCCGCCTTGGTCCTTCCCCAGGGCATCGGGCTGCCACCGCGTGACCGCAGTTTTGACCGCAACGAGCAGCACCGTGCTGCACTCGACACACCATCCGACAAACGCCGCATGCCCAGGTCGCGCGGTCTGATTGGGGACTTGCCTGCATCTGCTAATCGCAGGGTCACCAGGACCAACCAGGATCTGTCCCCAGGCCGTCTCCAGGCCGTTAAACGTTGGGCAGACGTGAGAAGTCTTGAGAAATACTGAGATGTAGTTCTGCACTTCAAGAGCCCAAAGGCACGTCATCGGTGCAGATCACTCTGCATCGGGATCAATACATCGAGATAAATACCCGCGTCTCCTGCGGGCCTCGGCTCCGGGATGATCTCAGGACCGCATACGAGACTGGTGGGTCACCATGCGAGCGGGATACCCGCTCCCCACCCCGCTCGTCTTGCCGGCAGGCCAAGAGCGCGCATCCCATTACCGAGAGGTAGCCCAACTTGATTCGTAGGTCACCCCAAGCGGCAAGTCTGCCGAGTCGCAAGCACGCTGGTGGTCTCATTCTTGGTCTCATCCGTCTACGTTCGCCTGCGTTCATCGGTGTTCGCATCAATGCGTTGACGCAGATCGCGGACGTTAACGGTCTTCAACGAACTATCGTCCTAACTCCTGAAAATCGGAAGGTCGGCGGTTCGATCTCGCGTCCGGCCCGGAATTGTAGTCACGGCAGCCGGGGACGTGAGCCTTAGCCGCTTCGACACCCCAAGCTCACGATCAGCCCAGGTGCGACGCGTTGTTAGCTGCTCGTACTTTTGGTGACCCACGGTAAGTGATGGGGCACCGTGACTGGCTTGACGAGCGATTGAGAGCTCTCACCGCGTGCGTGGGGCACGGTCTTCCAAGCTGGCTATGTGGGTTGGATTGTTGTCACCCGCTCGTTGCAGTGGCTAAATCCACCCCTGCGGGGTGCAGCGTCGTTTCTGGTTTTCGGGAAAGGGGTAGCACTGACCTGGTGCAGCCGCGCCCACGGGGAATCGGATTTTTTCCGATGAGGTGAAGGGAGAAGCCATGAAGGTCAAAATGGCGGCCGTGAGCCTGCTGGGCTCGGTGGTGCTGGCCACCACGGGCGCCGGGTTTGCTGCGGCGGCCCAACCGGGTGGCCCGGGTGGGGGTCAACTGTCCCAGCAGGACCAGACGTTCATGACCCAAAACGCGCAGACCGACCTAGCGGAGACCACGGTTGGCCAGCTAGCTGCACAGCGCGCGACCACCGCCCCCATTCGCCAGGCCGCGCAGACCATCGCCTCGGATCACCAACAGGTGCTGTCGAAGTTGCAGGACCTGGCACGCAACCTGCACGTGACGCTGCCCAACTCGCCGGATACCAGCCAGCAGCAGCTGGCTCAACAGCTCAACGCTGCCTCCGGCACGGATTTTGACCAGGCCTACCTCCAAGCCATGGTTCAGGGTCATCAGACCTCGATCAACCAAACCCAGCAAGAGATCCAATCGGGCAGCAATCCCCAGATGATCGATTTCGCGAAGTCGTATTTGCCCGGCGCCCAAAAGCACCTCCAGATGGTTCAGCAGCTCAGCGCGAATCCCTCCGCCAGCACCAGCCCGTCACCCAACGCCAACAATCCACCGAGTAATGCTGGGACGCCGGGGGGCGCCAATCCGCCCAGCGGGGTCAATGCTGGCTCGGGAGGACAGGCAGCCACCTCGCAGATGCCGCCCGAGCTGATTGCTGCCCTGGCCGGTGGAGGTGGCCTACTGGTTTCGATATCCGGCGCGGCGCTGCTTGCTCGTCGCCGGCCGCAGTGACTCCACCATGCCAGCCACGGCGGGTCACGACCTGGACGCGACAAGCATTGCCCGGCTTAGGGCTTACCGTCGGCCTCGGGCTGCTCGCCACGGCCGGTATCGAATCAATCACTAGTGTTCCCGTCACGCCGCAAATCGGCACCGTCCCAGCGGTGCAGACGCCAGCCACCGCCGACTTGACCAGGCAGCTTCCATCCCGACCTGAAACCCCAGCTGTGCTGGGGCTACCTGCACTGACTGGGTCGATCCCGCGACATCTGGCGCTGCCTTCGCTGCAGGTCAACGCCCCCATCGTGCCGGTAGGGCTGCAGCCTGGAGGGGACCTGACCGTGCCCGACGACCCCCACGTGCTGGGCTGGTGGCAAGGCGGCGCACGACCAGGCAGCCGCCAGGGCAGCGTCGTGATCGACGGCCACGTCGACACCGCAGTCCACGGCCCTGGCGCTTTGTTTTCATTACGTCAGGTGCGCCCCGGTGATCCCGTAGTGCTCAGCACCACCCACGGGTCGTGGCATTACCTGATCGTCGCTTTGCGCAGCTACCCCAAGGTCACCCTGCCAGCCGAGGTCTTCACCTCGACCGGGCCACCCCGTCTGGTCATCATCACCTGCGGAGGCGCATTCAACCCCACAACCCGCCAATACGCCGACAACATCATCGCCTACGCCATCCCCGCGTCGACTAACCTCCCAGGACACTCCTGACCGGAAAACAAGCGCACAACGAGTTCGACAGCGCGTGGTCTCAAGCCAGCGCCAGGACGCATATAGGGCACGAATAGCCGTAGACACCCGGATACGGCCGGACAGCGCCGGACATGACGAAGATCGGCCCATCATCTGATCGGTGCTGGCCAGGGGCCGTTTGTGCTGCGTGGCATCAAGGATTTGAAACCTTGGTAGGCGTACGCCGACGGATTTACAGACCGCTCCCGTGCGATCTGATCACCGTTGAAGTCGGCACGAACTGGTCGCCGGCGGTATCGCCAAGATCCAGCCGCACCACAGTCTGGTATCCAGGGGAGTATCACGACGGTGGAGTGACCTTCGTTGGTGCAAGGCACAAAACAAACCGTCCGAGCCCAGTGCCGACCGAGATTAACGCCAAGTGAACACTCTTGGCGGACCACGGAAGGTGCGGCCGCTACTACACTGGCCCCACCCCGACTGCCCCGAGGTATCCGGTCCCACTTCTATCCTCCGGGTGGGGCCGGATCGCCTAGATTGCAGCGAGTTTCCCTGTTTGTTTGATGCTACCGCTACCACGAGCGGCGATCAGTCACTAACTGGCTTGGTTGAGGTGTTCGGCTATGGACGGTGTCCGGAGATGGACAAGACAAGCCCCGCCCGCCCTTGAGCTAGCTACGGCTCACGCCCGCCAGTTTCTGATCAATATGAAGGCCCTCGTGGCCTTGATCCGATGCTGTGGTGTCGTTCGCTAAGACCACGAGGGTTGCTCCATGCGCTTGGCTAGTTGGTATTGCCAGCCCCGACTTCGGCAACGTTGGCCAGGTTGTGACGCCGAGTTGAAAATCAGGCTAACGGTGTTGGTTACACCTTAAGGACTCGGCACTGACTGCCACCCCACGAGGAACTGCACGGTTATGGGAATTACAGCGGCTGCCCGAACTGGTGGGAACACCGCCTATCATCACGACCGGTGGCTATGCCTTGGATTTTGCTGCCTGGGCCGTCTCCCAAGCCTGTACCACCTCGGCAGACAGCCGGCCGCGGTCACTGACGTTATGGCCGTTTTTCTTGGCCCATTCCCGGATCGACTTCAGTGTCTCGCGATTGTAGCCGGTGGCGCGACCGGTGCTTTTGCTGCCTCCGTCTGGGCGGGCAGCACTGCGACGCCGCCCACCGATCTTTCGAGCTGCGTTGACATACTGGGACAACGCATCGTGCAGCTTCGCGCTGTTGTCGTCAGTCAGATCAAGCTCATAGGTCCTGCCATCCAGCGCGAACTCGACTGTGCTAATGTTCTCGGCTGCTTCACCCGTGAGATCGTCGACCAGGGTGACGATAGTTCTCTGCGCCATGGTTAATCCACTTTCGTCATCTCGCATACGGTGTTGCGCACATTAACGTATCTACTTGCCACATCGCAAACCGGCAGGGTAACAACGACGACGCCCGCCGAGTATGCAATGCGGTTACTGCCGTGTCCGGCTACCCGCCCTGGTTTCGTCTGTCACTTCCCAGCTTCCCGCGAGAGGTCATGATGCGCACGCGTATCGCCGCTGCGCACAGCGGGCTGATACGACCATCAGCCACGTTGAGACAAACCAGCGACAGACGGGGCCGGGCCGATGCAGCGCCGACCTCGTTAAGACCATCTACCGCGTTCCACCGGCTCATCTGCACACGCAGCCCCAACAGTAAGCTCACCGATCCAGCCGCAAGGAGTGTTGGCCGCCTGGCGTCAGGAACGGGCAAGAAAGGTAACCGCCCTGCACGGTCTTAAGCGCGCCACGCCTTCCCGTATGCGTCTTGGCAATGCCACACGACGCCCTACCCCGTTGAACTGCCCGGTGTACACCCCCAAGCACCGCACTCGGTCCGTCGAGGGCTGCCCCCGGGCTGCTGCGTGGTCGGCTATGCCAGACCGACGAGATGCCCCATGTCCCCGACGTACAAAATCACTAGCAGCTGCACTGGACCGTTGATCGTTTGGACACTTTATGGTCACAAAACACAGACAGATAACCGAAGATGACAGCACACGACGGGCGTTTGCAATCGCGAAAGCAGCTGGTAACCAGCGCTATCCACAAATAACCACAACTACGGTCCGAGAATCTGTAGGTTTGGGTCGCCGCTCCCTCGCCGAGCATCGTCCACGTCGCGTCGGCGGCGTCAATGGCGCTAACGGCGTCGCACTGCGATGGCGCAAGCGCCACCATTGACCCCACCAACGCGACGAGCAAGGCGGCCAGGAGAGGGACCGGCCAGGAGCAGTACGCGTCCCGTGGCGCTCGCCTTCCGCGCTATAGGTGACCGAAGGGGCACCCGACCCTACGCCAATTGTTCTCCCTTGCGCGAAGCCAGCACGAAATAGCTGCAAAGCCGATCGCAGGGAATCAGAACGAAGCACCACGCCAGAAACGTGTCGAATCCTGTTACGAATTCCTAGCTCCACCGCAAAGCTCTCCGGGCAAAATTGTAGTCACCACAGCCGAAGACGCGACCCGTAGGCGCTTCGACACCGCCTGTCATGCAACCAAACATCCGGGTCGTGCTGTCCGCGTGCTGTAACGAAGGGTCAATGGCGGCCAACTGCGGTACGCCCCGGTACAGGCCATCCGCAAGTCAGCATGTATGACCTGGCACGGTAGAGAGATTCCCAAGCTTTAGACGCGGGTTCAATTTCCGTCACTCGCTCCATCGTAAAAGTGGAGGTCGAATCGCTTGTCCGAGGATTCTGGTCTGACTCGATCCCGCCCTGTTGAGGGGGCTTTGAGCGCGGAGCGGGGTTGTGGTGTTTTAGGGCGTGGTTTGTGTGGTGAGCAGTGTTTCGATGTGTTGTGGCGGTCCTGGTGGGCCGAAGAGTGCGCCGAGTCCCCAGTTGGCGCCCATCGTCATCCAGCAGGTGGCGTGTTCGGTGGTGTTGACCGGGTAGGCGATGACGTTGATCTCGGCGGCGCGGAGGATGTGGATCACGGCTTGTGCGGCCTGGTAACGGAGCTGGGAGTGGCCGTTGGTGATTTGGTGGGCTGGGGGTGGGGCGGTTCGCACGACGCGGATCGGGAGCTCTGCCAGGCAGCCCAGGGCACCGATGCCGCCACTGAAATCGTGAAGCCCGGCGCGCACGCCGAGTTCGGTGAACACCCGGAAGTTGTCCAGGGCTTGTCCACCACCCTCGCCGGCGAGTTCACCGGTGATCGTGCGCAGGGCCGCTACTGGGGCTCGCAGCTCCAGTTCCGGTGGCTGCAGGCCGGTCTGCTCCAGCACTGATCTGATTCTGGCCACTAGGTCGGGGTCTTGTGCTTGGGATGCCGTGAGGTTGATCACTATCGGTATGGGGGTGTGAGTGATGCGGTGGCGCCAGGTCACGGCTTGGTCGGCGGCGGTGCGCAGCAGCCACTGACCGAGGTCATGAACGACACCCGTTCGCTCCGCAGCACGCACGCACTGGTCGTGGGACAGCTCACCGAGTTGGGGGTGCGCCCAGCTCAGTGCTGCTTCGATGGCCACTAGTTGGTGGTCCTCGAGGGTGAGCACAGGCTGGTAGGTCACGTGGAGCTGGCCGAATTCCAGGGCGCCGGGCAGGGCCGCGGCCAGCCGCAGCTGGGCGCGATCAGTGGCATCGGTGGTGGGGTCGAATAAGGCCCATTGCCGTGGGCCTTGGCCGCGCATCCGGCGCAGCGTGGCGCTGGCGTCGCGCATGAGCTCTTCGGGCGTGCATTGGCTGGCCTGGCGCTGCACGATACCGATACTCGCGGTGACTGCCACCCCGATCCCGTCAATGTACAGCGGCTCGGCCAGTTCAGCGTTGATGGTCCTGGCTAACGCGCCCACGTTGACAACCGAGGTGCCAGGTTCGAGAAGTATCGCGTACTCGTCATCACCGAGTCGGGCAACCATGGCCCGCTGGTCTGCGACCGCCCCTTCCAGTCGCCGGGCAACCACATCCAGCAGTTGCTCACCGACCTGATAACCCAACCCGTCATGGATCGCCGAGAAGCCATCCAGATCAAGGTGCATCATCGTGACCACAGCCGAGGGCTCAAGCCGCGCCAGCACTTCTTCCAGGTGGCTCAGAAGGTATTGCCGATTCGGCAGTCCGGTCTGCAGGTCGTGCAGCGTCTGGTGCTGCAACCGCTGCTCCAGCAGCTCTAGATCGGTGATGTCATCAACGATTGTCACCACATGGTGGGGCGCCCGCTCGGCCTGGGCCACTACCGAGGCATGAAGGCCAACCCACATGCTGTCACCATCTGCGCGGCGCACGGGAAAGCGAACGCGCAACTGCGTAACCCGATCCATCACTAGGTCCTGGTAGCGTTCCTGCACCAGGGGCCACTCATCAGGTGGGAATAGCTCGCGCAGCTGGCGTCCCAGTAGTTGCCCCGGTAGGTAGCCAAGAATGCTTTCCAGCCACTGATTAATCTCGACGATCTGCCCATCGCGCTCACTGATCACAATACCGATCGGTAATACCTCACGCTCCTCCCATCCCGCCTCACCGGCCAGCACCTGGTCACACGTCCTACCTGCCCGCATTCCACCACGCGCGTCTTGCTCAATGCCGCGTTCACCAAGTGCGCTGGCGTAGCCAGCGGCTATCTCGCCGCTTAACCGGGCGACTCGACTGACAACGTCGAAACCCGGCAGGTACGAGTACAGCAGATCCGGTAACCACTCGATGATCAACGCGAGAGTCTTGCTCAGCGTGTCACTGCCCCTCACGTGCGCGGCGCTTAGTTCCTCACCGATCCGGCGCCCGACCAAGGACTCGAACTCCGTAGCCAGCGCCGCCTTGACCAACTGATCAGTGACAGCGAGCAGGTGAGCAACGAGCTCGTCGCGTCCCCACGACACATCACTCGTGCCAACAATCACATCCGCCCACCGTCGGGCGAAGACCTCTCGATTTGCGTGGGTCGTCATCGCCGATCTACCCCAGCGTCGTCGGTGAGCTGCACTGGTCACCGGGAATCTTTGTGCACTCTTGTTCCACCCTTGTTGACCTATCGATTGACAAGCACATAACGATCTCGCGAATCGACTTCGATCACTCTACCGCCCACCGACACCGCCATTTGGGGGGCAGGCTCTCCCCCAGACCGAAGATCGTGGGGAGTCCCGGTTTGACCGCGGCACATTGTCAACCTGAAACCTCCACCAATAACCAGATCACCAAAAACGTTCTTGCAGATGCAAGAACAGATTCACGTACAGCGAAACACGCAGACCCTGCCCGGCCACGACACGACGTGCCCCACCGCGGAAACGGCCAAACCTCCCCTTTTCCGTAGCCATCAGAGTTATTCATAGTTCTAGAGAGCTGTCGATGGCGGTCTTTGTAACGCGGACAGCTGGGCGTCCGGGTTATCGTGGTTTGGGCTTTTGGGGTCGTCGCGGGTCAGATGGTGTTGTGCTCTGGCGCGATTGGCGCCCGACCCGGCGGCGTGGACCTCCACGAACGCGCTGGCCGGGTCGGGCTGTCCTCGATTAGTCGGGGATGGTAATCGAGGCGGCCGGAGCCTACACCTTGCATTGAAGAAAGGATGCCGGATGGCCACAAGCTGTTTTTGCCTGTTTACCTCGCCATGATAGAGATTCAGCTGTCAGAAAGCGCTGTTCGCCGGTGATCGCCGTTGGCTAGATGCTGCGCTGAAGCGATCTTAGTAGGTGCTGGATTACTAGCGCGTCGCCGGCCACGGAGGGCTGCTTGCACAAGCTAGGGCGCCACCGCAGTGACCGGCCGTACAGGGTTTAGCGCGGCCGCAGCGCGGCGACGCACGGTCCGTGTGGTCCCTTAATCAGTATTGGTGGCTCGGTGTTCAACTCGACCCACCTGGTCAGCTGATCTGGTGAGGCGAGCACTACGTGGGCTCGTGCCGCAGCCGCAGCGGCAGCCAGCTCCGAGGCGGACAGCAGCGGACTGACCACCAGCGGCAGGGCGTCTTGGTCAATGGCGCCGGCAAACAATTCGGCGAAGCCGGGACCGTCGGGCAGTGTGATCAGCACGGGTTCGTTGCGGTGCACGTCTAGCTCAGCTAACACGGCGGCGACCGCTGCTGCCTGATCGACCAATTGCGGCAAACTCATCCACGCCACCCACTAGTAAAGATCATCATGTCGCGGGTCAGTGGGTCGGACGACGACTGATGGCGCACACAGTAGACCCCTTGTGGGTGTAAAACTAAAGCTGATCATCACCTTTTCGTAAGAACCACCCCGCGCTAACCCCCCTAAAGTCACAACAGCCCCAAACTGACGCGCCCGGCGTCAGATAAATCACTGACCGTGACCCGGCCTGGTCGTTGATGACCGGGCAGCCTGGCACCGCATCGTCTGACCGCGGCGAGGAGGCCGGCAGGTGCTGCTGTGGCGCACCTGGACCGGTTAGCGAACCAGGCAGGCGGTAGCCGTCATCGCACATGGACGCCACACCCATCGAGGCGATAAGCCGTCCGGTCCGTTAGGGGATCTCCGGTGGTGCGCCTGGCTTCACTGGCATATCGGATCTGGCGGAGCTAGTTGGATTCGAGATCTCCGGTGGTGCGCCGAGTTTGACCGGATTATCGGATCTAGTGGAACTACCTTGATTAGTCTGCGGTGGCGGGGGCGATGCTGGCCTTGGGCCTACTCGCCGATGAGAAAGAGTTTTCGTGTTCGCCCAATGAGGTGGCGTGATAATCCCGGGTGCCGAGGCCACCGAGGCTGGGGTGAGCGCAGTTGTGGCGGCCTGCGGTGCGGGGGCCAGCTGCGGTACCCGAGAGGCGGGTGCTCGCACGCGCGCGCCGGGGGGTACCGGGGCAGCTGTTTCGGGACCGATCTGTCCGTTGACCGTGCTGTGGTTGTGCTGCTGGTGCACGACCAGGGTAGTCAATACACCGTCGATGGCGACCGCGCTTGCGACCACAACCAGCAGGAATTTATTCGCCTGTGCCCAGTGAAAATTCATCTAATCCCCCGACTCGACCCCTATGGGAGACTCACGGCAAAGACAACTCAGCAGATACCCGCGCGGGAAGCGCCAAGGAAACCAACAATGCAGCCGAGTGATTCCCGGGGTCCGCAAAGTCGACACGGGCGCAGCACTGCTGCGCGTAATACCTCGACCCCTCCCTATAGTGCTGCCCCGACCGCGCGTTACAGGATAAGTTGCCGGTGAGTCGGAAGACAACCTGGGGACGCCTATAGGATGAACCCATCCAGCAGATAGATCACCCCGGCTGTCCCCGAGGGGCAACCCTGTTCAGAGCAAGGACTC
>Ga0213881_10000928_pt1 | contig 15384 bp, 12 predicted proteins | sample BarmaccoBMER_R08_FD_160104 | JGI IMG/M metagenome (GOLD analysis project Ga0213881, IMG submission 160104) | Barbacenia macrantha exposed rock microbial communities from rupestrian grasslands, the National Park of Serra do Cipo, Brazil - ER_R08 ... | reverse complement strand
TCAGTCCGGATCGGCGCACTCTGGCCAGCGGCAGCACCGACCACACGGTCCGGTTGTGGAAGATGGATGTCGAGCAGGCCATTCAGCGGATCTGTGCCCTGACCGCGAACAACCTCACCTCCGAGACATGGCAGTGGTACGTATCACCCGACCTGCCCTACCACCCGCCCTGCCCATAACCTCTCGAACCACTACCGGGAACCAGAGGACCGACGCTGGGCGGGGCGAGAACGGCCTGAGTTTCGCGCTTGGGCAGAATAGACCGATGAGCTCACGTCGGAAGTCGAAGAAGAACGGCAAGAACGCCTCCGCGAGGAGGCAGCGATTGCCCGAAACGCCATCGTGCCCGTGCCCGATATGCCAGAGCGAGGGTTTCGATGCCGGGCAATTCCTTGATGGATTGCTCGACGACATGGACGCGCTGGTGGTAGCGGCCGACCCGCTGGAGGCTGAGGTCGCCGGCGCGACGATACTCTCGACGCTGACCATAGCCGCGGATCAGACCGGAATGGACGCCGATCTACTCACCCATGTGCTGATCGGCGGGTTCATCCCAGCGTTGCGGGAGGCGGCGGGCGCCGAGGCATTGGCCATGTTGTTCGCGCTGGGCTCGGTTGCTGACGGCGCGGTCGCGGCTGCGGCGGCCGCGGCGGCGGACCAGCTAACCCAGGCCGGGATCGCCAGCCCAGCGTGGGCCGCTGAGTTGGCCGTCCCGGTCACGACCAATAGCTGCTGGCGGTTTCAGAACCCGGGCGGGACCGAAGAAGTCCTAGTGGCCTCGTTCACCCGGGCCGGGCGCTCGCACGCAATGATGCTCCACTGCGATCTGCTTGACTGCGGGGCCGCCACCGAAATCACGCTGATCGAGCCCGACGAGCTGCCCGAGGCCTTGGCGCTGCTGCGTATCGCAAGCACCTGGGACACCGGCGACGCAGGTGGCGTGGTTACCGAAGACACGCTGGATGCGGCCGAGTGGCGTCGGCACGTCGAAAACGCCATCGACTCCCGAGCGGTCCACGACGAAACCGACGGGTTCTTTCTCGATGGGTTCGACCCCGGGAAGTTCGAGATCGAGTTCGACGCTGACGACGCGGATGAACCCGATGCCGAGGAGCCAGATCTGGTGCGCTACCCGGCTCTGGTTTTGCTGTTGCGTGCGCGGCTAGCCACCATGCCAGCCTCACCCAAACCCAAGCCGCTCCACGGTGCCCACATTGGGTGACGGTCGCCGTCTATAATCTATCTATTCTCAACGAAGTTGATCCGTTCATCGGGACCGCCGCGACCTGTCTTCCTCCGGCGAGGGGTCTGGCAGCCACTTGGTGGTGGCCCAAGCCACAGGTCGGCAACACCCATCCGGGTGCCACCTCCCCGCTGGGCATGGTGTCGGCCTGTGTTTACTCGGGGGCCTACCCGACGGGTTACGGGTACTACAGCAAAAGCACCGAGGGCGTGCCCGAGGAGATGTTCGATACGCTCCAAGCTTCGGGGTTCACGCACTTCCAACAGTCCGGCACCGGTGCGATCCGCAAGTACTACAACTACGCGCGGGTCACACCCATGGTGCATCCCCTAGACGACCTCGGCGAGGCTTGGCCGTTGCACAACGAGACGGCCGAGGCCGGGTACTACGCCGTGACTCTGGATACCGGTGTCCGCTGTGAGATCACGGTGGGCGAGAAGGTCGCCGTCCACCGGTACACGTTCCCGGAGAGTCGTAGCGCCCGGGTGGTGCTGGACTTGTCCTGGGGTGGGCTCGCCATCGAGCACGGCCGGACGGTTCCATTACGGGCCTGCGCGGAATGCATGGGGCACGGCCGCGCGCAGGGCACCGTCGTGATGGAGGGTGTGCCCCTGTCGGTGTACCTCGAGGTCATGAGCCCGGGCTGGCGGCAGATGCTCTGGCACGACCGTCGACTGATCGAGGGTGGCACCCGGCTTGACTTCGACAGCATCCGACAGACCACACTGCGCCCCTTCGGCCTGCTTTTCATGGGACCCGTGCGCGCAGGCCAGATCGTCGAGGTACGGCTCGGCTTCTCTCTGCGTGGCCGCGAGCAGGCACGCGAGAATCTGTGGCGCGAGTGCGGCGGCTGCGAGCCGGCCTTCGACAACATCCGGGCCCGCACCAGCTCCCGCTGGGGCGACTACCTCAACCGGGTCCAAGTGGACGGCGGCACGCCCGCGCGACGACAGATCATGGCCACCGCGCTCTACCACTCGCTGATCAAGCCGTGCTTCGCCGACGACGAGAGCCCATTCTGGCCATCCTCTGGGCCGTTCGTGTTCGACGTCTGCACAATGTGGGACATCTATAAGACTCAGATCCCCCTGCTGATGGCGATCGCGCCCGACCGGGCCACTGACCTACTGGAGTCGCTGATCCGGGTATGCGAGGAGGAGGGTAACCTCCCCATTGGCTACCGGATGGCCCGCGGCGCTGACCGATTCTTTCGGCAGGCCAGCGCGCTGGCTCATACCGCCCTAGCCGACGCGAATGCGCTTGGGCTCGGCGACCTCGACTGGAGCTGGGCGCTGGTACACATGGTGGACGACTTGCGCCGCCTCTACGGGGAAGACTTCTTCGAGCACGGCCTAGTGCACCCGATCACGCATACCCTCGACCTCGCCTACGGCAACTACTGCACGGCTCAGGTCGCTCGGAGGCTGGGGGACAAGCGCCTCGCCGACGAGCTGGAGACCCGGAGCCAGTTGTGGATCAACGCATTTGACTCGGCCACCGGATTGCTTCGCGACTCCGAGTTCTACGAAGGCGGCAAGTGGAACTACTCGTTTCGGCTGCTGCACGATATGAGAGCGCGGATCGCCTTGGCTGGAGGCGATGACTCGTTCGTCGCCATGCTCGATGCCTTCTTTGGATTTGGTGCGAATGCCGTGACCCAGCCCGGTCGGCGACCCACGCCTAAAGAGATGGCGGCCGGCTATAGGCTCAATCGGTTCGAAGGGCTGAACAACGAACCGGACATGGAGGCGCCGTGGGCCTACCATTACGCTGGTCGCCCAGACCGGGCGGCGGAGGTCGTTCACGCGGCTCTGACGTGGCAGTTCGGCACCGGGGCTGGCGGCCTGCCGGGCAACGATGACTCCGGGGGGCTCAGCTCGTGGTACGTCTGGGCGTCGCTGGGGCTCTTCCCGATCGCCGGGCAGAGCCTGTTCGTCGTCAACGCGCCGGCCTTTGCCCGAGCCGCTCTACGGGTCGAGAGGGGTGAGTTCGTCATCGAGACCACCGGACACCGCGAGACCCCCGTCGGCTCGGACGGCGTCGAGGGGACACCGCCCACGCAGTATGTGCAGTCGGCGACGCTGAACGGGCGGCCGCTGGAGACGACCCACGTCAGCGCGACGGACGTGCACAGCGGCGGCGTGTTGCAGCTCGTGCTCGGTCCGGAGCCGTCGCCCTGGGGTCGCTTCGCCCGCCCGCCGTCCCTGTCCGATGCGCGCATTAGGAGGGGGAGGACGTGAGTTACCCAGAGCGCCGGCTCGTCGTTGTCGTGCGGGCCGACCCGGTGATCTGCGGCCACTCCAGTGAGGCTCGCAACCTGGCCGAGGTGGCGCTGACCCGCGGCTTCGATGATGTCCGGTTGCTCACCTGGCCGATCGCGACGCTGGAGGCCGCGGGGTTGCCGCTAAAGCCGCTGGACCGTCTGCAGCCATATAGCGACGGAATCACCGTGGAGCGCCCCGAAGCCGTCGGTGACTACCGGGTACCGGACGGCCGTCACCTAGCCGGTCTCACTGGCCGGCTGGTTGAGCTGCTCGCCGAACCGGTCCCGACCACCTGCCTCTCGATGTACTTGGCACCGCACGCGAACGTCGTTATCGATGCCGTGATCGCCGCGCGCGCGGCGGGTTTCGTCACCGACGTCCGCACGATCGCCAAGGCGGTGGGGTCCGACGTCACCAACGTCATCCGGTCCTGCCTGAGTGCGGGACGGTTCGGTGCCGCAGCCGTCACGCTGATCACGTACCTCGCGCACGACAAGGTGGTGGCGGTCTCCGACTACACCCGCGAGCAGATCGTCCTCGCCGCTGAGGCCGTCGACCGACACAGCGGTACCCGGTTTGCCCAGCAATGCCAGGACCGGGTGACCGTCAGCTACCCGCCCATTGATGTCTCCGCCTATGTCGATCTCGACCCGTTGGCGGTGGACGCCGGGCTGGCCCGGCGCGGCCTGCACCGTAACGGCTATGTGCTGTTCCTGTCACGGGTGACCCGGGCTAAGGGCGTCCACGACCTCGTGACGGCCTACACCGCGTCGCGCTCGCGGGACCGGGTCGAGCTCGTCATCGCGGGCACCGGCCCGGCGCTGGCCGAGGTCCGCGAGCTGGCCCGCGGCGACAACCGCGTGGTCTTCCTCACCGACGTGGACGACGACGAGAAACCGCTGCTGATGCGGGGATGCGCGGCTTACGCTCTGCCCACTAAAGCGGAGCTCGACTTCGTCGAGACGTTCGGCATCGTCCTAGCTGAGAAGCTGCTGGCGGGTGGCGGCCCGGTGATCACCACGCTGACCGGCGGGACCGGCGAGGCCGTCGGCGACGCGGCCGTCATCGTGGAGGCCGGCGACGTCACGGCCCTGAGGGCTGCTCTGGACCGCGTGGTGCTGGAGATGCCGGAGCACGAACGGCGTTCCCTGGAGCAGCGCGGCCGCGATCACGCCTTGGCCTTCGACCGTGTTCGTGTCTTCGACGACCTCTTCCGCACCCAAATGCAGCCGCTGCGGCGGACCGCGACGCTCACCTCCCTGCGGCTTTCCGAAGAGCAGGCGGCGGACACCGGGTGATCCAGACGCGCTTCCTAGGTCCACCCCTATTGCCTTATTGGCTCACGCCCCGTCCGGCGTACCCTTTGGTGCGCGCCGCAGTCCGGCGCTTACGGCTCGGAGATCGCTGCGACGGACTGCAAGGCCAGCTCCAGCTCTTCCCTGGGCTCCACCACGACTGTGCGCACCTCGCCGAACACGGCGAGCCCCTGGGTGACTTGGTCCCTCACCTCCGGCTGGTCTTCGCCGATCTCGCCGGTGAAGACCACCGCATCCAGCGTCGGCAAGCTGGCCGCGACTGCGGCGATCTCCTGTCGCGCGCGGTGGCAGAACACGGCGAGTGCCTGCTCGGCCACCACGTCGCCGCCCCGCGCGGCGGCTACCAGATCCCGTGTGTCTAAGGAGCGTCCGGCCGAAAGGCCGAGTAGCCCACCGCGGGTTGAGATGCCCTCCCGCACTTCGGCAGGGGTGAGGCCGGCGTGTTCGATCAGCCATAGCAGCAGCCCAGGGTCGACGCTGCCGGAACGGGTGGTCATCACCATGCCCTCCAGCGGGGTGAAGCCCATGGATGTGTCTACGGATGTGTCTACGCTGCGTCCTCGGTCCACGGCTGTGGCTGAGCAGCCGCCGCCGAGATGCGCGATCACCAGGCGCAGTTCGTTCGTCGGTCGACCCAGCTGTGCCGCCGCTTGGCGCAGCGCCCAAGAGCAGGACAGGCCGTGAAAACCGTAGCGTCGCAGACCGTAGTCCGCCCGCCAGTTCGCCGGCAGAGCGTAGTTTGCCGCGTGTTCGGGCAAATTAGCGTGGAACGCGGTGAGCAGCGCCACCAGGGCGTCGCGCTCGCGTTCCAGCGCCGCCGCAGTGGGATCATCCGGGCTTCGAGGTTGGCCTTGCGTGCCGGCTCTGGCGTTTGGCCCCGATCCATCCACCGATCCCGCTGGCCGCCGCGGACAGGACGAGCCCCAGCACAGCCCAGCCAGCCGCCAGGCGAGCCAGGCCCACTTCGGAGATCGGTCCGTGCATGTCGCCGACGGCGTTCACCGCGTAGACGATGAACCAGCCAAGCAGCGCGCTCCCGCCAGCCAGCGCGAAGCCCAAGTAGACAATGACGGTGAGCGCCCAGCTCACCAGGCCGTGGGCGACACCGCCCCGGGCGTGCCACCAGCGCCCGGACGCACCGGCGGCAATGCCGCCGAGCAGGAACGCTATCAGTCCGAGCACCCCACTGATGATTGCTCTCGATACGGGAGGGGTCGACGGAGGAACCGCAGTGCTAACGCCAAGCCAGCCGAGCGCGACGAACAGCAGCTGGAGCACGATACTGGTGGTCAGCGTGGTGAGCACTCCGACCCACACCGGGCCCCACTGGATTCGGTCGCGCGGGCCATCGCCATCCCACGGCGGCAGCCCACCGTGGTTGAGGCGAGCGCGGTTGGGCGCTTCGGTATCGCCGGTGCCGGAGATTCCGGTATTCACGTCGCTTGTCATCTGTTGGTCCTTTCCAAAGTGTCCGCTGATCCGCTCGCGATCGTGGCGCGGCGAAAGTGCCCAGGCACCGCGCGCTCGATCGTCGCCTAAGCGGAGTCGCTAACGCGCCCCGCGAGCCGCGCCGGTGAGGCGCGGTTTCAGGCCGTTGCGCCCTCCGGGTGCACCCCCTCCGCAAACTCCTCGATGATCTTCGCGCAGAAAGCTGGCAGATCGCGAGGGCTGCGGCTGGACACTAAGCCGTGATCTGTCACCACTTCTTCGTCCACGACCGTGCCTCCGGCGTTGCGGATGTCGGTACGCAGGCTGGGGTAAGAGGTCAGGGTGCGGCCACGGACAAGGTCTGCTTCAACAAGCGTCCAGGGCCCATGGCAGATCACCCCGACTGGTTTCCCGGCATGGAAGAAGTCTTGGACGAAACGGCGCACGTCGGCGTTCATCCGCAGCCGGTCGGCATTCACCGTGCCTCCCGGCATGATCAATGCGTCGTAGTCTTCGGCGCGCGCATCAGACGCCACCTGGTCGACCTGGTAGCGGTTCGTGGGAGTGATGTCGGACTTCATCGCTTGAATCTCACCCCCGCTGACCGACACGAGATCGACGTCCGCACCCGCTTCCGTCACGGCACGGCGAGGTTCAGTCAGCTCGACCTCTTCCACCCCATCGGTAGCCAGGATCGCGACGCGCTTTCCCGCCAATGTTGCGGCCATCAGATCTCCTTGTGTGTCTCACGTCTTGCCGACGCCGCTGGTGATACCCGGGCTGCACCATTCGAAACAGGACTGAACAGGACCGAGCTCCACCGACCGCAGGTACTGCCCAACCCGCCCCCCGCCCGGTCGCCATCACCCAGAGCAACATCGCCGACATCCAACGCCGCATCGAGCTGCTGGAACGGCCGATGATCGAATCATCTATTGAGGGTCTGCTGAGGCCGGGAACCGCCGGCTGCGGTGAGGCGAGCGGCGAACTCAGTGAGTGCGGCCCGGTCGATGTTGCTGACGCTGACCCGGAACGTGCCGCGGTCATCCGGGAGGAAAGCGGTACCCGGAACGACCAGCGTGTCGTGCCTGATGGCGAGCTCGCGCACGACGTTGTCGGTGGGGCGCCCGACGAAAGGGTGACGTACCCAGCCGAAGAACCCGCCGGTGGACAGTAACTCGAAGCCACCAGGACACTCAGCCATCATGGCCGCGAACCACCGGCGTTTGTCGGCGATTTCCCGGGCCCTGGCGCGTCGCCACTGCTGGGCGCTGGTCAAACCGGCCCAGGCGGCCTCCTGGCCGATCCGGGGTGCGCAGATCGCCACGCAGTCGAGCAGTTTCATCACCTCGCGGTTGAGCTCCGTGGACGCGACCACCGCACCCACCCGGTAGCCTGGGATGGCGAAGTCTTTTGAGAAGCTGTGCAGGCTTACCAGCGTGCGCGCCCAGTCCGGGTCGGCGAACAGCGCGTGGGGCGGCTCGTCGGTGTCGATGAACGAGCGGTAGGTCTCGTCGAGGATCAGCGCGATGTCGTGTCGCGTGGCCACCGCCGAGAGTTCCGCGATCCGGTGTTGGTCGAGCGTCACCCCGCTCGGATTGCCCGGTGTCACCAGGACGATCGCGCGGGTCCGTGGGGTGATGAGGTCTTCGGCCGCCGCCGCGGTCGGCGCGAGATCCGGTCCGGGCTCGAGGTATACCGGCGCGATGCCGTTCATGCGCAGCCACATGTCGTGATTGAAGTAGTAGGGCAGCGTGAGGACTACCTCGTCCCCCGGTTGCGCGAGCGCCGATATCACGAGGCAGAACGCCTGGTTGCAGCCGGCGGTGATAACCACGTGTTCCGCGCGCACGTGTCCGCGGTAGGCGGTACGCAGCTCAGTGGCGAACAGCTCGCGCAGGTGCGGCAGCCCGGCGATCTCCACGTAGTCCCCGCCGTGCTGATGGCGGGCGACGGCGACTATGTGCTCGATCACCTCGGGTGCGGCGGGATACTGCGGAGCAGCCTGGGCCAGGTCCAGCAGCGCGCGCTCTCTGGCCCGGCGGTCGAGGAGCGCACGCGCGGTACGAATCGGCGAGTCGATCTGGCGTACTGTTTCAGGGTTCAGTCGCACCGTTATGCTCCCTTCGACGTTGGTAGCGCACGGCGGGGCGACCGGTCCCCGCTTTTGGGGATAGTAAGGGCGCGGAACTCACATGCCGGTCATCTGGGTGCGCGCCCTTGCGGCGACCAGGGGCGTGGGCCGACAGCGGAGGTATCGGCCATGGGCGAGTTTACGGCGGTGTCCGCCGAGGACCAGGCGATCGGTGAGCGGGTTCGGGTGATCCGGCGTCGGCGTGGCCTGTCGGCGGAGACGGCGGCCGGCCTGGCGGGCATCGACAAAAGCTTCCTCAGTCGCTTGGAGCGCGGGGAGCGGGCTTTCGTGCGGCGGGGGCTGCTGGAGAACCTGGCGACCGCGTTAGGGTGCTCCGTGGCCGATCTGACCGGCCAGCCGTACCTGTCGGTGGATCGGGACACCCAGGCTGCGCTAGCAGCGATTCCGGACGTGGCGGCCACGTTGCACGACTGCACCTTGTCGGATGTGCCAGACGTGCCTGCCCGCCCGATCGGGGAGCTGGTGACAGGGGCGGCGGCCGCGTTGGCCTACTCCGACAACGTGGAGCTGCACCGAGCCGGGGACGGGCTGGGCGCGCTGCTCACCGAGCTGCACGTGCACGCGGTCACCGGGGACGGCGACACTAAACGGACGGCCTTGGCGGCGCTGGTGGAGGCGTGCATCGTCGCACGGGCGTTGGCCGGGACGATGGGGCACGTGGATCTGGCCGTAGCGGCGGCCCGGCGCGGCTACGACGCCGCGCGGACCCTGGAGCGGCCCGACCTGATCGGGTTTATGGCAATGGGCCGCACCATGACCCTGGGTCGGGTGGGTGCCCGGCGCCGGGCGTTGCGGGTGGCCAGCCAGGTGTTGGCTGAGCTGCCCACCGGCCCAGCCGGCGCCGACACCCGGGCCACGGAGGCGCGGGGCATGTTGCACCTGTCAGCGGCGCTGATCTCGGCGCGGGGCGGTTCCGCCAGCGACGCCGAGACGCACCTAGGGGAGGCGCGGGCGCTGGCGGAGGCGGTGGGCGAGCGCAACGCGCTGCGGTTCCACTTCGGCCGGGCGAACGTGGCCGCGTGGGACGTGGCGGTGGCAGTGGAGAACGGTACCGGCCCCGACGCGGCCGCCCGATTCGAGGCGGCCGGGATCGACCCGCACGCGTTCCACTCCCGGGACCGGGAGGCGTCGGTCCACTTGGACCTGGCGCGGGCATGGGCGCAGGCCGACGGGGACCGGGACGGCGCGGTGGTGCGGGCGCTGGACACGGCCGACCGGCTAGCCCCGATCCGGGTACGCTCGGACCCCATCGCCCGGGACCTGGTGGTGGAGCTGCACCGGCGGGCCCGGCGGCGCGTGTGGGAGCTGGACAGCCTGCGCAACCGCTTGGGCGTCGCCTGACCAGCGGTGGGTTGCCACTTGGCAACATGTGGCACGGGGTGACTCCTAGCGTCACACAGTGTGCCTGGCCTGGGCGTCCTAACCTGGCGAGACCTGCTGTCGTTCTACCTTGCCCGGCTCCGGACGTGGCGGGCAGAAGGCGCTACGCCCTGTGTAGGCCTGACGATCGGCCGCCCGGACTCGCCACGGTTTGGGCGAGGTAGTTCGTCCCCGCGTCCGCTCATGCCACGTCTGCCTGTGGGCGCGTCAGATCCGGACCGTCGCCGGGGAAGGGCCCCTGGAGTTCGCGGGCCTCCGTGCGGGTGGCATCACCGTCGTGGCCGAGTACGCTGGCTCGTACCGTACCTCCCGAGTTAGGGGCCAGAATAGAACAACAAATCCACTGAAATCGCCTTGACAAGTTTGTTGAGCAGCTGCAAAACAGCACTACCGAACACGATGACGAATTAGCCGACGCTATCTGAGACGTCTTGCACCGGGGCCCGCGCCAACGTCATGGCGCCATCCTCTGATGAGATCGTTACCCGTAAGGCTAAGACCGGTGTCTACGGGACCGTGCTCAACGACCTGATCGACGAGCTGCGAGCGCGGATCTCCCGGCAGTTCCTGGACTTGGACGCCGCTCTCACAATACGGGTCGATACCATGCACCGCTAAGTCGCGGAAGTCCTCGCAAATGCAAGACAGATGGGCACTTTCCCACCCGGATGCTCGCGCGAGTTCTTGTGCTCTTTCGCGGCCCGGCTTCCTAACCATAGGGAGGGCTTATGATCGTGTTGTTTGGGGCGAGCGGGTACACCGGGCAGCGGGTGGCAGAGGCAATGGTTCGGCGTGGTCTGCGGCCGATCCTGGTCGGGCGCAGCGCTGGCAGGCTCGCCTCGCTGGCACAGCGGCTTGGGGATCTGGGGTTTGGCAAGCTCGAGGTGGTGACGGCCGACGTCGGCAATGCCGCGTCGATGCGAGCATTGATCGGCAGGGGTGACGTGTTAGTCAGCACCGTCGGCCCATTCGCCCGGCTAGGCGAGCCAGCGCTAAGGACAGCGGTCAATGCGGGGGCGACGTATCTTGACTCGACTGGTGAAGCAACGTTCATCCGTCGGGTATTCGAGGAATTTGGCCCGCTGGCTGAGCAGACGGGTGCTAGCCTGATCCCCGCGTTCGCGCATGACTACGTGCCCGGTAACCTTGCCGGCGCCCTCGTGTTGCGGCACGCAGGTGGCGTGGCGCACCGGGTCGAGATTGGATATCTGGTCGGTGGAACGGGCCAGGTCCAGGCAATTAGCCGGGTTGCATTCGCCTACCTTGTAGAACGGGCCACCAAGCCTGGCTTTACCTGGCGGGACGGGATCCAGGTGGAACCCACGGGGTTGCGAATGCAAACTTTTCCTTTGAACGGGCGTGAATGCCTAGCGCTGACCATCGGCTCTACGGAGCATTACGCGCTGCCCCGGCTTGCTGGTCCCAATGGTCTGCATGAGGTGGACGTCTACTTCGGCTGGTTCAGATCTACCACGCGCGCGGCGCCCCTTTCCTCCCGAGTCATTCCGGCACTGCTGCCAGCGCTGCTGGCGATGCCCGCAGCGAGGTTATTGATGCACAGAATTGGGAATTTCGCGGTGCGTTGGGCCGCCGAGGAGCCTGACTCAGTCGCCTTGGCGCGGATCACCTCGCACGTCATCGGAACCGCCCGCAACGCGTCTGGCACCGCGCTTGCGGAGGTGCGCCTGATGGCCGCCGGCGATCCCTACCAACTCACTGCGGGCTTGCTTGCCTGGGCTGCGCAGCGGGCCGCCGAACACGGCGTATCGAGCCCTGGAGCCCTAGGCCCCGTGGAAGCCTTCGGCTTGGAGGCGTTAGAAGTCGGGGCTGCTGAAGCCGGACTGCATCGCCTCTGACCGGAAGATTACGCCACCAACCCCACATTGCGGACTGCTGATGCGGCTCTAACGATCTTCAGCCTCTGAGTTCTTCGAGTTCTTCACGTTTGTGTCATCCCTGTAGGCGCGGGGCCGGTCAACCCTCGGTTCCTCGGCTCGCCTCGCGGCGTTGCGCACATCCGCAACCCGCGGGGATACAACACGACAGACCGCGAAGGGCGGACATGTCGGCTGGGAAGCAGCCGCAAGCGCCACCGGGCGGCAAGGGTGGCCACGGCCAAAGTCGCCTCAACGACGGCGAACGTATCGCCGATACACTTGCGCGCCCCGGCGGCGAAGGGGATGAAAGCCTCACGGGGTGGCTGCGCGGGGTGCCCGTCGATCCAGCGGTCAGGGTCAAAGCGGTCATGATCAGGATAGACGTCGGGCAGGTGGTGGAGCAGGTAGGGACTGCAGATCAGGATGGTGCCCGCGGGGATGGGATGCCCGCCCAGGTGGGTATCGGTGGTAGTGGTGCGAGCAAGTGACCAGACAGGCGGATACATCCGCAGTGTCTCGGTGATGACTCGGCCAGTAAGTTGCAGTTTCGGTAGGTCGTCAAAGCAAGCAGCCCTCCCTCCGAGGACCGCATCGACCTCGGCATGGAGTCGCTGTTCGACCTCAGGGTGACATGCCAGAAGATACACCGCCCACGCCAAGACGGTGGCGGTGCTCTCAAATCCCGCGACAAAAAACGTGATGACTTGATCGACAATCTCGGTGTCGGACAGGCCCTGGTTTTCGGTAGGGTCGCGGACGGTCAATAGTGTAGAGAGCAGATCGTCACGGTCGGCGCCGTCGGTCCGGTGGTCGGTGATCACGCGGCGGGTGATCTTTCGCAGGCGGTTCCGAGCTCGGTTGAAACGGCGATTTCCGACGATAAGGAACTTGTCCAGCGTCGGCGGGACGATCGTGCGTATGTAGATATCCGCCAGGATCGTGTTGAAATCATTGAACACCGCTTGGAGCACGGCTGAGGGCAGCGTGTCAGAGAACATGATCTCGACTGCAATCCTGACCGTTAATGTCATCATCTCGGAGAAGATGTCGAGGACCTGGTCGTGCTGCCAGGATTCGGTGACCTCGGCGATGTGTTTGGTCATGACCTGCGCGTAGCCGGAAAATCGCGCCGGGTGGAAGGCGGGTTGGACCAGGCGACGCTGCCGCCGATGCAGGTCGTGTGGGCAGGTGGCCAGGCCATCACCGAATGCCTCTCGGGCGCAGTCAAAGAAAGGTCCAGCCTTGTCAAAGACGCGGTCATTGAGCAGAACCTGGCGGACCAACTCCGGTGTGCATACCACAGTAGCTTCGAAGGGACCGATCCGGATACGTACCAGGTCACCGTGGGCGGGTAAGGAAGTCAAAAAAACCAGCGGATCATACAACATTGGCAGTGTATGACCGAATAACGGCAATGCCCTAGGCGCAATACCTGCCCTAGACTCCGTCCTCATGATTCCCTCCAGCGAGAATTAATTCTACATAAATACACAAGGATCGCGACAGATCAGCGGGTGTCAAGCCATAATCGCAGCTCGTGGCCCCGACATGCAAGCTGCCCTCTACAATGAGTCACAGCGTGGCACGATCAGCGCGCCCCGACGTTAGCCTTGATCGTTCGCGCGCTCGCGACGTACCGCGCACCACGCGGTCATCGACGCGCATAACAGGGATCAGGGACCAGCGCGGACCTGACAGCGGCGGTGCGTATGCAGTTTCATACGGTCCGATCAACCCATGATCGTCTCCTGCGCGCCGTGCGCCCGATGAGTCCGGCGTGGTCGGCCAGCCAAATACCGATCACGGCATCCACCGCCGCAAAGTCGACTCTGGCGAGCACCCACCACCCCGTGGCCTTTCAAACGAAAAGTATGGGCCGAGAGCAGAGCAAGGTCAAATGCCGTTAAATTAATGATCGTTTCTGCTCGCAGGGTCATGGTCGGACCGCAGTGAGCAGCATGTAGCCGACTTGTGGGATTATCCCGAACTGTTCAAGGAAACGAGCAACAGTCACTGCTTGCGGAAAGATCTCACTGCCGAAGGTGGAGGCGATTTGCTGAAACATGGCGGGCAGGCTAGCGTATGAGCGCTCGACATGCTCCCGGATGTCCGTGAATTCTACGAGCTGTAGACCGACACGGTGTACGTGTTCCCGGTACATGTCAGCGGTGATGAGGGGTGGAATTTGAAGAAGCTGGCTTGCATGCACTGCAAGGTTAGCCTCATTGCCACTGATTTCATCGCTTTGATAGAAATCGGCGATGACCAGCCGTGCGCCGGGGCGGAGTACCCGCGCTAAGTTGCCGAAGACGGTATCTTTGTCCCGCATATGAAGTATGGATTCAATGGCATAGGCACCCTCGAACGAGGAGTCTTCGAAAGGGAGTTCCGTAGCATCTGCTAACTGGAACGAAACCTGTTCCGCCAGCCCTTCGTCATACGAGCGCGCCCTAGCCAACTGGAGCTGGTGATCGCTAACGGTAATCCCGACCACGTGCAGGCCTCGGCCAGAGGAAATATGCACGGACGCCTTGCCGCTGCCGCAACCGACATCCAATACACGACCTCCTGTGGTCAAAGCCAGTCGATCAGCCACCAGATCCGTCAGCCGGTTAGTGGCCACTTCAATGGGACTGTCATCCTTCTCGCTTTCCCAATAACCGAAATGAAGGTTGCCGCCGAAGTACTGCGCAAATATATCGGTGAACTGGTCATACATAGTCCCCACCATGAAAGGGACTGGCTGCAGCTCTGCCATTTCTGACCTCCCGTTTGTGTTCGTCTGCAAAACATCGGCCGGTTAAGAGCGACCGGCAATTGATATTAGGGGTGTGTCGCTACAGGCAGAGGCACGGACCTGGCAACGATCATTGGATTGCTGAAGTCCCAAGATCGCCGGGAGGGTTCGTGCCTCTGCTGCCAGCATCCATCATCGAGCCGTTGTGGGTCGAGTTCGCCGCCCTGATCGGGTCAGCTGAGCGACCGGAGTTTTCGCCGGATCATCCCTGGGGTTGTCACCGCCGCCGGGTGCCGGACCGAGTGGGCGTTCGACCATGTGATCGCCGCGTTGGTGCACGGCAGCGGCTACGAACGACTACCCGCTCACCACGAAGCCATGGTCCGCTGGACCATGATCCGCATCACCAGCCAACGACTCGCCAAATAAGTTCAGAAACAGGCTCTAAGGGCTCGTAGTGAATCAAGTTAGTGGGGTTCGGGCGTGTCGCGTGGGTGGAGTGTGTAGTTCCATTCCGGATGCCAGCTGTCGCGGGTGATGGGGAGGTCTTTCATCTGTTGGTTGCTGATCTTGATTCCGGTGGGGTACTCGCCGGTGTCAAGCTAGGCGGTGACCCGCGGGCCGGTCGTGGTCGTGGTGGCGCCGATCAGGTTGATGATGGTTTCCAGGCTTTCTAGGGGCCTGCCCCGCCAGTTGCGGCTGATCTGGGAGAACAGCCTGTGCTCGATTTTGTTCCATTTCGAGGTGCCCGGTGGTAGGTGGCACACGCTGATCTGAAGGCCGGTTTGCGCGGCTAACTGGGCTAATTCGGTTTTCCAGGCGCGGCGCCGGTTGCCGTTGGCGCCACCGGAATCGACGGTGATCAGTAGCCGTTTCGCGCCGGGGTAGGCGCTGGTGCCGGTGGTGGTCCACCAGGAACGCAGGGTGTTGACCGCGAACGCGGCGGTCTCGTGGTCGATCTCCACACTGACCCAGCCGGTGTTG
>Ga0213881_10000927_pt1 | contig 15389 bp, 12 predicted proteins | sample BarmaccoBMER_R08_FD_160104 | JGI IMG/M metagenome (GOLD analysis project Ga0213881, IMG submission 160104) | Barbacenia macrantha exposed rock microbial communities from rupestrian grasslands, the National Park of Serra do Cipo, Brazil - ER_R08 ... | reverse complement strand
TGCCACAAGCACTCACCTACCAACACCGGTGCCAACCGGACACCCTGTTTGATCAATGCCGGTAGTTCGTGGTCCATGATGAAATCAGAACCCAGGTAATCGGCGCTGACTAATAATAGGGCCACGCTGCTTTGCTTGATCATCGTGAGGATGTCGGGATGCCACTGATTCCCTACGCGGATCTCGGTATCCACCCATAACCGCAGCCGCTTGCGGCGCACCAGCGGGTTTAGCAGCACCCGGAAGCGCTGCACCCACTGCGCGTCACAGTGGCTGTAACTAACGAACACCACATCCCGGCCACCACCCGCCCGCGGTCCAGGACCTTCCATACACGAATCATCGCACCACCAGCAGTAACCACACCAGCACTGAGCCCGTGCCCTCCACCTGCCCTACACGGCAGGCACCTACGATCTTTCACCGCTCATCACGGCAGGCCAAAACCACTGGTCAACGACTCCGTCCTGCCCACCTCAACTAATTTCCCAAGCTCTAGATCAAACACAGGCGCCTCCGGTGGACCTCGCTCCGGGATGACTCCAGGACCAGGCCCGGATAGTGGTAGGTCACTAGAGGGTGGGTATCCCCTCACGCCGGTGCCGGAGGCGTAGTGGGCTGGGGGCAATCCCAAGATCACCGTACCGACATCGGGCCCAATCTATCGACCTACACGGCATCAGATGTAGCGAGCCGGGGCGGCGTGCGGCGTGGGCTTGCTTAACTGCTCGTGCGTCGTCGCGGCGACGTGTCGGGTATGTTCGCCAGCTTCGCGCGTGTTGACCACCCTCTGGGAGGGCGGCTCGGTCTGTGCCCGAACCAATCGCGGATCAGCCCCAGGTGGTTGGTGTCGTTGCGGATCGTGTTGTCTGCCAGCCCGGCCGAGGCCCGCGCCAGAACGAACCCCGCCAGCACGTCGGTCTCGAAGTCCGTGAGCTCCTCGGCCGTCGCTGGTGCCCGGCGCTCGCGCAGATCCCGCACGACGGCCAGAGCCAACCCACGCCTCCTCGACTTCACCCAAAATGAAGAACCATCGGCCGAACAGTGAACTGGTCAACCAAGATGACGTCAGCTCAACGACGGTCTAGCCGTAGAGACACGCCAACAACGGCTGGTCCAGGTATTGGAGGGGTTCTCAAACGAAGCCGAGAGGATCAGGAACCTGTCGACTGTTGGTTAGCCCGGTCCGTCTCACCGGCGCGCGCGCATGAAGTTGGCGCACAACGCATCCGACCCTGGGCGACCACCAGCGCAAGCAACTCCTCACGCGAGCGCCCATCCACATCGGACACACACCAACAAGATCACACCCAACGGCCCCCATCAAGCACCGACACGCACAAGATCAGCAGCTGAGACCTGACCAGTTATGATGACAACGCCATCACCCTGATCGAGGGCAGGGTGTAGAAGATGACCGCGACAACGACCACGGCACTCGGCTTCGTTGGGCTGGGGCACATGGGAGCGCACATGGCAGCCCGGTTTCTTGCCGCGGGGTACCCGCTTTACGGTGAGGATCGACTTCGAGATCACGCGCAGCATCTCGTGCATGAGGGCCTGCGCTGGTGCGACATTCCCCGCCAGGTGGCCGAGGCCGCCGACATCGTCCTCACGTCGCTGCCCAACGATGGGGTGCTGGAGGCCGTCGCGTCCGGACCCGACGGGATTCTCGCTGCTCTGGCGCCCGGCAAGGTCGGGGTGGACCTCAGCACGGTCAGCCCACGGGCCAGTCGGGAGCTTGCCGCGCGGGTGCGCGAGTGTGGCGCGGCCATGCTGGATGCCCCGGTGTCCGGCAGCGTTCCCCAGGTGCAATCCGGCACGTTGACGATCATGGTTGGGGGGGACGAGGAAACCTACACGCGGGTGCAGCCGGTCTTGCGCGAGCTGGGGACACCGATACGTATCGGCGACAACGGCCAGGGGCTGGTGCTCAAACTCGCGATCAACATCAGCCTCCCTGTGCAGATGCTCGCCTTCTGCGAGGGACTGCTGCTGGCGCAACGCGACGGGGTCGATCCCAAGCTTGCCGCCGAGGTGATGGCACACAGCTCGATCGGCTCGCCGATGCTCCAGGCGCGCGTGCCCCTCGTCTTGAACCTTCCCGACGAACCATGGTTTGACGTGTCGCTGATGCACAAAGACATCCGGCTGGCCCTGGCAGCCGCGCAGGAGCGGGGCCTGCGACTGCCCTCGGCCGGCGTCGCCGACGACATGCTGACCAAGGCAGCCGAGCTGGGCTACGAGCACCGCGACTTCGCTGCCCTTTACGAAGTCCTGGCCCGGATGAACGATACCCCAGCGCAGACGATGGGGTGACGGCCACACTCACCTGTCCAGGTCCGCCCTGACAATGAGAGGACGACTCATGCCTACCAAGATTGCTACCAGTTCTTTGCCTCGCGGGCGGGATTTGTTGCGGGATCCGCGTTATAACCGTGGCACCGCGTTTACCGTTGCGGAGCGGTCGGCGCTGGGCCTGCAGGGGCTGCTTCCGCCCGCCGTGCAGTCTATTGACCAGCAGCTGGCGCGGGCGTATGAGCAGTACCGAGCCCAACCCAACGACCTGGCGCGCAACACCTTCCTGGCGGCACTGCATGATCGCAATGAGGTCCTGTACTACCGGCTGCTCGAAGAGCATCTCAAGGAAATGCTTCCGGTGGTCTATGATCCGGTGGTGGCCCAAGCGATTGAGCGCTACAGCCACGAATACCGCCGACCTAACGGCGTCTATTTCTCAATAGACGATATCGAGGGCGTAGAGACCGCCTTTCGCAACTATGGGCTAGGTCCCCGGGACGTGGATCTGATTGTGGCCACTGACGCTGAAGAAATTTTGGGCATTGGGGACTGGGGTACCAATGGGATGGGGATTTCGATCGGCAAGCTGGCGGTGTACACCGCCGCCGCGGGCATCTATCCGGATCGGGTCATTCCGGTCATGCTCGACGTGGGGACCGACCGGGCCTCGCTGCTGAATGATCCGTTGTATGTGGGTAACCGGCACGGCCGGGTCCGCGGCCAGCGTTATGACGCGCTGATCGCGGCATACATCGACTGCGCCAGCCGGATGTTCCCCCATGCGCTGCTGCACTTTGAGGATTTCGGTCCCTCCAACGCCCGGCGGATCCTGACCGAGTACCGCAACAAGGTCCGCATCTTCAACGACGACATGCAAGGCACTGGGGCGATCACCCTGGCGGCCGTGCTGGCCGGCATGCGGGTGGCCGGATCGCGACCCCGCGAGCAACGTGTGGTGATCTTCGGTGCGGGCACGGCCGGGGTCGGGATCGCCGACCAGATCCGGGTGATCATGATCCGCGACGGGCTCAGCGAGCAGGAGGCGACCCGGCGCTTTTGGTGTGTTGACAAGCAAGGCCTGCTCCTGGATGACATGAACGACCTGCGCGATTTCCAGACGCCCTACGCCCGGCCCCACTCCGAAGTCACCGGCTGGACCACCAACGCTCAAGGCCACATCGATCTGGCTGAAGTCGTCGCCCAGGTCCATCCCACGATCATCGTGGGCACCTCCACCGTGGGCGGCGCCTTCACCGAGCCGATCCTGCGGGACATGGCCAAACACGTCCACCGGCCGATGATCTTCCCGCTGTCCAACCCCACCGAGCGCATCGAGGCAGTCCCCCACGACGTGATCACCTGGACCGACGGACGTGGCCTGGTCGCCACCGGCACCCCCTGGGACCCGGTCTCCTACCAGGGCACCGAATATGCGATCGGGCAGGCCAATAACGCGCTGGTCTACCCGGGCATCGGGCTGGGTACTATCGTCTCCCGGGCCAGCCACGTCACCGACGGCATGCTGCTGGCCGCCGCCGAAGCCATCGCTGGACTCGTCGATGTCCACCAGCCCGGCGCGGGACTGCTGCCCGCGGTGCCCAACCTGCGGGCCACCTCCGCCACCGTCGCCGTCGCGGTGGCCAACCAGGCTGCGCAGGACGGCGTCGCCCAGGCCCAGTTGACTGACCCGATGCAAGCCGTGCACGACGCCATGTGGCATGCCGACTACCCGAGTCTTGAGGTGTCGTGATGACCTCCACCACCCCCCTGCGACTTCGCGACGTCCCGATCGGAACCGGTGCCAGCGGCACCCGCATCGAAAGCGATTCGATGGGTTCCATTGAGGTGCCCGCCGAGCACTACTGGGGAGCACAAACCCAGCGCTCGCTGATCCACTTCTCCATCGGCGACGACCGGATGCCCAAAGCCGTCTACCACGCCTACGGCTATGTCAAAAAAGCCGCGGCGCTGGTCAACGCCGACGCCGGGCGCTTGGACCGCACGCTGGCCCAAGCCATCGTCGCCGCGGCCGATGAGGTCATCGCTGGCAAGCTCGACAGCGAATTCCCGCTGTATGTCTGGCAAACCGGCTCAGGCACCCAGTCCAACATGAACGTCAACGAGGTGATCGCCAACCGGGCCAGCCAGCTGCTGGGCGGGGCGCTGGGCAGCAAACACCCGGTGCATCCCAACGATCACGTCAACATGGGCCAGTCGTCCAACGACAGCTTTCCCACCGCGATGCACATCGCCACCCTGCTCGCGATCGGTGGGCACACGCTGCCGCGCCTTGACCAGCTCGCCGAGGCGATCTGGGCCAAGGCCGTGCACTGGGTCGACGTGATCAAAATCGGCCGCACCCACCTCCAAGACGCCACCCCCCTGACCGTCGGCCAGGAGTGGTCCGGATGGGCCACCCAACTGCGGGATGCCCACGACCGGCTCCGCCAGGCCATGGCGGGCTGCCATCAGCTGGCCGCGGGCGGCACCGCCGTGGGAACCGGACTCAACGCCCCCGACGGTTTCGCTGAACAGATCGCGGCCAAACTCGCCGAGCTCACCGGCCTGCCACTAGTCACCGCGCCCAACAAGTTCGCCGCGCAAGGCTCGTTGGATGCCATGGTCACCGCCAGCGCCGGCCTGCGCGGTGTCGCAGTCGCCCTCATGAAAATCGCCAACGACATGCGCTGGCTGGCCTCCGGCCCCCGGGCCGGCCTGCACGAGCTGCGACTACCGGCCAACGAGCCCGGCTCGTCGATCATGCCTGGCAAGGTCAACCCTACCCAACAAGAAGCCATGGTCATGGTCTGCCTGCAAGTCATCGGCGAGGACTCCATCGTCGCGGCCGCCGGCGCGCAGGGCAACTTCGAGCTCAACGCCATGCGACCGATCATCATCAACAACGTGCTGCACTCGGCCCGCATCCTCGGCGACGCCGCCGACAAGCTACGCCGCTACAGCGTCGAGGGCACCGCGCTTGATCATGACAAGATCGACACCTACGTCGGTCGCTCACTGATGCTCGTCACCGCACTGAGCCCCTACATCGGCTACGACAAAGCATCCGCCATCGCGCACAAAGCCGACAACGAAAACACCACACTGCGCCAGGCAGCCCTTGCCCTCGGCGTCACAGCCGCAGACTTCGACCGCATCGTCAATCCCCACACCATGGTCGGCCATCCCCGGCGCGACCTCGGGCTCGACAGCGCCGGGCCGCCGGCCTCGACCCGGACAGCGCGACCCAGCGAGGTGCCGGCACCGTAGAGAGCTACCTGCAGTGACCCGATGAGCCCTGAGCGGTTCCGAGCGGAAGGGTCCTTAGATGACCGACTTTGTGATCCAGCCCTCTCCGCAGCCTCCCGCGATGCTCTTTGACCTCGACGGAACGCTCATCGACAGCGTCTACCAGCATGTTCTCGCTTGGCAACAGGCCCTCAGCGCATTCGAGCTCGACCTTTCGGTGTGGAAGATTCATCGCCGCATCGGCATGAGCGGTGGCCTCCTCGTCACCGCTTTGTTGCGCGAGACCGGCGGCTCACTGTCCGCCGAGCAGGTCCGAGCACTCAACCTGGCCCACGCCGAGGCCTACGGTCAGCGCCGCGACACCGTGCGACCACTGCCCGGCGCCCGCGAGTTGCTCGCCACCCTGACCGAGCACCGGGTGCCCTGGGCGATCGCCACCAGCGGACTGGCCATCGCCGCTCGCCCGGCGCTGGACATGCTCGGACTGCCAGCGGACACTCCGTTAATCACGCGGGACCAGGTCCGGTTCGCCAAGCCGGATCCGGACCTCTTCCTCGCCGCCGCGGCGCGGATCGGCACCGACATTCGGACGGCCGTGGTGGTCGGCGACAGCATCTGGGACCTGCTCGCCGCCCGACGGGCCGGTGCCCTCGGGGTCGGCCTGCTCTCCGGCGGCTATGGCCGCGAGGAACTCGAACGCGCCGGCGCCTACCGCGTCTATACGGACCCCGCCGATCTCCTCCTCCACCTCGACGAAGTCGGAATCCGCCGCGACCCCGTCTAACCCGGCATCCAGCGGCTTCAGAGGCCGGGGAAGGGTTCGGTGAGGGAGTGCAGCACGTGGTCGGCCTGTGCCGCGCGCAGCTCGTCGGCGTGGTAGTGGCCGCTGGCGACGCCGATTGTGGTGGCTGCGGCGGCGCGGCCGGCGGTGATATCGCGCGGGGTGTCACCGACGACGTACACGTCCTCCGGGGAGAGGTCTCGACCGTGCAGCCGGGCGGCCTTGGCGATGCCCAGCCGGGTGACGTCGGTGCGGTCCGGGGAGTCCGACCCGTAGGAGCCGAACACGAAGTAGCGGTTGAGTTTGCCCGGTTCCAGCTTGGTGCGCGCCGCGCCTTCCATGGCGCCGGAGATCACCCCGAGGATCACCCCCGCGGCGGTGAGTCGGGCCAGCAGGTCCTGCGCGCCGTCGAGCACCCGGTAGGCTTGGGAGGTCCAGATGTCTTCGGCGAGGTGCCAGAGGTATTTGGCGTAGAGTCGGGCCAGTTCGTCGAAGCTCGGTTCCCGGCCCAGCACCGCACGGAAGGTCTCTCGACCGACTTGGGGATCGGTCTCTCCCGCCGAGGTGTGCGCACCGATATCGGCGGGCACCCCGTGCAGTTGGTCGAAGGCCCACGCCCAGCTGCGGGCCCCGGCGCCCCCGGTGTGCACCAGGGTTTCGTCGATGTCGAACAGCACGGCGATTGGTCCGGCCATCGGCGCGTTTCTCCTCACGTCATCTCGGTGCTGCCACCAGCGCTCACCCGAGGGGTTTCTCCTGGTGGCCGCCGAACTGTTGGCGCATCGCCGAGAGCGCCTTGTCCGCAAATTCATCCAGGTGGCGGGAGGCGAACCGGGAGTACAGCGCGGTGGTCAGTACGGGGGCGGGCACTTTCTCGTCGATGGCCGCGATACAGGTCCAGCGGCCCTCACCAGAGTCGGACACCCGCCCGGCGTAGGCGTCCAGCTCCGGGGATTCATGCAGCGCCGCCGCGGTCAGATCCAGCAGCCACGAACCGATCACACTGCCGCGTCGCCACACCTCGGCGACGTTGATGTCGTAGCGGTAGTACTCGGGATCCTCCAGCGGAGCGGTCTCCGCGTCGCCGTGCTGGGTGCGGGTGCCGATGTTGGCGTGGTGCAGGATGTTCAGGCCCTCGGCGAGGGAGGCCATCATGCCGTACTCGATGCCGTTGTGGATCATCTTGACGAAGTGCCCGGCGCCGGTGGGTCCGCAGTGCAGGTATCCCTGCTCCGACGGGGCGGCCTGCCCCTCGTGGCCGGGGGTGCGCTCTGCGGTGTCCACGCCGGGGGCCAACGCCGCGAAGATCGGTTCGGCGTGGGCCACGGCGTCGGGGTCGCCACCGATCATCAGGCAGTACCCGCGCTCCAGGCCCCACACGCCGCCGCTGGTGCCACAGTCCAGCAGCCGGATGCCGCGCTCACCCAGCCGTTGGGCGTGCCGGATGTCGTCGCGGTAGTAGGAGTTCCCCCCATCGATCACGGTGTCACCGGACTCCAATGCCTCAGCCAGCCCGGTGATGACGGAGGCGGTGACCTCCCCGGCCGGCACCATCACCCACACCACGCGCGGTGGGGTGAGTTTGGCCGCCAGCTCCGGCACCGAGCGCACACCAGTCGCACCCTCGCCGGCCAGCGCCTCGACGACCTGAGGATCACTATCGTAGACAACGCACTCGTGGCCCTTGCGCATCACACGCCGCACGATGTTGGCGCCCATGCGACCCAGACCGACCATCCCCAACTGCATCTGCGTCTCCTCGTTGATTTGCGCCGATCTGCCATCGGTGTCCAGTGTTCTGCCTTCGCCCTGAGCGGTCATTGTGGTCGCTGGGTGGGCGCGCCCCGCTCGGCGCGCAGGGTCCGCACGGCGTGCGCGACCGCGTCCGGGGTGATCCCGAAGTGGGGGAATAAATCGGCCGCTTTCGCTGAGGCCCCGAACGTGGTCATTCCGATGACCCGGTCGGCGAACTCGGACCAGCCGAACGGCGAGGCTGCCGCGACCGCGGGCAGCTCCGGTGGCAGAATGCTTCGCCGCTCGTGTTCTGGCCGCTGCCGGAACAGCTCGAAGCTGGGCAACGACACGACTCTGGCCCGGAGCCCCGCGAGATGCTCGACAGGCTGGTGGGTGGTGCCGTCTTCGCCCAGCCCGATCGAGTCGTGGGTAAACACCCACAGCACGGGCAATCCCATCACCGCCGAGAGCCGCAGCGCGCCGCGGAGGTAGTCGCTGAAACAGAAGAACGTCGCCCCGAACGGGCGCAGGCCGCCGTGCGCGGCGAGCCCGTTCACGATGGCCGCCATCGCGTGCTCGCGGATCCCGAAATGGATGTTGCGGCCGGCGAAGTTCCCCCGACGGATGTCCTCGTACTCGGTGAGGCGGGTCTTGGTGGAGCTTTCCACGTCCGCAGCACCCCCGACGAGCTCGGGCATGTCAGCGGCCAAGGCGTTGAGCACGTGCCCGAGGGCAACCCGGGTGGCCATCGGGTCACCGTCGGGCAGGAAGCTCGGCAACCGGGTAGGCCACTGGCTCGGCAGACGCCCGTCCATCACCCGGGTGAACTCCTCAGCCAGCTCGGAATACTCGCTGCGGTAAGCCGTGAATCGCTGCCCCCAGTCCACGCGGGCCGCCGCCCGGTCGGCGAGGGCGTCATGCCAATGCTGGTACACCTGGTCCGGGACGACGAACTCGGCATGGGGCCACCGCAACAGCTGCCGGGCGATCTGGGCGTACTGCTCGCCGATCGGCGAGCCGTGCGCCTTATGGGAGTCGTGCAACGGCGTGCCGATCCCGATATGAGAGTGCATCACGATGAGCGATGGCTGGTAGGTACGCTGCTGCGCCGCCGTGCCAGCAGCATCAATCGCCTCGAAGTCGTCGACATCGCCCAGCCGCACCACGTGCCAGCCCTGAGCCAAAAACGGGGTGGTGATGTCCTCGCTACTCGACCAGGACACCGGCCCATCCAAGGTCACCTCGTTGTCGTCGTAGAAGGCGATCAGCTTGCCCAGACCCAGATGACCGGCCAGCGAGCACGCCTCCGCGGAAATGCCTTCTATCAGGTCACCATCACCGCACTCGACGTAGGTGTAGTGGTTGACCACCTCGTGGCCGGGGCGGTTGAACCGGGCCGCCAGCAAGCGCTCGGCCACCGCCAGGCCGACGGCGTTGGCGACACCCTGGCCCAGCGGCCCGGTGGTGACCTCGATCCCAGGCGCCAGGCCCCGCTCCGGGTGCCCGGCGCATTTGGAGCCCAGCTGCCGGAAGCCGCGGATGTCATCCAAGGTGATGTCATAGCCCGACAGGTGCAGCGCACCGTAGAGGACCATGCTGGCATGCCCACCGGAGAGCACAAACCGATCCCGGTCGGGCCACTGCGGGTCGGCTGGGTCATGGCGCAGGTGCCGGGTGAACAGCCGGTAGATCACCGGCGCAACGTCCAACGGGGTGCCTGGATGACCGGAGTTGGCCCGATTCACCGCGTCCACGGCGAGGAACCGCACCGCGTTGACGTTCGGATCATCAACGTCGGGCGGGATGACCGCCCCGGTATCCGGGCGATGCTCGGTGTGCATAGCCATCAGCTGTCTCAACCTCCCTGACCAATGTGACCCGGACCGCTATCGATCGGGGGCTTACCCGGTGTGTAGTCGGGCGCCCCAGCGGGTCGTGACGGCCTGCCCCGGTGCCACACGGCGAACACCTTCCCCCGATTGGAAAGCGTTCGGTGGGCAGCTCATCGGCTCGGCACCCAGGCCCCGGCGGCGACGATGCGGGCTGAGCGTGTCACCGGTGAAAAGCTCAACGATCGGATAACTGCCATCCACCCACAGCTCGGCGCATCGCCCGTCTGGCCCGTCCAGCCGCACCCATGCCCGGCCGGCGTCGTCGCGGGCAAGGTCGGTGAAAGCGAAATCGATGCGCTGATCCCCCAGCTGGCGACCCTGAGAAAAATCACAGCAGCCACCGGCCACCGGCTCGGTTCCGGTCGGCAGCTGACGGTGCGGGTCGGTGACAATCCGGGTGCCGGCCGCGAAGCGCAGCACGGCATCGTCAATCAACCCGCCCCCGGGTGACAGGTAGGGGTGCTGGCCGCAGCCATACGGGCAGCTCCGCTCGCCCCGGTTGGTTGCCGTGGTCGTGACCGTCAAACCCTCGCCGTCGAGCACGTAGTCCACCGCCACATCCAGCAGAAACGGATACCCGGTCAGCGGGTACAGCCGGATCCCCATCGTGACCCCGTTGCTCTCCTGGCGCACCGCCTCCCAGGAGCGCCAGCGCAGCAACCCATGGATCGCATTGCCCTTGTCCGGTTCCGTGATCGCCACCTGATAGTCCACCCCCTCGAATCGGTAACGACCCTCGGCCAACCGATTAGGCCAGGGAACCAACACAGTGCCGTGCGCACCGTCACACATGGCCTCCCGCGGGTAGGGGTCCAACACCGCCCGGTCGCCGACCCAGTACTCCCGCACCCCGCCGCCGACCTCCACCACCACCGCGACGTGCTCGCCATACCGAATCTCATACTGCCGCCCTGACGGTGGAATACTCATTCGACGTGCACCGATTCTGCCTTCTCGGGGGAGTTGAGGAGCCATCCGATGGGCTCGGCGAGCCGATCGGCCTCGGTTGGTCCCCAGGAGCCCTTGGGGTAGATCACCGGTTTGGGCTTGTCGGCGAGCACGGCGGCGGCCACCTCCCAGACGTGTTCGAGTCCATCGGGTCGGGTGAACAGCGAACGGTCACCGAGCAGCACGTCGTGGATCAGCCGGACGTAGGGCGGCAGCGGGTGGGCTCCGGGCACCGTCCGAAGCGGCAGCGAGGTGCGAGCCGTGCTGAGCGTCAAGGTCGGTCCGGGTTCCTTCACGACGAGGGAGAGGTCCAGTTCCCCCTCGCCGGCAAGATCGAAGGTCAGCACGTTGCCCGACGCCGGCAACTCCGGCACGGGCGCGGCGGGCTGGCGGAACATCAGCTTCACCTGCTGGCGCGATGCCGCCATCTGCTTACCGGTGCGCAGCAGGAACGGGACGCCACGCCAGCGCGGCGTATCCACCCACAACCGGGCTGCGACGAAGGTCTCGGTGCGGGAGTCCTCGGCGACACCCTCGATGTCGTGGTAGCCCGCGAACTGACCCAGCACCACCTCGGCTGGCTGCAGGGGGCGGAAAGCACCGATCACTTTCTCTCGGGCTGCCGCGAGGTCGTCGGCCTCGAAGCTGGCTGGCGGCTCCATGGCGACCTCGGCCACGATCTGAAACAGGTGCGTGACGAGCATGTCGAGGATCGCCCCCGTACCGTCGTAGAAGGCGGCACGCTCCGCCACGTCGAGGACCTCAGGCACGTCGACCTGGACCATCACGACGTGCTCGCGATCCCACACCCCGCTGAACAGCCCGTTCCCGAAGCGCACCGCGTAGAGGTCCTGGGTGGCCTCCTTACCCAAAAAGTGGTCGATCCGGAAGACCTGGGACTCCTCAAGCACCTCATGCACCACCCGGTCGAGCGCGCGGAAGGAGTCCATCGAGATGCCGAACGGCTTCTCGTAGACCACCCGGGACTGCGCGGCGAGCCCATGCCGGCCAAGGCCACGAGTGAGGGTCTCGAACGCGGTGGGCGGCACGGCGAAGTAGTGCACCCGCTGCGGGCGCCCACCGAGCTCGCGTTCCGCATCGGCGAGGATCTCCAGCAGGCTACCCGGATTCTCCGCGGAAAAGCCGCCGCCCGCGAAGCGCAGTCGGGAGCAGAATCGCTCCCAGGGACCATCCTGGGGCTGCGGCCCGAACTCGGTCAGCGCGTCATACACCCGCGCCTGAAACTCCTGATGGCTCACTGCGCCACGGCCGTTGCCGATCAGACGCCAGTCCGACGGCAGCAGATCAGCTTGGGCGAGGCGGAAAAAGGCCGGTAGCACCATCCGGCGAGCGAGATCTCCGGTGGCACCGTAGAGCACGAACACGGTGGAGTCGGACACCCGACTCAGCTCGGACACCGACCGCGAGAGGTTTTTTCCCCGCACCAGGCCAACTCTAGAGGTGTATGGAGTAGCGAAAACCAATCTCGCGGGGTTGATCGGTCGCCAACCCGGAGGAGTTTCCTCGCTACCCCGGCGGCAGGCCGAGCGCCTCATCAACCCGGGCCAGGATCTCGACGTCGGCCACTCCGGCTCCGCGCAGCAGGTCGATGACTGTCAAGCGCAGCGCGGCGGTTAACTCCGGCGGCGAGGTGGTCGGCAGTCGAGTGAGCGTGACTCCGGCCCGGGCCAGCACCCGCGCGCTCCGCACGGCGTAGTCGACCTGATGAGTGGCCGCATCGAGGGCACGGACTCCACCGAGCTGCCACAGCAAAATGACCGTGAAGATGGTCCACGTCTTATGGGGGCTGAGTGCCCGTGCGACGACATCGGCGACCAGAATACCGCCCGCAACGCCCAGCAGGCCGACTGCCTGCTGCGCGGCACGCCAACCGACTGGCTCGGCCCGGTAGCGAGAACTTCGAGGGCTTCGTCATCGAAGGCCGGGGACCCGAGGGCTGAGGGGTGCGTGTTCCGCCGAGTTGGTCGGCGGAACACGCAGCGCGGTGCGGTTATGGGGTGAGGGCGGTGCGCAGGTAGCTGGCGGCCTGGCTGATCGCCGCCCTGGGCGCCGGGGTCTGGGTGATTGGGTTGAGCAGCACAAAGTCGTGGATGGTGCCGCCGTAGCGGACCTGGGTCACGGGCACGCCGGCCTGGGAGAGCTTGCGCGCGTACGCCTCGCCTTCGTCGCGGAGCACGTCGTGCTCGCCGTTGATGATCAGAGCAGGTGGCAGCCCGCGCAGCTGCTGGAGCGATGCCTGCAGCGGTGAGGCGGTGACCTCCGAACGGCGGTTCTCCTCCGGGAGGTAGGCGTCCCAGAACCAGCGCATGGCTGGGCGGGTCAGCCAGGGGCCCTCGGCGTAGCGGTGGTAGGTGCTGGTGTCGAAGTTGGCGTCGGTGACGGGGTAGAATAGCACCTGCGCCGCGAGGTCTGGGCCGCCGCGTTCTTTTGCCATCAGTGTCAGTGCGGCGGTCATGTTGCCGCCGACGCTGTCGCCTACCAGAGCGATGCGGGTGGGGTCGGCGCCGATCTGGGCGGCGTTGGCGACGGCCCATTCCAGGGCGGTGTAGGCCTGCTCGTTTTGCACCGGGTAGTGGGCCTCGGGTGCTGGGGTGTAGTCGGCGAAGACCACCACTGCCTGCGCCTGGTTGGCCAGCTCGCGGTCGAGCCGCTCGTGGGTGGTTTTGTCGCCGAGGATCCAGCCGCCGCCATGGGAGTGGAAGACCACCGGCAGCACGCCGGTCGCGTTGGCCGGCGTGACGACGCGGATACTGACCTCGCCGGTCGGCCCGCCGGGGATCACGCGATCGTGAATATCCGCTGGTGGCAGCTCGACAGGCGCGCTTGCCTGGACAGCACGCAGGACTTCGCGTGCATCCTTAGGTGAGAGCTCATACAGCGGCGGACCGCCAGCGCTGGCGAGTTCGTTCAGCCACTGCTGGGTGCGCGGCTCGATGACGGGCGTGAAAGCCCCCTGAGAGCCGATAGCGGTGGTAGTGCTCATGGTGTCTGCTCCTTCGGTCGGTCAACTGATAGCTCGCTCGTGGACAAGCTCGGACGCGCGGCCACGAGGGAGACTGGCCTGCCGGTGTCGGTCATTGATCGCGCCGCTCACGTGGCTGACAGCCCTGTCCAGGCCAAATGGCGTGGCGCAGAAGCCCAGAGAGACGTGTCGGCAGTCATGGTCACCATTCCGTTTGTGCCGGGCGGTAGGGCTCAGACGGCCTGCAACGAATGCCGACCGCTGCATCCACGACACTGCCGTGTCACGGCCGGCTGAAAAAGGCCAGTCCACGGAACACATGCTTCCCGCGGCCCTATTAATCAGTGCGCCTGCCAGGAGCCGTCCTAGCCAGCCGGCCCTGGTCTGGCCAGTGGCTACGCGGCCAGCCCGCAATACCGTGTGACATCGACTTGCGCCAGTTGGAGGTTTGTCGCGATGGCCCCCTCCATTTCGGGCGCGCGGCCAAAAAGCCTTACATCGGCCAACCCACGCTCAGCAAGCCGATCCGGCGCCTGCAGCGTGAATCGGCGAAGGACAATGAGGCTTATTCAGCGATCTTGATCGACGGCTGATCGTTGCAGCTCAGCAGGTGTCTTACAAGATCGATAGGGCCGCCCTGAATAAGCCTCAATGTCAGGAACTGTTGCATTAAGTGATCCGCTCTCGGCTCGACGGTCGCGGGGTGACGTGGGGTATGGTGGCCCCGGTCGCTGTCGGCGACCGCTGCGCCGTAGCGGGCCGACCCATTGTCTCGGGAGGTCCGCCATGGCGGCGCTTCTCATTGGCTATGCGCGTTAGTCCGGCATGGGACGTGTCCACATGCTGGGTGTCTCGATCTGACGCTCGCTGTTGCCGACGTGCAGGTCTCGTGCTGCCGCGCCGCTTCCGCTCCTCGGCGCTGCGCGCCTGCGGTATTATCGTGAGCCCAATTTTCGATCATGCTTGTGGTCAGGAGCGTTGGGTTCTGGACAGTGGTGTTGACGGGTTGGTCTGGGCTGTTTTTCAGCCGGGTCTGATCGTTGTGGTTGTCGATCGCGTCGGCGTGTCGCGGTCATGGAGGTCGCCGCGGATGTCGGCGGTCCTGCGGTCCCCGAGTGCTGTGGCGAATGCGTCGCGGAGCTGTTGGTTCTCGTTGCGTAGGGTGCGGATGCGTGCGGTGGCCGCTTCCAGACGGCGCAGCAAGGATGCCTCGGATGCCCGCTGCCTGTCGGGGATCGTGGTAGGCGATCGGGTGGGGCCGTGGCGCTCGCGCAGTCGTTCGATCTCCGGCGCGGAGGTCGTCCTGGGGTGTAGAGCCAGGATCTGGAGACGCCAGCTTCTGTGGCGACGGTCTCGACGTGGTAGCACTCAAGCCCACTCCGCGCGCTCGATAGCCTGCCGCGCGGCTTGCCGCTGGAGGGCTGCGACTACTCGGGTGGAGAGGCCGATGCCGGCTGCGGAGCCTTTCGTTTTGGGTGCGGTGAACATCAGGTGCCCAGCGACA
>Ga0213881_10000926_pt1 | contig 15399 bp, 15 predicted proteins | sample BarmaccoBMER_R08_FD_160104 | JGI IMG/M metagenome (GOLD analysis project Ga0213881, IMG submission 160104) | Barbacenia macrantha exposed rock microbial communities from rupestrian grasslands, the National Park of Serra do Cipo, Brazil - ER_R08 ... | reverse complement strand
AACACTGTCGTCACCGACAAATCACGCACCTGCCCGGCGTGTCACAGCCGTCGGCCCGCGCGGGACTCCGCAGCCGCCGTCACAGGAATTGCGAAGACTTACGCACGTTGCGCCAACCATCCCCTAATCCGCTCCGGCCCCCGTCTTCTGGCTCGCGTGCTCAAATCCGATATATCCGGATACGTCCCGGGGCGGCCTGGCTGCCGATCCAGTTGCCGCCAACCAGCGCCCCACATACCCCTAAACCTGTCATTTACCGTTTTGTCCGAATCGCTGGCGATCGCGCGGCGAACGGGAAGGTTGCGAACCCGGCATCAAATGTCCGCGATACGGGGAATTAGGCGTATTTACGACAGGTCGGCGCCGCGCCGTCTCCCGCTAGAACGCGCTGGCCAGTGGACCGAGTACGCATATATCGCCATATAGAGGACGCGAGCGCCAACCACCTCGTGGAAGATATGAGCCCTGCGGAAGAAAAGGTGCCGGAAACCGGCGCACAAATATCCGCGAGGCTCTTTTCCTCCACGTCGTCCAGCACAGTCGCAGTCGCATACTGGTCATATCGTGGCAAACCGGCGGCCCCTTACCACGCCGCAAACTCGATTCACCTTGAGACGCCTACGATTCGGCAGAGTAGCCATCCACCGTAACGAAGCCCCAGCCGAATCCACTGGACGAATCAGGAAATGTCGGATATGTGCCAGGCGGCGTTGGACGCGGGGTTAGCGGCACCGTGAGGTTATCGGGGGCCACGAGGTGATCGGGGGCCACGAGGTGATCGGGGGCCACGAGGGGAGCGGGGGCCACGAGGTGATCGGGGGCTGCGGGGTTAGCGGGGCTGCGGGGTTAGCTGGGCTGCGGGGTTAACGGCAACCGTGAGGCTAGCGTGGGACGCGGGGCTAGCGTGGGACGCGGGGCTAGCGGGGCCACGAGGTTATAGGGGGCTGCGGGGTTAGCTGGGCGGTGGGGTTAGCTGGGCTGTGGGGTTAGCGGCAACCGTGAGGCTAGCGGGGCTGTGGGGTTAGCGGCGGTGTCGGATGCGGAAGTCTCGGAGGTCTGGGGTGGGTGAGTCGGGGAGGCAGTCGCGGAGGTCGCGGTCGGGGGGGTCGGGGAAGCAGCCGCGGAGGTCGCGGTCGGGAGGGTCGGGGAAGCAGCCGCGGAGATCGGCGGGGTCGCGCAGGATCAGGGAGAAAGCCGCGAGCAGCGGCCGGCGGGATTTACGCATCGAATGCTCCTCCGGAGCGCCAGTACTGACCGGCTGGGGTGCGGGACATGAACTCCTCGTCCACCAGATAGCGGCGCAGCGCACAGTGGTCATCGAAGAGCAACTTCAGCACCTCGTCGACAGCGGATTCGGGATACCGCCTGCCGGGCTCGAATGCCTGGGCCACTTCGTCGAGCAGCTCACGGCGACGAGTTCGCTTGGCGGGCAGCGCGGTGATCCGTCCATCCCGGACGAAGGCCCGTAGCTGCTCCGGCACGTCGACGAGTATTGCGCGCGGTGGGTTGCGCATATTTTTAGTATGCCCGCTCAGACCCCTGGCATGGCCAGCGTGCGGCCTGAGGCGGTACCGTTTCGCAGGTGGCACGTTACGACGACGACCTGCGGTTCGCGCACGTCCTCGCGGATGCCGCCGACGACATCACCGCCAGGCGGTTCCGTGCGCTGGACCTCAAGGTCGAGACCAAGCCGGACCTCACGCCGGTGTCCGACGCCGATCGGGCGGCCGAGGAATCCCTGCGCAACGTGCTGCGCCGAGCCCGGCCGCGCGACGCCGTGCTGGGTGAGGAGATGGGCCGGTCCGGCGGCGGCCCGCGGTGCTGGGTCATCGACCCGATCGACGGGACCAAGAACTACGTGCGCGGCGTGCCGGTGTGGGCGACGCTGATCGGGCTGATGGACGGCCCCGAAGTCGTGGTTGGCGTGGTGTCCGCTCCCGCGCTGGGCCGACGCTGGTGGGGGGCGCTGGGCGGCGGCGCGTGGACCGGCCGCAGTCTCACCAAGGCCTCGCCATGTCATGTTTCCGGGATAACCAAGCTGGGCGACGCCTCGCTGTCGTATTCCAGCCTCGGCGGCTGGGCGGACCGGGGGCTGACCGACGAGTTCCTCGGGCTGACCCGCTCGGTATGGCGGACCCGTGCCTACGGCGACTTCTGGTCGCACATGCTCGTCGCCGAGGGCGCGTGCGACATATCGGCCGAACCCGAGGTATCGCTGTGGGATCTGGCCGCGCTCCAGGTCATCGTCACCGAGGCCGGCGGCCGGTTCACCTCCCTGGAAGGCGAGACGACGCCGGAGGGCGGAAGCGTGGTCTGCACGAACGGACACCTGCACGATGAGGTGCTCGGCCGGCTGCGCAAGGGCTGAAATGGGGGTTGCCGAAGACGACGGATTGACAGATGCTGGTTGGACGCGTCACAAGTTCACAAGCTCCGGGAGAGGGTCCCGCCGTAACGCCCTCCCCGCCAGGAGAGGTGGTGGGTGCCTTGAAGGTACGTGACGGAATGTCCAGGCTTGTACTGACGGTCGGTCCGACGCACACGCTGCGGCAGGCCGCGCGCATGATGGCCGCGCGGCACATCGGCGCCGCCGTGGTGATCGATCCAGAGCACGCCGGAGTCGGCATCCTGACCGAGCGGGACATCCTCAACTCGATCGCCGCGGGCGAGGACCCCGATGCCGAACTCGCCGCCCAGCATCGCACCGAAGACCTCGTGTACGCCTCACCGGAATGGACCCTCGAAGATGCCGCGCACGCCATGGTCAGCGGCGGATTCCGGCACCTCGTGGTCGTGGAGGGCCAGGATGTGGCGGGCCTGCTTTCCATGCGCGACATCGTCCGCTGCTGGACAGGCGCCACCTCGCGCACGCCCGAGGCCGCCGTCACCCGAGCCTGAAAAGCCGACCCGCCCTTTCCCGTCATGGGTGGACAATTAGGGCGTGGATGCGGAACGCGCGGAGACTTACCTACGGCTGAAGGCCGAGACCGAACTCCGCCGTCTCACCACCCCAGGCGGCGAAACGATGGCCCTGCCCCACCCGGGACCGGCCGCGGCGCAGAATTGGCCTGGGCCTCCGGCCACGGCGCAGAATTGGCCTGGGCCTCCGGCCACGGCGCAGAATTGGCCTGGGCCTCCGGCCACGGCGCGGCTGAGGAACGTAGCGCAGGCCCTGACCACGGTGGGCGCGATCGACCATGTGGTGGCCGACGCGATCCTGGCGAACTTCGAGCTGGCCGTGGCGGTCCGGCAACCCGCCCAGGATCGTTCGCTCATCTCGGCGCGGCCGGCCATGCGCCGCCGGGTGGCCCGGCTCATGCAGGCGGTCTCGCAGCATCCCATGCCGGCCCCGGACCCCGGAGCGCCGCTTCCCGGCCCCGCGGCGCCGGCCGCTCAACCCGGGCCCGATCGCGTCATCCCGGTGGGAATGATGGTGCCGGTCCGCGACGACGAGGTTCGCGGCGAGCTGTACCTCATGGCGTTCTCGCAGACCCCGAACGGAGCGCGGTTCAGCGTGCACGCCTGGTTGCGCGACGCGCTGAGTGACATGCCGCCGCATGGGGCGATCCACCTGCTGCGCGACTTCACCGCGACCGACGACCAGGGCGCCGGTTACGCGCTCGGGTTCGCCGGCCACGGCACGATGGCCGGCTGGAACGGCCTGCTGCGGCTCGACCGCGCGCCGCCGCCCGGCGTCCGCTGGCTGGACCTGGCCTGCCCGGGCGGGCCCACGCGACGGATCAGCCTCCAGGCGCCGCTCCATCCTCCCGCGGTCACGATCACCGAGATCACCCGTTCTCCCGGCGAGCATCTGCTGAACGCCACCGCGCTGCGGATCCTCACCGCCGCCGCCGAAGCCACCGTCCCTCGCGGCACCACGTCCAGCATGGCGCTGAGGCAGACGAGCCAGCTCGCCACCGGGCTCGGTGATATCGTCGAGGCGCTGGTGGCGGCCGGGGCGCTGTCTCCGCTCAGCCCGGTCCCCGGCCAGCTCGCCATGCTGTGCGAGAGCCTGGACCTCCGCGAGCACGGCATCACCGCACCCCCCGCGTCCGAGCTGCCGGTGCCGTGGCTGAGCATGCTCTCGTACGCGCATCGCAGGAAGCCCGAGATCGTCTCTCCCCGTGACGGCTGCGCCGACGTGGCGGTCGCACTGCCCGAGCTGGATGGCGTCACGATCTCGATCCTGGGGCTGCACGCCAACGAGGAAGGCACCGACATGCACATTTACCTGACCGGCATACCGCCGGACGTCAACCCGGAGACACATCTCCTGCCGACCTTGTGGCTGCGCGACGACACTGGACGCTGGCACGCCGCGCGCGGCAAGGGCATGAATGTGGTCCACGACGGCGAGGCCGCCGCGCAGCTCCAGATCCTCCCCCCGCTGACCCGCTGCACCTCGCTCGACATCATCGCCGCTGGGCGATCGGCCGAGGTCCGCGGCAGTGTGCCCGTCCGCTGGAGGTGATAAATATCACGAACGAACGGTGGTTCCTCTCCCTGTCACCCTGCTCGGCCGAGGTGCCGTGCGGAACGGGTACGCATGACCTGCGCTGGGAGGCCGGCAGCTTGCGGCTGCCATCGCATCCCGACGCCGAAGCCGAGCTGGTACTCGCCGCCCTCGGCGGGGAGAGGGCCCGCTGTGTCGAGCTGGCCGAGACGTGGGCCCGGCATGCCGAGGATCTGGTCGTGCTCGAGGTCGGCCCGCGCGGTCCGGCCGACACCGTGACGGTGAGCTGGGATGACGTACCGCGGAGTGAGGAACCGACCCTGCACTTCGGATGGGCCGCCCTGCACGGGCCGCCCACGCCCGTCGCCGCGCCGATCCGGTTCCCGATGCGGCCTGGCCACGGGCCGGCCCAGGTGAGGCGGGCGATGCAGGCCGAGATCATCAAGACCCAGCAGCACACCGCCGAGCTCCTGTCGCTGCTCGCCCTGGGACCCGCGTTCCAGTTCCGGCTGGCCGGCCACGTGGTCGCCGCGCACGCCGGGCGGCTGAGCGCCGCGAACCGCCCCGCGCTGGCCGCGGCGCTGACCGGACGGCTGGCGCCGATCGCGGAGAACTGGCTCGGCCTGGACCCGGACCAGGTGCGGGCCTCGGTCGAGAGCGGTAGCGGCTCCGCTTCTTCCGGGGGGAACCGTCCCCCCGGACCCCCCTGGGGTTCAGTGACGCTGGCCGGGAAGGCGGGCGACCGCAGGCTGCGCGTCAGCCTGGCGGCCGGCTGGCTGGCGTCGGTGTGGGCCTGCGGCCTGGCCTTCGTCGCCCGGCACCTGGTCGTCGCGGTGGTCCGGCCGGGCTGGCCGGACGCCCAGGTGCTGGCGCTGCCCGCGCCGGGGAAGGAACCGGTGCTGCTCGACGTGCACGGCACCGACGGTTCGGGACATACCCCACACTGGGAGATATGACTTCAAATCCGGCGGTTGAGGCGCTCGGCGTCGCGGTGGCGGCCCGCGTTCCCGTGCTGCTGTGGGGCGCACCCGGCACCGGTAAGACGTCGGCCATCCGCGCGATGGCCGAGGCGATGGGACTGCCGTGCGAAACGGTGATCGCCTCGATCAGAGAGCCGTCCGACTTCGCCGGGTTGCCCATCGTGGTCGGCGACAGCGTGCGGTTCGCCCCGCCGATGTGGGCGCGGCGGCTCGCCGACGCCGGGCACGGCCTGCTGTTCCTCGACGAGCTGTCCACCGCGCCGCCCGCGGTGCAGGCCGCGCTGCTGCGGGTGGTGCTCGAGCGAGCGGTGGGCGACCTCGCGCTGCCCGAGCAGGTCGCGGTCGTGGCGGCGGCCAACCCGCCGGAGCAGGCGGCGGACGGCTGGGACCTGTCCGCGCCGCTGGCCAACCGGTTGTGCCATCTCACCTGGCAGGCCGAAGCGCGCGCGGTCGCGGACGGGCTGGCCGGCGGCTGGGCGCCGCCGGAGGTGCCGCTGCTGCCCGACGGGTGGCAGGCCGAGGAGATACTGGCGCGCGGGCTCGTCGCCGCGTTCCTGCACGTCCGCCCGGCGCTGGCCATCGCGCCGCCGTCGGACGCGGCGTCCGCCGGACGGGGCTGGCCGTCGCCGCGCACCTGGGAGATGACGGCGCGGCTGATGGCCGCCGCCAACGCGGCGGGAACCTCGCAGGACGCCCGTTCCGCACTGATCATCGGCGCGGTCGGCGACGGAGCGGGAGTCGAGTTCCTCGCCTGGCTGATCGACATGGACCTGCCGGATCCCGAGGCCGTGCTGGCCGACCCCAGTTCGTTCCGGCTGCCTGAGCGCGGCGACCGCGCGTATGCCGCGCTGGCCGCCGTCACGTCCGCGGTCGCCGCGAACCCCACGCCGGAGCGCTGGGTGGCGGGCTGGCAGGTACTCGGCCTGGCCGCTGACGCAGCCGCCCTGGATGTGGCCGCCGTCGCGGCCCGGGTGCTGGCCACGTGCCGGCCGCACGGCCTGACCGAGATGCCGCCCGAGATCAAGCGCTTCCTGCCAGTACTGCGCGACGCCGGCCTGCTGCCCTCATGACCATCCCCGGGCTGGCGGCGGCGCGGTTGTGGGCCGCCATGCGGTTTCCGTACCTGGCCACCGGCGTGTTCGGGGCGACGGTGATCGCCGAGCCGGGCAGCGGGACGGTCTCGGTCGACGAAGGCTGGCGGATGCACGCCGACCCCGAGCTCACCGGGGAATGGACGGCGGCCCAGCTCGGCAGCGTGCTGGTCCACCATGTGTGCCACCTGCTGCGCACGCACGGAGACCGGGCCAAGCTGGCCGGCGTCGGGCCGGACGAGGCCAGTGAATGGGTACGAGCCGCGGACGCGGAGATCAACGACGATCTGATATCCGCCGGGCTCGATCTGCCCGGCGATCCCGTAATCCCCCGCGCCCTAGGCCAGCCGGACGGGTTGCTCGCGGAACAGTATTACGAGGCCACCCGGGCGGGGAAGGGGCCCAGAGGAGATAACCCAAGACGTTTGTCGGAATGGCTGGACTGCGGAAGCGGGGCAGACGGTCAGCCGGGAGGGGACGGCGGGTTGCCGCGATGGCAGGCGGAATTGCTGCGGCGGCAGGTCGCGCAGGACGTGATCGCGCACGGCAAGCAGCCGGGCGCGGTACCGGCGGGCCTGCTCCGATGGGCCGCCGAGACCCTCTCCCCCAAGGTGAACTGGCGCCGGCTACTGGCCGCTGAGCTGCGGCGGGCGATCTCCGAGGTGGCGGGCGCGGTCGACTACTCCTACCGGAAGCCGTCCCGGCGGTCGGCCGTTACCGGGGATGTGATCCTGCCGGCGTTGCGGCGGCCGGTGCCCGAGGTGGCCGTGGTGTGCGACACGTCCGGCAGCATGACCGAGGACCTGCTCGCGATGGTGCTCGCCGAGGTGGAGGGGCTACTGAGATCGCTGGGACTGGCCCGGCGGCTGCGGGTGCTCGCGTGCGACACGGCGGCCGCGCCGGCCCAGCGGGTCAGCTCGGCCCGGCAGGTCACGCTGGTCGGCGGGGGCGGCACCGACATGGGGATCGGGATAGCGGCCGCGGCGGCGCTGCGTCCCCGCCCGGCGGTGTGCGTGGTGCTCACGGACGGGTACACACCCTGGCCGTCCGGCGGTCCGAAGGGGATGCGGGTGGTCGTCGGGCTGCTCGGCGACGGAGCGCCGGACGCGCCGGAGTGGGCCCGTTCGGTTCGCGTTCACGCAGCTTAGTTTCGCTTTTCGCCAATGTGATTGCTTTTCTCAGTCGCGATAAATGATCTTGAATTGATGCATAGCGATCATTAGTCTTTTAGCAAACCAAAGGGGTTCGACGTTGCCGTATTGCCATATTCCGCATTTGTGCTAACTTATGGACCCGAGCGGGAAGCGACGCACGATAACGCATTGGAGTGCCGGTGACCTCCGGGCCGCAACCTGCCATGATCCGATCGCTCCGACGCGAGCTCGGGCAGGAACTCGCCACGTGGCGGCACGTGGCTGGCTTCACTCAGGCCCAACTCGGCCGCAAAGTCGGCTATTCGCGTTCTACCGTGTCGACCGTGGAAAGCGGCGGGCAGGACGTCCCGCGCCGGTTCTGGGAAGCGTGCGACGAATTGCTCGGCACGGGCGGGGTCATGGCCGGGCGGTTCGATCAGGTCCAGCGGGCGCAGGCGGCCGAACGACGCTCCGCCGCCGGGATGGTGGCCCGCCCCCTGCCCGTGCCGCGAGCGCCCCGGCCGGAATGGCCGGACGATCTGGCGGCGTACGAAAGGCTGGGCTGGCCGGTGACGAACGGCCCGGCGGGCTTGGAGCTGGCGACCGGCAGCGTCGTCGACGCGCTGGAGCTGAACAGGCCCGCTGGCACGCTCGCGGTGCACTGGTGGCTCGGCTCCGGTGGCGTAGTGGATCCGGTCAGGAACCTGCCAGCTCTGCCGCCTCCGTCCGAGGCGCTGGCCGCCACCGTCGCGGACAACCGCTTCTTCTTCCTTGTCCAGGCGGGCGCATGCCCCTGGCAGGTCCGCGAGCGGTTCCCGGCACCGCCAGCCGAGGCCGGACTCATCCGGTGGCACGCGGAGGGAAGCCGGATTCCGGTGCCACTGGGACCGGGGATCGTCTGGGTACACGCTCCGGCCACCGGTTTCCGGCTCGCCAGTCCGATACCGCTGCTTGACCTGCTGGCCAAGGCAGCCGCCGCGGTGCGGCGTCAGCCTGGTGCGCTCACGCTGCATGACGGCGTGCTTGCCGTGCCGGCCTGGGGCGAATGACGTGGAAGTGACGCTGAAGCTGACGAAGGCAGTCGTCAATGCCTCCGTCGCGGGATTATCGGCCGACACAGCGAAGCTTCCGGAGGTGTTTTCTCATGTCCGCCGCGCCTCAAATGCCCAGGAAAAGGCCATCGGGGAGGGCGCGATGGACGCGCGTGCTCGTCGGGCCAGCGATCGCGGCGGGAATGATCGTGGCCGCCACGGGATGCGGCGGACCGGCCTCGGCAGCGGGAAACAGCTCATCGGCACCCGAGAAACCGGACATCACCATCGGGGTGGTGCCGGCGGTGGCCAACGCCGGCCTGTACATCTCCGCGATGCACGGTTTCTTCTCCGCGCAGGGGCTGCACGTGAAGCTCGTCCCGATCGTAAGCAGCGCCGATGTGCTCGCGACGCTGCTCAACGGCAGCGTCGACATCCTGGCCGGTAATTACGTGTCCGAGATCCAGGCCGAGGCGAACAACCCGGGCGCGGTCCAGTTGCGCGTGCTCGCTGAGGGGTCGCTGACCGCGCCGCAGTCACGAGGGCTGATGGTCGCTTCCGGGTCGCCGATCAAGACCCTGGCCCAGCTCAAGGACAAGACGGTCGCGGTCAACGCGCTGAACAACGCCGCCTCGCTGCTGGTCGAATCCGCGCTGGTCCAGCACGGTATCCCCGCCAACGGCGTGCATCTGGTGGCGATCCCGTTCCAGAATGAAGCCGCCGCGCTCAACGCGCACCAGGTCGATGCGGCCTGGATGACCGAGCCGTTCATCTCAATTGGCGAGGCGAAGTACGGCCTCACCTCGTTGTATGACACCAATCAGGGCGCCACCTCCTCGTTCGCCATCGACGGTTTCGTGTCAACCCAGGCCTGGGCGCGGAAATACCCGAAGACCGCGGCCGCGTTCATTCGCGGCATCGACCAGGGTCAGCAGCTCGCCAACACCAGCAGGCCCGACATAGATGCCGCGATGGTCAAATTCCTGGGCGTCACGCCCACTATCGCTACGGTTATCACTCCCGATACCTATCCGATCGGCGTCTCCCGGGTCCGCATGCAGCGAGTGGCCGACCTGATGCTGGAATTCGGGCTGCTCAAGCGCTCATTCAAGGTGACGCCGATGACCGGGTGAAGTGACGCGAAAGTGACGGTAGATGTGACGGCAACTATCACGGAGGTGTCATCTTGCCGGGCCTGCCTGGAATGTCATGGAAGACCGCGTCCGCGATGCTCGCGGCGGCTGGCCTGCTCTCGGCGGCCACCGCGTGCAGCAGCCCGGCAGCGGCCAACGGAGGCGGGTCGTCGTCGACGTCGACTGGAGCGGCTGGGACGGCCAGTGGGGGTACCGCCGCGGTGGAGAAGCCGGACATCACCATAGGGGTGGTGCCGGCGGTGGCCAACGCCGGCCTCTACATCGCCGACATGCGCGGCATCTTCGCCGCGCAGGGGCTGCACGTCAAGATGGTTACCATCACCAGCAGCGCCGATGTGCTCGCGACACTGCTGAACGGCAGCGTCGACATCCTGGCCGGCAACTATGTGTCCGAGATCCAGGCCGAGGCGAACAATCCGGGCGCGGTCCAACTGCGTGTGCTGGCCGATGGATCGCTGACCACCGCGCATTCGCGATCGCTGATGGTCGCGGCCGGGTCGCCGATCAAGACCCTGGCCCAGCTCAAGGGCAAGACGGTCGCGGTCAACGCGCTGAACAACGCCGCCTCGCTGCTGGTCGAATCCGCGCTGCAACAGCACGGCATTCCGCCGTCTTCGGTGCGCCTGGTGGCGATACCGTTCCCGAACGAGGCCGCCGCGCTGAACGCGCACCAGGTCGACGCGGCCTGGATGACCGAGCCGTTCATCTCGGTCGGGAAGGCCAAGTACGGCCTGACCGAACTGTATGACACCAACCAGGGCGCCACCTCCTCGTTCGCCATCGACGGGTACGTGTCAACCCAGGCCTGGGCGCGGAAGTACCCGAAGACCGCGGCCGCGTTCATCCGCGCCATCGACCAGGGCCAGCAGCTCGCCACCACCAGCAGGCCCGACCTGAACGCCGCGATGATCAAATTCCTGGGCACCACGCCGGAGATCGCGACGATGATCACGCCGGACACGTACCCGGTGGGTGTGTCGCAGGCGCGGCTGCAGCACGTCGCCGACCTCATGCTCCAGTTCGGATTGCTCAAGCACTCCTTCAGCGTGGCGGCGATGGCGGGATGACCGAATCGTCTTCCTCGTCTTCCTCGTCTTTCGCGGAGGCCGACGCGGTCAGGGAGCAGGTCGGATCCAACTTCGATCACGTCGCCCGGCGGTACGACGACACCGAGAAGGTCTTCTCCGAGCCGGTCGCCGCCCGTCTCATCCGCCAAGCCGGCATCCGGGCCGGTGACCGCGTGCTGGATGCCGGCTGCGGTACCGGGGCCGCATTGCTGCCCGCCGCCAGGATTTCGCTGCCCGGCGGACAGGTGACCGGTGTCGACCTGTCGGAGCAGATGCTCGCGACCGCCCGGGCCAGGGCCGACGCCGCCGGGCTGGACAACATCCGGCTGCTGGTAGGCGACGCCGAGGACCCACCTGACCCGCCGTGCTCAGATGGTACCTTCGACAAGGTCATCGCAAGCCTCGTGTTCTACCTGCTGCCGCACCCGGAGCAAGCGGCGCGACGCTGGCTCCGGCTGCTGCGGCCTGGAGGAACCGTCGCCTTTTCCTGGCAGGTGAGCGAGGATCCCGCCTGGGCGCCGGCGCTGCTCGCCGCCGACAGCTATGTCGCCGACGGCGCGCCCAAGTTCACCCAGATGCTGCGGCACTGGCCGCTCACCTCGGTGCGGGACCTCGAGGACATGCTGGCCGGATGCGGATACACCGGCATCGCCACGGCCACCAGCGATCTGCCGATGCGCTACCCGAGTCCGGCGGCGTGGTGGGAGTCCGGCTGGCAGCGCGCCCGCCGGATCAGCTGGCAGCACATCCCAGAAGGCCAGCGGGCCGCGGCCAGGACCGAGGTGCTGAACGTGCTGGACAAGGTGCGCGACCCGGCCGACGGCAGCGTCACCCGGACCTCGCACTACGGGTGGACCACCGCTCATAGACCAGATCGGTAGCATCGGCTCGGTTTGCCTTCCGGTGGGCCGAGATGATCTGCTAAGCGGCGATGGACCGACCAAGGCAGCAGGCCACGACCCTGATAGCGATAGCGCTCACGTTCGGCTCCGGCGCGATGGACGTGGCCAGCTTCACCCGGCTGGGCAATGTCTTCGCCAGCGTCATGACCGGCAACATCGTGCTGTGCGGGCTCGCGATCGCACACGGTTCGGCGTCGCTGATCGCGCACACCGCGACAGCGTTCGCCGGGTACGTGACTGGCGTCGCGGGCGGTACCCGGATCGCCTGGCATCACGCCGCCCAATCCGGGTCCGGCGCGGCGCCTGAGGCGAGCGAAGGGGCCTGGGCGCCGCATGTCAGAGCCACGCTGATCGCCGAACTCGCGCTGCTCATCGGGTTCTTCGCGGGCTGGGACATCGCGGGCTCGGCCCCGAGCGGCGCCGCGCAGTACTGGCTGCTGGCCACCGCCACGGCGGCGATGGGCATACAAGCTTCCGCGGTCATCAACATGGGCCTGAACGACGTGTCCACCACCTACCTGACCGGGACACTGACCGGACTGGTGCGCTCGCTGGCCAGCCCCCGCCGCGACAAGCAGGGGCGGGGCAAGCGCGGAGGACTGATCCGTCCCGGCGTGCTGGCGGGCCTGCTGGCCGGGGCCCTGCTGTCCGGCCTGCTGGTGAAGACCGCCCCCGCCGGAGTTCCGGCGCTCCCGGTGGCCGCCATGATCACAGTCGTGCTGCTGAGCGCCAACCCGCCGCGCGACTGACGCTCGGCGATCCGCGGCGAGCAAAGCGAGCTTCGCGGTCCCCCACGCGGCCCGGCGGAAACGGTGGCTCCGCGGCGAGCAAAGCGAGCTTCGCGGATCACCCGGCCGCGGAGGCCTTCCAGGCCTCCCGGCCGGGCGATACTGCAACGGAAGCGTCGCGGGCGGGGGTCCGGGGGGTTGGTGTTTACCCCCCGGATAAAGAATGTCACACCTTGATGGCACAGTGTTTGTCATGAGGCCAAGCTTGAAGGCGGGACTGCTTCCCATGTGGCGGGACCGTGGCACGCTCCAGATCGGGATCGATCCGCGGCGGGCCGTCGCGCTGGAAGGGCTCGGGCCCGCGGCCGCGGTGATCAGCCTGCTCGATGGCAGCCGGGACCGCGAGGCGGTCATCGCCACGGCGCAGTCGTGCGGCGTGCCAGCCGACGCGGCCAGCCGGGTGCTCACGCTGCTCGCCGTGGCCGGGATCCTGGACGACTTCCCGGCCCAGCTGCACCGGTCGATGCCGGATGAGCTGCGCGCCCGGCTGGCGCCAGAACTGGCCACCGCGTCACTGGCGTACCGGGACGGCGACGGAGGAGCACGCACCCTTGCCCGCCGCCGGGACGCCTTTGTCCGGGTGCACGGCGCTGGCCGGACGGGCGCGAACATCGCGACGCTGCTCGCCGCGGCCGGGGTCGGCCGGGTCGCGTGCAGCGACCCTGTCCCGGCCGAGCCGGGCGACCTGGCACCGGGCGGGCTGCTCCGAACCGACCTCGGCGAGCCACGGGCGGAGGGCGCCGCCCGGGCGGTAAAGCGCGCCGCTCCCGAGGCGAAGACCGCTGACTTCGGCGCGGTGCCCGACCTCGTGATCTTGACAAGCTCGTACCGGTCGCCGGATCTGACCGCGGGCTTGCAGCGCGACGGCGTGCCGCATCTGGCCGTGCGTGCGAGCGAGGCGATCGGCGTGGTCGGACCGCTGGTGCTGCCGGGCCGTTCGGCCTGCCTGCGCTGCCTTGATCTGCGTAAGACAGACGCCGATCCAGCCTGGCCGAAGGTACTGGCTCAGGCGACCTGCGCATCCCTGCGCCCGGAGGCGTGCGGCATCGTGCTGGCCGCGATGACCGCCACGGTCGCCGCGACGCAGGCGCTCGCGTTCATCGACCAGGTCCTGGTCCCGGTCGCGGTGAACGGGACGCTCGAGGTGGTGCTACCGGACTGGCAGTGGCGCCGCCGTACGTGGCCGCCGCACGCGGCTTGTTCCTGCCGCTCGCCAGGTAACCGAGAATAGATATGTGACCGAAGATGTGCCGCGCGGCCCGGGGGCGCGCGATGACACGCCGCGTAACGCGGGGGCGCGCAATGACGTGCCGCGCAACGCGGTGACGAGGGCCGCCAAACTGGCCCGTCTGCCGATCGGCCTCGCGGGGCGCACCGCGGTCGGCGTCGGCAAGCGGATCGGCGGCCGGTCGGCTGAGATCGTGGCACAGGAAATCCAGCAGCGCACCGCCGACCAGATCTTCCGCGTACTCGGCGAGCTCAAGGGCGGCGCCATGAAGCTCGGCCAGGCGCTGTCGATCTTCGAGGCCGCGCTGCCGCCGGAAATCGCCGGGCCCTACCGGGCCACGCTCACCAAACTCCAGGAATCCGCGCCGCCGTTGCCCGCGGCCACGGTACACCGGGTGCTGACCGAAGACATGGGGCCCGACTGGCGGTCGCGGTTCGAGTCATTTTCCGATTCGCCCGCGGCCGCGGCGTCGATCGGACAGGTACATAAGGCCGTGTGGCACGACGGCCGCACGGTCGCCGTGAAGATCCAGTATCCGGGCGCGGGCCGGGCGCTGCTCGGCGACTTCAACCAGCTGGCGCGCCTGGGACGGCTGTTCGGCATGCTGATGCCAGGGCTCGAGGTGAAACCGCTGCTCGACGAGCTGCGCTCCCGGGTGGCGGAAGAGCTCGACTACGCCATGGAGGCGCAGGCGCAGCGGCAGTTCGCCGAGGCCTACCGCGACGACCCGGATTTCTACGTGCCCGATGTGGTCACCGGCACGGAGCATGTGCTGGTGACCGAATGGATGGACGGCACTCCGCTGTCCGCGGTGATCCGCGATGGCTCAAAGGAGGACCGGGACCGGGCCGGGATCCTGCTGGTCCGGTTCCTGTTCTCGGGACCCGCCCGGGCCGGACTGCTCCACGCCGACCCCCACCCCGGAAACTTCCGGCTGCTGGCCGACGGGCGGCTCGGGGTGATCGACTTCGGCGCCGTCGACCGGTTGCCCGACGGCCTGCCGCCGTTCTTCGGCCGTCTGCTCCGGCTGATGCACACCGACGCCGACGTCTCGGCGGTGGAACACGAGCTGCGCGAGCACGGCTTCCTGCGTCCGGGGATCTCCGTGGACCTCGACGCCCTGCATGCCTTCCTGGCCCCGCTGGCCGAGCCGTCCGCGGTGGACTCGTTCAAGTTCACCCGCGAATGGATGCGCGATGAGGCCGCCCGGGTCACCGACCTGAGCGCGTCCGGCATTTCGCGCAAGTTCAACGTGCCGCCGACGTACGTGCTCATCCACCGGGTGTCAACCGCCGGCATCGGCGTGCTGTGCCAGCTCGAATGCGAGGGAGAGTTCAGGGCCGAGGTGGTCCGGTGGGTGCCGGGTTATGTGTAATGGCCGATGGCACTATGGAGCCTGCACCTTTGCCCTTCGCCCCCATATAGCGCGGAAATTACATGCCACGCGGAAATTTACCCGCCGTATTGAGGCTGTCGCGTAACTACTCTCAGGCTGTCGGGAGGCATCGCATCCGCATTGGTACTACGACAGTGCTTTGTGATGATGACGGGCTCTGAGGTGTCCAGGGACCG
>Ga0213881_10000925_pt1 | contig 15402 bp, 16 predicted proteins | sample BarmaccoBMER_R08_FD_160104 | JGI IMG/M metagenome (GOLD analysis project Ga0213881, IMG submission 160104) | Barbacenia macrantha exposed rock microbial communities from rupestrian grasslands, the National Park of Serra do Cipo, Brazil - ER_R08 ... | reverse complement strand
GCGACGTATAATCAAGCGGTATTGTTGCCGCCAAGTCTGGACGCAAGCGAGGCATAGCAACAAGATACCGATCAAAGTACTAAAGGGCAAAGCCAAAAGTCCCAGTTGGGCGTGGTTCCAAGCCGACTGTAAACGTTTGTTGGGATGCCTTTGCAAAAAGCCAAAAGGCAGCAAGTATGAGGTAAAAGGCATGTTTCCTTTCACGACTTCAAACTGGCTCCCAGCATTCGGAGCGGGTGAGGCGAATTTGGGCTAAAGCAAAAATTGTCGGAATGATGCGACTGTAGTTGGTGGCAATCGTCCGCCAACCTAAATCAGCAAAAAACCATGTCCATAGCACAGGTCCTAAGCACGCTAGTATTCCCTGCACTAACTCGTAACGAGCAGCACTAATAGCCATACTCCGCTGTGCAGTTTGAATTGCTACATAGTTTTGCAATGAAGTCGCAGCTACGGCACCACCATCAATTAAGGTTTGCTTAGCGACTTGATAGGCGGCGAAGTGAAGCGCAAATTCACGGGCAATTTGTTGCAGTAACATTGGTTGAAGGATAGAACTAACAGCCAAAGCGCTGCCACCTTTAACAAGTAAACCCAGAGGATCGCGCTGTACCGAAAGTGGCAGAGGCTGGGAAAGATCTGATTTAGCCAAGGACTGCTGCACTCGCACCGTCAAAGTTTGTCGCTCAGTTGCTGGTAGCTTTTTCCACGCTCTGCCCAATAGGTTAAGAAAAATCTCTGCTTCCAAATCAGTTGTACTCAGCGTCTTGGAGTAGGGAATTTTCAAATATCGACAAACTTGAATCAGGGCTTGGCGGTAGGTCACTTGATTGGTCCGCCGCTGGAGTACCGTCATCCCATCTGCCGCTAGAAAGCGAAATCTTTGTTCTATTGTGTCTAACCAATCTTGTCGGTCTTGGCTTTGAACATCTAGTGGTTCTGGTGTGTGAACATAATCTAGAGGGTTAAATTTACGGCGGAATAAGATTTCCGTCAGCTGTTGTAATTCTTCTTGCGTAGCTAATTCCAATGCCGCTCTTAACTCGTCCAACGCGATCTCCCTCCCAAACCCCAGCAACATTTCTGTCCCTTATTCTAATCTTGCCTGCAGGAGTTTATGGTTATGTTTGATATTGCAGTAGTTGGTGCTGGGATGGCAGGTCTAGTTTGCGCTCAGCAATTGACTCATGCTGGATACCAGGTGGTGGTTGTGGAGAAGTCTCGTGGTCTAGGGGGAAGAGTTGCCACGCGCCGATTACATGGTACCTGTGCCGATCATGGAGTCTGCTACCTTAAACCAAAGGGTCAGTTGTTGCCGCAACTGCTGCAAATTTTGTCTGAGCTACACCTGCTGCAAGTTTGGACAGATGAGGTTTATGAATGGTCACCAGAGCAGCGCCAGCCAAGAAGTGTCACTTCAGCTCCTTGCTATGTTGCTCCAACCGGAATGAATGCGATCACTAAATTTCTTGCCACTGGGCTGGAAATCTGGCTGAACCGACGAGTCCAAGCAATTACCCTCAGGGATGACTGCTGGCATCTTTCTCTGGAACCTACTAATGCTGATACAAATGGCGGTATGTTGCAGGAGTTGGATGCACGGGCTGTTGTGATTGCCATTCCCGCACCCCAAGCTTTGATGCTCTTAACAGCGACAGAAGATCTACCTAGAGTCTTCTTAGAGCGTCTGCAAGCAGTGGAATTTGACCCTTGCTTTAGTGTCATTGCTGGTTATTCAGCTCCTCTAGACCAAATCGCTTGGAAAGCTGTGACTTTTCTCGGTCATCCAGATCTTGCCTGGGTCGGCTTAGATAGTAGTAAGCGCCTGGTGGCTTCTGGGTCATCAGTGTTCGTCTTACAAAGCAGCGCTGGGTTTGCCGAGCGTTATTTAGAAGCTCAGGATCTACAACCAGTTGGTTGTCAATTGTTGGCTCAAGCCGCCGTCGATCTACTTCCTGGACTTGATTCTCCAGACTGGATGCAAGTTCATCGTTGGCGCTATGCTTTTCCTCGTCGTCCGTGGCAGGAAACTTTTTTATCGGCTGAAACACCTCTACCGCTTATCTGTTGTGGTGATTGGTGTGGGGGAAATCGGGTGGACAATGCGATTGTGTCTGGGGTTGCCGCTGCTAAGCAGATTAACGATCAACTCCAGCAGCGAACATTACCAGACAATCTCTTCGGTTTGCTAGTCAATGCTCCTTAAGTGGGTCATGTCCCCAGTTTTTTAAAGCTTATTCCTCTACCTTGTCAAGGGCATCAGGCTTGTGAGCAGCTTCTTTGCCTGTTTTGTCACTTTTGATCAGGTACTCTGGGTTGTCTTTTGAGGCAGCAACGTGGTGCCCTTTTATATCTGTAGGGGAGGTAAGTTTCTTTTCTACTTCACCGCTAGTTTTGCCTTGTGATGTTTTCCACTCGACTTTGTCGCCTTTTTTTAGCTGATCGCTCAAGAGTTTGCTCCTACCTAATAGTTTTAGACTCGTTTGTATTGTCTCTACAGCTTGAATGACCGCCATCGGTCAAATGATAGAAAGCCTAGATTATAGCCCTTCGACCTTTCCCAGCAACAGCTTACAGCCGAAACACCTTTAAAATTCTGGTGGTGGCTGTCGTAGTCCGTCTAGAATGCGTCTAATTTCTAGTTGCAGCCCTCTGATTTCGGTCTGCATCTGCTCGATATTTACCTGATGGATTTCGACAATCGTTCTGAGTTCTGCAATGCTACTAGTCACTCCAGCAACGTTAGTACTGAGTTCAGCAAGGTTTCTGGTGTTCGTCTCTATCGCTAAGGTATTTAATGCCTGACCCTGTGCTATCTCTCTTAGGATAGCTCTGATGTCTTCGAACTGGCTGCTGTTGCTCTGGGTCATCTATTTCTCCATTGATTTATGGCGTCTTGCTAAGTTCGCAATGGCTCTCACCAACGTGTCTGGCTCGACTGGCTTAGCTATATGCTGCTGAAACCCAGCTTGCAGTGCCTGTTGCCGATCAGCATCGCTTGCATAGGCGCTCAGGGCAAGTGCCGGAATTCGTCCTCCTTGCTCAGGTGCCAGAGTTCTAATTTGATGGATCAGGGTATAACCATCGGTTTCTGGCATCCCAATATCGCTCACTAGAACATCGGGTTGGAATTGACGGATTTCCACTAACACATTATCAGCTGAGGCAATTGCCATAACCTCTGCACCAGATTGGTCTAGTGTGAAGGCAAGAAATTCGAGGGAGTCAGGCTGATCGTCAATCAGCAGGATGCGCACGCCCTCAAGTGATAAGGGGTTGTCACACTGCTCAGAATTGTCAAATCCCTCTAACCGTCTATCGCATAGCGGCAGTTGTACAGTAAACGTGGCTCCCAGCCCATCTCCTAGACTATCAGCCAAGATATTTCCACCATGCAGTTCCACTAGATGACGCGCAATTGCCAATCCTAGTCCCAGTCCACCCTGAGTTCTGGTGAGGGAGCTATCGGCTTGACGAAAGTACTCAAAAATGTAGGGGAGAAAGTCGGGAGCAATCCCTTTACCTGTATCGCTAACCTGGATTTGTGCCATCAAATCGCTGACTTCAAGTCGGATCAATACCCGTCCTCCTTGAGGGGTAAACTTGATGGCGTTAGCGAGTAGATTCCAAACGATCTGTTGTAAGCGGTTTGGATCGCCATTAACTATAGCTCCACTAGGGTTAAGCTCAGCCTGAATTTGAATTGATTTGGCTTGGGCTGCTAGTCGCATGGTATCGATTGCAGCCTCGATTGGCTGTCTGAGATCGACTGGACTTACCTGAAGACTAAGCTTGCCTTGAAGAATGCGGGAAATGTCTAGTAAATCTTCAATTAATTCAGCTTGCAATCTCGCATTGCGCTCGATGATGTCTATTGCACGCGCCGTAGTCGCAGCATCAAACTTACGGTCTTTGAGTAGCTTTGACCACCCTAATATGGCATTCAGGGGTGATCGCAATTCATGAGAGAGGACCGCAAGGAATTCATCTTTGACTCGGTTGGCGGTTTCAGCTGCCGCACGAGCGGCTTGCTCGCGAGCCAGCAGTTGTGCCCGTTCAGTCTCAGCCTGCTGGCGAGCCTTTCGCTCCTCTCTTTCGCGCAATGCTCTTCTCACTGAGGGAATCAATCGCCCTAATCGTTGCTTTAACACATAGTCGAGCGCCCCGCTTTTGAGCATCTCAATCGCCAGTTCCTCTCCCAGAACACCAGAAATGAAGATAAAGGGGACATCAGGACAAATGGTCTGAGCTTTTTCCAGAGCCGAGAGCCCATCAAAACTGGGGAGAGCATAGTCAGCCAGAATCAGCTCAAATGAGTGAGTTGTGATCGCTGCCTCGAAGTCAGAGCGAGTAGAAACACGCATTAACTCGCAGTCAATGCCCCCCTCCGTGAGTATTGACTTAATGAGTTCTGCATCCAGCAGATTATCTTCAAGTAAAAGAATCTGTAGTCCGTTCACTGACTGCAATCCTCGTGGCTCTCATTGGTAGGCGAATTAGGGTGTACAGAGGGCAGAAAACTGGGCGGTGGTTGATTGATAACAGCCCAAAACAAACCCAATTCTCTAATTGCGTTAACAAACTCCTGGAAATTAACTGGCTTGACAACATAAGCGTTTACGCCTAAGTTATAGCTTCTGACGATATCTTGCTCCTCGCGAGACGAAGTCAGCACAACGACTGGTATGACTCTCATGGCTGGATCGGATTTTAGTTGTGCCAGCACTTCTAGACCATCCACTTTTGGTAACTTCAAATCAAGCAACACTACAACCGGAGTGCCTACCATCCGTAACCTAAATACTCCCCGCTGATAGAGATAGTCTAGTGCTTCTTCGCCGTCACGCACGACTACGACTTCATTAGCTAGATGATTCTCTTCCAATGCTGCTAGAGTTAACTCAATGTCATTGGGACTATCTTCTACTAGCAGAATTCGCTTCAATTCGACCACTAATCCTCCTTTTAGATCATCTTTGGGAGTGAGAAATAGAAGGTCGCTCCGCCTTCTACTACCCCTTCAGCCCAAGTGCGACCTCCATGTCGAGCAACAATTCTTTTAACATTAGCGAGCCCAATACCAGTGCCCTCAAACTGCTCAACATTGTGTAGGCGTTGAAATATACCAAAGAGTTTATGAGCATAGCGCATATCAAAGCCGACGCCGTTGTCACGGATATAGAAGATAACTTCATGTTCATTGCTAGTGCTGCCAATTTCAATCTTTGTGACTGGACGAGTTCGCGAGTACTTGACGGCATTGTCAATCAAATTGCGAAGAACCAGCCGTAACAAGAGGGGGTCTGCTTGGACTTGGGGCAAGTCCTCAATCTGCCAACTAATCGCACGTCCATCGTCTGGTTTCACTTCACTTTGGCTCTCCCGTACGAGTTGATTCATATGAATGGCTGTATGATGCAGTTCGGAACGTCCTATCCGGGAAAACGCGAGTAACTCGTCAATCAGCATTCCTGCCTGTTTTGTCGTCTCTACAATTGTCTTTAAATATCGCTGACTGGTTGCATCTAGAGCTGTTGAGCCAATTCGCTTTTGCAGCAGGTCAACAAAGCCAGCAATATGTCGCAGTGGGGCTCGCAGGTCGTGGGAGACAGAGTAGGAGAAGGTTTCAAGTTCTTTGTTGGCAGCCTCTAATTGAGCTGTGCGCTCTTTGACTCGGAACTCTAAACTTTCGTTGAGTTGTTGAATCGCGGCTTCGGCTTGTTTACGCTCACTAATATCGCTGACTAACGTGACAAACCCTTTCACGTTTCCCTGGCTATCCCATTGGGGAACGTAAGTCGCGCTAATGTAACGGGTGTTGGCATCACGATAAGAAACCTGAGTCTCAAACGTCACTTGCTGTCCTGCCAAGACTTGCTCGACGTAAGGTCGCACTGTTTCATAGGCAGATTGACCCAAAACCTCCTGCATGTGCTTGCCGTAGACCCCTGTAGCTGGATGCCCAAACCACTGTTCGTATTTCTGATTGTTGAAGCGATAGCGCTGCTCAGAATCTATATAGGAGATCAGGACAGGGACTGCGTTCATAACTAAATGAAGTTCTGCTTCTCTTTGTTGCAGTTGGGAGAGGCTTCTGTCAGCTCTTAACTTGGCAGTCACTAAGGTTCCACAGAGAATACTAATCAACACTCCCTCAAGCAGAAATAAGCCTAAGCGAATACTACTTGCCCAATTGAGCGCTTGTGAATAGACGGGAGGAAGAAAGAAATAGGTACTAATGAGACCGGACAGCAGGGTGACGAATATCCCAGGTCCAAAGCCACCACACCAAGCACTAACCATAACTGCGCCAAAAAATAGCAAAAAGGGACTCTCCCTCATAGACAACAGCGGGTTAAGCAACAGCATCAGTAGCAATGCTATACCAACGTTGAACAGGGCAATGGCGTAGTGGGTCAGTTGAGTGCGCTTGACTTGAATCACGAATTTCCCCGCGCTAAAGCAACCCACGCATCAATTTTGTGGTTTCCTTACCTTATGACCGATGACAAATAGTCCACATTTACCCTAAGAGATATTTTATTCTGGGAGATCTCCAGTGTTTGAGAATGATTAGGTGCTATGTCTTCCCTAAAGCTGCTGTGCGATAAAGTCAACTTTTTAGCCTCTGGCTGAGTTGCAATTAATATTTTCTCTTAGGCATCTGAATGCTTGTTGAGTGCTGCTTAACAGCATTCTAAACGCAAATCCACCTAACTTAGCGCATTAGGTGGATCTACTAGCAGTTGAAAGTGGAGCTGGGCAGGATCGAACTGCCGTCCGTAATGGGTATTGACCCCCTGCTCGTTCACAGGTTTATCCTATCTGATCCTCAAGGCGGGAACCGTTCCTTATCCCGAACGGTGGGATGCATTGGTTAAATCTTAGCTAGCAAGCCAACCAAAGAACACTTACTAGAGCATCCGTTGGGGTTTTGTCCGTAGCCTTTAACGGAGTCAAACTACAGACGCTCGGACCTATTAGAGGTTATTAGGCAGCAACAGCGGCTGTCTTACGAGCGAAAGGAACGATGTTGTTCGCATTTACTTTTTTTTGAGCCTTTGATTTACGAGAGGAGACTCACTCTCGACCTGTATCACAGAGTAGCTTTCGCCACCACGTCGAAGCCATTACAGCCCCATGTGTCTCTATCACCATTATAGTTCGCTGGTTCAAAAAAAAGCTATTACCACCCCCCTGCACTCAAATATTATTGGTGATCGCCTGCAGCCCATGGCTGAATACAGGATGCAGGCAACTACAACGGCAACCCGCGGCTTAAACAATCTGCCCAACGCTTGTGCTAGCTCTGTTTCAAGTTCATAACGAGCGCTCTCTCTTGGGGTCCCTTACACCTATTCGTCTACCCCTACAACCTGTTCTTGGTAATTAGCTGGGAAAATACTGAGAGTCATGATAAATTACTGGATATAAAATAAAGAACTCGTATTTTTACTGTAAATTTGCGAGTCTAAACAAGAGAAAATTGTTATTAGAAGTAATTGTTGCGGTAAAAATAAATGCCTAGAGGACACAAGCATAAAGAGTGGAGGGCTAACAAGAAAAAATACCATCGAAATTCTAAGAAGAGTTTTAATGCATTCTTAATACTTGGTTTGTTTTTTGCATCTGCTTTGTTCACTCTTAAAGATAACCTACGGCTTATTTACAATAAGTTACATGACAACGATCATTTTATCTCAAATATTGTCAACAACAATTTTATCAGAAAGATATTGGAAGCAACTGATGATGAGGACAACGCGCCTATTGCCGTTGGCTCTGTTAAAGCATTCAGAAATATAAGTTTCACTAACATAGACAATTATGCTGCTACTATTCAATACAAAGGTAATTCGGTTGCTGAACTAGCTTCTCTCTTATCCCATTCTGCTAAGACAGAAGCAGAAAAAGCTCGAATTATATATTCTTGGATTGCCTATAACATTACTTATGATTTACCAACCTACCTAAGCGATAATTATGGAGATTCTAGCCCACAAAAGGTTCTAATAACTCGTAAAGGTGTATGTTCAGGATATGCAAATCTTTACAAAGCCCTTGCTAGGGCTATGGGATTAGAAGCAATTATTATTGATGGGTATGCTAAGGGATATGGGTATGTTATTAGTAACAATACTCAAATAAACCATGCTTGGAATGCAGTAAAAATTAATAACAGATGGTATTTACTTGACCCAACTTGGGGTGCAGGAAACATAAAAGGTGGAGAATTTAACAGACAATTTAATCCCTATTATTTTGCAACTCCTCCTGAACAATTTATCTTCGATCATTTCCCTGTTGAAAACAAATGGCAGCTTCTGGCGAAACATCATACCAGAGAGCAGTTTAATACAACTCCTGAAATCTCTCCTGAATTTTTTAAAGACGGGCTTCACTTAGTCAGCCATCTCGATCGTACAATTCGAGCCCATGGACGTTTTCAGGTTATCTTATCAGCGCCTAAAGATACAATTGCTGTTTCCAGACTAAAAGTTGATACAAACTATTTAAATGCTAGTTACACCTTTGTTCAAAAAAAAGGGAATAAGATTGTCGTCACTGCTGCTCCTCCAGTTGGTAATTCCAAACTAGAAATATTTTCTAAAAACAAGCATGCTTTGGGAGCATATCAGCAATCATTAACTTATAATGTTATTTCCGACAGTATAGGAGATAAATTTCCTAAAACTTATTCGACTTTTTTAGAGAAGAATAGTTATTTATACGCCCCATTAGCTAAATACTTATCTGTAGGTAGATTAATATACTTTAAGATAGAAGTTCCTACTGCACTTGAAGTGCAAGTCATTAATTCATCGTCGAACAAGTGGATTAAACTAACTCGCACTGGCACTACATTTTCTGGATATGTCCCTGTAAGTCCAGATAAAATTCAAGTTTCCGCCAAATTTCCTGGAGATAGGAATTACTGGGATTTAGTGGAATATAATTAGCAGTTGCTATGCTAACTACCCCATTTACAGCAATTGCGGAAAGGTGACAAAACAATTCGTAATTAAAGACCATTCGGAAATTATTAATTGCAATCGGCTTCGCCAAGGATGGCGACAAGTGGGGAAACTGCATAGAACCACAGGGTTCAGATTATTAAGAAGCCCAACTCCACATCACCGGATTCTCGTCCAAGTGATCGGTGACAATCCGTCCGATGGCATCAATTTCTTTTAGCTCGTCGGCAGATAACTCAATATCAGCGGCTTTGGCATTTTCTTGGGATTGTTTAGAATTGCGGGCTCCTACAATTGCATTCGTCTGGGGTTGAGCAATTAACCAGGCGAGCGCTAAGTTGCCGAGAGCGGTTTGATGGCGCTCAGCAATCGGGCGCAGCTTTTCTAGAGCTTGCTGTGCTCGTTCATAATTTCCGTCTTGAAAAAGTTTATTCTTGGCACGGTTATCTTCTGGATCAAATTTGTGATTAGGTTCAAATTTTCCCGTGAGTAATCCCTGTGCCAGAGATGAGTAGGCAATGATAGAAATATTGTGTTCAACGCAATAAGGCACAGTTTCCTTTTCCACCACTCGCCAGAACAGAGAGTAGGGAGGCTGAATGCTATCGATGCGCCCGTACTGTGCGGCTTCCTCTAGTTGGGCTTTGGAAAAATTAGAGACACCAATTGCCCGAATCTTACCTTGCTGCTTCAATTCATTTAAAGCGCTCATGGTTTCCTCGATCGGGACATCTTCGCTGTTGAAGGTGCCAGCAGGCCAGTGAATCTGGTAGAGGTCAATGTAATCAGTTTGCAAGTTTTTCAAAGAGCGCTCACATGCTGCAATCACCTGATCGTATTTCAGATGATTAGCAAAAACTTTAGTGGCGTAAACAGCTTGGTCGCGGACATCCGATACTGCTTGAGCCACAATTTGTTCTGAGTGACCATCCCCATAAACTTCAGCTGTATCAATTGTTGTTATGCCAGCCTCAAAAGCAACTCGGATAGCTTTGATTGTTTCGGAGTCCTCAATCCCCACCCACATCTTTTTCCCAGCCTGCCAAGTCCCCATAATGATTGGGGTGATCTGAATATCTGTTTGTCCAAGCGGTCGCTTTTTCATGTTGGATTTGTGTTGCGTGTGCTTCTATCTACATCCTAGGCAGAACTGCTCAGGAGTGTCTACATCAGATGGAGTACACTGTAAGTAAAACTCATGATGTTAACGACTACCTCTGCTCTCAAAGAATGGGCTGTTGCCGTTGATGCCTTAGAACAGGGTAAAACGATTCTATTACTCCGTAAGGGCGGCATCCACGAACAGGGAGGGCAATTCAAAGTTGGCCACAACCAGGTTCTGCTTTATCCCACCTACGAGCATCAGCAGCCCTCATTATTAAAACCTGATTATGCGCATCTTGTAACACCAGTACCATCAGGTTGGCATCCAGAAACAGTTCGAATCAGCGCCTATGCCCAAATCACTGCCATTTTTCAAGTGAGTGATGAGTCAGTGGTCTTAGCCTTACTGCCTTTCCATATTTGGACAGAGCAGTTTGTGCGTGATCGCCTGAAATGGAAGCCGCAACAGCCGCTTTATATATTGCTGCTGCGGACTTACAAGCTCAATTCAGCTTCAGTCATTCCCTACCGTCAGGAGTATGGAGGCTGCAAGTCCTGGATTGACATAGCTGAATCGATAACTGTTAAGGGGACGCCTGTTTTAGACGATGCAGCTTACACTAGACAGGTACATGAAATTGCTCAGATTGTGAAAGAAAATTCTGATATCGACAGCAATCAGCCATTCTAACTATAGAAAATCCTGGAAGCTCTTAATCCCCAGCCAACTCATAAAAGCTTCGTTAAATCGGAGATTTGAAACTTCCAGGAAGTGCTCGTTGTTCCTGATTCAACAAGGTAATCGATATTGATGCATTCAATTTCTAGCTGAAGAAGGGGATTTTTGTTAAAGTTTTTTGTATTGTTGAATACAAGCATGTCAGTGGCAATAGACTAATGCAAATTTAGCAAACGATGGCTAAACTTTTTTTTAGAAATATGACCAGTAACTAAAGACATTTAACAGGTAGGAATGCGCTAGAACTGGTACAGCCAGGTTGAGATTCAAGGGTAATATATCCCCTATGCCGAATAACTATTTCATGAGTGAGCGCCAGTCCCAGCCCGGTACCATCTGGTTTCGTGGAATAGAAAGGATCGAACACCTTTCACGGCTTTGAAACAATTGTGCGAATAACTACAAAGCGGCCTCACCTAATGAGAGAAACAGGACTGTCACAATTATCAATTGCCGTCGGAGTGTCCAGTGCCTTCCTACCTATAAGACTCCTCTCTTTAGCGCTTTCTAGTGAGCCATTTGCTTTGCCCGCAGCCACCAGATAGCAAGACCGCAAAGCAAGCCATAAAGAATAATCAAACCCAGCAGCGATACATCCCCAAACGGCCAGGGTAAACCCAAACCTTCACCTAGCCAGAAGGTACCAAATGCCATTAATAGTACGCCCGCGCTGAGCTTAATTAGTACTTCTGGCACTTTAAGTAAATGACCATGCAAAACTGCCACCACAGCAACTGTTAATGCTAGAGCTAGTGCCGCTCCCCATACGGCTTCATTCCAAGCTCTTGATGCTAAACCAAGGGTGGTAACAATGATTGCCACTTCCAACCCTTCGAGGGCAGCACTTTTGACCATAACAATGAAGTTTAGACGACTAAAGCCTCGCCGTTGCATTTCCAAAGTGATGCCTTCAGAACCAAGGGGATCAGTAACCCATCCAGCACGTTTACCCTTTGCCTGTCGCAGTACTGACTTTTTAACCCAACCCCAACCAAACCATAGCAGTACTAGCCCAATCCCAATCTGTAGAAATCGTAGGGGAATTAGCTGTAATTCTGTTCCCAATACTGCTGCTGCTATCCCCACAAGCGCTAAGCCCGTAACGGTACCCAAAGTCGCTTCGCGCCGATAGCCAGAACGCCCAATTGCGTAGGCGATCGCTGCCGTCTCAAAAAATTCCACACTTGCGCCGCCCAAGGCACTCACAAATATACCTACATTCATAATTTTTTTCTCGAAAAAATACACTTGGTCATACTATCTACATTTTGGCAACTTGGTTAAGTTGTGAGGTTGCACGGAATAAAGCGCGATCTCCCTGAGTCTCCAATTTCTCTAGCATGAATTCTGGTTGCAGAACTTGCAGGAGGGCGAGATAAGTTTGATGAACACAGAAGTTAATACTGCTTGTGCTGCAAAAAACGTGCCAGCAATGAAACATTGATTTCCTGAATATATAAAAATTTCTACAAACCTACGCCGTTACGCACCCTTGAAGAGATTCGGGCACACATTCTCGCGCTAGAACAGGAAATAGAACAGGAAACAGAAGGGTTACTAGAGGACATTGTCAAAGTTGAGTAGCTGAGGCATGGGAGGTGTTTATGAGTTTGGTAATTCCCAATGAGGTCATAGAAGCGAGTGGGTTGTCTGAAGAGGATCTCCTGCTTGAAATCATTATTATGTTGTTTCAAAAGAAGAAGATTAGCATTGGCAAAGCCAGCAAATTAGCTGCAATGCCACTGCTGAAGTTTCAGCATGAGTTGGCAGTGCGCCAAATTCCGATCCACTACGATGTGGAAGAGTTTGAGGCAGATCTACAAACCTTGCGAAGTGCGGGTCGGTTGTGATTATTGTCAGTGATACGTCTCCCATTACGAATCTTGCAGCGATCGCCCATCTTGATTTGCTTTTTGCAGCTCTATGAAAAGGTCATCATTCCAGCAGCGGTGTACCGTGAGTTGACGACGGCAGGGGAGGATATTCCCGGTTGCCGTGAGGTGCAGACGCTGGATTGGATTACGGTGCGATCGGTCAGCAATTCCGAGTTTGTCGCATCGTGGCAGAACCAGTTGGATGAGGGTGAGGCAGAGGCGATCGCTTTAGCAATTGAGCTAAAAGCTGAGTGGTTGCTGATCGATGAGGAGTTGGGCAGGCGGGTTGCAGCGGAGTATCAGATTCAAATGACGGGTGTATTGGGCATTTTGATTGAAGCCAAACACCAAGGATTGATTTCAGCCGTTAAGCCCCTATTAGATGCGCTAATAGATGCGCTAATCGAAACAGCCGATTTCTGGGTGAGCCAGCGACTTTATAACCGAGCTTTAGAAGCGGTGGAGGAACAGGAAGGATGAGGCTGAAACCGTATCCTGAATACAAAGTCGAACTTTAGGAATCGTGTCGCCGACAAAAGCCCAACTTTTAAATATCTAGGGCGAACTTGACTTTAAATTGGCAAATGCACTCCGTAGTGCTTCGATGATTTCTCGGAGTCCGGCTTTGGTCTGCTCAAGCTCTGCGGCAAAACTTAAGAAGCAGTGGATCATGCCGTCGAAGCATTTGTAGGTCACAGGGACGTTAGCCTCTCGCAACCGTTTGACATAGGCTTCTCCTTGGTCCCTTAACGGATCAAACTGGGCTGTCACAACTAGCGCTGATGGTAATCCTCGCAAGTCTTCAGCACGTAAGGGTGAAGCATAAGGATGAGCCGCATCTGCCTCACTGTTGAGGTAATGCTTCCAGAACCAGCGCATGGCATCCAGAGTCAGGTAGTAGCCTTTAGCGTTTTCAAGGGCAGAGGGACGCTCAAACTCGTAGTCAGTGCAGGGGTAAAGAAGCATTTGAAATACTAGCGGTGGGCTTCTACGCTCCCGTGCCATTAAAGCCACAACCGCTGTTAAGTTTCCACCACAGCTGTCGCCTCCAATGGCAATGTAAGTTGGATTGCCACCTAGCTCTTGAGCATGACTTGCCACCCAGGCAGTAGCAGCATAAGCATCTTCGACAGCAGCCGGGAACTTGTGTTCAGGTGCTAGGCGGTAGTTAACAGAGACCACGATACAATTCACTCCATTAGCGAGCGCTCGACACAAACCGTCGTATGAGTCAATGCTGCAAGTTACCCAGCCACCACCATGAAAATACACAAGCACAGGCAGTGGATTACTGGATGCTGGTCGATACACCCGCACCTGGATCTGCCCTGCTGGTCCAGGAATCAAGCGGTCTTCCACGTTGGCAACGGCTTCCCGTTCCCCCCAAAGCTGTGAGTAGACAACTTCTCGAATCCGACGCGCTTCTTCAACTGGCAGCGTGATGACAGGAGGATGTAGTTTTTCTAGCTTGTCGAGTAGTCCACGCACATCTGGAGCCAGCACCATTTTTCCTCCACTAGTTAAACGAAGTTGTCCTAAAGTAAATGAGTTGTCCTCCATCTGTATGTTATGGCGCGCAAGCAATTACTATGAGACCTCCGGCTATGGATTCGGCGACGGACCATAGGCGGGCGGTGGACCAGGTGGTGGAGCATAGGCAGGGGGTGGACCAGGTCGTCGCCTTGGTCTCTGCCTTGGCGGTCTGGGTGGCGGACCAATGGCTATCGGTTGATTGCTAACGCAACGGGAATTTAACGGGAACTGCTGGCACAAAATGCGCTGACCTTCTGGTGAGAGCGGAATTGGTGGAAGTGCTATACCTGGTTGATATCCTGCTAGACCGTAGGCGACTGGTGGTCTAGGTGGCGGACTATAGGTAGGCGAGTAAAGAGACGGAACGGCAACAGTCTGTTGAGTGTTTGTGTTAGTGATGCTGTAGGCTTGGAAGGTTTGACCGAAGCTCGTCTGAATTCCAGGCACCCCGTAAACCCTAACTTCATCACCAGGTTGAGCTAAAGACTCTATGTTATTAGCAAGAGTTGGTGGTAAGAAAACTTGAAGACCATTCCTGAGTAGGAGACCCGAAACTAACCCTTGAGGCGTGAGCAGATACCGTCTTACATGGCTAGTAACGCTCGAAAAGGCATAGCTCTGGGGATAAACACCTGATGGACCAGGTGGTGGCAACTGAGCGAGAGCAGGGAACCCTGAACCTATTATCAAAAAAGCAGTAACTAACCCACTGCGCCAAATCGAGCTATGAAATCTTCTTTCTTGTTTCATGAGTGGAATTTTGGTGTTGAATACAATCACTTAAAAGCGCGAGATCAGCACGACGCCACCGATTAGCAGGAGGGCACCCAGACCGCGCATCAAGTTGAAGGAGTGTGGCTCAACACGCAGCAGGCCGAAGTTGTCAATGGCGAGGGACATGATGAGCGCGGCAGTAACGTTGAGCGCGGTGTAAGTGCCCGCGCCAACCACAGAAATGAGCGTCAGTCCGGCATATACAGCCACCGCACCGACTAACCCAGCCAAGGGTGCCCACCAAGGCATTTGCAGGATGTCTCGGTAGGATGGCAGCGGCTTCGGGAAGACAGCGACAGCGCAGATGAAAAAGGCGACGATGAGACTGAAAGAGACCAGTGAGGCAAGCCACGGGTTTTTCAACGAGCGATAAAGCTGCGCGTTCATGGCCGAGCCGCAGGCT
>Ga0213881_10000924_pt1 | contig 15419 bp, 10 predicted proteins | sample BarmaccoBMER_R08_FD_160104 | JGI IMG/M metagenome (GOLD analysis project Ga0213881, IMG submission 160104) | Barbacenia macrantha exposed rock microbial communities from rupestrian grasslands, the National Park of Serra do Cipo, Brazil - ER_R08 ... | reverse complement strand
CGTCGAGTTGGAATGCGACCTCCGGGATGAGCACTACGTCGGCGTCGGTGCGGGCCAGCGCGGCATAGCAGGCGATGAACCCGCAGTGGCGGCCCATCAGCTTCACCAGGCCGACGCCGTGGGCGGTGGACTTGGCCTCCACGGTGACCGCGTGGATCGACTCAGATGCCCGCGAGAAGGCGGTCTGGAAACCGAAGCTCTGGTCGAGGTAGGGGATGTCGTTGTCGATCGTCTTGGGGACGCCGACTACGGCGATCCGCGCGCCGCGCTGGTCGATCACCTGGGCGACGCGCATCGCGCCGCGCATGGTGCCGTCACCGCCGATCACGAAAAGGATGTTGATTCCGAGGCGCTCGAGGCAGTCGACGATTTCGTCGGGATCTTGGGGCCCGCGTGAGGTGCCCAGTACGGTGCCGCCATCGACGTTGATGTCCTGGACGTTGTTGGCGGTCAGCTCGATCACGTCGTGCTGGTAGGAGGCAATGAAGCCCTGGTAGCCGTTGCGGAAACCGACGATGCGGCGGACTCCGTAGTGGTTGATCAGGTTGCGGACCAGGCTGCGGATGACGTCGTTGAGGCCCGGGCAGAGCCCGCCGCAGGTGACGATCCCGGCGCGGGTCTTAGCCGGATCGAAGAAGATCTGGCGCCGGAGACCAGCGGGCTCGAAGCTGGGTAGCTCACTGACCGGGCCGCTGCGCGCGCAGACCATGCTCAGCGTGTCGTCGAGCAGCACTCGGTCGCCCTCGTCGACGTAGTGCTGTGTGGTTTGCCGAGTGTCCAGCTGCGCGGCCAGGGGTGAGGTGATCCGCGCTGGTCCGAGGGTTTTGATCGACAGGTCTGGGCCCCTCGCAATAGCACTAACCCGCCGCGCGGTGATGTCATGCACCCCACTGGTCACCGATCACTCCTCACCGCTCGGCCTGGATTACGGCGGTCACCCCGCGCCGGTGAGAACGTGACCTCATGCTGCCGATTTAGCATCCCCACCCTACGCCGGGACCACAATCGCCCGACGATATGGCACGCAGCTCAGCCAGCGACGACCGCGCGAGAGGGCCTCTCATAGCGCAGCCGCGCTTGATGCTCACCGAAGAATTCAGGGCGGAGGTTGTCCGGAGTTCCGCAGTTCGTAGGCATATTCTGGCTTGCTTAGAAGCATCGTGCCCGGTTAGACACGCACGGATAGCCCGTCGAGCCATCGCCCGCCTCGACCAATGCGACAGCCCCAGTGTCGAGGGCGGTCTTGCCAGTGACGAGGTTTCGTCTGCGGTGTCGACGATGGAGCAGTACTGGGTTGGTGTCCGCAGGAATACCAGTTACGTCACCAGATGCCTGCTGTCTTGTCGTCCTTGTTTAGGAGGTTGTCGAGCTCTGCCGAAGCTTGGCATTGTTGGCGTTGCATCGTTTTGATACGCGACTAGTCCGATGATGAGCGCGAACGCGATGAAGAGCGGGGCGAGGTATTGGAGGTACCAGTGGCCGCCGGCGAAATCGTAAACAGCGGCGCGGGGCCAGCCCGCGTCGATCATCAGAAATGCCCCGAATGTCACAGCCACGATGTTTGCTGGTAAGCCCCATCGACCCAATGACCAGTGACCGGGATCGGTAGTTGGAGCGAGGCCACGAAAACACTTGATCAGTAGTAGGACGGTGACCAGCAGATATGCCAAGTACACGATCACCACTGACACGCTGGTCACCGAGGTCAGCACGCTGGAGCTGCCCAAGTTGGGCAGCAGCACCGCGATCGACAAGACGCCGACGAAGACGCTGGGCAACAGCGGTGTCTGGGTGCGCGGAGACACCTTGGCAGCACCTTGGCAAGGTCTCCGGCAAAGGGCAGGAGCCCGTCTCGGGCCATACCGAATCTCACCCGGGTCGCCGGCGCGGAGATGGCCAGCGCAGCGGAGGAGATCGCTATCTACTACAGCTGCTGCACTCGGTGCATCCTCGCTCGGGGGTGTTTGCCCGAGCGACCACGCAATACCGCCTGGCATTGTGTGGTCGCCGTCTGAGTCTGCGCTTGGTGTGCATTCGTTGGTTTGATCGCCACGTGGTCGTGGATTTCCGCCGAGGTGATCAGGGTCGGTGGTGACCTTTTGCCCGGTGGCGTATGAGCAAATCATCATGATGCTCGGGCGCTTGGTCAGGAATCGGCAGATCCGTGATCGCAAGATGTCCAATACACGCTCGGGCTCGTCAGGGTTGGCCGTGGCGAGTCGACGACCCGATCCACTCAGCCAGCGAGGCTATCCATGACGGCCGTCGGGCGGTTACCGATCTCGCCAACACGGTGGGCCCACTTGGTTTGCTGCGAGTGGGGGATGTGGGCACGCTGACGATGTCGGATCGTAGGGGAGCCAGGGCGTTGCCGATGTCGGCGATGATCTCGTGGGGGACCTCGAGCTCGGTGAGGGTTGCCACGAGGTGTCCCACGACGGCATCGAAGTCTGGGTCTGTGATGGCAAGCTTGGCGTGTGCTGTGGCCATGTCACGACCTTGGTAGACGTCGGGACCCCCAATCGCGGCGGCCATAAAGGCACGCTGATGCGCTTTGAGCCTGTAAATATCTACTCCGTCAAAGTAATGGTCCAGCTGCGGGTCGTTCAGCACTCGTTCGTAGAACTTGTCGACCGCGACGTTGACTGCTGGTGCACCGCCGATGGAATCGAAGATAGACATTGTGACACTCCCGGAGTCCGTGTCGTGGTCACCGATCTTCTGATGTGTCATCGAACAAGATTTCCGTTACTGCTGTGTAGCCCACGGTTACGCGGCAGTAACAATGGCTCCTCAGCGCTAGAGCGGACATATCGAAGGCGGTCAAGAGCCCTGCATGCGCTCGGTGACGGATCGATTGGTTGATCCAACGGATGCTGGTCGTACGCCTGATACGTTGAGGCTTATGCAAAACGAAGTTTGAAAAAATGGAATGCTCGGACGGCGTGGAAGGCGCCTTCGTAAGCGTGCAGGGGTCGCCGGTAATCGGTGAACATGCACCGCCAGGTCTTGAAGTTCGCGATGGCCCGTTCGATCACATAGCGGAGTTTGTTGATCGCTGTGTTGAATTGCTTCTGCCAGTCCAATAGTTCACCGCCAGCGGGCTTGCGGAAGGGAGTGGTGGGTCCGGTACCGATATACCTTTGTCGCCGATAGAGCTCTCTGCGTGTAGCATGTCGATCAGACCGAGCTCAGCCATAGATTTCGCATCGTGGGTTTTGCCGGGTAGCGGCTCGGATATGTACAATAAATTACCGGAGAGATCGCAGACGAATTGGTGCGAGTGCCCCGTAGTCTTGTGCTTGCCAGAGTGCAGCTCGGGCGCGTCGGTCCAGGACCAGCAGGACACAGCGATCCGTCCACCACGACCACACGCCCGTTCATCTCTTCGGTGAGATCGGGTACGAACTCTTCCAGCACTTCGGTGATGACCTCCTCAAGGTCGCTAATCGCCCGGGAGATGGTGGACTGGTCAACGAACAACAGCTCTCCGATCAGTTCTTCGGTGACGTTGGTCTTGAAGTACATGATGGTCGTTGTCAACGGTACGTTATTCATTCAGTTTATTGTCGACGTGAGCGGTTGAGGCCGAGGTCAGTATGTTTGAGGTTAAATAACGCTAATCAATTTAACAACCGTCGAGGGAAACCAGGGCCAAGCTTGGCAGAGCTACCGTGCGACAACGCCGGGGCATACCACCTTTTGGCGCTACGTTGCTCCATTGGGGTGGGTTGCAGAGTCGCTAACGACACCGAGCTTTATCCTGAGTGGGACGCAACGTCTGCGATCCTCCTCGGTGCCGTTGTCCAGGGCCTTGGATCCGACTATGTGGGTCCAGTGGGCAACGGTCGCCGCGATTTTGGTGAGTGCGCGACCCCTGAGCAGGCGACTGGCCCGCCAACAGGGTCGATCTGGACCGAGGGCACTGCTCCGGCACCGACCGATACCACCCGTGGAGTGCGCACCGTCTGCCCGCCGGCCAGAGTGTACCCGGTGCGTGCAGCCCACACCGAGCCAAGCTGCCTTGAACGCCTCGCACCAGCAGCTTGATCATGGCCCGAGCTCGGTGGCCGATCCGCGCAGTGGTCAACCGCACCCACCAGGGACGAGCCGTGACCAGACGACGCCGTCATAGGTGACGAGATGGTCGGAACGTTGACCAATCCTGACCTGAACAGACCTCGCATTGATTCATAATCCCTTGTTGTTCGTCTGTCGGCCACGCCACCAGCTACTCGGTCAGGTTGGGCTTTCATCGCACTACAACAACGATCTGTCCATGGCTGTCCTCTGTGTTCAGATGGGGGCCATCACGCTGGATCAGAAGTGTCAGCCAAGATCTTCCTCGCCGAGGCGGTGTACCCGGATGAGGTTGGTAGAGCCCACGGTGCCGGGAGGATATCCCGCCAAGATCACCACTAGATCTCCTGGCTGGTAACGTCCGATCGAGAGCATGGCGTGATCCACCAGCCGGACCATAGCGTCGGTGGTTTCGACTCGGGCCACCAGGAAGGACTCAGTGCCCCAAGTGAGTGCGAGCTGGTTGCGCACCGCGGGCTCGGGCGTGAACGCTAGCAGCGGTAGGGGGCTGTGTAGCCGGGCCAGTCTCTGGGCGGTATCTCCGGACTGGGTAAAGGCGACCAGCGCCTTGGCCTCTAACCGCTCCCCGATGTCGCGGGCCGCGTACGCCAACACGCCCCGCTGGGTCCGCGGGACGTGATTGAGCGGCGCGATGGTCACCGAGCTGGCTTCGGCTGCCTCGACGATGCGGCTCATCGTTTTGACCGACTCGATCGGGTAGCGACCGACGCACGTCTCCCCGGACAGCATCACCGCGTCGGCACCATCGAACACCGCATTGGCCACATCAGAGACCTCCGCCCGCGTCGGCCGGGCATTGCCGATCATCGAGTCCAGCATCTGAGTGGCCACGATGACCGGCTTGGCGTTCTCCCTGGCAACTTGGATCGCCCGCTTTTGCACCAGCGGCACATTTTCCAAGGGCAACTCGACACCAAGATCCCCGCGGGCCACCATCACCCCGTCAAAGGCCAGCACGATCGCTTCAAGGTTGTCCACCGCCTCCGGTTTTTCCAGCTTGGCAATCACTGGCAACCGGCCACCTGACACCTGGTCCATCGTATGGTGCACCATGTCAATGTCGGCCGGGGAACGCACGAACGACAGTGCCACCAGGTCCACCCCTAGCCGCAGCGCGAACTCCAAGGCGGTGATGTCCTTGGCGGACAGCGCCGGGAGCGAGACGTTCATTCCGGGCAGGAACAGGCCTTTATGGTCACTGACCGTGCCGCCCTCAACGACTTCACACACCACGTCGAAGTCATCGACCTTGCGCACCACGAGGGCGACCCGGCCATCATCGACGAGCAGCAGGTCGCCCTCGCGGGCATCCCTGGCCAGCCCGGCGTAGGTGGTGGAGACCCGATCGTGGGTACCGGGAACATCCTCGACAGTCACGCGCACCTCGTCGCCAGTGCGCCACTGCACCGGGCCGGTCGCGAACCGTCCTAGCCGGATCTTGGGTCCTTGCAGGTCGGCGAGGATCGCGACCGCCCTGCCCGACTCGTCGCTGGCTTGCCTGACCATGGAATAGACCCGCGCATGCTCACCATGGGTGCCGTGGCTGAAATTCAGCCGAGCAACGTCCATGCCAGCGCGGACGAGCTCACGGATCTTGTCCAGGGTCGGGGTGGCCGGCCCGATTGTGCAGACAATCTTCGCGCGGCGTGTCACGACGCACAGACTAGGCCGACGACGTTACGTTGACGTGTCGACCACACAGCCTTCCTATCCGGGAGAAACGCACCGACATAACAGGAATCCAGGTCATGCTATCGACACCCACGGTTGCACGACCAGGGCAGGGAACAAGGTCGTTCAGCGCCGTGCGCTGACCCCGGCCCCAGGTTTGCTTCCGGACAAGCTTGCCGACGCGACGACTACCCACTCCAGCACCGTCCGGCCTGGCAGAGATAGCCACCCTATGATCACCTCCACCCTCTACCTTATGGGTGCTGAATAGGTCATCCATACGAGGCGACCAGGGCAAATTCGTGGATCAGTCCGCCGAGCCGGTTGTGGCGTCGGGAGCGAAGACTGGGGCGTAATGCGGCCATGACCGTCGGCCACGGTAGACAAGTCGTCGCGTCGGCTGGTGCCCAATAAATTATGGGGCGCTATGGAGGAATGGCGCACTTCAACAACCATCGCCTGCGCCGCCCACTGAACCAAGCAGCACCACTGAGGTCACTGTCACGGCCTGCATCGCCATCCCAGCTTCACCTGCGACGTCGCGATCTGCTCGGTGGATTGATACACGAATACATCCAGATCGCCTGATATGGATGACCTACTCGGCACCTACCGTGTTACCCATAGCCCGTATTGTTATTGCTGGTCGAGGTAGCCCACGCCGACCGGAACGGCTGCCGGCGAACCGTTCGGCGACGTTTGTTGTGGGGAAGCAACCTTCGCCGCAACCCCCTCAGCAGCCTCGATCAGCAGTGGCAGCGCGCCTGCCACCACACCACTGGTTTGGTTGATGCGCTCGACACCGGGGATGACCGGCACGGCCTGCCCGGCGATTGCTTTGACATTGTGCAAGCAGTCGTCGAGGTTGTCGGCGATGCGGCCAAGCAGCACACCGATGAGGTAGAGGAAGATCGCTAAAACAGCGATCAACGACGCGATGACGATGACCGTGACAATGATCAGAATCATTTTTATTATTCTTTCCGCTTGGGATGCGGGACCGCGACTGCGGTCAGCTCGACCGAGGGATTCATCAAGTCGTTGATTGACACGTTCGCATCGGTGCTGATGGCAGATGTGCATGGCTGTCGGCGGGGACCGCCGGTTAAGCCGTGACGTTCTCGACACGATGCGCCCACGACGTGCTCGGCTGCGGGCGCAGTCGGTGATTACACTAAGTAGGGCTTGAGCAAGATTCCCAGTTGCAGCGTCAGCATCCGCATCCACGCTTGACCCACCAGCGCGAGATCGGCTGGCTCCGGCATTGTTCCGAACACATAGTCCCCGTCGGGGCCCGGAGCGATGGTGTTTAGTGCGGTCATGACGCGCATCTGGACCCATCCCATCAAGGCGATGGTCAATTCGGCGGGGATGACGACGTTGGGGTGCATGCCGCCGCCTTGGACGTGGGTGTCGGCCACTTTGGACATGTAGGAGTGGAACTGGGTGTCTTTGGGTGCGGTGGTGGTTTTGGCCCACCATCCCTTCAGTGTCATCTTGCGCTGCGCCAGATGCGAGGCCTCTTGGAAGTACCCGGCCGATTCCGGCCTCGACAGCAGGTAGTCGTAGGCCAAGGTGATCACGCCACCGGCCGCTGGCCCGAGCAGGGGTCCGGTCTTGCGCAGGATGGCCGCCTGCTTGGGCCCGAAACCGGCAAAGTCGGCGTAGGGATGAAACTCCGCGGCGTCATGGCGGCCCAGGGGACGGTCGGGGTTGGTCAGGCAAGGCTCGAGGATGATGCCCAGCTGCAACATGAACTGGTTCATCCAGGCTGCCCCGGCAGCCGAGGCGGTGGCCACATCACAGGTTCCACCCAGCGCGGTGAGGATCTGTCCTTGCACCCACGCGGTCAACGCCAAGATGAGCTGGGGGGGCAGCGCGACCTGGACACCGGGGAAGGTTACTTGCGCTCCACCAAGATGGCTGATGCTGCGCAGGAAGTCGGCGAGGTCACCGTCAAAGGGACCGGCGATCGTCCGATCCAGCCACTTTCGGATGATCACCTCGTTGATCGGTTGATGTATGGCACCGAGCAGGGAGGCCGACTCCGGGCGGGCCATCAGGCGAGTGGAGATCTGCCGGGCTGTCTGATCCGACAGCCCGGGGATGTTCTTGCCGGTCTCTTGCACGGCCGCGGCCTCGTAGTCGCAGAATCCGGCGAATTCGGCCAGCGAAGCAAACTCGGGTGTGACCAGCCGATCGTAGTCTTCTGCCTCGTCTGCTGGGTCAATCCTGCTGCTGATCGTCATGGTCTGTTTCCCCTTATTTTCGGGATCTCCCCCGGCTGTCGACTGTTGATGTCGACGGCAGCTCGACATCAACAGCCAAAACCAAGGCGGCGATAAACCGCCCGTTATGTGACTCTAACGGCGTGGTCATTACGTGGCAGTTGCCTTCATGTGACCAGCCGCCAAGAACGGTTAAACCTTCGTTACCGATTACTCACGTCGACAGCGGGGAGAATCACGGTGCTTCAGCGGCATTGTGCATACCTCTACACGCCATGACTATATTCCGGGCCACACTGGCATCCCGGCCCTTGTGATCTCTCCGTGATTGGGCACCCGTGTGCTGTTGAATAACGAACTGAGGCAAGTCGCCTGCTTGTCTCTACGTCCTGCCAGCCGACCCCGTGACTTGCTCCGTGATCAGGTGCCAAACGCACGTGCTAACGATCGTGCAACTGTACGTGCAAATTGAGTCCTGCGCGAACGAAAAGCGGTTTACGGCGGCACATTCGCGAATATTTGCTATCATCATGGGCTGACTGTTTCCGCGACCGTTTTCCATCAGGATGAGATATTGTGAGCAATTAATAGTTTCGCGGACAAGCCAGCAAAGGGGGCAGATGACGAGCGAACGGTCACGCAGGTCAAAGCCAAAGATCGCCCTAGGTAGTTCTTGCATTCGCACGCACATCCCGGCCTAATAATCTGTCTCCTTGTCGGAGTTGCCGGAGGCCTTTTAGGTGTGCTCGAAGACCGGCGAGTGCAACACCGCGCGCAGCGCTGCGATGGGCTCGGTATCGAAGATAAATTCCGGCACCACGAGAACCTCGTTGGTCGCGGTGGTTCGGGCAATCTCCATGACCCGGAGCTCACCGATACGTCCGGCCAGCGCCGCGACCGGATCTGCAGCACCGCTGGCGCCGCGGTGTTGCACCAGTGCGACCGCATGGCACAAGCCAGTCGCCAGCGCCTCGCTGGCGTCGTGAACGCTGGCCTCCGACCAGTGCAGCGACCCCTGGGGCACCTCGTCGCGGCGCAACTCCAGAAGGGCCTCTGTTGCCGGTGAGCGCACGCCGCTGATGATCGTGGTCGACGCTGCGAATGCAGCGCCGGCAACCGGGACCGGTCGCACGTCGGCACCCGCGGGCAAACCGGTCGTCCCGACAGGGATACGCAGGATCGCCTCGGTGAGGACGATCGCGTTCAGCGCGCCGGCGCCGCGCTGCAACGGGGCGGCCACCAGGGTCTCCTGGCCGGTGCGCGGGTCGATGATGCGGGCAAGCCGCAAACGGAGGTATTCCTCCAGGTGACCGGCCGAGCTCACTGCGCAGGCCAACCGGGCCGGCAACCCGTCGCCGCTAGTCGACCTTGTGCTGCTGATGCCTGTCCCGAGCATCACGCGCAGCAAGGGCAGCACGAAACACGTGAAGGCACGCTCTGCCGAAGCCGGGTAGCCCGGCACTCCGACCACCGGTACCGGACGCTCGCCGGACAGCACTCCCAGCAGCACCGGATGCCCGGGGCGGATGGCGACGCCATGCACCGCGACAAGACCGAGACGGCGCACCACCGCAGCGGTGTGATCGCCGCGGCCGGCGCTCGAACCGGCGATCACCAGGACGACATCGGCGTGCTGTGCCGCCACTGCCACGGCTTGGGCTAGCTCATCCGGCCGGTCCGGCACGATGGGCAGCCGCCGGGCCTCGCCGCCCGCTTCTTCGGCCATTCCGGCGAGCATGAGGGAATTCGTATCGAGTACCTCGCCCGGGGCGAGAACCGTACCGACCGGCCGCACCTCGTCCCCGGTAGCCAGGATCGACACGATCGGCCGGCGCCGGACCCGGACATCGCGGTGACCCGCAGCGGCCAACGCGGCCACATCGACCGGCCGGATGCGGTGACCCGCCGGCAGCACGATTCTCCCGGCCTGGATGTCCTCTCCGATGGCGCGGACATGGCGACCTGGCGCGACGGACTGGTCAATCTCGACACCACCACTGTCGAGGTACCGGACGTATTCGCGCATGATCACTGCATCGCGCCGGTCCGGCAGCAGGTCGCCGGTGTCAACGACGTCGAACTCTCCGGGTAGCAGCCGGAGGGGTCGCTGCGGTGTCGCGATGCTCGTGCTGGCAGCCTGCACCGCGATGCCGTCCATGGCCGCGGCCCGGTAGGCGGGCACCGACCACACCGCCCGCACCGGATCAACCGTGACTCGCCCATTGGCAGTACAGACCTTGACGAGCTCGGCATTGGTCGCGGGGACCCACCCCGAGCCCAGACACGCCTGCATCCAGACCCGGAACGACTGGGCTACCGGATCCACCGGATCCTCGACCACCGGATCCGCACCATCCCGCGGCGACCGCGTGCCGTCTGTGCCGTCTGTCGGGATGTCGAAGGCTGGCCACGTCATCGTCACTGGGCTACCTCCGCGTGCCAGAAAAACGCCGAAAGAATCGCGCTTCGATCGCTGTTTGCCAGGCTAACCGGTGACGGCAACAGTGGCAGATTGTGATCGACACATGCGGCGACATACCCGGATCCACGGATCCATAGACCCACGGATCCGGCATGTCGGAGTGCTCGCTCTGTATTCTCCGTTTTTGCGGTAAGGAGGCCAGAAGATTGCTGCTCGTGAATTAACCAGGCCGTTACACGCTTTCACGTCTGCGTCACGCATGAGTAATGCCCGCTTGCCTCACTTGAGGGATTCCATTGGCGATGTGGCCGTTTATCTTCATCGTCCCGCTCGGGGAGGCGTTTCACGATGACGCTTGCACCAGAAGTCAGCTCGAAGCAATTAAAGATCGTTCGCGGCGCGTGCCCGCACGACTGCCCCGACACCTGCGCGATGCTCTACCACGTCCGCGACGGCAAGCTGGTCGATGTCCACGGAGATCCGAATCACCCGATGACGCGCGGCGGCCTGTGCGTCAAGCTCAAGAACTTTCCCGAGCACCACTACCAGGCCGACCGCCTGCTGTACCCGATGCGGCGCACCGGACCGAAAGGATCAGGGCAGTTCGAGCGCATCTCGTGGGACGACGCGCTGGCCGAGATCAAGGCGCGGTGGACGCAGATCATCGACGAGTACGGCGCCCAGGCGATCATGCCGCACGCCTACCTGGGCCATCAGGGCGTGCTCAATGGACTCACCTCGGGGGATGCCTTTTTCAACCGTCTTGGTGCCAGTGTGGCAGAAAAGACCTACTGCGAGTCCGGCTCATCGACCGCCTGGATCATGACCGTCGGTCCCACCGGCGGGCTCGACGTCGAGAGCATGGCCTATTCGAGGTACATCATCGTGTGGGGCATGAACATGACCAGCACGAATCTGCACGCTTGGCCGTTCGTGCTGGAAGCCCAGAAAAAGGGCGCCAAGGTCGTCGTGATCGACCCGGTCCGCACCCGCACCGCCCGCCAAGCCGACTGGCACATCCCCATCCGGCCGGGTACCGACGGTGCGCTGGCCATGGGTCTCATCCACGAGATCATCGCCAAAGACCTGGTGGACTTCGACTACGTCGACAACTACTCGATCGGATACGACGAACTGGCGCAGCGGGCCGCCCAGTACCCGCCGGAGCGCGTCGCGGAGATCACCGGCGTCCCAGCCGAGGACATCCGCACGCTGGCACGTGAATACGCCACCACCCAGCCGGCCGCGATTCGCCAAGGCGTGGCGATCGAACGCAGCCGGGGCGGCGGCCAGGCCATCCGCGCCATCACCTGCTTGCCCGCCCTGGTAGGCGCCTGGCGTCATGTTGGCGGTGGCACGGTCGAAATGCCAATCTGGGAGTTTCCCACCCAGTTCGACAAAATTTGTAAACCCGAATGGATTCCTGAGGGTACCCGGGTCATTAACGAACTCGATCTCGGTGCGGCCCTCACCGGCGAGCTGGCGCTCGACCCGCCGCTAAAGTCACTGTTTATCTACAACTCGAATCCGGTTTCGCAGGGACCAGCGCAGGCCAAGCTGGTCCGCGGTCTCCTACGCGAAGACCTGTTCACGGTGGTCAGCGAGCATTTCATCACTGACACCGCACGTTACGGGGACCTGATCCTGCCCGCAACCATGCAAGCCGAGCAGCTGGACATCATGGTTACCTGGGGACACCTGTACATCTCGCTCAACCAGCCAGCGATTCCCCCACCAGGTGAATGCGTACCCAATGTAGAGCTGTTCCGGCGGCTGGCGAAAACCATGGAATTCGACGACGACTACTGGGATCGCACCGATGAACAGATGCTGATTGATTTCCACGACTGGAACGCGCCAGCCATGCAAGGCATTACCTGGGACAAGCTCAAAGAACACGGGTATATGCGAATCAACGTCGGTACTCCCGATACCCGGGCACCGCATGCCAACGGCAACTTCCCAACACCGTCAGGCAAATGCGAGTTCAAATCAAGTCTCGCCAAAAGCGGCAACTTCGTGATTCCGGTATGGCGGTCGATGTACGACGCCATGCAACCGGGCGAGCCCATCGACCCGCTGCCCGACTACCTCCCGCCCTTCGAGTCGCCCGACACCAACCCCGAACTAGCCAAGCGCTACCCCCTCAACATCGTGTCCCCGAAGCCGCACGCCTTCCTCAACAGCCAGTACGGCAACGCCCACGACAAGCAGCGCGTGCAGGGCGAACAACGCATCTTCTTGCACCCCGACGATGCAGCCGAACGCGGCATCGCCACGGGAGACCTGGTCCAAGTATTCAATGACCGCGGGTCGTTCCAGGGACCAGCACAGCTGGACGACGCGCTAATGCCGGGCCTGGTGATGGCCAACGTCGGCCACTGGGCCAGCTCCAGCCCGGGCAACAGTTCGGTCAACTCAATCACCTCAGACCAGCACTGCACGCTCGGAAACGCCGGTGTGTACTCAGACAACCTCGTCGAGGTGACGAAACTGAACTAGACAAACGGACCCCTAGTGTCGTGAGTCGGTAGTTCGTAGTCACTGGGTAGGCTTCGGCGGTGCCAAGTCCGAAGCTTGATCCTGTGGGGCGTTGTCAACTTGTCGGTCGCTGACCGGGCTGACGGCCCGTGAGGACGTGCTGGACCTTCTGGTGATGTCCGGTCAGGGGGTTGTGGGCAGGCCGGTGACTTCGTTCCAGACCCTGAAGCGGTGGCGCATCTCGGTGCGGTATTCGGTGGCCGACAGCAGGTGGCGACGGGGCCGGAAGTGCGGTGATATCAGGCTGAAGCAGGCCAGGAACCGCTGGGCTCGACCCGGGGAACGGAAGCCCTTCATGGCCCGTTCTCGCTGGCGGGTGGGTTGGTGTGAGTCGGGTAGGTGGGGCGCATTACTGCGCCGCACCCCCCTAAGAGTGAAGTCGACCGCCGGCGAGGTACCTTTGGCCAGGCCCTTTTCCGTCGGTCTCTTCCCGAACGGGGCATGCGAGCTTTCCCCGCACCCCGCTCTCCAGTGATCATTATCAGGTGGGCTTGGTGGCCCGGCCAGCGTGGATGTCTTCGTGACAGCGGCGGCATATAACCAAAGTTTTGCGCCGTCGCATGGCCATGAGGTGCATCCAAAGGGGTTTGTGTCGCCGTCCTGGCTTGTGGAGATCGGCGAGCTTGCGGATGTGGTGGACTTCTAGGTTCACCATGTCCTCGCAGATTTCGCAGCGTCCGGCCAAGAGTCGATGAATCAATTCGTTGCGCCGGGTGCTGGCCATGACGGGTCGCTGGTCGGTGAGGACGGCTGTGCGCGCTCGCCGCAGTGGGATTCCGCCGAAGCGGGCCAGTAGTGGTTTCCTTCCTCGGTCGCGTTCGACACTGACCTGAAAGACCGTGCGTGGTCCCGTGGGTGACTCGATCGTCGTTTTGTAACGTCGAGCCATCTTGGTGACCGTGCTGCGATGTTTCCCGGCCAGCGTCTTAAGCATCGAAGTCTCCATGACCCAGCGGAGACGACCCAGGCGAAACACGTCCTGGGCGAGAAGGTAGTACTGGACTAGCCCGGCGTATTCGGCGCCGTACTTCGCGACGATGGTGAAATCGTCGTCGTGAAGCAGTGCGCCGCGTTGCGCCGGTTTCCCTTTGCTCATATACAGCGCGCACCGCTGCCTGATGACGGTCTTGGGCACGAACAGCCCGATCGCTCCGTTGACCGCCCGGCGGTTGCGGGAGATCTTGGTGTCGGAGTGCTGGGCACGGATCTCATAGCCGAGGAAGTGCGCCGCCTGGCTGGTGGCGTGAGTGATCAGCGTCTTGGATTGTGACAGTTCGAGCTTGAGTTCCTCGCGCAAAAACGCCGCAATCCTCGATTTGATCTGTTCGGCCTCGTGTTGAGGACCGGCGAACCCCAGCAACCAGTCATCGCAGTAGCGGACATAGCGCAGCCGTCGATAGTCCGGATCGTAGGGGTCCTGGCTGGGATACCGGCGACGCCGCAAAAGAAGTCTGCGTGCTTCGGCCCGGTCTCCGCGCCGGCGAGCCCGCGCAATCGCGTACTCAAGAAGCTGATATGCCCGGTGGGTGCGACGGCGGCGGCCGTGGTTGTACTCGGGCAGCAACCGTTGTTCGACGTACTGATCGAACCGATCTAGGTAAATGTTGGACAACACCGGTGATGCAATCCCGCCCTGCGGACAGCCGCTAAGCGTGGCATGCCAGCGCCAATCCTCCAGATACCCTGCCTTAAGCATGCGGTTGATCAGCCGCAAAAACCGGCCATCGTGGATCTTCTCCGCCAGAATCCCGACCATGAGATCATGATCAAGAGAACCAAAGCAATCGGAGATATCACCCTCGATGAACCAGTGGGTCCCCTTCCAGACCTCCACGACCTCGCTCAGCGCGGTGTGGCAGCCTCGGCGGGGACGGAAACCATGGGAGTGACCGGAAAACTGGGGCTCATAGTAGGCCTCCAGCAACAGGCGCACCACTTCAGCGACCAGCTTGTCCGACCAGCTCGGCAGGCCCAACGGGCGCTGCTTCCCGTTCTTTTTGGGAATATGGATGCGCTTGACTGGCCGCCACCGATACCGCTCACCCCGCAACGCAGTGATGATCACCTCGATCTTGGCCAATGACATGCCGTCCACGGTTTCCCCGGTGACCCCAGGCGTCATCGCACCCGCATTGGAGTACAACTTGCCGTAGGCCATCAGAAACAACTGCGGGTTAAACAGCTGCCGATACAACCGTTTGACCGGCAGCCCTCGTGCACCACGCTTACCGATGACATCCAGCACCGTTGCGGCATTCTGCATTACGCATACCTCCCATCGCTGGACATCCCGATCACCTGTGCCCCTTCGCCCTGCGGTCCGGTTTTCCCGGACTCCCTGGCAGGTCGTGACTCCTGGTGAGGTAGGCCGTCTGGCGAGGTGCCAGCGTTTGCTGGTCCTTTTCCGGACGGCCCCCTCCCGAGTGAAGTAGGCCGCCGGCGAGGTGCCCGGAATA
>Ga0213881_10000923_pt1 | contig 15427 bp, 13 predicted proteins | sample BarmaccoBMER_R08_FD_160104 | JGI IMG/M metagenome (GOLD analysis project Ga0213881, IMG submission 160104) | Barbacenia macrantha exposed rock microbial communities from rupestrian grasslands, the National Park of Serra do Cipo, Brazil - ER_R08 ... | reverse complement strand
GAGGCTGGCCGGACCGGGCGCCCACGCTGACGGTCTCGATGGACGCCCGCCGCGAACACATCACGACGACACCTTTTCCTGGGGCTGATCAATGTGCAGTTTTCGACGTGGGTCCAGAACGGCTGGCCATTCAAACCACCAGCGGCAAGGTCGTTGAGGAGCGCACCGATCCGCGGCCCGGGTTTCCCCCGTTTGACCTGCAGACCACCAAGTGGGATGCGATCCAGACCGCTTACTTCACCAGCTGCGCCAACTGGAACTACTTCACCCAGCCGTTCAGCTTCACCTACCCCGGGGTGCAGGTCGGCGAAATCCAGCCGTGGCGGGAAGGCGACGAAACCTGGCGGCGCCTCGCAGTGCACTTTCCGCCGAACATGCCCAACCACAACGCCGATCAGGTCTTCTACTACGACGACCACTTCTTGCTGCGTCGGATGGATTACGCCCCTGATGTGACCGGCAGTACTGTGGCGCACTACACCGACGACCACAAGACGTTCGACAAGTTCGTCTTCCCAACCCGTCGTCGCATCTACCGGCGCGGCGACGACGGCGCCGCCGACCAACGCCTCGCGATCATCACTGTGGATGTTTCCTTGGTCCGCGTTCAATACTTTGCCTAGCGCTGACGCGTCAGCTTCTCGCGTACCGAAAGCTCGGCAAAACGCTTAGGCCACCTACCAGTGGAACGACACCGCCTTCATCCCGCACGTGGATGAGATCAAGTGCAACGTGCTGAGGCCACGGCTGGAGAAAGCGCTCGCAGACAATAACGTGCTGTTCGGCGGCCTGGCGGCGATCGAGCGGCAGCCGGTGTCGGTGCGCCGACAGATCAAGCTGTTCCGCAGCGCTGAACCCAGAAAACCAGACGCCGATTGAGGTGTAAGCACTCCAGCTGTGCTGCCAGGTGTAAATGGCCACGGCAGCCCAACGGCGGGCGTAGTGGCCGTAGGGCAGAATTAGGACATCAACGCGATGTCCAATCGACATCAGCAAATACAAAAAATCCACTTTTGCCGAGCTTAGAGGGAATTTTCTATCTATGTAGCTAACAAATTGTGTCCGAGGGGGGACTTGAACCCCCACGCCCGTTAATAGGGCACTAGCACCTCAAGCTAGCGCGTCTGCCATTCCGCCACTCGGACTGAGCCCAAACATCCCGGGCAGCTTAGGCTATCGGATTCGGGTATCCGACCCCAAACCTGACGAGCCAATCCAATGGTAGGAAAGGGTATTGTGACGACTCCCGTCGACGAGGTGATCGACCTCGTCAGCAGGCTGATCCGGTTCGACACCTCCAACACCGGCGATCCCGCAACCAGCAGGGGTGAGGCGGAGTGCGCGCAGTGGGTCGCCAAGCAGCTCGACGAGGTCGGTTATCAGACCGAATACCTGGAGGCCGGGGCTCCGGGTCGCGGCAACGTGTTCGCGCGGCTGGCCGGCGGCGACGCAGACCGCGGTGCGCTGCTGGTGCACGGGCACCTCGACGTGGTGCCGGCGGAAGCGGCCGACTGGAGTGTTCACCCGTTCTCCGGCGCGGTGGAGGACGGCTTCGTGTGGGGCCGCGGTGCCGTCGACATGAAAGACATGGTGGGCATGATGATCGCGGTGGCCCGCCACTTCAAACGCGCCGGCATCGTGCCGCCGCGTGACCTGGTGTTCGCCTTCATCTCCGACGAGGAACACGGCGGCAAATACGGGGCCCAGTGGCTCGTCGATCATCGCCCGGACCTGTTCGGCGGCGTGACCGAGGCGATCGGGGAGGTTGGCGGCTTCTCGGTGACGGTTCCACGGCGCGACGGCGGCGAACGTCGGCTCTACCTCATCGAGACCGCCGAGAAATCACTGTTGTGGATGCGGCTCACCGCGCGCGGCCGTGCCGGGCACGGGTCGATGGTGCACGACGACAACGCCGTCACGCTGGTGGCCGAAGCCGTTGCCCGGCTGGGTCGCCACCAGTTTCCGTTGGTGCTGACCGACCCGGTCGCGGAATTTCTGGCGGCGGTGGGCGAGGAGACCGGTCACAGCTTCGACGTCGACTCGCCTGACCTCGACGGGGCGATCGGCAAGCTGGGTCCGATCGCCCGCGTCGTCGGCGCCACACTGCGCGACACCGCCAACCCGACGATGCTGAAGGCCGGATACAAGGCCAACGTCGTCCCGGCCACCGCCGAGGCGGTCGTCGACTGCCGGGTATTGCCGGGCCGGCAGGCCGCGTTCGAGCGGGAGATCGACGAGCTGATCGGGCCGCACGTGAGCCGTGAATGGATCAGGGCGCTGCCGTCCTACGAGACCAGCTTCGACGGCGACCTGGTGGACGCGATGAACGCCGCACTGCTGGCGGTCGATCCCGAGGCGCGGATCGTGCCGTACATGATGTCCGGGGGTACTGACGCAAAAGCGTTCAAGCGCTTGGGCATTCGCTGTTTCGGATTCATTCCGCTGCGGCTGCCGCCGGACCTGGATTTCGCGGCGTTGTTCCACGGCGTCGATGAACGGGTACCCGTTGACGCGCTCAAGTTCGGCACCCAAGTTCTCGAGCACTTCCTGTTGCACTGCTGAGCGGAGAAAGGACGACCATGGCGTTCGCGTACAACCCGTACGACTTCCTGCCCAAGCTGCCGACGTTCACGCTGACCTCCGAGGATGTGACCGACGGCCAGCCGCTGAACATGGCGCAGGTCAGCGCCATCATGGGGGCCGGCGGGGAAGACGTGTCCCCGCAACTGAGCTGGTCCGGGTTCCCCGAGGAGACGCGCAGCTTCGCGGTCACCGTGTACGACCCGGACGCGCCGACGGGCTCCGGCTTCTGGCACTGGGCGGTCGCGAACTTGCCCGCCACCTGCACGGAGCTGCCTTCCGGTGTCGGCGACGGCAGCGAGTTGCCCGGCAAAGCCCTGACTCTGGTCAACGACGCGGGCATGCGGCGCTACGTTGGCGCCGCGCCGCCGCCCGGGCACGGGCCGCATCGTTATTTCGTCGCCGTGCACGCCGTCAAGGTGGAAAAGCTCGAGCTCAGTGAGGACGCCAGCCCCGCCTATCTCGGGTTCAACCTGTTCATGAACGCGGTCGGGCGGGCGCTGATCCACGGTACCCACGAGCAGAATTAGGGCCGCCGGGTCGCCGAGCCGACAGCCTCGGCCAGGTTCGCGAACCCGCCGGCGTGCAGCCTGCGGGCCAGCGCGTCGTGAATGTGCTTGGGCCACAACCCTCCGCCGTAGACGAACCCGGTGTAGCCCTGCAGCAGTGACGCTCCGGCGGTGATGCGCTCCCACGCGTCATCGGCGGTCTCGATGCCGCCGACGCTGACGAGCACGAGCTTGTCGCCGACCCGCGCATACAGCCGGCACAGCACCTCGGCCGAGCGGCGGCCCAGCGGCGCGCCGGACACGCCACCGGGACCCAGATCGGCAACGCCGGGGGTGGCGAGGCCTTCGCGGGAGACGATCGTGTTGGTCGCGACGATTCCGGCCAGGCCCGATTCGACGGCCAGGTCGGCGATGGCGTCGACCTCGTGATCGGACAGGTCGGGTGCGATCTTGACCAACACCGGCGTCGAGGTCTGCGACCGCACCGCGTCAAGGATCGGCCGCAGGGATTCGACGGCCTGCAGATCGCGCAATCCCGGGGTGTTCGGCGAGCTGACGTTGACCACCACGAAGTCTGCCGACCCGCCGAGGCGCCGGGCACTGGCCCGGTAGTCGTCGGCCGCCCGCTCGGCCGGCGTCACCTTGGTCTTGCCGATGTTGACGCCGATCGGCACGTCGGGGCGGCGCCGCGCCAGGCGGCGCGCCAGCTCGTCGGCCCCGCGGTTGTTGAACCCCATCCGGTTGAGCAGCCCGCGGTCCGCGGGCAGCCGGAACAACCGCGGTGGCGGGTTGCCGGGCTGGGCCCGGGCGGTCACCGTGCCCACCTCGACGAAGCCGAACCCCAGCGCCCCCCACACCGCCAGACCCAACCCGTCCTTGTCAAAGCCGGCCGCCAGGCCGAGCGGACCGGGAAATCGCACGCCGAACACCGTGACGGCCAATGCCGGGTCACGCGGCGCCAACATTCGGTGCAGCAGCCGCCGCACCGGCGGCACAGCGGTCACCGCCCGCAGTGCGAAGAACACCCAGGTGTGAATGCGCTCGGCCGGTACCAGGAAGAGCAGCCGCCGCAGCGCGCGGTACATCACAGCTCGGGCTGATCAGCCAGACATTGAGACTTCTTGCGGCGCAACAGAACTCGTCGGCTGCCGTCGTTGTAGAGCCGGACCCGGGTCAGCTCCCAGCCCCGGTACTCGGCCTCGATGGACAACCGCGTCGACGCGCTGATCCTGGTCATGTCGGGTGGCAGCCGCAGCGGTACCCACTCGTAGTCATCGGACAGATCGGTGTCCCAGCCTGGTGGCATCCGGCCGCGTGCCGCCGCCGTCACCGGCCAACCGCCGCGTGGTCGATCACCTGCACCCCATCGCCGCTGCCCGACACCACGTACAGGGTGCCGCTGGCTTCATCGAAGGCCAATGAGTTGGGTTGCCGCACGGTTGGGTATCGCACCTTCTCAACGGGTATTCCAGTGGCCAGATCGTAACCAACGACCCTATTGGCCGCCGTCTCTGACACCCAAGCCAGGGTACGTGTTCCCGCCAGCCCATACGGCGCTTCTCGAACGGGATAGCGCTGACGCATGATCAACGGGTCGACGCCGAACACCAGCAACTCTCCGCCGCGGGTGTCGGCGACCAGCACGCGGCCGGCCGGATCGGCGGTCAGCGTGGTGGCGCCCGCACCGGCGCGCAACGCCTGCTGGGGGTGGGCGCCGCTGGCGTCGAGCGTGGTCACCGACGTCTGCGCGCGGTCCAGCACCACGGCCGTGTCGCCCTGGGCAGCAAGCTCATCGACCCGGGAAAAGATCTTGACCCGCGCCGCGACCGTGGACGCCGAGCCCAGCGTGTAGACCGCCCCGTCGGCGCTGCCGAGGACCAGCCGGCCGTCGGCGCGGGTGGTGATCGCGGTGAAATCGGTGCCGTCCTGGCCGTTCACGCCCACCCGAGTGGCTCGGGCCGCGGCGACATCGACCCGGAAGTACCCGCCCCGGCTGCCCAGGTAGGCGATCCCGCGGCCGTCGCCGGCCAACGCGGTCGCCGGACCGGGCAGCGCGATCGCTTTCGGCGGGCCGCCGCCGGCGGGGAATACCGTCACCGTCGCGGGCGACCGCGCGTCGGGCCCGGGGCCGAGCACCACCAGCGACGACGTGGCGGCGTCGAAGATCGCGGCCTGCGGACGACCGGGCAGCGGGAGCACGAGGCCGGCCGGCGAGACGGTGGCCGGCGGGGACGCCGCCGGGCCGGCCGGCGCGATCGTCGCAGGCGGCTTACCTGCCGGGCGCGTGGAACAACCGGTCAGCGCCAGCATGCCCGCCAGCAACACACCGACGCCGACAAATCCGAGCCGAGCTGCGCGTTTCGTCGATCGGGGCAAAGCGTGACTCCGGTGAACGGGTGTGGGAGTGACGGCGCAAAGTCTAGGCAAAGATTCCGATGTGAATTGTCGCGCCCGTCACACCGAATCGGCGCCGCGGCGGTATGGTCCACGCATGACCCTTGCCGCTGACAGCCACTGTGCCGGCCGGGAATTCTGCGTCGAAGACGTCTACACGGGCGCCTTCGCCAGTGGATTCGGTCGGGTCGGCGACGGCCGCACCTTCGCCTTCCACACCGAGAAAAACCTGCTCGTGGTGGAGTTGTACCGCCCGCGACTGGCCGGCCCGATGCCACAAACCGAAGACGTGGTCGCGGTCGCGACGCGCCGGCTCACCAACATCGACCTCACCGACGAGCGCAGCGTCATCGCCGCGGTACGTGACCTGGTAGCGGTCGCGCAGCCCGTCACGCGGGCGGGTTCCAGGCAGTCCCGATAGCACGCAACCGGGTACGGTCGTCGGCGTGGAAGCGGCGGCCATATGGTGGTGGCAGGTGAAATGACCGTCATCCTGCTACGGCACGGCCGCTCCACTTCGAACACCGCACACGTGCTGGCGGGCCGTGCCGACGGCATCGACCTCGACGACAAGGGCCGGGAACAGGCCGACGTGCTCGTGCGGCGCATCGGGTCGCTGCCGATCCGGGCCCTGGTCACCTCGCCGCTGCTGCGCTGCCGTCGCACGCTGGAGCCGTTGGCCGCCGCGCTGGCGCTGGAGCCGATCGTCGATGAGCGGCTGTTCGAGGTCGACTACGGGCAGTGGACCGGGCGCAAGATCGGCGAGCTGGTCAAGGAGCCGCTGTGGTCGGTGGTGCAGGCCCAGCCCAGCGCCGCTGTCTTCCCCGAGGGCGAGGGCCTCGCGCATGTCCAGGCACGCGCGGTCACCGCGGTCCGGGAGCGCGACCGCCAGCTCGCCGAGGAGCACGGCGGCGACACGTTGTGGCTGGCGTGCACGCACGGCGACGTGATCAAGGCGGTGGTCGCCGACGCGCTCGGCACGCATCTGGACAGCTTCCAGCGCATCACCGCCGATCCCGCGTCGATGAGCGTCATCCGGTATACGCCGCTGCGTCCGTTCGTCGTTCACGTCAACCACACCGGGAACGAATTGGCCTGCGGGCTGGTGGCAAAACCGCCCGACGCGGACGGTGCCGGCGAGGTTCCGACGGGGGACGCCGTTGTCGGAGGATCCACAGACTGAGGAATTACGGCCGAGGTGCATTACCCGGTATTTTGGATGTGCAATGGCCCGAGCAATTCACGTCTTCCGCTCACCCGACCGTTTCGTGGCCGGGACCATCGGCCAGCCCGGAAATCGGACCTTCTACCTGCAGGCCGTGCACGATTCCCGGGTGGTTTCGGTGGTGCTGGAAAAGCAGCAGGTTGCGGTGCTCGCCGAGCGGATCGGGGCGTTGCTGCTGGAGGTGCACCGCCGATTCGGCACGCCGATCCCACCCGACACCGGTGAGGTGGACGACCTCAGCCCGTTGGTCACGCCCGTGGATGCCGAGTTTCGGGTTGGCACGATGGGCCTGGGCTGGGATTCCGAGGCCCAGACCGTTGTCGTCGAGTTGCTCGCGGTCACCGACACCGAGTTCGACGCATCCGTGGTTCTCGACGACGCCGAAGAGGGCCCCGACGCGGTGCGCGTGTTCCTGACACCCGAATCGGCCCGCCAGTTCGCCAACCGGTCCAACCGGGTGATTTCGGCCGGCCGCCCACCGTGCCCGCTGTGCGACGAGCCGCTGGACCCCGCGGGCCATATCTGCGTGCGCACCAACGGTTATCGGCGCGGTGCGCCGTTCGAGTCAGCCGATGACGAGGCGTGACGATGCCGAAGCGTTGCGCCGCGGCGAGCTGACGGTCATCGGGCGCATCCGCTCGGCGAGCAACGCCACCTTCCTGTCCGAGGCCAGGTGGGCCGGACACCGCATCCACTGCGTGTACAAGCCGATCGCCGGCGAGCAGCCGCTGTGGGACTTCCCCGACGGCACACTGGCGGGCCGGGAACTGGCCGCCTACCTGATATCAGAATCGCTGGGCTGGAACATCGTGCCCCACACCATCATTCGGGACGGTCCCGCCGGGCGCGGCATGTTGCAGCGGTGGATCGAGGAGCCAGACGACTCATCGGACACCGACGAGAAGACCGTCCCCGACCTGATCGACCTGTTCCCGGCGGGCAAGGTGCCGCCCGGCTATCTGCCGGTGCTGCGCGCCTACGACTACGCGGGCGACGAGGTCACGCTGGTGCACGCCGACGACCCGCGGCTGCGCCGGATGGCGGTGTTCGACGTGCTGGTCAACAATGCCGACCGCAAGGGCGGTCACATCCTGACCGGCCTGGACGGCAACATCTATGGCGTGGACCACGGCATCTGCCTGCACATTCAGGACAAACTGCGCACGGTGCTGTGGGGATGGGCCGGCAAGCCGGTTGACGACGAGAACCTGGCCGCGGTGAAAAGGCTGGCCACCGCGTTGGGGGGCCCGCTCGCCGCCGCATTGCGCGGTCACATCACCGGCGCCGAGATCACGGCCCTGCGGCGGCGGGCCGAGGCGCTGCTGGACACGCCGGTGATGCCCACCCCGGACCGGCGCAGGCCGATCCCGTGGCCGGCGTTCTGACGGCGCCGGATTCGTCAGCGATACTGGCAGGCGTGAGGTTGACCGACGCCGAGCTGGCCGCAGAGCTCGCCGAAGACGCCGGGAAACTGCTGCTGGAAGTCCGCGACGACGTCGGCTTCTCCGACCGGCGCGCGCTGGGCGTGGCGGGGGACAAGCGGGCCAACGCGCTGATCCTGGACCGCCTGCGAGACCAGCGGCCCGGCGACGGCATCCTCAGCGAGGAGGCCCACGACGACCTGTCGCGACTGCGGCGCGAGCGGGTGTGGATCATCGACCCGCTGGACGGCACGCGTGAGTTCTGCACACCTGGGCGCGACGACTGGGCCGTGCACGTCGCGCTGTGGCAGACCGGCGGGGAAATCACCGACGCGGCGGTTGCGCTGCCCGCCCTCGGCGAGCTGTACCGCAGCGACACCGTCAGCGCCACCCAGGCGTTCGGCGTCGCCGACCGGCCGGTCCGGGTGGCCGTCAGCGCCACGCGGGCCCCCTCGTTGCTGTACTGGATCAACGAGATCGTGGCCATCGCGCCCATCCCGATAGGCTCGGCCGGGGCCAAGGCGATGGCCGTGGTGCGCGGCGACGTCGACGCCTACCTGCACGCCGGTGGGCAGTGGGAATGGGACTCCGCGGCCCCCGCCGGGGTGGTGCGGGCCGCGGGGCTGCACGCGTCCCGGCTCGACGGCTCACCGCTGCGCTACAACCGGCCGAAGCCCTACCTGCCCGACCTGCTGATGTGTCGCAGCGAAGTGGCCGGCCCGCTGCTCGAGGCCATCCGCCAAGCCCTGTCCTGAGCTGCCGGTCCTAGAGTCGACTGCATGCACTCGTGGTCTGCGGCGCCGGTTCCGACCCTGCCCGGGCGCGGGCCGGAGCTGCGGCTCTACGACACGTCCAATCGTCAGGTGCAGCCGGTCGCGGCCGGGCGCAGCGCCACGATGTACGTGTGCGGCATCACGCCCTACGACGCCACCCACCTCGGTCACGCCGCGACGTACCTGGCGTTCGACCTGGTGCACCGGCTGTGGCTGGACTCCGGCCACGAGGTGCACTACGTGCAGAACATCACCGACGTCGACGACCCGCTGTTCGAACGCGCGCAGCGTGACGGCGTGGACTGGCGCCAGCTCGGTGACCGCGAGATCGAACTCTTCCGCACCGACATGGCGGCGCTGGGGGTGCTGCCGCCGCGGGAGTACGTGGCCGCGACCGAAGCGATCGATGAAGTCGTCGAGCTGGTGGAGAAGATGCTGGCCTCTGGGGCGGCGTACGTCGTCGACGACGCGGAACGCCCCGACATTTACTTCCGCGCCGACGCCACCCGGCAGTTCGGCTACGAGTCCGGCTACGACCGCGCGACGATGGAGCGGCTGTTCGCCGAGCGCGGCGGCGACCCGGGCCGGCGCGGCAAGGCGGATCCGCTCGACGCGCTGCTGTGGTATGCCGCCCGCGACGGGGAGCCGAGCTGGACGTCGCCGTTCGGCCCGGGCCGCCCCGGCTGGCACGTCGAGTGCGCGGCGATCGCGCTGAGCCGCATCGGCACCGCCCTCGACATTCAGGGCGGCGGCTCTGACCTAATCTTTCCGCACCACGAGTTCTCGGCCGCCCACGCCGAATGCGTGACGGGGGAGCGCCGGTTCGCCCGCCACTACGTACACGCCGGGATGATCGGCTGGCACGGACACAAGATGTCGAAAAGCCGCGGCAACCTGGTGCTGGTGTCGCAGTTGCGCGCCGAGGGAGTGGAGCCCGCCGCGATCCGGCTGGCCCTGCTGGCCGGCCACTACCGCTCCGACCGGTCGTGGAGCGCCGCGGTGCTCGAGGAGGCCGCTGCCCGGCTGGCGCGCTGGCGCCAATCGGTGGCGCTGCCTGCCGGCCCGAACGCCGCAGACGTGATCGCCCGGGTACGCCGCTACCTGGCCGACGATCTGGACACCCCGAACGCCCTTGCAGCTCTCGACGGTTGGGCCACCGATGCGCTCGAGTACGGCGGCCATGACCCGCACGCTCCTGCGCTGGTGCGCACCGCGGCCGACGCGCTGCTCGGGCTGGACCTGTGATCGGCCCGACGGTACGTTTTCGGCCATGAGTTCTGTAAACGGCAAAGTGGCCTTGATCACCGGCGGCGCCCGCGGCATCGGCGCGGCGGTGGCGCGCCGGCTGCACAGCAAGGGCGCGAGGCTGGTGTTGATCGACCTGGACGAGGCACCGCTCAAGGAGCTGGCCGCCGAACTGGGCGATACCAGGGTGCACACCGTTGTTGCCGATGTCCGCGACCTGGCTGCCATGGAGGGCGCGGTCGGCACGGCAATGCAGCGCTTCGGCGGCATCGACATAGTGCTGGCAAACGCCGGTATCGCCAGCTACGGGTCCGTGCTGGGAATCGACCCCGTGGCGTTCAAGCGGGTCGTCGACGTCAACCTGGTCGGTGTCTTCAACACCGTGCGGGCGGCGCTGCCGTCGGTGATCGAGCGGCGCGGCTACGTGCTGATCGTCTCCTCGCTCGCGGCGTTCGCCGCGCAGGCTGGGATGGCCGCGTACGACGCCACCAAGGCAGGCGTCGAGCATTTCGCGAACGCGCTGCGCCTCGAGGTCGGCCACCGCGGCGTACGCGTCGGCTCGGCGCACATGTCGTGGATCGACACACCGCTCGTCCGTGACACGGAGCATGACCTGCCCTCCTTCCGGGAGGTGCTGGACCTGCTGCCCGGGCCGTTCGGCAAGTTAACCACCGTGGAGGAATGCGCGGAGGCGTTCGTCAACGGCATCGAGCGCCGCAAGAGGCGGGTGTACTGCCCCAAGTGGGTCGGGGCGATGCGGTGGCTGCGCCCGCTGTTGGCCACGCCCGTCTATGAGGCGCCCGGCACCAAGGCCCGTGCAGAACTGCTGCCAAGAATGGACGCCGAGGTGGCGGCGCTGGGCCGGTGGACAAGCGCCCGCACCGAGGCACTGGAGAAACGGCCACCGGCCTAACTCCGAAAACCCCCCGGGCCGCGCCGACGCAGATAGCGCTCGAACTCGGCGGCGAGCGCATCGCCGTCGACCTTGCTCAACGCCTCATTCACGTCGACCTCGGCGTCGCCGCGCTGCTCCAGGGTCTGCACATACTCGGCGACCTCCTCGTCCTCCGCGGTCATCTCGGTGACCGCGGCCTCCCACTCCTCGGCCTGCATCGGCAGGTCGGCCAGCGGGACCTCGATGTCGAGCACGTCTTCGACGCGGCGGAGCAGCGCAACCGTCGCCTTCGGGTTCGGCGGCGCTGACACGTAGTGCGGAACCGCCGCCCAAAATGTCACCGCCGGTATCCCCGCGGCCACGCACGCGTCCTGAAACACGCCGGCGATCCCGGTCGGGCCCTCGTAGCGGGTCTCCTCGAGGCCGAAATAGTGCGCCGACTCCGGCGAATAGGCCGCGCCCGACACCGGGACCGGCCGAGTGTGCGGGGTGTCGGCCAACAGCGCACCCAGGATGACCACGGTGCCGACGTCGAGCTTGTCGGCGATCGCCAGCAGCTCGGCGCAGAACGTGCGCCACCGCATGTTCGGCTCGACCCCATGCATCAGCACGATGTCGCGGTCACTGCCCGGCGGGCGGCAGTACGAGATCCGCATCGACGGCCACACCAACTCACGTGTGACGCCGTCCATCTGGCGGATCACCGGGCGGTTCACCTGGTAGTCGTAATAGGCCTCGTCGTCGATCTCGGCGATCGGGTCCGCCTCCCAGATCGCGTCGAGATGCTCCAGCGCGTCGCTCGCCGCGTCACCGGCGTCGTTCCAGCCCTCGAAGGCGGCTACGATCACCGCGTCGTGCAGTTCGGGCAGGTCGACGCCGTAACGATTGGTAGCATCCGACGGGGTCATCAGTTCAGCGTAGAGCGTGTTCCAGCCCCGCGAGTGCTCTGTCTCGATCCGCATTTTGCTAGACGGACTACCCTATTTGGTGTGACTGCTGTGCCTGTTCATGACTACGACACCGACCTGATGACGACCCTCTCGGAAAGGGTCGTCATCGGTGATGGAGCGATGGGCACGCAGCTGCAGGCCGCCGATCTGACGCTCGACGATTTCCTGGGCCTCGAGGGCTGCAACGAGATCCTCAATGACAGCCGCCCGGACGTGATCGAGCACATCCACCGCGCGTACTTCGAGGCCGGCGCCGACGCGGTCGAGACCAACACGTTCGGCTGCAACCTTTCCAACCTCGGCGACTACGACATCGCCGACCGTATCCGTGAGTTGTCCCAGAAGGCCACGGTGATCGCGCGCCGGGTCGCCGACGACCTCACCGCGCCCGACCGCAAGCGCTACGTGCTCGGGTCGATGGGCCCGGGCACCAAACTGCCCACGCTCGGGCACACCACCTTCACCGCGATCCGCGACGCCTACCTCGAGGCCGCCGTGGGGATGCTCGACGGCGGGGCCGACGCGATCCTCATCGAGACCTGCCAGGACCTGCTGCAGCTCAAGGCCGCGGTGCTGGGCGCCCGGCGAGCGATGGCGAAGGCCGGGCGGTGGATCCCGGTGTTCACCCACGTCACGATGGAGACCACCGGCACGATGCTGCTCGGTAGCGAGATCGGCGCGGCCCTGACGGCCATCGAGCCGCTCGGCGTGGACATGATCGGCCTGAACTGCGCCACCGGGCCGGCCGAGATGAGCGAGCACCTGCGCCACCTGTCCCGCCACGCCGGCGTGCCGGTGTCGGTGATGCCCAACGCCGGCCTGCCGGTGCTCGGCGCCAACGGCGCGGAGTACCCGCTGGCGCCCGACGAGCTGGCCGAAGCACTGTCGGGCTTCATCACCGAGTTCGGGCTGTCGCTGGTCGGCGGCTGCTGCGGCACCACACCCGAGCACATCCGGCAGGTCGCGCAGGCCGTTGCGGGCGTGCAGCGGGCGCCGCGCAGCGTGACGTACGAGCCGTCGGTGTCGTCGCTGTACTCGTCGACACCGTTCGCCCAGGACGCGTCGGTGCTGATGATCGGCGAACGCACCAATGCCAACGGTTCCAAGGCTTTCCGTGAGGCGATGATCGCCGAGGACTACCAGAAATGCCTGGACATCGCCAAGGAACAGACCCGCGACGGGGCGCACCTGCTCGACTTGTGTGTGGACTACGTTGGCCGCGACGGCGTCGCCGACATGGTCGCACTTTCGAGTAGGCTCGCGACCGCGTCGACGCTGCCGATCATGCTGGACTCCACCGAAACCGCCGTGCTGCGAGCGGGTCTGGAGCACCTGGGCGGCCGCTGCGCGGTCAACTCCGTCAACTACGAGGATGGGGACGGGCCGGAGTCACGGTTCCACAAGACCATGGAGCTGGTGGCAGAGCACGGTGCAGCGGTGGTCGCGCTGACCATCGACGAGAATGGCCAGGCGCGCACCGCCGACAAGAAGGTCGACATCGCCGAACGACTCATCAACGACATCACCACGAACTGGGGCGTGGAGGAGTCGTCCATCCTCATCGACTGCCTGACGTTCACCATCTGCACCGGCCAGGAGGAGTCACGCCGCGACGGCATCGAAACGATCGAGGCGATCCGCGAGCTGAAGAAGCGGCACCCCAGCGTGCAGACCACGCTGGGGCTGTCCAACATCTCCTTCGGCCTGAACCCGGCCGCCCGGCAGGTGCTGAACTCGGCGTTCCTCAACGAATGCCGCGAGGCGGGGCTGGATTCGGCGATCGTGCACGCCTCGAAGATCCTTCCGATGAACCGGATTGGAGAGGAGCAGCGCAACGTCGCGCTGGATCTGGTCTACGACCGTCGCCGCGAGGGCTACGACCCGCTGCAGGAGCTGATGGGGATATTCGAGGGCGTGTCGGCGGCTTCGTCGAGGGAGTCGCGCGCGGCCGAGCTCGCAAGGCTGCCGCTGCTCGAGCGGCTGGCCCGACGAATCGTCGACGGTGAACGCAACGGCCTGGAGGCAGATCTCGACGAGGCGATGACCCAGAAGTCGCCGCTGGACATCATCAACGAAGACCTGCTGGCCGGCATGAAAACCGTCGGCGAGCTGTTCGGGTCCGGTCAGATGCAGCTACCGTTCGTGCTCCAGTCCGCCGAGGTGATGAAGACCGCGGTTGCCTACCTGGAGCCGCACATGGAGACGTCCGACGACGACGCCGGCAAGGGCCGCATCGTGCTCGCCACCGTCAAGGGTGACGTGCATGACATCGGCAAGAACCTGGTCGACATCATCCTCAGCAACAACGGCTACGAAGTGGTCAACATCGGCATCAAACAGCCCATCGCCACCATTCTGGAAGTGGCGCACGACAAGAGCGCGGACGTCGTCGGGATGTCGGGGCTGCTGGTCAAGTCCACGGTCGTGATGAAGGAAAACCTCGAGGAGATGAACAGCCGCGGGGTCGCCGAAAAGTTTCCGGTGCTGCTCGGCGGCGCGGCGCTGACTCGCAGCTACGTCGAGAACGACCTGGCCGAGCTCTACCGGGGCGAAGTGCATTACGCGCGGGACGCGTTCGAGGGTCTGCGCCTGATGGACACGATCATGAACACCAAGCGCGGGCTGGCACCGGACCCGAACAGCCCGGAAGCAGTTGCGGCGCGGGCGAAGGAAGCCGAACGCAGGGCCCGACACGAGCGGTCGAAGCGCATTGCGGCCGAGCGCAAAGCGGCCGAGATCCCGGTGGAGGTGCCGGCGCGGTCCGACGTCGCCGCCGACGTCGACGTCCCGGTTCCACCATTCTGGGGAACCCGCCTCGTCAAGGGGGTAGCGCTGGCCGAGTACACCGGGCTGCTCGACGAACGCGCGCTGTTCCTCGGGCAGTGGGGGCTGCGGGGCGCCCGCGGCGACGAGGGGCCGTCATACGACGACCTGGTGGCTAGCGACGGTCGGCCGCGGCTGCGGTACTGGCTTGACCGGCTGTCCACCGACGGCATCTTGGCCCACGCGGCGGTGGTGTACGGCTACTTCCCCGCGGTTTCGGAGGGTGACGACGTGATCGTGGCGACCGAGCCCAGACCCGATGCGCCGGAGCGGTTCCGGTTCACGTTCCCACGTCAGCAGCGGGGCCGGTTCCTGTGCATCGCCGACTTCATCAGGTCGCGGGAGCGGGCCACCGAGCTCGGGCAGGTCGACGTGCTGCCATTCCAGCTGGTGAGCATGGGACAGCCGATCGCCGACTTCGCCAACGAGCTGTTCGCGTCCAACTCCTACCGCGACTACCTGGAGGTGCATGGCCTCGGGGTGCAGCTGACGGAGGCGCTCGCCGAGTATTGGCACCGACGCATCCGCGAGGAGCTCAAGTTCTCCGGTAACCGCCCGGTTTCGGCCGAAGATCCAGACTCGGTGGAGGACTATTTCAATCTCGGTTACCGC
>Ga0213881_10000922_pt1 | contig 15433 bp, 14 predicted proteins | sample BarmaccoBMER_R08_FD_160104 | JGI IMG/M metagenome (GOLD analysis project Ga0213881, IMG submission 160104) | Barbacenia macrantha exposed rock microbial communities from rupestrian grasslands, the National Park of Serra do Cipo, Brazil - ER_R08 ... | reverse complement strand
CAGACTGTCGGGAGCGGGGTAGTCTGCCCGAGCCTGACGGACCAACACTCGCCCAGCATGCTGGGCAAACGTACAAGCTAGGCCCTCGTAGCTCAGGGGATAGAGCATCGGTTTCCTAAGCGGGCCTTAGCGGTCCCCTCTCCCCCACTTTTAGCGACGCATTTCCCCTGCTCAGCGCGGAAATTCGGTGTCCTGACGTCGATCTTCGATGTCCCGCTCAGTCCAGCGAAATCCAGCCTTTTACAACGCTCCGCGGACCATACGCGGACCAGTTCTGTCGGAGGGGACGGCTCCGCGGCGCGTCGACGGACTAGCTGGCGGACCTTCTGTGGGATGCGCCCGACCGATGTGATGGAGCGGCCTACACGGCACTGAGTAAGCGGCCGGGGACAGGTGTGGAGGCACCTGCCCTCGGCCTTGATCCCCAACCCTGTGGAGAGGGTGGAGACCCAATGGCGAACCCTATGCAGTCCGATCCTGACCGCCTACGGCTGGCTCTGGATAACGGTGAGGAGGTGGAATTGGACGGCGGACGCTCGTGCTGGGCAATGAGCAGTCGCCGTCGGTGCTGCTGCGGTTGGCGCCGTGGCGGGCGCGGTCGGTGGCGCGGGTGTTAGAGGAGTGGTCGGCAATCTCTCGGGTGTTTCACCGAGCACCGCGGCCCGTCCTTACTGAGCTGGAGCTATCCCGCACGCTAGATCTGGCCGCATCCATGCTCGGCGAGCCCGAGCCGATGATGCCGATGCAGCGGGGTGGTCAGACCGTGCCGAGTCGTCAGCGGCTGGATGCGGTGGCGGTGTTGGCTGAACGCGAGTCGCGCTTGTCTGCGTTGCAACGTATTGCGCTGGTGGATGCAGCAGCGTCATGGCTGTCTGAGCCGGACGGCGGAGACCAGCTGGCTCATGCACTGCTCGCAGCGGCATGCACGACTGACGTCACCGCCGAGCATGCGTATTTGGCGTTGATCACTCCATCGGAGAACTCGGAGGATCATTCCGAGGGCCTGCCTTCGTAGTGGCCAATCCTGACGGGCGATCGCCACCGGTCAAGGCTCACGCGCAGCGTGATCCCGCAGGGACCGTCAGGGCCTTGACCGGTGGTGATCGCCCGTGACCAGGATCGGCTGCGGAGAAGGCCGGCCCGGACGCACGACAACAGCATGATCAGACTGCAAGAGGCCCGGTGGCTGAGGAAATTCCTCCTCGGTCATCGGGCTTTTGGTGTGCGCCGCCGCCGGGCCGGCCGCCCGCAGCGCAGCGAGGACCGGACCGGCCCGGCAACCAGCGGCAGCGGCCGAAGGCCGCACTTGACCCGAGGAAGGAAAATCTTCACCAACGAGGTTTCGGAGACTTGTCTGACTCCGATTGATCGGTGACACGCTGGCTCCACATGATGGGTAACACTGCCGTCCTCCGGTCTGCTTCGCGCGACTGTCATCGTGTGAGGAGAGCCGGTCGGCTGACACCCCGTAGAGTTGAGTGCCGCGGAGCTTCGGGGCTGGTTCGATGCGACGCACCAGCTGAGCGGATGCCCATGTCAGGGGCCAGGCGGCTCGACGGCCCTGATGAGGCGGTGCATGCCAGAGCCAGGGTTGTCGTCAGGAAATACAGTGCCGTTCTGCCGATGGCGCTCGTCGAGTTCTGCAGCGCGATGGGCCGCATTGGCAGAGAGCAGCATGTATTTCGCAGCGTCGAGTCCTTTGTCACTGGATCCATCGAGCTTGCGGCGAAGTCTGCGCGCCTCATCGTTGTCCAGCCATGCCCCCTGATCCTGAAAGTGCAGGATCAACCAGAGCTCGAAGCATGGATTAGAGATCGCGAGTTCGATGCCGCCCTGGCGGGCTTGTTCGACCGCGTGCTTGAGGTCTGGGTGATTTCTCGGCCATTCAACGTCGAAGACACACCAAAATTCATCGATCTCGCCCTCCTCGGCAATGGCTTTTCGGCGGGCGGCGATAGCCAACGCGACAAGGGTCTTGGGTACGGACCCTCCCTGTCCAGTCTCGACTCGAAGATCGACAGCGGCCACATCGCGTACCGAGGGTTGCCGCTTTAGGGCTTCTAGGTACTCCGGTTCGGTTCTCCGGCCCTCACAGAAGATCAGGAGCGTCTTTCGTGGTTGGCGGGTCGCGACTCGACGTCTAAGCGGCCGTTCTCCGACCCTGCGACTGCGGCGGGCCATCATGCGTCGCTTGAGACTAGACCCAAGGCACGTCGTAGCATAAACTGATCAAGCTCCGGAACAGCGCCGAATCTCCCTTGCAGATAGGCCTTCTCTAAGTTCAGGGATCGCCTCACCTTATCGCCGCCAAACTCGGCCAGAGCGGTCAGAGTCGTGGCGCCGCTGTCACCCCTCTCCGTCAACCAAACCTCATCCCTATTGAGATGGTTGAGAAGGCTGGTGTCGTGAGTGGTGAAGATGAGCTGGGCCCCATGGGGGTTCGTATCGCGATCTTGAAAAAGCTCAAGCACACGGGCTGACAGCTGGGGGTGAAGGCTTGCGTCGATCTCATCAAAGAGGAGGATCCGGCCGCTTCGCAGGGCGCTGAGCGTCGGTCCTATAAGAGCGAACCACGTCTGAGTCCCTGCTGACTCCTCGTCGATATCGAAGGGTAGTTCCTGTCCTGCTGCTCGGTGTATAAGCCTCAACTGACGCCGTGGCTCCCGCCGAGCCTGCGTCGATACGTGAGCTTCGTAAGCTTCGTCCTCCACGACCTGCACATCATCAATCCCGAGATCAGCGAATCGCAGCAGACCCAAGGCCAACTCTCGAGGGTTCAATGGAGCAAAGTCCGTGTCGTCGAAAAGAGAGGGCTGCGCCCACGGACCTCGCTCATCAAACAGTCGCGCAGTCGACGATAGGCCCGATACGCCAACTCCTAGCGGCCTGCGCCACAGGGCTCTTCGCCGTAGGCCAAGAACTCCAATCCCCGCGAGAGCGCGTGCGAAAGGCTGCACCTCCGGTTCGTCGAATCGCATTGCAGCCGAGAGCGCCAGCGTGGTCGGTGTCAGTAGCTCTCTCGTGCCCGCCAGGGCTCCGAGCCCTCGCCGAAGACGGATCTCCAAGTCTTCTCGCTCGAAGAGCACGCGCGGCCGTCGCTTCGGATAGCTGTACAAGCTCTCAAACAGGACCGTGGAGTCGTTGACCTCGACCCGGTACACGTATCGCACCCCGTTGACGACCATCTCGACCTCAAAGATCGAAGGTAACGTCGGTCCCTCGCCGAACTTGAACGGCTCGCGCGGAATGAACTTGTCCCACGTTCGGAGTGATCGCCCCACGGCCGACGACAGCCACGCGAGGGCATCGATAACATTGGACTTCCCCGAGGCGTTCGGCCCGTAGATTCCGGCCGTGGCCAGCACACGCTCGGTGAGCAGATCGAACTCCCGGACCGAGCGCCGGTCCTCGTCGACCGCGATCATAGACAGCTCGACTGGTTCCATGATCGATCGATGGTTGGAGACCACGAACCTCAGCAGCATCGTCTGCTCCTAGCGGTTGTCCCGCACGTTCAACCAAGGATACGTCAAACTCCAACGATTTTTGGCCTCAATGGGTACTACAAGAGCACGTGAACTGGCCAGACACGTTGTTGCGATGTCTACGATCGACGGGACGCTCGCCCGCACCATCTCGCTCACCCTGACCCCGACCCAAGGCGCCCGCACTCCCGGGCCCGCACCGCTACTCGACCAGCGCCCCACCCGAGTGCAACGCACGATGTCCTGCCGCGGCGGCACCCAGATCATCAGCCAACGCGTCCAAGTCGGCCTACGCTACGCGTGCGCTTTCCGTTAACGGGCCGGTCGCGTTCGTCACCGGCTACCCACGACGGGGCTGTTGCGTCGGTAGAGAGCAACGTCAGGCAAGCTTAATCGATGCGTCGTCGCTGTCGTCGGGGTGTCAGCATTGAGGTCTAGCTTTGCGGGGTTTCGGGTCCCTCCGATGGGATCACACTCGCGGTTTGTTGGTATTTGCGCTACGAGCTTTCTTACCGAGACATGGAGGAACTGCCCTGGTCGATCGGGGCCGTGCGCTGGGCGTTGCCAGCCGGCAACCGCGCAACCTCATACCTGCTACGAGCCGCCCGTTCGACGCGTGGGAGAGGTGCGGCGGCGTTCAGGGATCAGGTAATGTCGTGTCGATCCCAGCCACGGGGGAGCTTGGGCAGTCCGATGAGGACGTCGAGTTGCAGGTGCTCGGCGAGCATCGCCTTGAGGTTGCGGCCGTCGATGAGCTGTATGCGCCCATGCCGGTTCATAAAATCGACACTCGCCTTTCCGAACCACGACGTGGTGACTAAGATCCCGCGGGTCGCCGACTTGTCGCCCATCACGCCGGCTAGTGCGTGCACCGACTCCAAGCCGACGACGTCTTTCCAGCGCTTGGCCTGGATCACGCACACTCCACCGACCAGGGGATCCTCATTGACCGCGACTGCGTCGACGCCCTCATCCTTCGATGCCCTGGTGTTTTTCACCCACGATTTCATGCCGACCGCCTCAAACAGCCGGCGGATCAGGTACTCAAACTCGACCGAGCTGAGCGAGAGGAGGTCGAGTCGATGATCGAGTCCGGCGACAGTGCCGAGCTCGTCGATCAGCTTGTACTTTGTCGGGTCGAAGTAGGTCACCGGCTTGACTGGTTCGAGGTCGTACGGGTGCGGCGACACGATGGCGTGCAGGTGCGCCAGGCACAGCACCGGATCCAGTTCGGGTTCATCAAGAACCAAACCGTCCATAAGCTCGCGAGTGGCTACGAGGCTGATCACGCACGGCCGCACCGGCTGGCCGGTGGCCCGGTCCCGGGCCGAGACGAACCCATTAAACACCACACTGCCGACCAAGGGCGTCGGGGTGGCATAGAAAATTTCGGCGACCACACGTAGGGTTACCCGAGCAACCAGCTCCCGGTACAGGTGCTTGGTCTCGGCGTCCTTGCGTGGTTCAGCCCGGAAATCTTCTTCGCGGGGCCGGTAGCGGTAGGCGACGACCTTGGGAATGACGTCCTGACGAGGCAGCTCGCAGTGCACGACCAGTTCCCGTGACTCGGGATGGAACCGGGAGATCACACCGATGACGACACTGTCCGGGTATCGCGACCCTGCGACTGCCCCATCCACCGCCGCCGCGAACGCCTCCGGCCCGCCTTTGTCGAACATCCGCCCGATCGCATGGGCGTGCCCGCGCAGATCCACGGCCCGCCGCAGGAGCAGCTTTTCCTGACCCGCGATCCGCTTCCGGATCGCTTCTGTCCGGGCCCGCGCATCAGCGTGCCGGGCCTCCACCACAGCCTTGGCCGCTTCCCGCGCTCGCTCACGCTCGGCCGCGGCAGCAGCGCGCGTTCGTTCCCGCTCCGCCTTCATCGCCGCCGCCAGCAGCGCTTTCTCCTCCTGCTCCCGAGCCTTAAGCGCCAGCTCCGCAGCCCGCGCCGCGTCCCTTCGAGACTTCTCCTCCGCCCGCGCCGCCGCCTTCCGCTCGGTCTCCAACTCGCGGGCAATCCGCTCTTGGTCGCGGACGAACTCCTTGGCTGCTCGTTCTCGCTCCCGCTCGCGCGCCGTAGACGCCTTACGGTGCTCCTGGTAGAGGCGAACCACCAACGACTTCCGCTTCGCCACACTCGCCTCCCCGCCCCAGCGCACCAATAATCCAGCGCGTCTGAACCCACGCCCAACGCTAGGCAAGACAGACCCCGCACACATCAGGATCGACACCGACCCCACTCGACCGGAGCAATCCCAGCTGCCCCCGGGGCGCGACTCCAATGCCTAGGAGACAGGATTCAGTGGCAGCAGCAACTCGGCCAGGCTGTTCGCCCGGTGGCTCCCACCACAAGCGGTGGTGATCGGCGTCGGTCGAACCGTGACACCGCCGTCCTCACGAAGCCGGCCACCCAACTGCGCGGTCCTGAAGATCTCGTCCGACGCTCGCACCCTAAGCGAGGCGTTGGCCCGCAACGCACACAAGCTACGTTACGGACCAGGCCCGTGCTGTTGACCCGGAGTACCGACAGACAGCTCATGGATGACCTCGGCCGGGAGCGGGCAGCCAGTAAGCCGTCGGAAGCGTCACACGCGGGCCGCTTGCTCGATTCGGGCGGCTAGCCCGGTCAGTGTCTGACTCGTCGACTATCGTTCTGCATTCACAGGAGGATCGCCCGTGAACGACACTGACTTGACTCGGCTGCCTAGAGGCCAGCGCGAGTGGCCGGAGTTTGTAGAGACGCTTAGCTGCATAGATGACCGAGCCGAGCGGTACTTCCTGGAGTTGAAGTCTGAGGTCGATCTCGCGACGGAGAGGGGACAAGCGAAGGTCGCCAAGTTCATTCTGGGCGCAGCGAACCGGATGCCCGACCGCGCCGCGAAGCGCTTCAATGGTCATGCCCTCCTCGTGCTCGGTATCACAAAGGGCGTAGTGACGGGAATTCCCTTCTTCGAGGCCAAGGATCTAGAGCGAGGCGTCAAGAAGTTCATCGGTGCGGACGGCCCAGGCTGGGACTTCGAGCGAGTGCGCGTAGACGAGGATCGTGACGTGATTGTGGTGGTCGTCGATCCGCCCCACGACGGTGACCCTGTGTGGACATGCTGTAAGGACGGCCCTGAGAACTTGAAGGACGGCGGCATCTACATAAGGGCGGATGGCGAAACGCGCGAGGCAAAGGGCGACGAAGTACGTGTTCTGCTGCGACGTGCACAACAGCCGCGTTTGGCCACTGAACTCGACATCGCCGTGCTTGGCGCGGCGCTTCCCTACCACTGCAACGCCAATGTCCTCGATGAATACGTGAGCGCGGAGCGACAACGACTCATCGCGGCGTACGACCAGTGCGATAATCGTCTAGCTGATGCTTATTCTCAGGCCACGCGCATGGCCGGCTGGCAATCATCGCTATTCAGAGAGGAACCCGAGAAGCGTACGTACGAGCAGTATATGACTGAGATAGACGACTGGGAGACCCAGTTCCGCAAAGCTTGGCCTGACATGCTCGACGACGTGGCTGCTGTTATCTGGCCGGGCGCTCGTGTACGAGCGCGGAACCTCAGTCGGATGTTCCTGGAGGACGTGGAGGTGGGCATCCATCTTGAGGGTGAGGTGTGGGCGTTGGCCAAGATCGATGACGATGACCATAACTTTGCGGCGAATCTCCCGTCTGCCCCCAGAGTGTGGGGACCTCGGCAGCGGCCTCACGACTTCGGGGTCACCTTTTTTCCCTCGACTTCCTCTCATTACATGCCGTCCGTCGCGGGTCTTGGAAGCGGGGCGGTCTCATTTAGAAACGGGGACTCCGTTGACCTCACCTTGTCATTGAAGCAACTGCGGCCGGAGGAGGCCTTTGAAAGTGATGACGATGAGTTTATCCTAGTCGTTCGTAATGCCGAGACGCAACGGGTAACCGGGACGTGGCGCGTAACGGCGCGAGGACACCACGTGGTCTACGAGGGAACTTTGTCGATTGATGTGGGCGAGAGTCGAGATTTCTCAGACGGCATCCGTCACCTGCTGATGCCGAAGGTCAACGAGTCAGAAGACGACCAAATCTAACAACGAATAACGATTGCACCTCACGAGTGTTGCATCGTAATTGCAGCGTTAAAATGTTGGGCGCTCCTTTAACTTGAGTAGCTTAGCGGTCGGCAGCTCAGGCGGCGAGATGACGCCTGAAACGCAGGGACCAAGCTGATTAGGCTGCGATCTGGGTTAGGAGGTCGTCGAGGGTGCGGAGAGCTGCGCTGGTCAAAGGTTGCTGAGCGGCGGTGCGGAATGCGCGGAGACGAGCGCTGCCAACCGCGTAGGCAGCGTGGTGCAGGAGTTCGGCAGCCTGGGTGGCATAGGAACAGGCGGCAGCATGGTTGCCGCTGTGTAGTTCGGCCGTGGCGAGATCGACCAAAATCAGCATGCGGTGCCGACGCCCGGTGGAGCGGGGATCGCCGACAGCTGCGGTGAGCACCTCGCGTGCGTGGCAGTGGTCACCGATCCGTAGGAGGATGCGGCCTGTTGTTGCGGTCAGCTGCGCGGTGTCGAAGTGAAACCACACGGGCGCGGATCGGCCACCGGGCTGATCGAGGGCGGTTTGCGCGCGGTCAAGTGCGTCGCGCGCTGCGACTTGGTCGCCCCGGTCAGCGTGGGTGGTGGCCTCAATGGTGGCGAGCCACGATGCGATGGTCAGGGTGGATCGGGCGTGTCCGCATGCGGTGGCGAGGTGATCGAGCGCGGCGGTGGTCAGGCCTTCGGCGGCGGCGAGTTGAGCGGCGTATCCCTGGGTGATGGCGGTGAGCTGATCGTCTGCCACCTCACGGGCGGCATCAAGGGCCACGCTGTAGTGGGCACGGCCTGACATGGTGTTGCCGAGGTCATCGGCGGCAAGCCGTCCGGCGAGGATCGCGACCTCAGCCAGGTTGCGCAAGAGTCGGCGCCGCTCATCCGGTGCTGGGTCTTGGCGCAGGGCGTCCTGGGCCAGGCGCATGTGGGCGGTGACCGAGGTCAGTAGGGCTGCAGGGTCGGCGGTCTCGTACAGGGCGTGGTAGCGCTCGGCGAGCTGTTCCAGGTCGGCCACGGTGGCGGTCGTGGCGCGGGCGTGGCCGGCGGGGTCGGTGGCGCTGGGGTCGAGTAATCCGAACATGGTGCGGCGGGTGGTGACTGCGTCTTTCCACGCATGCAGCATGTGCGGGGCTAGCGCGGTTCCGGCGGCGCCGAGCTGGTCGAGCAATCCAGCGATGTTGTCCAACATCGTTACTAGTGACTGATCGTCGGTCAACGGCCGGGCGCGGTCAGCGGGGATCGAGGGTGTGTCCTTCAGGCCGAGCTGGTTGGGTGTGACACCAAACAGGCGGCATAACAGTTCACGGTATCGGGGGCTGATGCCTTTCGCGCCGCGTTCCCATTTCGCGACCATGTCCGCGTTGATCCCGACGCGTTCGCGGCGTTCCATCCATGCCAGGTGCGCGATTCGGTCGGCGAGTTGCTGCTGTGTCCAGCCGAGGTCGGTGCGCAGCTGGCGCAGTCGGGGGCGCTCGGCGTCGGTTGTCACGGCGGAGCACCTCCCTGTGGCTGCGGCCTGGTCGGCTGGTCCGGCCGGGCGTGGGAGGAGCGTCGCGGTTATGGGGGTTTGCGGGCTAACAAGTAGGGGCTGTACAAGCGGTACTTGTGGTCAAGCGAGCAGGGTCGAGCGGTGCCGCCACGCCAGCCGCAGCATGCCCGCGCCGGCAGCTTGCATGGGCTCAGTGCTCGTGTACCGCTCCACGGTCTGGGCGGTGAAAGGCACGACCGGGGTGATCATTCCTTCTGTGTTGGTGTCGGCGATCTCATCAAACAGCTCGTCGTACAGCGGTGCGTCGATCGTGAGGACCGTGAGGATGTCGGTGGCGAAGGTGAGCGGATCGACTCCGATACCCAGGCAGGAGGCGTGAACCTGGGCGGTGTCGAGGGCTCGGGTGAGTTGGTGGGCGAATGGCCAGGTGTCGTAGTCGATCGGTCCGTGGTGGGTGTCGTAATCTTCGGCGTTCCCGCGTAGTTCCTCGGCGAGTTCCCGGATGATGCATCGCCACAGGGAAAAGTCGTTAGTCGTGTTCCATGGTTCCTCGCCTGCTGGCTGGAAGACCCCCACGGGTAGAACCTGGTACATGCCCCCTGCATGGCCGACGCGGGCGCCGTCGCGGCGGTGCAGCGGGAACGTCACCGCACCGGTTGCCCGGTCACACCGGAGGGTGAGCGTGCTGATAGCGACGTTCATAGGGCGATGTGCCGGGTTGTAGGGGTCACCAATTGCGGTGCGGAGATCTTGCGTCACAGTCTCGCTGAGTGTGACTGCTGTGAATTCGTGCGCTACGGCGTCGCCTACATCGATTCCGTCAAAATAGTGGCCACTGCCGAATATCATGTACGGGTTAGATTGCAGGTCTGCACGTATCAGGCGGTATGTGGAGCGGTTTTCAAAAATGGCAGGCGCGGCGAGCGCCGCAACAGCGTCGGAGTAAGTGCGGTATCTGGTACCGCAGGCCCGGATTGGCAGTAGTCGCTGAACGATAGGCTCTACGCCCGTGATGCCGTCGAATTCCTCAGTATTCGTGTACTGCAATTTAATATGGTAGAGCGGGATAGGCTCGTCAGGTAACCATAGCGGCGTGCTCAACAGTGGCGTTCCCTCGACCGTGGCGGATTCCGAGTATTCGCGGGCCGCGCAGACAGCCAGTTCGTACCGGTGATCACGCAGGTGGTTTCGGATACGGAGCCACTGCTGTTCGCTGTCGGTAAGCTGCCTGGTCAGGATCGTCTCGCTCGTGCGGTCGGCCGAGGCTACAGGCCGAGGATGCGGTCGCGGTGGCGCCAGGCCAGCGCCAGGCAAGCAGCACCTGGTGAGGCCATCGGCTCGGAGGTGAGCAGTCGGCTGACTGATTCCTGAGTGAAGGGGATTCCCTCGGTGGCGCGGCCGTCGCCGATCGCGACGATTTCGCCTTCTTCGTTGTAACGCGTTGCCGCTCCGAAAGCGCGGGTGAACACGTCGTTGTCGATTACGACCACGGTCAGGATTGTTGCCGCGAGGGTGAGTGCGTCGAGCCCGAGACCGAGGGCGAATAGAACTAGGGCGCCGGATTTTTGGGCGTCTTCGAGGTCACGGTATAGCGGCCAGCCGTGGTAGTCGATGGGTTTGCTGCGGGTGCCGTCATGTTCGGGTGTGCCGAGCAGTTCCTCGGAGTACTCGCGCACGATGTTGCGCCATAGATCGAAGTCGTTACGCCGGTCCCACAAAGCGACGCTGGCCGGTTGGAATTCACCGGCGGGGATCACGTCGTACACCCCGGCGGCGGTGGCGACCTTCGCGGGATCACGCCAGTGCAGGAGGAAACTCGGCTCCGCGGGGTAGCGGCGTAGCCGGATCGTCAGCGTCGTGACCGCGGGGATGATCGCGCGGCGAGCAGGATCGAACGGGTCACCGATCAGGGTCCGGAAGCCCAGCTGGTCACGCAGCGGCTCGGCGGAAGTAGGGACGCCGTTGCGGTCGCGGAGACAGGCGATGGCTAGTTCGTGGCCAAGTGCCTCGGAGACGTCGAGCTTATCGAAGTATGCCGCTAGTCCAAAGTGGAGAGTCCTGGCGTCGAGTTGGTCGCTGAGCAGGCGATAACTCGGTCGCGACTCAAATAGCCGGGGCGGATCAAGATGCCGGATCGCCGAGGTGTACCGGTCAAACCGCAGACCCGGAGTACACAGCGGGCGGGTCGGCAGCGTCTCGTCCTCAGTGCCCTCGACGGCAACGGAGTGCGGCTGCTCATCCAGGGTCAGCTGCAAGGAGCGCAGTTCGATGGGCTCGTTTGAAATCCAGCCGGGGCCAGCGATCAGTGGCGTGCCTGGCACCTGGTGTTCTGCCGGATACAGCTGGACGGCGAGTCGCGCTAGTTCGGAACGGTGCTGGTTGAGCCAGCGGCGCTCTTGACGCCACCGGGCCTGATCGATGGCAACGGCGGAGTCCAGCTCGGTGAGTGGGCGGCCTGGGGACAGCCCGAGATCCTCCGCGGAGATGCCCAGTACGGACACGGCTCGCTGGCGCTGCTCGTAGGACATCGTCTGGCGGCCGTTTTCGATCTGGCTGAGATTCTGTTGCGTCATCCCGAGCAGCCGGGCCGTCTCCGCCTGGCTGCTTCTCGTCGATCCACGCCAGGCGCGGATGACGACGCCCGCATCCTCACCAGGTCCGCCGCTCGGTCGCCTCAGCCACTCCCCCGGGACCGAAGGGGATGCCTGGAGGTGGCTGCAGCTCGTGCACACCAGGTCGGGGTTGTATCGGCTTAGAGGCGCACCACACTGCGTGCACTGCCCTACCCTCGCAGCCGCATTAGCAGCCGTCACTGGCCCTCTCCCTCCCTCGGCGCGTGGTGAGCCTACCGGCCTGGCACAGATTGCGGGACTAGTAACGGACTAGCTCGGGACTAGCTCACGGACCCCCTCGGAGCAGGCATTTCGCCGTTTGATTGGTGTGCGGGTCAACGGGCCCGCGATCACCGATCTGGGGGAACGGCTAACAATGCAGTTGGAAATCAAAACCCAGGGTGCGGAGTTCGTGGTCTCCCGGGCCCCGCAGCCCAAAAACGATAACGATGGCCGGCAGAAGGCAGACCGGGACTCCGGCGCGCCGCTGTATGTGACTGAGCTGGTCGCGATGGATGACACCGGCGCGGAGGTCATCAAGGTCATCACCGCCGGTGCGGCATGAACACGCCTACCACGCTCCCGTCGCGCACGGTGGAGGAGATCGTTCAGCGGGCCGAGCGGCCGGACTTCGAGCGGTGGGCCGAGCAAGTAGCCCGGTGCGGGCACTGCTCTCACCCGGTGCGGCTTCGCGGCCGGATTGAACACCGGTCGGCCGATGGTCGGCGGGTCGCCTACTCGACGGAGAGCGAGCCGGATCGGGTGCTGTTGATCCGCTGCGGCAACCGCCGAGCAGCCGTCTGCCCGTCCTGTTCCTATGAGTACGCCGGGGACATGTGGCAGCTGCTTTACGCCGGCGCCGCGGGGGGCCGTAAGGGCGTGCCCGAATCGATCCGATCGCACCCCCTGGTCTTTGCCACTCTCACCGCGCCGGGGTTCGGGCCAGTGCACACGACCCGCGCTGACCGAACCAAAGGACCCGCACGCTGCCGGCCCGTCCGTGGCACACCGAGGCTATGCCGGCACGGGCGGCCGAGCTGGTGCACCGCAATCCATGCCGAGGATGATCCGCGGCTGGGGCAGCCGATCTGCTCGGATTGCTATGACTACCCGGGACACATTGCTTTCAACTGGCACGCGCCGGAACTGTGGCGCCGGTTCACCATTGCCCTCCGCCGGGCACTGGCTCGACAGGCCGGGTTAACCGCGGCGGAATTCGCGCGACGGTGCCGGGTGTCGTTTGTGAAAGTCGCGGAATTCCAACGCCGCGGCGTCGTCCACTTTCACGCCCTCATCCGCCTCGACGCCCCCGACGAGGATTATCAACCACCACAAATCAGCATCGATGTGACCGGGCTGGCTGAGGCGATCCGTCAGGCCGCTGCCCACGTGCGACTCACCGTCGAGATGCCCGATGGGTCCGGGCTGGTGCTGCGCTTTGGTGACCAGCTTGACACCCAAACCGTCAACAGTGGGCCGACCGGACAACTGACACCCGAACACGCCGCCCGCTACATCGCGAAATACGCCACCAAAAGCGCAGAGGACTTCGGCCTCGGTGAGCGCCGCATCACCCCCGAAGCACTCCCCCACCTCGACGTCAACGACCACGTGCACCGGCTCGTCCACACCGCCTGGCAACTCGGCGAGCACACCGCCTACGAGGGAGTGCGACGGTGGATCCACATGATCGGCTTCCGCGGCCACTTCGCCTCAAAATCCCGCCGTTACTCCACCACCCTCGGTGCCATCCGGGGGGAACGCCTCGCCTACCGCCAACGCCAAGCCGCTGAACACGCACGGGAACTGCTGCCTGAGGAACAAGACAGCACGCTCGTCGTCGCCCGCTGGGAGTTCACCGGAGTCGGCTACCTCAGCAACGGCGACACCGCCCTTGCTCTTTCCGCCGCCGCCCGAGCACGCGAACGACGACAAGCGGCACGAGAGGCAGCGTAAATCCATGACAAGAAACGCGAGAGGAGCAACGGTGGCAGAGGAATACCTCACCATTCCCGAGGTCGTTGCCGAGCTGCGCGTGCCTCGCTCGACCTTCTACTACTGGCGCCAACTCGGACGCGGACCAAAAGCACTGAAACTACCTAACGGTGACGTTCGCATTCGACGCCGGGACCTGGATTCCTGGTTATGCGATCTGGAGGAGTGCATGAGATGAGTAGCTACGAATTCCGGATGTGGGGCATCCGAAAACGGGATCGACAGAAACCCTATCAAGTCCGATGGCTGGTCGCCGGCCGCTCGCACGCGGAGACCTTTGTAACCCGTGCGCTGGCCGAGTCTTTCCGGGCTGAACTGATGTCGGCCGCCCGTGCCGGGGAGGCGTTCGACGAAGTGACCGGGTTGCCGGAATCCAGGGCGCGGGATGTGCTGTGGTTCGACCACGCGATGTCTTACGTAGACACCAAGTGGCCGCGGGCGGCAGCGAAGTCCCGCAAGTCGATCGCCGAGGCATTGACGACGGTGACCATGGCGCTGCTGCTCCCCCGCCGTGGCCGTCCTGACGATGCCCTGATCCGTCGGGCATTGTTCGGATGGGCCTTCAATACTGGGCGCCGAACCGCCGGCACACCCCCGGCCGAGATCGCTGAGGCGCTCGCCTGGGTGGCCGGCGCGTCTCGGCCGATGTCCTCGCTGCGCGATCTGGCGGTGATCCGCGGTGTGCTCGACGCGCTCACGGTGCGCCTGGATGGCAAACCCGCGGCAGCGACCAGCGTCTACCGCAAGCGCGCCGTGTTCTACAACGCGCTCGGGCTCGCAGTCGAACGACGATTGCTGTTGAACAATCCGGTTGACCAGGTGCAATGGACCCCGCCCGATGTGGCCGAAGCGGTGGACCGCCGCGTCGTGGCCAGTCCAGCCCAGGTGCGCGCGCTGCTCGATGCCGTGCAGGGACAACCTCGCCGGGGCGAATACCTGGTGGCCTTCTTCGGATGCCTGTACTACGCGGGCATGCGACCAGCCGAGGTCGTAGCCCTGCGAGCGAGCGACTGCGAGTTACCAGCATCCGGATGGGGACGGCTCCAACTTGCCCGGTCAGAACCCTGGGCCGGCCACGAGTGGACCGACAACGGCGAAGCCCGCGAACGCCGCGCGCTCAAACGACGAGCCCTCAACACAGTCAGGACCGTGCCAATCCCCGCCGAACTGGTCAGCCTGCTCCGCACCCACCTGGAGACCTTCGGGACGGGGGAGGCCGGAGCGGTGTTCCGCAACGAACGCGGCGGCCCATTCAACGAAACCAGCGCCCGGCGAGCCTGGGCCAGAGCACGCCTCTCAGCACTCACCGAGGAACAGGTCCACTCACCGCTGGCCCGCCGGCCTTATGACCTTCGGCACGCGGCGGCCTCGCTCTGGCTCAACAGCGGCGTCCCCGCCACCGAGGTCGCTCGACGACTCGGCCATGACGTGGCCGTTCTGCTCAAGATCTACGCCAACTGCATCGACGGACAGGAAGGACAGATCAATGACCGGATCACCGCCGCTCTCACGGCCCACCACGACCATGAGACACTGCCCCCGGCGACAGCCGTGGACACTGCGGCCCAGCCAAACCCGCGGACCAGACGCGGACCAGAGCCAGCACGATAGGCTCCGGAACCGGAAAGACCGCAGGTCAGCCCTCGTAGCTCAGGGGATAGAGCATCGGTTTCCTAAACCGAGAGTCGCAGGTTCGAATCCTGCCGGGGGCACCGCTTCTGAAGAGGAAAAACACTGCGGCATCTCCTCCATCATGATCTTCGTGACACCGTTCATGACACGAAGTAGGCTACGCT
>Ga0213881_10000921_pt1 | contig 15440 bp, 16 predicted proteins | sample BarmaccoBMER_R08_FD_160104 | JGI IMG/M metagenome (GOLD analysis project Ga0213881, IMG submission 160104) | Barbacenia macrantha exposed rock microbial communities from rupestrian grasslands, the National Park of Serra do Cipo, Brazil - ER_R08 ... | reverse complement strand
GAGTACCCAACCGGGGCGGGCTCCAGCGTCAATCTTTGGTCCGGGCTCAACCCGCGCCAAGGCAAAACGACGTCAGCGGGCGACGCCCCGCCAGTTTCAGCAACCCGCGAGCGCCGCGCCAGAGGCACCAAAATCTTTAGTGTTCCGCGGAACAGTGGGACAACGGCGTGTGCCCCATCGGGGTGGGTGCGGGAGCGTGGCGCGGTGACCCGAGACGCCCAGCGGGCCCGGATCGGTAGGGGGTCGCCCGGCCTGCTGCCAGCACTCGTCGGCGTCTCCGACACGGTCCTCGGCGTCTCCGACACGGTCCCACCGCCGTTGCGGGCCGTATTGGGTGATCCGCCAGCCGGATCCGGTGGGTGAGATGCGGGCAAGCGCGCGGGAGCCGGGGCTGGCCAGCTCAAGCTCGGGTGGGCTCAGCTCGGTAGATTCGATGGGCACCGTGGTTGGCTCTGTCTGCGAGATGGTCGGCAGGGTCCCCTTTGACTGGTCGGATCAGCGTGAGCGAGGTGGTCCTGCATCCGGGCATGACGGAACTGGTACGTCGCGCCGGACTGGCGCAGCACTCCCCTGCGGTGGGCATCCTCCAGGAACCGCATCAGCCGCCACGGCTGCTTACCGCGCAGGGCCAACCAGATCCGGCTGACCGCATAGGCTCCCCACGCCCTGGACAGCACACCCACGCCTCCGATGGCGAGCCCGAAGATTATCCCGTAGGCAGGTCCAAGAATCGCATGCGAGCCGGGATCGTCGGTCGGTTCGAACACGAGGCCCCCGACAACGGCGAAGGTGAATGCGAACATCCAGCGACCCACGCGTCCATAGCTGCGGCCACCCAGGACTCCACCCGTGACTGCGCTTACCAGAGCACCGGCCAGCATCGCCACCACGCCACCCGTGACGCCAAACGCGCGTCCAGTGGGAAGCCCCACCACGAGACCTCCTCCGAGCCCTACCGGCAGCGCCAGGACGAGGCCGAATGAGAACGCGGCCGTGCGATCCTGCGTCAGGACAACGCTGGGACTGGAAATCTGGGCCATATCGGTCGGTATGTCCAGCCACACCGGCGCCGCGAGCGCGAACCCTAACGTCAGCGCGACCGCGAACGCCGCTTGGTAGGGCAGACCTATCCCGAGACCGAGAGCGCCACCGATCGCGAGGCCGGGCACGAAGCGACGAAAGAACGCCCTCAGCGTTCCCTGGAATCGCATGTCGACCCGCAGAGGTGTGGGCTGCTTGTGCAAGCCGTAAGACAGGCCGGTCGCCAAACCGAACACCAGACCGAACGCCAGGGTGGCCGCGAGACGGTAGGTGGGGTCAGTGACACCCACCTGGGTGAGGACACCCACGGACCCGAAGATCAGCCCGGCGGTGAGCCCGATGGATATCACGCGGGTCACTCGGGGGATGGTGTCGACTAACTGCCACCAGGCCAGGTCCTTGGTGGCGAGTGTGTCGAGATGGCGAGCGAGGAACGTCAAGCACCGGCGGGCCTGTTCTGGCGGATACCGTCCCGGCGCCGAGGTCGTTGGTGTTCCGGGCGCGGGGGGAAAATGGTGGTAGGCAGCGGGGATGAACGCTTCGAGCAGGTGGCGTTCGACCCCGGCCTGGTCGGCGAAATCGAGCAGCTGCCTAGGATGATCAGAAGCGGGGGCGGCATAGACGGTTCTGGCCAGACTGACCATGAGCGGGTTGGTCAACGCTCGTGCCAGCGGTACGTCCGGCTGCAAGCGCAGCTGACCCACCACGGGACCCCAGCGGTCTTGGGCCGATGGCCCCGTCGCCATCAGGAAAGTTGCCGCGTCGTCCAGGTCGACGGGTTCGATCTCCAACACAGCCGCTCGCGTCAGGATCGTGCTACTCCGGGTAACCGCGGTCTCATAATCGTCGCCGCGGCAGGTCACCACGCCAGCCACGTGTGTAGGTGCTCGAGGCGGGGATCCCATGAGGACGCGCTCAGCAGTACCGGCACCGGCTCGCCCGGCAAGAGACTGTCCAGCAGATCAAGGGTGAACAGCAGCGCCAGCGCGGTCTTACCCGCGCCTGCATCACCGAGGACCGCCACGTCAGGAGAGTGACCAGCGCTCCCGCGATGGCCAGACTCGTGCTGAACACCGACGCCCAGTTGGCGGCCCGCTGCATACCCTGGGTGACCAGGACCACAATCAGCAGCACCAGCCCGGCCAGCAACGCCAGCAGCCCCGTCCCGAACACAAGGCCCAGACCACGCTCTCCCCACGCTCGGGTGTGCACGTGACGTATTCTGCCCGCCACGGTTCGTGACCAGCCAACACCCGTCTCTCAGGAAACGTGGCGGGGAGCCAACCGCCTCAAGGATGATCAATAGCGATGCTGGCCCTGACACTTCGGCCAGGGTGCAGCATCCGCCACAGCCACCCGTGCCAGCGGTGACGCCCGCGCCGAGCCGGACTCGTAGGCTGGTGTGCCGCCACCAATACCGCGGTGCACCGGGTGCACGGCCGACCCACCGGCGCGGCCATCGCTGCGGCCACCACCCGGTAGCCGCAGAGCGCCTCGTAGTGCCCGGTGTGGCGACCAGCGGCGGTGTTCTCATCGGTCACTTCATGCGCCAGGCCATCGACACCGCAGGTGATCGGAATGGTGTACAACCGCTCAGCCACGAGCACCACCTCCCGAGGGCGGTGGGTCCTCGTTCGGTGTGGTGAGCACGCGGACCAAGTGAGGCCGAATGCCGACCACGGTGGTCTCGCCGTCAAAGCGCACGCTCAGGCGGGTGGTGCCGCGGCCGAGGACCTGGCCTTGCTGGTGCAGCCGGGAGGGTAGTGCTCCGTGGCTTTTGTCCACCGCGATCTGTTCGATCCGGCACTGGCGCGGGATCGGGGTGCCGTGGGCGTCGCGCCAGGGGTCGTAGCCGGATTGTGGTGCTCGAGCGGGCATGGGGGGGTGTCACCTCGGCTGGCTGGGGCCGGCCGGCCGCCGGGAGCCGAAGGGGGTCAGCGCTCAACCGGCGGCCAGCCGGGGACTGGTGAGTGGTGGCTGTCGCTGAAACATTCCGGTCCTGGGGGCCGAGGGAAAGCCTGCCCAGCACGGAGTCCGGCGGGAACGGCCTGCCGGTGCCTCGGCGGCGCCCCGCTGGGCGCGGTGGCCCGGCACGACGGTGGCCCGGCACTACGCTGCCGTGACATTCTTGATCGAGGGGGGTGTGGTAGGCGATGACCACCGTGTGGCGCTGGACTGGTCGCGAGGCGAAGCTGCTGCGGCAGGCGCTGCGGTTCAGTGTCCGTGACTTCGCGGCCCGGCTCGGGGTGGGTATCCGAACGGTCAACAGGTGGGAAGCGCGGCAGGCGGGCATCACTCCGCTGCCGTACATGCAGCAGGTGCTGGACACTGCCCTTGAGCGGGCCTCTGACGAGGTGAAAGACCGGTTCGCCGAGGGTGTGGCGCTGACGCGGCGTGATGAGCTGGTTGTCGCCGAGCGCCAGCACAGCGGATCCGACGCGCCTGATGAGCGGGTCGACGACGCTGAAGATGACCCGGTGCTTGCTGCACCATGGGATCAGCGAGGTACCGTCGAGGCGTCAGTCGCGCTGAGGAGTGGGGGTAGCCCAGTGGAGCGTCGGCGCTTCACCCTCCTGACCGGAGCGGCCGTGACGGTCCCGGCACACCACTGGCTGATCCGGGACCCGGAGCCGGTGGTGTCCGGGCTGTCCGGCGCTCGGGTGTCAGCGGCGCTGGTCGATCAGCTGCCAGAGATGATCACCACGTTGCGGACGATGGATGATACGGCGGGTGGCGGCAGGGTGCTCGCGCTGACGCAGCAGGCCTTCGGGTGGGTGGCGGGACTGCTCGACCAGGCGTCCTACGACGAGCGCACCGGCCGACGGTTGTATATCGCCCTGGCTGAGCTGGGCCAACTGACTGGAGTGGCTGCTGGTGACGCGGGGGAAACCGGGCTGGGGCAGCGATACCACGTCGCCGCCTTGCGTGCGGCACACGCTGCCGATGACCGGCCCCTGGGCGCCCACATCCTCGCGTGCATGGCCGATCAGGCAGCTTGTCACGGTCGGCCCGCTGAGGCGGTCACGCTCATTGAGACCGCTGTGGCCGGAATCCGCAGTCGGGAGACCCCTCGGTTACTGGCCGAGTTATCTATGCGGAAGGCTGCTGCCCTGGCGACCCTGCAGGACGGATTGGCGTGCGCGGCGGCCCTCGCCCAGGCGGACAGGCAGGTCGAGCGGTTTGAGCCGGCGAGTGATCCACGCTGGTTGTACTGGGTGACTCCAGCGGTGACCATGGCCGAGGCGGGCTGGTGTTTGCTACGGCTGGGACAGCCTGACCGAGCGACGGCGCTGCTCGGGGACGGCATCGCCATGTTCGGCGAGTCCTTCGTGCGGGACCGCCAGATCTATCTGATTCACCTCGCCACTGCGCTTGCTCGACCCGGCCCGCAGCGTGACCTGGAGGCAGCCGCGGACCGGGGGCTGGCGGCGGTGCGCCTGGCCGAGAGTGTGACCTCCACCCTCGGCATCGACCGCCTCCGCGATCTCTCTCTGCAAATGCAGCCGCACGCGTCGGTCCCCGCCGTAGGGAACTTCCTGGAACAGGCACGGGGAGTTCTGGCGGTGTAGGACGCCTGGATCGCTCGAGACACGCAGGGAATTGCCAGTGGATTCACACTTCATCACGCCGCTATCAGCGTGATCGATATGGTGGAATCCCTAGCGTTCTACGGACAGTTCGAATTTAGGATCGGACTGTGTCTATGGTTGAGCCTAACCTGAAGGCACGTTATGACGCGACTCATTCGCCAGGCGCAGTTCACGTCGTGGGTGACGTAGGACTTGACGCCAACCAGCGGGGCGGGCAGATCCTGTCAGTACCTGCCGACAGGGTCATCCATGCCAAGGACAGCCGCCCTGGCTGCGGGGACGAGGTGAGCAGCCCGCTGTGGAAGGATGGAGGATCGTTGGGCACAGCACAAGCGGTCGAAGCTGCTGCCGCGTTGACGGCACGGGCCGAGGCTCGGCGCGTCAGCGCCCTCCAAACGGTCTCCGTTGGTCAGCAGGCAAGTCTCGGCCAGTTCTTCACCCCAGAGCGTGCGGCGGCACTCATAGCTGACCTGCCACGCCTCCCGGAAACAGGTCGGTTCCATGTACTCGACCCGGGGGCGGGCTCAGGATCACTTGCCGCTGCTCTGGCTGCCCGGGTGCTTCGAGAGCGTCCGGCGCTGGAGCTGGAAATTGTAGCCGTCGAAATCGATCCCGAAGTAGGGCGTTACCTCCAAGCGACCTTAACTGACCTCGCTGAGACCGCCAGAGTGGTAGGGGTCAGGGTAGCTACTGAGATCGTGTTGGGCGACTACGTTGAGCTTTCGACTAGCTTGATGACGACGCCTGCTGCACTCGACCGTCCGTTTGATTTAGTCATCATGAATCCGCCGTACCGTAAGCTGGGGCTCAATTCTGTATACCGCCGGGCACTTCTCCATGAGGGTGTCGAATGTCCGAATCTCTATGCCGCTTTTATTGCTCTTGGCGCAACAGCTCTTGATCCTGGTGGGCAGCTTGTTGCGATCACCCCTCGCTCATTCACTAATGGACCCTATTTCGGGCAATTCCGCCGTTTTCTGCTCGACCGGTTGTCGCTCGACCGGTTACATATCTTCGAGTCTCGCTCAACCGTCTTCTCCGATACGGGCGTACTCCAGGAAAACGTTGTCTTCTCCGCCACGCGGCAAGGAAGTAACGACAAGGTAATATTGTCGGTAAGCCGTGGTCATGCCCGTGAGTCAATCGAACGTGTCGTGGGTTACAGCGACGTGGTGTGTCCTGGCGACAGGTATCGCTTCATTCGTATCTTAGTCGATAACAGTGATACCGTTATTGCTGAGATGATGGCCGCCCTGCCTGCAATTTTGCCTGATCTTAATGTTCAGGTTTCGACGGGTAAGGTCGTGGATTTTCGTGCGCGCGATAACCTAAGAAAACTCCCAGAGTCCGGCAGTGTGCCTCTGATCTACCCTGGTAATCTGCGCAGCGGGATTGTCGAGTGGCCGCGTGAGATCCGCAAGGATCAGGGTTTTGCTCTGCGATCTGAAGGTGAACAGAAGAAGTTCTTGCTACCTTCTGGCTTCTATGTCGTCGTTAAACGATTTTCTGCTAAAGAAGAACGCCGACGGGTGGTAGCTGCGGTCTGGGATCCTGGTCGGAACGCCTCGTCCGTCGCTTTCGAAAACCATCTCAATATCTTTCACGCCAATAGTGCGGGGCTTGACCGCGATCTAGCGGTGGGGCTAAGCTACTGGTTGAACAGCTCAATCGTGGATACTTTCTTTCGCACCTTCTCTGGCCACACGCAGGTAAATGCCATGGACCTGAGGACACTCCGCTTTCCGCCGCTCGATGCCCTCAGAGCCCTTGGGTATGGGCAGGAGATGCTACTGCCCATTCAAGATGAAATTGATCGACTGGTCATGGGCATCATTAGCGTCATGGACGGTGCTACTTGAGCTCGTCGATCACCCGCCGCACTGCGGAAGCGCAGCGGCTACTCAAAGCGTTGGGCTTTGACCGCGAGCGCACGAACGAGAGGTCGGCACTTGTTTTACTTTCGTTGTTACGTGACTTCTACGTGAATGATTACGCGTATCCGCAGCCGCCCCGGGTAGGCATGGCCTGTTGTCAACGGTTTGCCTCCGTGCCGACACACCTCCACCGTCGTCCGCTCGGTCCAGGGCGCGACGGATGCCGCGACCGTCGTTCATTTCTATCCGCCACCGGGCGTCCCGGGCTCCCTGATCGCCAGGGGTCGAACCAGCGGCGTGTCCTCGGCGAGATCGTTTGGGGAAGATCGGCGTAGTGTCCTCGCGGAGTCGCGATCACGACACTCACCGTAAGGGATAGATAAGCCGTCTGGGGAAATTCGGGTAACGATCGACTGATGGCAGGTTGTGGACGTACCTTGGCCGTATCCCCGCTCTGCGATACCGCGCAGGAGGTGAGCTGTGTCAGCATCGCGCCGAGGAATGCGCCCGCACCGCACCCACCACCTGGACTTGGCACCGGGCCCGCGGGACTCAGTGGTTTCCGTCGCGGGGTTGGTCGCTCGCCCGGTGCGCAACCCGGGGGGCGAGGTGGTCGGGCACGTCAGCGACGTGGTGGCTCGGTGGGATACGGGTGAGCCGCACCCACCGCTGGCTGGGCTGGTGGTTCGGGTGGGGTCGCGTCGGGCGTTCGTCCCGGCCGATCTGCTGGCCGAGGTGCGGCCAGACCGGGTGACCCTGACGACGGCTCGCCTGACGCTGCAGGAGTTCGCGCCACGCGAGGGCGAAGTGTGCCTGGTGCGAGACATCCTCGACCGGCAACTCCTCGACGTGGACGGGGTCCGGGTGGTGCGCGCCGCCGACCTGTACCTAGCCACCGTCTCGGACCGGGTCCGCCTGGTCGGGGTGGATGTGGGGCTGACCACCCTGCTGCGCCGGCTGGGTCCGGCGCGGTGGCGGGCCAGGGCCCGTCCGGACGTGGTCATCGACTGGGCGTCGGTCCATTCGTTCGGCGCCGTGGCCCTCACCGAAAGTGCGGGACGGGGCGCGATCCGGCTGGACCGCCACCGCAACGAGTTGAACCGGCTCCTGCCCGTCGACCTGGCCGCCCTGCTGGAGGACCTGGGTCGCCAGGAGCGGTGCGAGTTGCTGGACGTGGTCGAGCCCACCGTCGCGGCCGACGCCCTGGAAAGCATGCACCCGGACAAGCAACGGCAGCTGCTGACCGAGACGGGGCCCCCACGCGCCGCTGATCTGGTCTCGCTGATGGAACCCGATGAGGCGGCCAGGGCCTTGCGCGGGCTCAGCCGCCAGCAACGCGACCGGCTGCTGGATGCGATGTTCGACGAGAAGGCCGACGCGCTGCGCAGTGTGATGGCCTTCGGCCCGGACACCGCCGGTGGCGTGATGAACACCGCGCTGGTCATCGCTTCGGTGACCGACACGGTGGAGCACGTACGCATCCTGCTGCGGACCAAGCGTCATGTCGCGGACCTGGACGCCGTCGTGGTGGTGGACGAGCAGGGCCAGCTGGTGGACGACGTGTCCTTGGAGGAATTGCTTCTGGCGGAGGTCGCCACCCCGCTGGCGGACCTGATCGGCCCGCCCTGGCCGGTGTGGGTCACCCCGAACACCCCGGTGCGGCGGGTGGCTGACCGAATGCTCGACGCCCATCGCCTGTCCGCTGTGGTCGTGGACGGCCAGCGTCGCCCGATCGGGCGCATCCTCGCCGACGATGTCCTGCAGGCGCTGCTGCCTGGTCTCGGCCTGCCGCGCCTGCCGCGTCCCCGCTGGCCGGCCTGAGCTGGCCGGCCTGAGCTGGCCGGCCTGAGCTGGCCGGCCGCACCGGAAAGGAACGCCTCGATGGGTACATCCGTCCCTTCTCCGGGTACCACCGTCGCGGGCGCGAACCTCACCCCAGCTCCCGGCTCAGGCCGCCCGGTTCCCCGGGGTTGGCGGGTGCGCCTGCTGACCATGCTCGCGGTTACTGGTCCCGGGCTGGTGGCCGCGGCAGCGGGCAACGATGCGGGGGGTATCGCCACCTACGCCTCGGCCGGTGCCCAGTTCGGCTACCACACCCTGTTCCTGATGGTGTTCATCACCGGGTGCCTGGCCCTCGTGCAGGAGATGTGCGCCCGGCTGGGCTGCTATACCGGGGAGGGTCTGGGGTCACTGTTCCGCGAGCAGTTCCCGCTGCGGGTGACCGCGGTGGTGCTGGTGGCGTTCCTGGTGGCCAACCTGGGGGCGATGGTGTCAGAGTTCGGGGGCATCGGTGTGGCGTTCGAGCTGGTGGGGGTGGGCCGGTTCGTGTCGGTGCCGATCGCGGCGGGCATCATCTGGGCGCTGGTGGTCTTCGGCACCTACCAGCACGCCGAACGCGTCTTCCTGGCGCTGGCCCTGGTTTTCCTCGTCTACCCGATCGCCGCCATCCTCGCTCACCCCACCGTGCGGGAGGTGCTCAGCCAGACGGTGCTGCCCAGCTTTGTGCCCGCTCCGGCGTTCCTGCTCCTCTCGGTGGGTCTGGTCGGGGCCACGATCAGCCCGTACGTCCAGTTCTACGTGGCGAGCGCGGTCGCGGACAAAGGTGTTCGTCCCGTCGACTACCCCAGGCAGCGCATGGACGCGATCCTGGGCGCGGTCTTCGCCAACGTCATCAACATGTTCATCATCATCGCCGCCGCCGCGGCCATCACCACGCGCGCTCCACTCCAGTCAGCCCAGGATGCCGGGCAGGCGCTGCGTCCGGTGGCCGGGCCGTTCGCCGCCGAGTTGTTCGCCATCGGCCTGCTCGGTGCTTCCGCACTGGCCGCCGCGGTGGTGCCGCTGTCCACCGCCTACGTGGTGAGCGAGGCGATCGGCACCGAACGCTCGGTGGGCAAGTCATTCCGTGAGGCGCCACTGTTCCTGTGGCTGTTCACTGTGCAGATCGTGGTCGGGGCCGCGGTCGCGCTGCTCCCGGGCAACCTGATCAACCTGCTGATCAAGACTCAGATTCTCAACGGCGTGATCGCCCCGATCCTGCTCACCTGCATCCTGGTGCTCACCAGTCGGCGTGCTCTACTCGGCAAGGCCGCCAACGGTCCGCTCCTGCGCGCGGTCGGGGGTGTCTTCATCGGGATCATCGCTGTCATGGCCGTGGCGGCCATGGGGATCAGTGTTGCTGGATGGTTCGGCGTGGGCGGCTGAACCCACCTGCAGCCGCAGCGCGAGCGTCGGACAGGCCGTGATCGCTCGCCGGGCCTGCGGTATCAGCTCGGCAGGCACCGGATTGCGGTCAAGCAGCGGGTAGCCCCACTCGTCGAGGCCGACGAGTTCCGGGAGCAGTTCGGCGCACAGACCGCGCCCGACGCAGGCGATCGGGTCCACCTGCAGCATCGGTCGTCCGTTGAGTGCGGCCACGTCAGCGCCGTCCGGGGATCGGGAACAGCGGCTGGTGGCCGGCTCCTGCGCAGCGACGGCCGCGCAGGTGCTCGGCCAGGTCGGCTGCGAACACCGGCAACGCGCTCGCGGCGAGCCGGACGGCGCCGTCGGGGTGGGCGCAGGCGCCCCGGCGGGGAATCACTGCGAACCTGCGAGTGAGCCGTTCGAGCACCGCGTGGCCGCCGCGGCCGACCACCAGCTCGGCGAGGTCGGTGGCGATGGCGGGCAGCCCGAAGGTGCAGGGCCCGCACTGGCCGGCGGACTCAGCGGCGAGATACCGCAGCAGGTGCGCGGTCTGGGCCAGGCCGCATGCCTCGGCGGGCAGCGCGAGCAGCACGGCGACCCCGAGCGCGGCGCCCGCGGTGCGCAGGCCCTCATGGGTCAGCGGCGCGTCCAGCGCCTCGGGCACCGCCAGCCAGCTGCCGGCGTACCCGCCGACGAGCACCGCGTGCACCTGCTCGACCAGCCCCCCGGCGCACTGCAACGCCGCGCCGAGGGCGGTCCCGCCGGGGACCTCATAGACTCCGGGACGCCGGACCGCGCCGTCCACGGTGATCAGCAGCGTCCCCGGTAGCTCCGCGGTGCCGACCGAGCGGAACCAGCCGGCTCCGAAACGCGCGATCAGGGCGAGGTGGGCGAGGGTCTCGACGTTGTCGACGAGGGTGGGCCGACCACCCACTCCTCGTTCGGACGGTCGCGGGGGGGTGGTCGTCGGGCGGGCGTCACCGGTGTTGAGAAAGTGGATCAGTGCGGATTCCTCGCTGGCCACGTACCGCGGGGGCACGGCGACCACGCGGATCGGCACCGGGTCGTCCCGCTCGACAATCGCCTGGTGCAGTGCGTGCAGCGCCAGGGCCCCCTGGTGCGCGCAGACCACAGCCTCGGCGGCCCCGAGCGCGTGCGCGGCCAGCACGGCGCCGTCGAGAACAAGACGGGGGGCGAGGTTGAGCAGGGCGGCGTCCTTGGCGCTGGCTGGTTCGCTCTCGCAGCCGTTGGCGAGGACCAGGGGACGGCGGCGACCGGCGGCGACGGCCGCGAGCTTGCGGGCGGTCGGGAATCCGGCCCCGCCGCGACCACGCAGCCCGGCAGCGGCGACCTTCTCGATCAGCTGGTCGGGCCGACCGGCCCGGCGGTGCAGCGGCAGCCTGCCGTAGCGGCGGCGGTGCTCGTCGAGGTCGGCCGGGGCGCCGGTCTCGTGCCATCCGGCCAGCAGTCGCGGGCCCGCTCCGGGTGGGGCCGGAGTCGGAGAGTGGATGGTCGGAGCACATCCGGCCCAGGCTCGGGTCACCGCCTGCTCATCTCGAGCGGGGCGAGCTTGCCGGCGGGCGCGGCGAGCATCCGCCAGAGCAGCCCGCCGGCCACCAGCGCAGCGCAGCCCAGGGTCAGTACCAGCACCCACGTGGTCCGGGTGTCCTGTCCGCCGATGCCCAGCCCGTGGATCACCGCGATCAGCCAACACGCGTAAGCCGCCCAGTGCACGGCACGCCAGGTCCGCAGCCCGATCCGGGTGCGCAGCAGGCTGGTCACGACCAGCGCGATCAGCAGTTCGATGGCGATGACGCCGAGCCCGAGCCAGAACGTCTCGTAACTGGACACGAAGGGCACGACGGTATCGATCCAGCGGATGCCGGCGTAGGTGTCGATCACTGCGGTGGACACGTGGACGGCGAGGAACGCCACGGTGAGCAGGGACAGGTTGCGGTGCAGCTGGGCCAGGACGAACTGCGGCCAGCCGGGCGCTGCGAAGCGCACGACGCCGGTGATTCCCAGCAGTATGGTGCCGGTCAGCAGCAGGAGCGCGACCAGTCCTGCCGCGCGGCTGACATACCAGAGCAGCATCAGCCGGCCCCGGCCCCGGTGCGTTCGGCCCCGGTGCGTTCAGACCCGGTGCGTTCAGACCCGGGCCACCCGGCCACCGTGCGCACGGTGCCGTCGTCGGCCACCAGCCGGGCGGGCAGCCCGCGCTCGGCCAGCCAGCCCGGCGCGGGGGCACCGAGCACCACCGACGTCGTGCTCGCGGTGTTGGCGTCCACGCAGGACGCGGCGGCCACGCTCACGGTCCGCCAGCCGCCTCTCGCCGGCGCACCGGTGCGGGGGTCGAGGATGTGATGCACCGCCACGCCACCACGCCGCCACCGGCGGCGGGTCGTGCTCGACGTTGCGAGACCGCCGGAGACGATCGTGACGCTCTGCCCGCCGCCGTCGTCGGGACGGGTGTGGTCGTCGCCCACGAGCACCTGCCAGCCGCCCTCCGGACCCGGGCCAGCCACGGCGATATCACCGCCCAGACTGACCAGCACACCGCACCCGAGCTCGGCGGCGATCCGGCGTGCCGACCGGTCGGCCGCCAGGGCCTTCGCCGTGGACCCCACGTCGAGGGCGATACCGCGAGGCAACAGCACCTCGCGGCACCGCGCGTTCCAGCCGATCCGCCACCAGCCCGGCGCGGGCGCCGACGCGATGGCCGGGCCGTCGGCGTCCACGGCGCCGAAGTCCCGGTCGTAGCCGAGCGTGGCCAGTGCGGCACCGACGGTGGGATCCACCATCCCGTCGGTGCGCTCAGCCGCCCGCAGCGCGGTGTCCAGCACGTCGGCGAGCAGCGGGCTCACGGTCACCGGGGCCCCGGCGGCGTGCTCCAGGGCCCGGATCTCCGAGTCGGCCCGGAACCGGCTGCAGCTCCGGTCCAGCTCAGCGAGATCAGCCCGCAGCACCGCTGCGGCGATCGGACCGGCTGCCGACTCGGTGACCAACACCACCGCGGTTGTCCCGATCGCCGGGAAGCGCACCTCGGTGATGTCCGCAGCGGCGCTCACGATCCGCCTGACAGGATGTGCGAGCGTCCCCCGTGGGAGTGCCGCGGAGCCTGCATCGGCGGCTGTAGAGCCTGCCCGCCGCCGGACTGTGGTGTGTCCTGAACGGGTGTGTTCTGGACGCTGCTCTGCGGCGCGTCCGGCACCGCACCGGCTTGCGACGGTGCGGTGCCGGTCATGGTCGAGGCCGCCGCCGGGCCCTGCGCCAGCACTACCCCGATCACCACCGCGGCCAACCCGCCGCCTGCGGCCGTCCAGCGCGTCACCTGGTCGACACGGCGCTGGCCGCGCTCGCGGGCGGCCATCCGGGTCCACTGAGAAGGGTTCACGGTGCCAGCATCCGCCGGGCAGGTGGGAGAATCCTGGGAAAGCCGGCCCCGCAGCACCGCGGTCGGACGGCCGGTGGCGGGTCGGACCCGACAGGGAAGAGGATGGCCGCTGTGGACTCGACCGCGCCACGCATCACCGGGCACCTGCGCTGCGGAGGCACGCCGGACAGATCTGATCGGGATCGGGTGGCTCGCCACGCAGGGCCGTCTCGCCGTGCAAGAGCTCACGAGGGCGAAACCTGATACCGCAGGTGGCGGTGACCGTGCCGTCCGGGTGCAGCAGCTTCCCGCGGTGGGTGTCCCGATCGCCGATCGAGCGCAGGTACCAGGCCATCAGACGCCCCGCTCACACGCCGGGCAGGAATAGCGTGCTGGGGCGGTGAGGCTCGTGGGGAGCACCTGCGCGCCGCAGAGGGCGACGTAGCGGCCTCCAGCGTGACGGCCCGCGGCGAAGGCCGCATCAGTGACGCGGTGCGCGATGCCGGTCGGTCCGTCGGCGAACGCAATAGTGCATCCCGGCGCGGTGGCCACGGGAGATCGAGCGCGACGGCTCCGGTCCAGGATCTCACGAACGGTGGCAAGACGACGGTAACGGTGTTTGCCTGCCATAACGCCTCACTCCTGACCTCCTGGCAGTAACGCCGCCCGGTCCGGTCGGGGAGGAACAAGCCGGACGGCTGACATGGCCGCGGGGGGAGGGGGGACACGGCGTCCCCCGGCCATGACGGTGAGCGTGCACCGATCCGGTCGGCGTCAACGTGATCAACAGTTGTGGTGCCAAGGGGTCGATTAAGGGTGGCGAGCCCGGTGGCGAGCTGGTACCGCCAGCCGGGGCGGCTGGTGCCACACTTCGACAACCCCAGCCGCCGGGAGGTCAACCTGTGCTCGAACCGAACGACTACCTACGCCGCGCACGCGAGCGCGTCGAGTCGCCGAACGCGACCGGTGAGCCGTTGTCGCGCCAAGAGCTCGCCGAGCTGGTCAACGCCTGGGTGTACGACAACACCACTCCACCCCGCGTGCTCGCGACCGATGCCAATGACGTCGGGCAGTTGGAGCGGGGACGGATTCGCTGGCCGCAAGACGACGACCGGCGCGCCGGATTCCGCGCTGTGCTGGGTGTGGCGAAGGATGCGGAGTTGGGTTTTCGGCGGCCGCGTCGGTCTCGGTCTACCGTGGCTAGGGTGGATCGCCAGCAGTTTATCCGGGCAGCCCTCGGCACCACTGCCGGCGGTCCGTTCGCGTTCGCGGATCTGATCGCGCCGACTCAGCCCACGCCGGTCCCCTCGGTCGTCGGATACGCTGAGGTCGCCGAGGTCCGCATCGCCGCAGAAGCATTCGCCGGATTGGACAACCTCTACGGTGGCGGGCTGCTCCGAGAAGCCGGCGTATCCCAACTCCGGCACTGTGCTGAGCTGCTGAACGCCCGCTGCCCCGATCATGTTCGCGCGGACCTGTTTTCCGCCGTGGGATACTTCGCGCATGTGATCGGCTACATGGCGTTCGATGCCTACGCGCACGACGATGCGCGTCGTATGTACCGGTTCGCGCTGCAGTGCGCCGAGGAATCCGGAGACTGGCATCTGCGAGCCAAGGTACTGTCTTGTATGGCCCGGCAATCCACGCGGTGCGGCGATCCTGACGCGGGGCTGACCTTTACCGAGTTGGCGATGGTGCGTGCTGACCGGTTGACCGCCACTGAGCGGGCTATGCTGCACACCGATCGCGCCCATGCACTGGCCAAACTTGGCCGGGTACAGGACACGGCGTCCGCGGTGGGCGTCGCGGACGAGGAATTCAGTCATGCTCGACCCGCCAACGATCCGGTAACCGTGCGCTACTACAACGCGGCCGTGCATACCGATGTCAGCGGGTACGCGCTGTGGGAAATCGCCGTTCATGGCCATTTCCTCGCTGAGGCGCGTCATCGTCTGAGTACGGTGGCGACCGCTATTGGGGAGGAATTCGCCCGGGCCCGCGCCAGGAGTCAGATCAAGCTCGCGTCGCTGGTGATGCTGGCTGGTGACCCTGACGAGGCGGCCGTGATTGGCTGGCAGGCGCTGGACGCGGCAAGCACCATCCGATCTCAACGCGCCGCCGACGACATGCGCGACCTCCGCCGCTTCGCTGAACCACACGAGCGACTGCCTGGGGTGGCCGAACTGATTCATTGCATCGGCTCGGCCGTGGTCTAGTGAGCGTGGTCTAGTGAACTGATACTTCAACCACCACACTGAAAAAGCTAAGAAGTGCACATTCTGCCACACCGCATCGAGAATGGCCAGCCCACCCTCTGCCCGGAGACCTGCCTCGGCTGGCTGCGCTACCTCGGCGGACAGGCTCTATGACGCTGACGCT
>Ga0213881_10000920_pt1 | contig 15447 bp, 14 predicted proteins | sample BarmaccoBMER_R08_FD_160104 | JGI IMG/M metagenome (GOLD analysis project Ga0213881, IMG submission 160104) | Barbacenia macrantha exposed rock microbial communities from rupestrian grasslands, the National Park of Serra do Cipo, Brazil - ER_R08 ... | reverse complement strand
TACAAATGCAGATCGCAAGCTTGTGACATAATCTGTTGCCTGGGGAATTACAACTGGTTCTGAATGCAGGACCCGATGCCCTTGAGAGAGGCGGTCGCTAACGATCGTTTCTGAACCATTCACTATTTGCAATGGCAGCACTGTATCATCTAATAAAGCGACCAGCCAGACAATCGGTCGGGAAAACTTAAAATCGCCATCTCCCCAGCGCATTAACCGCTTGCCTTCCAAACCCAAAATCCACTGTAAAGATAGGTCTGTCAAAATTTCAGATGTTGGGCGTCCGGGGATATTTTTTTGCACAAACACAAATTCCCCTTTTTCCGTGGCTCGAACTTCCAGTGCCTCAAGTTCTACACCCTGCTTACGGACAAATCCCTCTAACGCTTTGGTGGGTTTGTCATCCTTGTATGCTGTGGTGACTGGTGGACCTTTGATCTCTTCTTGTCGGTTTGGTTGCTGAGATGGTAGACCCTGAATCAGGACAGCGAGGCGACGGGGAGTGCCGTAAACTTCAACTGCCTCAGTTATGAGGCTATATTCGGTAAGGCTGGCAGGGATGAGTGATCGCCATTGCTTGATAGCGTCATCAATAAAGCTAGCGGGTAATTCTTCCGTCCCGACTTCTAAAAGATATACTGACATAACTTAACTGTTCGCCCCAAAAGACACCGAGCCTAGCCTAGAATTAGCTATTTACAACAGTTTACTAGATCCAAGAGAGTAACCACATCCGATGAGAGAGCTCTCGATCAACGGTACACACCCTGTAGCGGGGGCACCGTTCTCAAACGTTAAGGTGCTGCTCTTGAAAAGCAGCGTTTTTGCAGTCCAACTTTTTGGTAGCCAACAAAAATGCTCTCTTGCCATGTACTAAACAAGAGAGCACTTTAGCGATCAGAGGAGCAAACACATGATTTGCTTGAGATCACGGTACAGAATGAATATGAAGGTCAAGTGACGCTCGTATGGCAATAGCGCGATCGCCATTGCCTTGCTAGGTTAACATATCAGCATTGAGCTGGCAAGAAAGCAGCAACCGGAGTTTTACTCCGGCTGACCTTTGAGAGTGTATTCTTGCGTTGAAAGCAGTCGCCAACTTGAATCCCCTTTAAGTTCCAGAATCTGCTGGTGATACTGTAGCAAGCTGGTACGATGACCAACGCTGATGAATACTGTGGATGTAGCTTGCATTTGCTGATACAGCCGTGACTCATTCTCAAGATCCAAAGCACTAGTAGCTTCATCTAAAATGGCGTAGCGCGGATGCGTCAGCAGCAGTCGCGCGAATGCTAGACGTTGCTGTTCGCCCAAAGATAGAACATTAGCCCAGTCCAAATCAATATCCAATCCTCCCACTCTTTCTGGCAAATCCACTAGATTCACTAGCTGTAATACCCTGTAGAGTTGCGATTCTGAAATTTCAACTTCAGTGTTGGGATATAACAACTGGCTGCGCAATGAACCCAAAATCATATAGGGACGTTGTGGCAGAAATAGCATCTGCTCTAGTTCCGGTCGAATAATTAGACCTGTGCCAGCATTCCACAATCCAGCCATTGCCCGTAGTAATGAGCTTTTGCCACTACCACTGGGCCCTAAAATGAGTAGACTTGAGCCCGGTTGAATTGTAACTGAGGCGTCTCGAATTAAGACTCGTCGATAGTCAGGGGTCAACAAAGTTACGTGTTCGAGGGCTAAATGGGAATTTGCTTGGGAATTTACTGTAGTATCAATGAAAGTTGCTTCAGGTGGTAGGTAGGCTTGTACTGGTGCTTTCAATTCCTCTGCAAAGGTGCTTAAGCGATTAATCTCAGCTATGAAAGCACTGAGACCTTGAAATTGGCTCACTATGAGGGAGAGGGCACCTATAACTGAACTGAAAGCCATACTAGCCTGAGTAATCACCCCAAACTGAACCTTGCCAGCAAAGTAAAGAGGCGCAATGACTAAAGGCGGTATGATGTTATTAAAATAACTGTAACCTGTGGTAAAGAAGCCTAGGTTACGCTGCCACCCAATCAGGAAATTAAAGTTATCGAAAGCCCGCATGAATCGCTGCCATGCTTGACGAGATTCCTGCTCTTCTCCTCCAAAAAAGGCTATCATTTCGGCGTGGTTACGGATATGAACTAATTTATAGCGAAAATCAGCTTCCCGTCTAAGTTGGTTGAAGTTTAGTCCAATCAACCTTCTCCCAAACAAAACCGTTATTACAGTGCCAACAAAGGAATAGACAACGGTAACAATTACCAGATTGGTAGAAATTGACCAGAGAATTCCGATGAAAGAGATGAGACTAGTTATTGAGTCAAGAATATTTGTAAAATAGGCTATTGCTCCGTTGTTGGCGTCAGTAAAGGCAGCGATATCTTGAGCTATCCGTTCATCAGGATTGTCAATTCTGGGATTTGAATTGATTTCATAGAAAGCTCGATTACTGAAATATTGCTTTAGAAAATAATTGGTTAACCATCGACGCCAGTAGAGACTTAGCTTACTACCGACATAGCTATAAAGAACAACAATAGGTGTACCGACAACAAACACCCCTATATAGATAAAAAAGGCGTGAAAGAACCTTGATACTTCCTTAGAAGCAAGTGCTGTCATGAAGTCTCGCCCAACAAAGCTGATGATTACATTTAGACCATTGACAGACAAAGAAAACAACACCAACAGCAGGAGGAGACCTCTAGCTCCCCATTTCTCTTCAGAAAACCAGTAGGGTTTGGCAATCGCCCAAAAGCGGTTCCATAACTGACGGTCGAATCGATTCATATTTGAGGCTATATTGTCTTTTCTATTACTGAATTGACTAGTTAAAATAGCAAGTGCTAAATCAGAAATTGCTCAATTTATAATCAAGCATTCTTTCTTGGCAATACTCCTAATGATAGATATGGTTAAAATAACAGGCGAATGTGACTATTATATGAATAAAATGTGTCAATTTCTTGTCCTTGATGTTTCAACTGACAGATAAAACTGATAAGTGCGCTCGTAGTTCTTCATGTGATTGACGAGAAAAATACATTGTGTAATCATAGTAAACTATTATGAATTCTAAGTTTGGTAGGATTGATTACTTAAGACTATTAACTTTGCTTAAATACAATAAGTATGAATAGCCAAAAAGAGCGAAAACAACAAAAGCAAGTCTTGTCTTACCATATACTTCCAACAGCTTCGACGATGATTGGTGTCTGTGTGACAGTTATTACATTTTTTCGGGCAACAAACTTTCACTTAAAAACTTATGCGGATGATATTCTTGGATTCGATACACTTGTATTCATTTCTTCTTGTTTTTTATCATATATATCAATGAGGAAAGAAAACAAGATAAGATTAGAATTAATTGCAGATAATTTATTTCTGCTTGGTATGTCTATTATGGTTATTGTCGGTCTACTGATCTTACATCTGGCATAAGTTTTTTATAATTCCCCCCATCCTACACCCTGTTCTCATTATCCATGCTGTACTATCCTGAAATTAACCCGATCGCCCTAAAAATTGGACCATTTACCGTCCATTGGTACGGAATTATGTACCTCATTGGGTTCGTTGGCGGTTGGGGTGTTCTCTGGCTCCGCATCCGTAAGCCCTGTTGGAACTGGACATCAGAGCAGCTCAGCGATTTACTCTTCTACGTGGTTTTGGGTGTAGTTCTGGGCGGGCGAATTGGTTATGTGCTGTTCTACAATTTGCCGTTTTACGTTACCCACCCCATCCAAATTTTTGAGATGTGGGACGGGGGTATGTCGTTTCACGGCGGTCTCTTGGGCGTACTACTTGCTATGTGGCTTTATAGTCGCAGGCATAACCGAGGTTTTTTTGAAGTCGTCGATTTCATTGCTCCGGCTGTACCTATTGGTCTTGGCACGGGACGCATCGGTAATTTTATTAACGGAGAGCTATGGGGTAAGGTGTCAAATCTCCCCTGGGCGATGCAATTGCCATGTCACGAGACGCGCTTTTGGCGCTACTGTGACGGTGCGGTCACTGGTTACAGCCAACCTCGTCAGCCCTCCCAACTCTACGAGGCTTTTCTTGAGGGGTTGGTTATGTTTGTAGTGTTGTGGTGGTTTTCCGCTAAGCCCAGACCTAGAATGGCGGTTTCGGGATTGTTCGCCTTGCTCTACGGTGTCTTTCGCTTTGGAGTTGAGTTTGTGCGTTTACCCGATCCGCAACTTGGGTACCTTGCGTTTGGCTGGCTAACCATGGGTCAGGTTCTGTCGCTACCACTGATTCTAGGAGGTATTTTGCTGCTCAAAATCTCTTACAGTTCTAAATTCAAACGACGACAAGAGTTGCCAATAAGAGCGTCAGATCGTCGTCTGTGAGTTTTGCGATCCGCTCCGATCGCAGCAGTGCTACTATCTGTTCTTTTGCCTCAGCCTCGTTTGGGACACCTGCTAGGAAGTGAAATAGAGGGGAAAAGAAAGGCGCATGCGGTGTTCCTTCATGCATTTCCAGTGCCAGCATTTGCAAACCATCTGAGAGAACAGCAATATTTGCTGCTGCTCCGCGCCATAAAGTAACCTGTGCTGTATCCAACGCTTGAGGCGAGACCAGAAAAGTTGTCTCGTTGGCGTATTCGCCGCGCTGTGGGGTTGTCAGTGCGATTAGATTCCCTTGTTGGTCACCTAACACTGCAACCCCATCGCCAATCTGCGCTGCAGCTACGAGTTTTGGGGTGGCAATAGTAACAATTAATGTCGTTGATAAATCTCGAATGGCTGCATTGCAAGCTTCTGCTTCCGCTTCTACGGCTGCTCTAGCGGCAACGAGCGCGTCAGTCAGAAGCAATTGCCAACCTTTCTCATCTTCGGGAGACTGTAGCGCCATCTGGTTCGAGCAAATTGTTTCGACTGCTGTCTCGGCAGCAACAATTGCCCCAACTTTCCCCAGAGCTGCCGAACCTGCACCATCGGCAACTGCTGCTACCAAGATGCCTCCTGGCAAGGTTGACCAATAGTGAGCATCTTGACAAAGCTGCCCCGTCTTCTCATGACTCTTGCCGCAAATTGAAGCTGCTGCTAACCGCCACTGGAATGAATCTTTTGAAGTATCCACCCAGCAACTATCTGGTTCTTCTTGAACGTTATTTGCCTCGACTTCCATTTTTCTTAATTGGTTGAGACCCTGATAGCATAAACTTTTCTGGGTTGCGTAAGTAGGAATCGCAATTATTTTCTAGCACACCACAGATGTAACCCAGCGCTTGCTGATAGTGTTCTATATCTCCTTGTTCAAGAAAAATTTGAGCAGCTTTCTGTAAATCCTCAACTGCAACCCAGTTGTCTTTATTATTATTCCCGCTGTAACGGGCAATTTCAGATCGGACAAGACCTCTTTTGATATAAGCTTCGGCATTTTGAGGGTCAAGATTTAATGCCTTGTTAAAGTCCTCAATCGCGTCCTTGTAGCCTTGGTCGGAGCCATTAAATTGTGCTAGCTTGTAGCGTGCATTACCCCGTTTCACGTAAGCCTCAGCATTGCTAGGATTGAGCCGCAGTGTCTGGTTAAAATCATCAATCGCTTTCCTAAAGTCTTGGTCGGAATCCTGGCTGTATTGAGCAATCTCATAGAGAATCAGACCTCGTTTGAAATAAGCTTCGGCATTTTTAGGATCGAGCCGCAGCGCCTGGTTAAAGTCTGTGAGCGCTAGCCTATATTCCTTGTCAGGATCTCCACTATTTTGAGCAACCCCATAATAGGCGTTGCCTCGATTCATGTAGGCCTTAGTATCATTAGGATTGAGTCGCAGGGCTCTGGTAAAGTTATCAATTGCTCCCTCATAATCCCCTAGTTTGTAATATGCGTTAGCCCGTTCGTCGTAACCAACAGAAGTACTACTGGTGTTGTTGAGGGTTGACGCAGCTACATCGCTGTCCTCCAATTTAGCAGTGGTACTGGGATCGATGGGAATGTTAAGAGTTCTAACTGTAACAACTACCTCTAAAAATCCCAATATAGCTACACCAAGCAGGCCAAGAAAAAAAGGATTGAACTTCTTCTTTGGCGGCTTTCTAACGAATAGAGGCATCTGTCTATTCAATCGTCGTCTAGCAAGAGCCGAGCTAAAGTCAGCTCTCAGCAGAGGTCTAACTTTCTTTGGTTGGATGGGCTGTAGGTGCTGCTTTTTCTTAACAGTGGATGTTGACGGAAATGGATCTCGTCCGCCCAGGGCTAAAGCGCGTTCGCACCACGGGCAGGTTTTTAGGTGGTTGCCGTAGCGATGATGGCCATTAGTATTGCAGACAACTAGTGAATTTTCTGCTTCTTTTAATGCACTCTGCCAGGTTTCAGCACTGGGGCGCATCTGTGGTTGTTCATGCCCCTCCTCAAAACAACGCACAAACAATTGCTGTAGCGTCGGATGCAGAATTTCAAATGGTGGTGCGGTGGGCGACGATCGATAAGGTACGGATCGTCCTCGATTGTAAACAAAATGTCCGGCTCTTATGCGTGTTTCATAGGGAGGTGGATCGCCCGTACCGCGAAAGATGCCTGAAAAAGGGTGAGTTCCTTCCATTAGTAGTTGGAAGATAAGCACTGCTAACCCAAACAAGTCATGTTGTGGGATACGGTCTAACTGTCCAAAATTCTTTCCTTGGAGTTCAGGTGGTGTGAACTCAGGTTTACCAACAGGACAGCGATAAACTTCACCACTACTAAGTTCTCGCACCTGAAAGGAGTCGGTATCTACCAGCGTCACTAAAGCTGTATCACTGACTAAGATATTAGACTCATTCATATCCCCTATGCAGTATCCACGCGCATGCAAAGCGCCTACTGCCGCAGCTAGATTGCGTGCTGTACGGTGCAGGTAGCGATAGCTAAAAAAAGGACACTTTTGCCTACGGGTCTTGGGATTGTAAAATTCTAAAACGGAGTGCATCCCCTTCACGTAAGGCATCAGAAAGCCAACAATGCACTCATTGCCATCTACTGTTAGAAGTAAGTCAGTTGGCCAGGCTATGGAAACTTTCCCTTGACTTGCCATCGGGTTATCAGGAGGGTTGGCTACCATAGCCATGAGCTTATGCGCATACGCTTCCTGCGGCTTGTGATATACCTTTGCTACTAGAGACTCATCGTTAGGTACTGCATATATGCGAGCCTCGCCCCCTTGTCCCACGACAGATGAGAGATCTAAGGTAATAATTTGTTTGTTAGATTGACGTTGCAATCGCATAACAGTACCGTATCTCTTCAGTAATCTATGGACAATATCGGCAAGCTATGACTACCCTTATGCGTAGCTGTAGCTGCGCTTCGAATCATTTCCTCTAGTGAGCCGTTCTTCAAACTTGTTGTTATTTAGTTTAATGCGCCCTAATTGGCTACCCAGCCGTTAGGAAGACTAACCAGTATTATATATCTAAACTGAAGGCAGCTAGAGCCAGTTACTATTGTAAAGCGGCCGATTGCAGATGGAGGCTTTGCTTAAGTAGGCTGCAAACCTCTGTGTCAGTCGTTTGTAGGAAACACTCATACCAGAGACCAACAGCGTGGAATGGTTCTGGCATCGTAGCACAAACGATCTCATCGACCTCTGATTTAAACTCATCACATACCTTGGCTGAGGAGAGCGGAACAGCAATGACAATGCGAGCGGGTTTTTGTTGTTTTACAGCAACAACTGCAGCACGCATGGTCGAACCAGTTGCTAGACCGTCATCTACTAAAATGGCAGTGCGACCGTAGAGGTTAAGAGCAGGGCGGTTATCTCGATAAAGACGCTCACGTCGCTCCAGCTCTCGCTGCTCTTTTTCAGCAACCCTGTTAATCGTTGCTTCAGAAATGCCCTGAGAGAACACGACTTCCTCATTAAGGATTCTTACGCCCCCAGAGGCGATGGCACCCATCGCCAACTCTTCTTGACCGGGTACACCCAACTTACGTACCAGCAATATATCTAACGGAGCTTTTAGCGCTTTCGCAACCTCAAAGCCTACAGGCACACCCCCCCTTGGCAGCGCTAATACCACCAAATCTGAACGATTATTGTAGGTTGTAAGCTCCGTAGCCAACAGCTGACCCGCTGCTGCTCTATCTCGGAATAGCATACACGGAAGGGATAGATTACTTAGTTGCTCATCTATACCCCAAATTACACACTATTTTCCTGTTTAGACTTCCATCAAAGGAATGACAAAAGATAGGGTGGAGGGTGTGGGGAGAACCCTATGGATAAATCCGCTCTTCTTATAAAAGGTGTAACCGCCACAGCTCCTTTACCTTGTGGGGTTTGATGCTAACATCTTCCCCTACACCCTACACCCCGTTTTTTACTGCGGTGGTTGAACAACGTATTGAGATTGAATCGGTTGCGCTTTCCCTGCTTGAACCAATGCTTGATAAACAATGGCAGTTACCTCAGCCCGAGTCGCGTTTCGGTTAGGGTTTAGTAAATTTTGAGTCGGGTAATTAACAACTAACTTGGCTTGCGTGGCAGCAGCAACCTGATTAGTTGCGTAGTTAGGAATCTGAGCTGCATCCTGATAAATCTGTAAAGTCTTAGCTGGGTCAGGTGGAGTTGGGAGGTGTAAACCACTCACTAGAGCCACGAGGACTTGGACTCGTGGAATTGCTTGTCCTGGTCGGAAGACATCTCCCGGATATCCGTTTAAGAATTGATCGCTGGTTGCTCTGTTAATAGCCGGAACCGCCCAGAAATCTGTAGGGGTATCCTTAAATTCTTTCGCTCTCTGACCCACAAGATTCTTGTTGAACGCCGTTTGCAGAATGGCCGCAAATTCGGCGCGGGTTACAGGCTGATCGGGGCGGAAGTAGTTGTCGGTGAAGCCACTGACTATGCCACGAGCAGCGAGAGCGTCAATATAAGGACGTGCCCAGTAATTTTGGGGGACATCTACAAAGTTAACTGGCTTGGCTGCGGTTGGAACTGGCGCGGGGGTTGCTGGCTGAGTTTTGGGAGCCTGCCGCTCCGGTAAAGGGAAAGGTATTAACTCCCGTGGTGACTGGCTAGGGGCTGTTGTTGGCGTTGGCAACGGCGTTGGCGATCCTGATGTCTCAGGAGGCGCTGGAGTTGGCAGGACTGGTGTGGGACTTGCCGTTGCTGTAGGAGGCGTTGCAGTCGCTTGAGGCGAAGGAGATGGAGAAACAGGCAGCAAGCCGAGATTTAAACCCGCATGCCTTTGAGCAAGTGTCCATAAGAGAATTGCGCCGATGGTAGACAAGGCAACAAAAATGCCAATAAATTCATCGAAGCCTAAAGGATCTCTTTGAGATGATCGTGGATCGGGGGGAGGCAAATTTGTCATTGGTCTACAAGGGGGGTCTTTCTCGTTTTTGCCTGAAAGAGTCCAGCAGTTCGCGAACCTGCTGAGCTGCCAGATCGCGACTGCCTAAACCAAAGGCTAGGGCAACGGCAACAGCTAGAGCGCCCAGTAGCAGTCCAAAGGCTAAATTAATGATGTCGCTGGCAATCCCCATCTGCTGTAGTGCCATAGCTGAGACAAATGCAATGATGGCAATTCGAGCAATCTGACCTAAAATGAGAGCTTGGCGCTCACCGGAGCTGGTAATTAGGGTAAATGCTAAATTGGCCAAATATAAACCGATGGCAAATACCACTAATCCCGCCAGAATTCGACCTGAAACCACAACCAGACCACCCACTAATGCCGTCAGCGCCGGAATATTCAGGATATTGACAGCAGCAAGCGTGGCAAATAGCATAATCCCAACTAGCACCACAATTCCCAGAAGTTCTGAGGGGGTTCTGGTTGGAATGGTTGGCGTTGTCTGAAGTTGTGTGACTGGTTCTGATGGGAGCCCTATTTCTCCAGGAGGTGGTGGCGGGGGTGGTGGAAATTCTGTTGTGCTAGGTACTGTATATCCAGGTGGAGTTACATCTCTTCTACTTCTTCTGGGAAGATCGGAAAGACCCAGCCAGTTAAAGACATTGTCAAATCCAATGCTACTGAGAATACTAGTAACTAAATCGGCAAGGAAGCGTCCTAGAACGTAAGCCAGAATTAGAATGACTCCAGCCGTAAAAATTTTGGGCAGAACACCGAGAATTTGGTTCAGCATGGCGATCGCTGGCTGCGAAATCGCATCAATCCTTAGCGCATTCAAAGCCGCGATCGCCGTGGGAATCAAAATTAAAACATAAACAATTGTGCCAATAATCCAAGAAAGCGACTGACCTCTAGTGGTACGTCCTAGTCCGAATCTAGTACCGATCGGTACCTGTTGCTGCCAATAGATTCGTCACAATCCGACGTACCACTTGAGCAATCAGCCAGCCAGCCGCTCCAATCAGGATTGCCGCCAGGATGTTGGGCACTATTGACAAGATGTCATTCAGTAGCTGCTGAACAGGCTGCAGTGTTCCTTGCAACCCAAGGGTGTTCAACACCGCTGGCAGAAACAGCAGAAAGATGAACCAGTACAGCGCATTGCCAATGGTTTCGGAGAGCAGAAATGGTCTTTCTTCTGGCGTACTACTAACCTGTTGATTCAAACGCTCATCTAACCCAAAGGCATGCAACGCCCTAGTCACTACTAGCTTGGCAAGGTTTGCCAGCAACCAGGCAACGCCTACTAGAATTGCTGCCCCAGCTAACTTGGGCAAAAAGCCAATGATTTGCTGAAGAAAATTGTTGAGGGGTTGAGAAACTGCTGCCAGTTGGAGTTTATCCAGAAAGGCAATTATAGTAAAAATGATAATAATCCAGAAGACTATACTGGATATCCATTTTTCCACTGGCACTGTGCTAGCTGTCTGCCCAGAACGACCTGTTATCCAGGCAGCTAGGCGGTTGTCTGCGTTCGTGCGGTTGAGAATTCCTCTAGTCGCACCTGCGGCAATTGCCGCCACGATCCAGCCAACAATCAGAATAATAATCGCTACAATCAGATTCAGCACAGTCGGGCCGACATTGAAGCCCAGTCCGGTTAAAAAACCACCTACAGGCGGCAAGCCAGCAGGTTGGGGTTGATTGGCTTGAGCGAGTGTTAGAGGCTTTAACGTTAGACTATTTACCAATTCCCAAGGGATCATCATTTGGGTAAAACCTTGCGAGCAGTTTCCGTTCATGTCCTTCTTGAATCGATCTCAGATTCTACAGATAAAGCGCAACTTTAGATACCCCATTGGTACCTTACGCGTTTCCTTGAAACCTGTAGTAGTAGTATGTAATGTGCTTTATTTAACTGTCAACGGTTTTCACAATCCGCTTTAAAACGGGTTTTCAACCATAGTCGTCAGCAGTTGCAGGGTTTAAGAGAATGGAAAAACGACCTCCTCTACTCACTCACTCAGTAGTGTCTTAGGACTGCCAGTGTTCTTTTTTCTATTTTGCTAGTTCTTTGGTCTAAACTTGAACCTAACTAGTTTCTTAAGCTTCATGCCAGCTACGCTAATTGTCAAGATCTTGCCTAGCTAACCCTTCAATACTTTCAACAAGAACTATGGAAGGCACATTTGAGCAATCTAATATTGAAGACATTCAGCTTAACTCGCTAGCTGATTTAGATAGCCTTATATCTGAACAATTTAATCTACCTCTACGCCCATACTCGACAGACCTTAGGGCTGCATTAGAGCTAGTTGCCTGGAATTTAGAGAACTCTGAATGGCCCCACTTTGAAATCTTCCGCTCCGAGGAGCATGCCCTTACTGGCATACCCTTTGTCGTTAGCTTTGAGCCTAAGCCAGATGTATGGGGCTATGGTGAAACCGCACCTTTAGCAATTTGTCAGGCAGCTTTGTATCGGTTGAGAAGGGTAAAAGTCACGATTTTGTTGTCTCAATAACATTTTATAGAATAGTAGGAGCTGCCACAGCTTATTAGATTATTTCTGGCTCTCTATCAGGTGCTGCTTTAGAAGCTTGAGGAGCGCTAATTCTTCTAAGCTTAGTTCTAACGAATCCTCACGTGTTTTCTGTTTGGCTGGCTGTGTCATAGATTGGAATAGCGATCCATCAAAGTAGGCATCAATAATAGCTGGATGGACATAATAATTGCGGCAAGTAGCAGGACGGTTACCGAGTTGCTCTGCCACCTCTTTAATAGCCTGCGTCACGTTTTTCTTCCTCTCAGTCTTTGACTCAAACGATCCCAATTCATTTAGTGTTTGTGCCGCCAACAGAGTACCAGCCCAAGTGCGAAAGTCTTTGGCAGTGAAGTCTAATCCTGTAATCTGCTCTATGTAATCATTAACATCGCCTGAGTCAATTGGCTGAGGTTGCCCAGCATCGTCAAGATACTGAAATAGCTGCTGTCCAGGAATGTCTTGACAACGTTTTATGAGCTTAATTAGGCGTCGGTCATTCAGCTTAATTTCATGCTGTACGCCACTCTTGCCCCGGAACTTAAATTGCAGTTTTGAGCCAGAGATTTTTACGTGGCGGTTGCGCATAGTTGTCAGTCCAAATGATTTATTTGTTTGGGCATACTCTTCATTCCCTACTCGAATCCGTGTCATCTCTAATAGTTGCACCACCATTGCTAACACCTTCTGGCACGGTAACCCTGGCAGAGCTAGATCTGCTTGCGTTCGCTGACGGATCTTGGGTAATGCTTCACCAAAAGCAATGAGGCGGTTGAATTTGGTCTGGCTGCGGACTTTCTTCCAATCGGTATGGTAGCGGTACTGCTTGCGTCCTTTCGCGTCACGCCCCGTTGCTTGAAGGTGTCCGTGAGGCAATGGGCAGATCCAGACATCAGTCCAGGCAGGTGGGATGACAAGAGCTTTGATTCGGCTCAGTTCGGCTTCATCACTAATCTGCTTGTTATCGACGCTGATGTAGTAGAATTCATCACCCATTCGTTGGCGTTGAATGCCTGGAGTTGTATCGCTGACATAGCGTAAACCCACAACCTTCGCTGATTTCGCCGGATCGACAATCAGTGCGGCTTCAACTTCTCTTAATTGCTTTTGAAGCTTCAGCTGCATGGGACAAGAGTCATATCAAAATAGTAATAGCTCAACGTTCTGCCGGAGGCAGCTCCTAAGCTCGCGTTGAGTGAACTCAATTACTATTGACTGTAGCGAATTGATTCAGCAGCAAAATCTGTACAGAGAAGTGTTTTCCACCGATGCTACAACCCCATCATGACGATAAAGTTAGTAAGGCGATGAGTTACGATGTCGCTACCAACTCTCTCAAGCGCTCCGATCGGGTTTTGGGACAACTGATTGAACAGGTTGGTCCCTGTTTACTCAATGCTTCCCAACAGAACGGAGACCTTTTCGCCTCGCTATCAAGAGCAATTCTTCATCAACAGCTCTCTACCAAAGCCGCTGCTACTATCCACAGCCGTTTTCTCCAGCTTTATCCCGGACACTCCCCGACTGCACTAGATGTTCTCAACACGCCAGCAGAAGTGTTACGTCAAGTTGGGGTTTCGCGACCTAAGATTATTTATTTACGGGACTTAGCGACTAGGGTGGTATCGGGACTACCCACGCTTGAGGAACTGAAAGTTATGGATGATGAATCCATTATTAAGCTGTTGACACAAGTTAAAGGCATTGGATGTTGGACAGTTCAGATGTTACTGATCTTTCGGCTGAATCGGTTTGATGTTTTGCCAGTAGATGACTTGGGACTACGTGCAGGCATTAAGAAGCTCTACTCGCTGGATGAACTTCCCTCTAGGCAGACGGTAGAACGTCTTGGTCAAAAATGGAAACCTTATTGCACAATTGCCTCATGGTATCTGTGGCGCAGTCTAGAGGTCTAGAGCAGACATCCACTTAGTCAAGTTCTCCATCCTAGCGCTTTGGGAGCCGTAAATTTGTTAGCATGGATTCGCACGCAAATCTAGGGAGAGTTCTCCTTGGGCGATGTCAGCAACAAGTTTATGAACGATGAGCGAATTAGACTGCATTTTCAAGTGCTCCGGCACCAGATTGCGGCATTGCAAAGGAAAGATGCGGGGGCTTGGCAAGAAATTGATGCCGTGCTGGAAGATTTGCACACCATTTATGAGGAGATGCAGACGAGTTTGGAAGCAGCAGAGGTCGTTAAATGAATGGCTGCTTGAGCAAAATCAGCGAATCGTTGCAGATTATTCCCATTATCACGATTTATTTCAGTCCTCACCGATTGCTTACTTGGTCACCGATGCCAGCGGTGTAATTCTGGAAGCTAACTCTGCGATCGCTCGATTGCTGAACGTACCACAGCAATATCTAGAAGATAAACCTCTTGCTGTTTTTGTGGTAAAGGACGATATTCAAACCTTCTATACTAGGCTGAATCAGCTTTCCCCAACCAGTGAGGTACGGCATTGGCAGATAAGCTTGTGTCCTTGGAGAGGGAAGCCATTTGAAGCTGAGTTGCACGTAGCAATCGCCCTGCATGACTTTGGTTTTATTAAAGCTCTGCGCATTGGGGTGTACAACTTGAGCTTGCATGGGCGCGCTCTTCGAGGCGACTCCAGCGGAACGTTGAGCAAGCTCAACGCAGCCGCTGGAGCTGCCTCCAGCGGAACGTTGAGTCAATCCCAGCAGGCAATCGCTCTCCTCGCTCTTGCACCAACCTCGGAAGAAATCCGAGCAGAAGGAAGAATGCCCATGTCGCAATTGCCTCAATCCCTGGATGGTTTACGGGTGCTTGTGGTTGATGACGAAGCGGATATCCGCGAATTCATTACCGTTGTTCTGGAATCCTATGGCATTGGTGTTAGGGCGGTTGCAAGTGCAGTAGCGGCGTTAGAGGAGTTGGAGCGATTCTGTCCGGATCTGCTGATGAGTGACATCCGGATGCCCGGTGAAGATGGGTATAGCTTGATTCGCCAGGTGAGAGCATTGGAAGCAAAGCAGGGAGGGCATACTCCAGCCGCGGCAATTACCGCTTATCTGGACGAGGATCGGGAGAAGGCTCTAACTGCTGGATATGAGGCACATTTGCACAAGCTGGCTCAACCGAGCGAGTGGATTGAGATGGTGGCGCAATTGGCAGGACGGACTGGTCAGTAAATGGTCTTGGTTGCTTGTTCTTGGCAAAGGAGCAAATGGCACAATTACAGGAGCGTATCAGCTTCCTAATCAGGATGGGCAAGTTTAGCAAATAATCCCCCGATAATTAAGAACACGGATTGGCAAACCCTATCCCTACCCTTCGAGATTGCTGTCAAGGAGAGCTAGGTATGATGATGACCCCAGAATCCCAAAATACTCTGTCTGAGACAATCTTTGCGGGTGACAGCAAGATGGCAGCGTTAATGCGATCGCACGACTGGTCACAAACGCCGTTGGGTCCGGTCGAGTCTTGGTCGCCAAGTTTGCGAACCGCCGTGAATATCTGCTTATCTTCTACTTTCCCCATTTCCCTGCTGTGGGAACAAGAGTTAATCCAACTTTACAATGACAGCTATCGCCCGATTTGTGGTGCCAAACATCCTCAAACATTGGGTCGTCCGGTGCAGGAGAACTGGCCAGAGATTTGGC
>Ga0213881_10000919_pt1 | contig 15463 bp, 11 predicted proteins | sample BarmaccoBMER_R08_FD_160104 | JGI IMG/M metagenome (GOLD analysis project Ga0213881, IMG submission 160104) | Barbacenia macrantha exposed rock microbial communities from rupestrian grasslands, the National Park of Serra do Cipo, Brazil - ER_R08 ... | reverse complement strand
TGGCAGGTGAACGTCGGCCAGATGGTCAAATCGGGCCAGCAGGTGGTTTCGCTGCAAACGCTCGATCCCGTGTACTGCGATTTCGCACTTCCGCAGCAATATCTGCCGAAGTTGTCGCAAGGACTGGAAGTACACGTGCACACCGATGCCGTGCCGGGCCGCGTGTTCGACGGCAAATTAACCGCGATCAACTCCGCCGTTGACCAGGTTACGCGCAACGTGTCGGTGCAAGGCACACTCGAGAATCATGACGGCGCGCTGCGGCCTGGCATGTTCGCGAAAGTGGACGTCGTGCTGCCGGACAAACATCCGACGCTGGTGGTGCCGGGTACCGCCATTGCCTACGCCCCGTATGGCGACTCGGTTTACATCATCGAGAAAAAGAAAGATGAGAAGACAGGTAAAGACGAGCAGGTTTTGCGACAGGTTTTTGTGCGGGTGGGGCAGGCGCGCGGCGATTTCGTCGAGGTCACGCAGGGAGTAAAGGCAGGCGAGACTGTGGTGAGTACTGGCGTCTTTAAGTTGCGCAACGGCATGCCCGTGGTGATCAATAACGACCTTGCGCCGAACCCACAGCTGAATCCGAAACCGGCAGATACTTGATGCCAGGATGAAATCGTTCACCGACATTTTCATCAAACGCCCCGTGCTCGCGCTGGTCGTGAGCTTTGTCATTCTGATCGCCGGGTCCAAGGCGCTGCTGCCGATTCTGTTTCCGAGTCTGAGCCGCCTCGGCGGCTTAACCGTGAGACAGTACCCGCGCAGCGACATCGCGTCGATTACAGTCACCACGGTTTACGTCGGCGCGGACGCCGAGTTGGTGCAGGGCTTCATCACGACGCCGCTCGAGCGCGCCATCGCCGCGGCCGACGGCATTGATTACATCCAATCGTCCAGCGAGCAAAGTGTCTCGACGATCACGGCGCGCCTCAAGCTGAACTACGACGGCAACAAAGCGCTGGCCGACATCAGCACGCGCGTCGATGCCATCCGCAACAACCTGCCGCCGGAATCGCAGATTCCCGTGATCGCATTGAACTCGGCCGATTCGCAATTCGCGGCCTGCTATCTCAGCTTCACCTCGACAATTTTGCAGCCTAACGAAGTCACTGATTATCTCGTCAGGCTCGTTCAGCCGCGCCTCACTGCGATCGCGGGCGTGCAGAAAGCCGACATTCTCGGCGGCCGCACCTTTGCCATGCGCATCTGGATGAAACCGGAACGCATGGCCGCGCTCAACATTAGTCCCGCCGATGTGCGGAACGCGCTTTCAAAAAATAACTATCTCGCGGCCGTGGGCAGCACGAAAGGAGCGCTCCTCCAGGTCAATCTCACCGCCAATACCGACCTGCACACCACGGATGACTTCAAAAAATTAGTCGTGAAGGAGAGCAACGGAACACTCATCCGGCTCGGTGACATTGCCGACGTAGTACTCGGCGCGGAAGACTACGACACCGAGGTCCGCTTCTCAGGCAAGAAAGCCGTCTTCATGGGGGTGTGGGTTTTGCCAAACGCGAATTCGATCGACGTAATCAAGCGCGTCCGCACCGAGATGGAGCAAATCCAGAAGGAACTGCCCACCGGCATGACCGGTACGATCGCCTACGACTCGACCGCTTACATCAACGACGCCATCCACGAAGTAGTGAAGACATTGATCGACACGCTCGTGATCGTGATGATCGTCATCTTCCTCTTCCTCGGGTCGGTGCGTTCGGTGCTCGTGCCGATCGTCGCGATCCCAATTTCCCTCATCGGCGCGCTCTTCCTTATGCAGGCGTTCGGCTTCAGCCTCAACCTGCTTACGCTGCTCGCAATCGTGCTATCGGTCGGTCTCGTTGTCGATGACGCGATCGTTGTCGTGGAAAACGTCGAGCGTCATATGCGCGAAGGCATGTCGCGCATGAACGCCGCGCTAAAAGGTGCGCGTGAGCTGGTCGGCCCGATCATCGCGATGACGATCACGCTGGCTGCGGTTTACACCCCCATCGCGCTACAAGGTGGCTTGACGGGCGCGTTGTTCCGCGAGTTTGCGCTCACACTTGCGGGCGCGGTCACGATCTCCGGAATCGTCGCCCTGACACTTTCGCCAATGATGTCGGCCAATCTGCTGCGCGCGGGCCATTCGGAAAAGGGCTTCCCCGGATTCGTGAATCACACGTTTGATCGTTTCCGTGATTGGTATGGCGAGCATCTCGATCGTACTCTCGCAGCGCGCCCTGCGGTGTACGCCGTCTGGATTGGCCTCTCGATTCTCGCCGTTCTCTTCTACATCCAGTCGCCGAAGGAACAGGCGCCGGTGGAAGATCAGGGCGTCATCTTCGGCATCGTGACCGCGCCGGCGAATGCAACAATCGATGACACTATTCGCTACGCCGATGCAGCCGGTCGCGCCTTCCACAGCATCCCCGACACGCAATTCAGTTTCCAGATTACCAGCCCGAGCAGCGGCTTCGGCGGAATGGTTTTGAAACCGTGGGGCATCCGCAAGACGCCTACAGCCGCTTACATTCCGGTGATGCAGCAGAAGCTCGGCGCCATCGCGGGCATCCAGATGTTTCCCGTTATGCCCCCACCTTTGCCTGGCGGCGAGACGATGCCAGTCAGCTTCGTCATCGCTTCGACGGCTGACCAGAATCGCATCCTTGACCTGGCGAAAGACCTGCAAGCGAAAGCGATGAAGGCGGGCATGTTCCGCTTTTCCGACCTCGATACGAAGATCGACCAGCCGCAATCGCAGATCATCTTCGACCACGACAAGGTTGCATCGATGGGCCTTGACATGTCGCAGGTCGGCGCTGACCTCGCGGCGGCGATCGGCGGCAATTACGTCAACTGGTTCAACATCGCCGGCCGCAGCTACAAAGTAATTCCGCAGATCAAACGCGTCGATCGCCTCAATCCGGAGCAGCTTGAGAATATCTACGTCACTGGCCCGAACAATCAGCTCATCCCGCTGAGTACGATAGCGCACCTCGAAAACAAAACCGTCGCGCGCTCTCTGAACCGCATGCAGCAGTTGAACGCCGTCACCCTCACTGGTGTGCCGACACAATCGCTGGACACGGTACTTAAGTTCCTCGAGACCGAAGCGGCGAAAACGTTGCCCAAAGGTTACGTTATCGATTACACCGGCGAATCGCGTCAGCTCCGCACCGAAGGAAACAAATTCCTGCCGTCGTTCGCGCTCGCCGTCGTACTTATCTTCCTGGTACTCGCCGCGCAATTCAACAGCTTCCGCGATCCATTCATTATTTTGCTTGGTTCGGTTCCACTCGCCATGTTCGGCGCGTTACTTTTCACGTTCTTAAAAATGCCGTTTGGCAAATTCTGGACGGATCATTTCACCACCACGCTGAACATTTACTCGCAAGTCGGCCTCGTCACGCTGGTCGGCCTTGTCTCAAAGAATGGCATCCTCATTGTTGAATTCGCGAACAAGCTGCAGCTCACCGGACTCACGAAACTGGAAGCCGTCGCGCAAGCAGCACGCATTCGTTTGCGGCCAGTAATGATGACGACGGTCGCGACCGTTGCAGGTCACTTCCCGCTCACGCTCGTCACTGGCGCCGGCGCCGCAGCGCGAAATTCCATCGGTCTCGTACTCGTGGGCGGAATGACAATCGGCACGATCTTCACGCTCTTCATCGTGCCATCGCTCTACATGCTAATCGCGAGGGAGCATCACGAGAAACCGCTCAGCGAAGCTGCTGAGGGAGAAGGCGAAGAGCTGGAGCCGGCCTACGCCATGGCTGGCGGCGACCGCAACGGCTGGAAAAACGGTTGATCTGCGGTTCGCAGCGGAAGACCGCCTATTTCGGGAGCTCGACTTCGTGTCGCTCGATGCACACGGCGTAATGATCAGGCTCGATTTCTGGCCCGAATTTACGCGTGTAAACCTGGGTGAACTCGGCGCCGAAGAGCAGGATTTGCGACGAGTAGTAGATCCAAAGCAGGAGTGTAATGAGCGAGCTAGCAGCCCCGTAAGCTGAGCCTGCCGCGCCGCTGCCCAGGTAGAGGCCGAGCGCCCATTTGCCGATACCGAACAGAATCGCGGTGATGATCGAGCCGATCCAAACGTCACGCCAACGTACTTTTACGTCCGGCAAGTACTTGAACATGATTCCAAAGAGCAGGACGACGATGATCATGTCGAAGAAAACATAGATCGACGTGGCAAGAGTGATCCCGCCCGGGAGATGTGTCTGCACCCAGTGGCTGAAGCCCTTCAAGACCCCCTCAAGCACGAGAGAAACGAGTAGCAAAAACGAGACGCCGGCGACCATCGCGAACGACAAAATGCGGGTGCGCAAAAAGCCTTTCACGCCCAGCCCCGGCTTGGCTTTCACACCCCAGATCGTGTTCAACGCGTCCTGCAATTGCCCAAAAACGCCGCTGGCGCCGAAGATGGCTAGCGCAATGCCAATTACCGTCGCCCAAAAACTCTTGTTCGGTTGCGAAGCTTTCAAAGCGATTTCCTGCACGACGTCGATCGCGTTTTTGTCCAGGAAATAGCCCATCTGCTGTGTCATCCGCGTCCACGCGCCGGAGGGATCGTTGCGAAATAGCACGCCGATGATGGCGAGAAGGACAAGGATGAGCGGCGCGAGAGAAAAGACGGTGTAGTAGGCGAGAGCGGCGCCGAGCTGTGGCGCTTTGTCGTCGAGCCACTCGTTGAATGTTTGCGTAATGATTGGCCAGACACTCCTCCAGGTGAATTTCTCATTCATATTCAACCGGGAATCGATGCGCACCTCTGCCGCGGACTGCCATCGCTGCGGAATCGTGAGCGCACCTCTTAGCAGCGCCCATTGGCGGTACTTTCATGCTGCTGGGTTTAAGATACGCGTCACGCTCGTGCAGCCGGTTCGTTGAAACCCTGCGCGGCTGCCCAGCTGCGCCGCTAAACGCCGACCGGTGCCGGTCGTTTCGCCACGCGCTTTGGCCGCGCTTTTTTCTCTTCGAACTCGAAGCCTACTTTCCCGTTTTCCAGCTTCAGATAGGCCGAGAATGGCCGCCCTTTTTTCGAAATGAACCGTGGAAGCAAATCTGTTTTGCCCGTCGCGATCAGCTTCTGCGCCTGCTCCTTGGGAACATCGCGCTGGAGAATGGTTTTGCCCATGCGGAAAGTACAGGTCTTGGGCTGCGCAACAGCGTTCTCACAGGCGTACGCGCGCTCGAGCAAATAAACCTGCCCCCGCCCGCAAACGGGGCACAGACCGAGTGCCTCGTGTTTCGTCTTGTCGATTGTCTCCGCCGCGGCTCCGTTTTCACCAAAATCAAACTGCGGCTTTTTATCATCGCCAATGACAACGATCGCCTCGAACGGACGCCCCATTTTGCTGCGAAAACCTTGCAGCGGGCCGACGCGCCGTTTCGTTAGCAGCTCGTGTACTTCTTCCGGCTCGAACTGCCGTGAGGCCATTGTTTTCCACATCAGCCAATCGCAATTTCGGCAGCGAAACGTCTTGTAGTCTTCCTTGATTGGCCCACCGCCGCAATTCGGACATCTCGCCTCGATTGTCGCGTACTCACCTTCGATCGTTTCGCCCCGGAAATTGCGCACCTTCTCCACAATCTTGCGCGTCAGTCCCCGGATCTCTTCCATGAACTGCGGCCGATCAAGTTTCCCCTGCGCCATCTCCTTGAGCCGGAACTCCCACTCGCCAGTCAGCTCCGGCTTGCAAAGCACGTCCGTGTGCAGGTTGCGCAGAAGAGTGATAAGCGAAAGTCCCTTGGCCATGACAACGAGCTCTTTGCCCTTGCGCTCGATGTACCCGTCCAGGAGTAAACCTTCGATGATTTGTGCGCGTGTGGCCGGCGTGCCCAGGCCCCGCTCACTCATGGCCTCGCGCAAATCTTCGTCCTCAACGAGTTTGCCTGCACCTTCCATCGCCGAGAGTAGCGTAGCTTCAGTGAAACGCGCCGGCGGCTTGGTCTCGTTAGCTTTGATCTCAATCCCGAGTACGCGCGCAGTTTCGCCGGCGGAAATGGCAACCACGGCCTGCTCGTCAGCACCAGCGGCTTCGCGCCCGTAAACAGCGAGCCAGCCTGGGTCGACTATGATTTTGCCTTCGGTTTTAAACGGCTCACCCTCCACGCGCGTGATACGCGTCGTGACCTCAAACTGCGCTGGCGGATAAAACACCGCAATCGTGCGCCGTGCTACCATGTCGAAAATCTTGCGCTCAAATTCGTCCAGATGCGCAGCCGAGGCGCCCGTCGGAATAATGGCATGGTGATCACTCACCTTGCCATTGTTGAAGACACGCTTCGTCGGCTTGATCCACTCGTTCCGCAGCGCCTTTTTCGCATGCTCCGCCAAGACCGGATCGCTAAAGCTACTCATGACTTTGCGCACTTGCGCGAGATTATCCTCCGGCAGGTAACGCGAGTCCGTTCGCGGATAGGTGAGTACTTTGTGCTTTTCGTAAAGCGCCTGTGCCAGCTGCAAGGTGCGCCGCGCGCTCAGGCCGAAGCGGCCGTTCGCTTCGCGCTGAAGAGTCGTTAGATCATAGAGCAGCGGCGAAGCCTGCGTCGTCGGCTTCTTCTCCTCGGTAATAATTCCAATCCCGCCACTGCATTTGCTTTCGATTTCGGCCGCACGTTCGCGATCCCAGATTCGTTCAGCCCGAGCGTCTTCCTCGTCGCCTTTCCTGAAATTCTCGTCGAACCACCGACCCCGATAAGTACCTGCCGCCACCCCAAACTCCGCGTGTACTTCAAAGTACCCGCGCGGCTTAAACGCGCGGATCTTTTCCTCCCTCGCGGCGAGAATTGCGAGCGTCGGCGTCTGCACACGGCCGGCAGCCGTTTTCTGGAAACCACCGGTGCGCGAATTGAACGCGGTCAGCGCACGGGTGGCATTGATTCCGACCAGCCAATCACTTTCAGCACGGGACCGGGCCGCGTCCGCCAGCGGCTGCATCTCCTGCTCTGAGCGGAGTTGCTGGAATCCGGCCCGGATCGCGTCCGGCGTCATCGATTGCAACCAGAGCCGCTGCGTTGGCTTTTTGGTTCCTGTCCAACTAATGATGTTCCGGAAAATCAGCTCGCCTTCACGGCCGGCATCACAGGCATCAATGATCTCTGTCACGTCGGGGCGCTTAATCAGGCGCTTGAGTAGATTCAGCCGCGCCTTACTCTTCTCAATCGGGAGAAGATCAAAATGATCCGGTAAAACAGGAAGATTTTGGATATTCCATTTGCCCCGTTTTACTTCCGCACCTTCGGGAGGTGCCATCTCGACCAGGTGCCCTATCGCAGAAGAGATGATGTAATTGTCGTTCTCGAAGTACTCTTTCTCATCCCGAAACTTGCCCAACACCTTCGCGAGATCGCGGGCGACGCTGGGTTTTTCGGCTATGATCAGGGCCTTGGGCATGTTTCGAGCCTCGGAGTTTACACCGAAGCACGTGAAGCGCGAATCAGGCCAGCTTGACGAAAAACTTCCCGGGCAGCTGTTTCACCAGCCGCTTCAATTCCAGCCGCAAAAGCGTCGAGGAGATCGCCCCAGTCGGCAGATTGCACCGCGCCGCGATGGCGTCGATGGCTGTTTCGCTGGAATCAATCGCGTCGTAAACAACGCGCTCCGAAGTGCTAAGCTCCGGCAAGGGCCGAGCCGCCCTCGCGATCGGCTGCGCTTCCGGAAGCAGAATTTGCAGGTCATCGAGAACATCGGAAGCGTCCATCACCAGCTTCGCCCCTTGTTGGATGAGCCGGTTCGAGCCCATCGCACTCGGAGCGTTGATGTGTCCTGGCACAGCATAAACCGAACGGCCCTGCTCGACCGCCTGCGCGGCCGTGATCAACGCGCCGCTGTTCAGCCCGGCTTCCACCACCAGAATACCCTGGCTCCAGCCGCTGATGATCCGGTTGCGCATCGGAAACGTCTGCCGATCGGGCTCTACCTCCATCGAAAATTCGGAAACAATCGCGCCGTTGCCGCTGCGAATTTTGTCCGCCAGTGCCGCATTCTCGGGCGGGTAAAGCTTGCCCAAGCCGGACCCGATCACTGCAATCGTGCGACCTTTCGCGGCGATCGCACCCTGATGCGCCGCTGTATCGATCCCGCGTGCGAGGCCGCTGACAATCGTCAGACCGGCGTAGGCCAATTGATACGCCAGCTTCTTGGCCGATTCCGAGCCGTAGTGCGTGGTGCGCCGTGCGCCGATGATGCCGATGGCGTGCTGATCGCGCTGCTGCAAATCGCCCCAGACATAAAGTACAATCGGCGGCGCGTGAATCTCACGCAGCAAACGCGGGTACTCTGATGATCCGGCGGTGATCACCCGCGCACCGAACTGGCGAATGCGCTCGAGTTCGCCCGTGAGATCGACCGTCGATTCCCATTTGAGGATCTCTTCCGCGACGTCATTGCCGATTCCATCGATCGCCCGCAATTGGTCGCGCCGCGCTGTGAGCACATTCTCCGGCGCGCCAAAAACCTGAAGCAGGTTCCGCAGCCGTACTGGCCCCATCAACCGCAGCATATTCAGCGCGATACAAGCTTCAGTGGAGTTCATCGCGCCATTAATTTGTGCAGCTGCCGGGCGAAAGCCTTAAAGGACGAGAACACGCGGCGTATGCGACGCTGACTAAGACATCTGCTCGCGTTTTGAACATTTTCGCGGCGCGCGATGGCTATCTGTTCGTTCCGCTCTGGGTAGCAACGCCGGCAATGCGACTGCCCTTCAGTTACCGACCACATAGATGCCATACAAGAATCTGTAGTATGTCGGCACCGCGTAAGCCGCGAATTCTCCTAAAACGGAATCTCGTCGTCGTCCGGCTCAACCGGCACGGGCGTTTTCGGCGGCATGGCCGGCCGGCTTGGGCCACCTCGCGGTTGATCGCCTTCGTCGCTGCCGCCGCCCTGACGCGCTCCGAGCATCTGCATGTTTTCGCCGATGACTTTCAGCCGGCTCCGTTTTTGCCCGGATTGTTTGTCATCCCACGTATCGAGCTGGAGGCGTCCCTCGATGAAGATCGGGCGCCCCTTCTTCAGATATTCGCCTGCAATTTCTGCCGTGCGTCCCCAAAACGTGACGTCCACAAACGTGACTTCCTCACGGCGTTCACCATTCTCGAGCGTGTATTGCCTGTTGACGGCAATTCCCAGGTCAGCAACAGCGCTGCCTTTAGGCGTGTAACGTACTTCGGGGTCGCGAGTCAGATTGCCGAGCAGGATGACTTTATTAAAACTGGCCATGCTGCGCTTGTAGCGAAACTACTTCGTCGCCGCGAGTTTTTTCGAACTCTCCGCCGTTTGCCGGTTTGATTTCAGCCTCTGGTAATGCTGCCGGTACACTTCGGGATCGAGCTTAAACTTCGAGCGCAACTTCGTGATCAGTTGCGGGTCGGCCTCGAACACAAAGTTCACGTAGTACCCGCTATCCAGCTCACCGGCAGCGTAGGAGAACTGCCGCTTATCCATCTTCTGCACCTGCTCGATTTTCGCTCCTTCCTTCTCGAATTCTCCTTCGAGCCGGTCAACCACATCTTTGACCGTGTCATCTTTCCCTTGTGTGTTTAACACGAGCAGCGCTTCGTAACGATTCATCATTTCTCTTCGGTTTGTTCGCCCCGAGCAATCTCGGAGTTGAACGTGTTCATCGCGGAAACGAGCCCATTGTCAATCGCGCATTTCACTGCCTGTGCGCCTCGCTCGATCATGCGGCGCACCTGCTCTTTCTCTTTCTCGAAAAATGCGGAAAGCACGTAATCGACCGAGCCGTACTCTGGCGCCGCGCCAATCCCTAACCGCAAACGGGGCACGTACTCAGTCGCAAAATTGACGATCACCGATTCCAAGCCGTTGTGACCGGCGGCACCACCCTTCGGCCGAATGCGCAGCTTGCCGAGCGGCAGCGCGAAATCCTCCAGTACAACGAGAACTTCTTCGGGCGGAACCTTGTAAAAATCGGCAACTGCGGCCAGCGGTTCGCCGCTGAGATTCATAAACGTGAGCGGCTTGACCAGGAAAACGCCGGACACTTGCGCGAGCGCCGCGCCCCACTTTGCTTTTTGCTCGAAGATGGCGTTTTCGCTTTCTGCGAGAAAATCGACAACGTCGAACCCGACGTTATGGCGCGTCCCCGCGTACTTCGGACCGGGGTTACCCAGACCCGCTACCAGCCGAATTCGCGAATCATCCACTCACGAGCTCCGCGTGATGCCGTGGTTATTTTGATTTCGCCGGCGCAGTACCAGCTTTAGCCGCTCCACCCGCGGTCGCCGCACCCTCGGCTTCGGCCGGCTTCTTCTCCGTGATGACTTCCGGCGCCGCTGCTGCTTCGGTCGCCGCTGCCGGCTCTTCTTCCACCGTCGGCGCTAGTACCGAGAACACCGTCAGATCACCCTGTACGTTCGCCGACACGCCGTCCGGCAGCTTGATGTCGCGCACATGAATCGAGTCGCCGATATTCAGGTTTGAAACGTCCACACTGATTCTGTCGGGCAGATCACGGGGCAAACATTCGACCGTGAGCTCGCGCAGACTTTGCTCGAGCAACCCGCCGAAATTCTTCACGCCATTGGCTGTGCCGCTCGCCTCGATCGGAATGTCTGCTTCGATTTTCTCGTCCATCGAAACGGCGTGGAAATCGACATGCAATACTTCGCCGCCGACCGGCGAATGCTGCACCTCCTGCACCATCGCCATGCGCGTACTTCCCTCGCCTGCGATCTCCAGCTCCACGAGGATGTTTTCGCCTGAAGCGTGACTCAGCACCGTCGCCAGGTCGCGCCGGAATAACTGCACCGGCTGCGGTTTCTCCCGCCCACCGTACACAACTGCCGGCACGATGCCGCGCGCCTTAAGCTTGCGCACCGCGCCGCGCCCCGTCGCCTCACGTCGTTCCGCCGCCAGTTTAACTTGCTTCGCCATTTTTAACGCTCCTCGATTTCAAACAGCGACGAAACCGATTCATCATTATGAATGCGCTTCATGCCTTCTCCCAGAAGCTCCGAGACGCATTGCACCTGGATGGAAAAACCGTCGATCCGGCGCACCGGTGTGCTGTTCGTCGTAACTAGTTCCTTAATCTCGGATTTTTGCAACCGCGGCACCGCTACATCCACCAGCACGGCATGCGAAACCGCCGCGTAAATATCTTGTGCGCCATGCTCCTTCAGGATAGTCGCGGCTGAAGTAAGCGTCCCTGCCGTTTCGGTCAGATCATCGACAAGGAGAACATCGCTGTCTTCCACTTCGCCGATGACGTAGAGAGCTTTCGTATCGGTCGCACTCCGCCGCTGTTTCGCCACGATGGCTAAACCTGCGCCTAAAACCTGTGAGTACGCAGACGCCATCTTCAGCCCGCCCACATCGGGTGAAACCACCGTCGTCTTACGCTTGAGCTTGTCCCGCAAATATCGGATTAGCACCGGCATCGAATAAAGGTGGTCCACCGGAATATCGAAGAATCCCTGTACCTGCTGCGCGTGCAGATCCATCGTGAGTACGCGGTTCACGCCCGCCGCCACCAGCAGGTTGGCGATTAACTTGGCCGTGATTGGCACCCGCGGTTTATCTTTCCGGTCCTGGCGCGCATACCCGAAAAACGGAATCACTGCTGTGATCCGGTCCGCGCTCGCCCGCCGCGCCGCGTCCACCATGATGAGCAGCTCCATCAGGTGATCGTTCGTTGGAGGGCAGGTCGGCTGAATGATGAAAACGTCGCGCCCGCGGATGTTCTCCTCGATTCTCACGTAAGTCTCGCCGTCAGGGAACGCGCTCAACGTCGCTCGCCCGAGCGGCACTCCGATGAAGTCACAAATGCGTTGTGCCAGCTCGCGGTTGGCTGAGCCGCTGAACACTTTCATCTCGGGTTGGAGCGCAAACATGAGCGGCGAAGATTACGCGTGACAGACCGCTGTTTGCAACATTCGAGGTCGTTCTCCCGGATTCGGGCGAACGCCATCTCGGCATCGATTCGGTACTTAACGTAATTCGGCGCTGAAAATGCCTGAGCGGGCGGGGATTACGTGTTCGGTGGCGCCCAAGCCTGCCGGTATGGAAATTATGTAATTCCCGCCTCGCTGGTATAGCCTCTGCTCTCTTTCAACGCCAGATGATCCGCCGCTTTCCTCCGGCTCAGTGCGCTTTTACTCTCGTCGAAACCGCCGTCGCGATCGCGGTCCTCGGCATCGGTGTGGCCAGCACCATCGGCGCCCTCACCCAGATGAACTCCATCGCCGCAACCAGCCGGAACTACACAGGCGCCTACACCATCTTGATGAACCAGATCGACCTTTTCCAATCGGCCGCACCATTCAATCCGCAAAAAAATCAAATTCCAAAAGACAGCACAAACACTCCGGCGACCTACGACATGACGATCGGCACGCACGCAATTGGATACCAGAATCCAAGTACCGGAACTGTGACTGCCGCCTGGCCGATCTACCAGGACCCGAATACTGGCGTACTTGTCACCGGGGCGGTCACCACCACGGTTTCCCAGACGACAACTCCGAATACTTACCAGGCTGTGTTCAGCATCACTTACACTGACCGCGGGGGCACTCATACCTGGTCGATGACCACGATCCGCACTTCCGACTCATGAGGACTTCGCCCGCGCGGCGTGCATTCACACTGGTCGAATTAATGGTTACCATCGCGCTTTTTAGCGTGGTCGGTCTCATTCTATTCTCCCTTTTCTATACCGGCACGATCCTCGGAGCGAAAAACACGGCGGTGAATACGGCGCATCAGCAGGCGCGAAATGCCATGCTCAACATGCTTCAGGATATTCACTCGGCCGTCTCGCTCCCCGCGCTGACCGATGCGAATGGAAATGTCTATTCGTCTCCTCCTCCGAATGCCGCAGGAGTTTCATTTCAGAAATGGTCAAGCGGCCCGCACAAAATCAAAAGTGATGCGGCCGCGAACCAAAACCAGGTCGTCCTACAACTTACAACAGGAGCGAACAATCCTACGCCAGTGGCGGGGCAGCACCTCGTCATTCCAAGCTGGCAACTGGAAGCAGACATCCAAAGCGTCAGCGGCGGCACTGGCAGCTTCGTCGTGACGCTGCAAAACATTTACGGCCCAGCGCTAACTCCGCCGGTCAGCTATCCCGTTCAAAACCTTCCTCCCGTTTACACAGATAACAACGGCAAGCAATGGGCTGTCTACGGCACCGCAAGTACAGGCGGCGATATTACATGCTTCGTCACCAACCGTTACACTTACTACGTTTCAAACAACAACTTACTCTGCCAAATCAACGGTCAGCCGAACCCGAACGTCATTAGCTATAACGTCACCAGCAGCACGCCGTTCAGTATCCCGCAATCCGGTGCCAGTTATTACCGGGTCGGAATAAGTCTCTTTAACGCAAACCTGAACTATACGAACCGCAGCTTTCAATCAGTCAACGTTGTCCTCAACGGAAACGTACCACAACGTGCAGTACTCACGACTTATCAGTGAAACCGCGAATTTCTTCTGAGTCCGGCAGCACTCTCGCTGTCGTGATGCTGATTCTGTTCGTACTTACGGTTGTCGTCGGAGCTGCCGTTGACTACACCACAAGCATCCGCCGTAATGCCGCACGCAGCGCGACTTACCAGACCGCCGTGGCAGTGGGAGATGGCGCGCTGGACATCTTATTTTATAACTGGCGCAATACTTGTCGTAGCAGCGGAGTACCCACCACGAACACGTTCAGCGCAGTGCCGACTCCAACTCCGTTCCTGCTTCCCACGCCCACCCCGCCGGGAGGCTTCGTGAAACGCGGAACAGGCTACGATCCAAATAGTGACTCGGATTACGATCCCCGCTTCACTATTTCAAATTACAAGATCATCGCCGTCGATCCGGAGTACAACGCACTGGCGAATACCTCATCCACGCCAAAGCCGCAGCTGGGACAGATTAGTCAAACCGTCTCCTCAGTACCAGCCAGCTCCAACATTTCCGTGACTTACAACTACATTGCATCGGCCGATGTCACATTATCCGCTGTGGGACCGCAGGAAGTGAGTACAGGTCAACGCGCTGGCGGCAACGTCGTCGCCCACGTTCGCCGTGTCTTTCAGAAACAGCAGCTTTCGCCCTGGAACTGGGCAATCTTTTATGCCGATGACCTGGAAATTCATCCAGGGCCGAAATTCACTATCAGTGGGTGGGTCCACACCAACGCGAATCTCTATACTGCGCACAATACTCTCACCTTCTCGGACAAGGTCACCTATTCGGGAACCTGGAACCGCAATGGTGCCTTCATGCCGGGAGACGGATCTCACACCGGCGAGACTCCGCAGTCGCCTAACTACCCGTCGAACTTGCCGCCCACACAGATCGCAGCGCAGCAACCATTTGGTATCGATACTTCCATCTTCAACCCCAACGATAACAATCCTAACAACGACAGCTACCACGAGCTCATTGATCCGCCCATAACTCCAAGCAACAATCCTAACAGCCAGTACTATGACCCACTTATTGATGGCTCAGGTAATCCGATCCGTTACTATGACCAGGCGGGCAGCGGTCCCAACGATCCCGGCATTATCATTCAAGTGAGCGATAATCCGAGCTTAACTACACCGGGCTGGGATGGCGTCAGAGGTCATGACATCGTCAAACTCTATACGCCCAACGTGAACCAGTCCACAGGTGCCGTGACGCTTACGTCGGTGACGAGCGGGCCACTCTATAGCCTGTTTGCGACTCCGGGTGCGATCACGACCAATCAGAGTATCCAGGACAACCGCGAACAGGCGACGGTGCGCGTGGCTTCACTCGACGTCAGCAAAATCGTCACCGGCTCAGGTGCGAACCCGAACTACGGCATACCGAATGGCGCACAATACGGCCAATGGAACGGGAGTGGCAATGGTCCGGTTATCTACATGTACGATACGAGCGCGACCTCGTCCGCTCGCCGAGGCATTCGGGTCGTCAACGGGTCTCGCATCCCAACCAGCGGGTTGACCGTAGCGAGCCCAAATCCAGTCTATATCCAGGGCGATTTCAATACTGGTGGAACCGGGAGCGTCGTTCCATCAAATAATCCGGCAAACTTGAATCCCGATGGCACCTATCAAAATCCTTCTAATCCACCCAATCCACAGGTATCTGGTTACACCCGCGCGCCGTCCTCCGTCATCGCGGATGCTGTCAACATTCTCTCCAATAGCTGGCTCGATATTAACTCCGGTACTATGCCTGTAGCGTCACCCACGACGGTGAACACCGCGATTATTTCCGGTAATGTGGTAACGAATGCGAACGGGGATTCCGCCTACAGTGGCGGCGCCGAAAACTTTCCCCGGTTCCTGGAGAACTGGAGTAATAAGACGTTTTCGTACTATGGTTCGATGGTGGAATTATACCAAAGTCAGCAAGCGACGGGCGAGTGGGGCAAGGCAAACGTCTATTCACCGCCCGCGCGCCAATGGTTCTTCGATAACAACTTCAAGACCAATCCTCCTCCAGGGTCTGTCA
>Ga0213881_10000918_pt1 | contig 15471 bp, 12 predicted proteins | sample BarmaccoBMER_R08_FD_160104 | JGI IMG/M metagenome (GOLD analysis project Ga0213881, IMG submission 160104) | Barbacenia macrantha exposed rock microbial communities from rupestrian grasslands, the National Park of Serra do Cipo, Brazil - ER_R08 ... | reverse complement strand
GGACCGTCTGGCAGTACCGATCCGTCCCGTCGTTGTCGGGGCCGCTTGCCACCATCCCCGGCGTTCCCCGGATCCGGCTGCCCCCAGCTTCTATCGGACCGCTGCGACGGACCGACGGCAAAGGCCTCTCACCCCCGCTCGATTACCTGGCGCCTCGTGGCGCACGATGGTTTCGTGGGAGACCACGATTCCCCGCGCGAGCATCAGCTCCTCGACCTCGCGGAAGCTCAGCGGGAACCGGTGGTAGAGCCACACCCCATGGGCGATGATCTCTGCTGGGAAGCGGAACCCCTTGTACGACGGCGTCTCGCTACCCACCAACCCAGCCCCTCCCCACCCCGGATCAACCGCTCAAGCATCCCAGCAACCCGACGGCCACACCAAGTTGACGATGCCCTCCCGCATGGTCATGCGGTCACTGTCGGCTTAACTCCTCGGAGCACAGCGGGTCATCCAGCTCACTCAGCGCCTCGCGCACGTCCTGCTACCACGCGCTGGATGATCTCCTTCACTCGTCGGACCGAACAAGTTGACAACGCCTGCGGCGGGGCTGCATCTGGCTGATGGGTTGGCGAAAACAGGTCGAGAGCGGTCGTTCTGTCTGCGATAATGACAATCGTGTCTGCTCGCGGTAGTGTTCCCGGTCAGGATCGCATCGACAGCCCTGAGCTCGCGCGTTCGGATGTCGTAGAAACTGGCGCACATGGCCGTTGCGTGGTGACTGGCGGCGCGTTGCTGGCGGTTGCGGTGATTCTCACTGCGGCGAACTTGCGCCCAGCGATAACCTCCGTCGGGCCGTTGCTGGACGAGATACGTGCGTCGCTCGGTATGTCTTCGTCCTGGACTGGGTTGATCACCGCCGTGCCCGTCCTGTGTTTTGCCATCGCTGGGCTCATGGCGCCCGCCCTGGCCCGACGAGTGGGAGTGGGTATTGTGGTGGTCTTCGCGCTCGTTTTGGTGACCTGCGGTCTGGTCCTTCGCGTACTGAGCGGTCGGATAACGATGCTCGGTGGCACGCTGGTCAGCGCTATCGGGATCGCTTTCGCCGCGGTGCTAATCCCGGCGGTGATCAAGGCATCTTACCCGATGAAGATCGGCCTGATGACAGGTTTCTATACCGCTAGCCTGCAGAGCGGTGCCACGCTCGGTTTCGCCTTGACGGTGCCGCTTGGCTCCGTATTCGGTGGCTGGCGGCCGGCGTTGGCTAGTTGGGCCGGGCTCGCTGTGCTGGCTCTTGTGGTTTGGCTTGCCGCGATGTTTACCGGTCAGATCCGCGCTGTCACGGTCAGGGAGACGGACAACTCCGGCAGGTCTCTGCTGCGTAACTCGTTGGCGTGGACTATCACGTTGTTTTTCGGCCTGCAGGCGTTCATTGCCTTCGTGGTGATGGGTTGGTTGCCGCAGGTGCTGATCGATGCCGGGGTTAGCCGTGTGGATTCCGGCCTGCTGCTTGGCCTCCTGTCGTCGATGTCGGTACCGATCAGCCTGGTGCTTCCTGCGCTCGCGGCAAGGCAGGACAGCCAGACCGGATGGATCCTCGGTCTCGGTGGCTGCACGATGGCCGGGCTGCTCGGGCTGTTGTTCGTGCCGTCCGTGGTGCCGCTGTTGTGGACCGTGTTGCTCGGTATCGGGATGAGTGTCTTCTCGGTCGCGTTGACGACCATCGCGCTACGGGCGCGCAGCGGCGCGGACACCGCGAAGCTTTCTGGGATGGCTCAGGGCCTCGGATATCTGGTGGCGTCGGTGGGTCCGTTCCTGTTCGGTCTTCTGAATGACCTGACCGGTGGTTGGACCGTGCCGTTCGTCATGCTGGTGAGTGTGCTTGTGGTACAGATGGTCTTCGGTGGGCTGGCCGGTCGTCCGCGTTACCTATAGCGGGCTGGCGTGTTTCGTTTATCGGAGACGCGCCCCGGTTCATCAGCTCATTTTTCTGTGCCGAAGAAACGGTCACCGAAGTCACCGATGCCCGGCACCATGAATGCGTTGTGATTCAGGTGCCTCTCGACGGACGAAGTCACGATCCTTAGTTCCGGGTGACGGCCGCAGACGGTGGCGATCCCTTCCGGTGCGCTCAGCAGGTTGACGAACACGATGTCCCGCACCGCGACACCCTTATCGAGCAGGACTTGGATGGCGGTCAGTGCGGATCCACCGGTAGCCAGCATGGGATCGAGCAGCAGGACCTGGCTGGTGGCGATGTTTCCGGGTAGCGCGGAATAGTACAGATGTGGGAGTTTTGTGGCCTTGTCGCGCTGAATGAGGATCTTTCCGATCTGGGCTGATGGGTACACCTCACGTAAGCCAGCTTCCATGCTGTCTCCTGCGCGCGCAACCGATACACCGCAGATCGGTGACACTGATCGCAGGCCAGTGTAGATTTCCCCAACGGGCGTTTCGACCTTGCACTCCTCGAACGGGGTCAGATCCAGCGCCGCCTCGACCAGCAGCCGGATAATGCGTCTGGAAGAAAAAAAGAAATCCTCCCTTTTCGTCTCCCTGGCGCGAATGATCGTGTGCAACGCGCGCAACTGCCTGGTCTGTGGCAGCAGATGCACGTTTTTGGCAAGGTAGGAATCAATCGGTATTGTCGTTGCGGTCGACATGGTTGTTGTCTTTCTCCGGCTCGACGTTATTTTGTCGGTGGTTCCTCGAAGGATGGGGGCAGCGCAGGCGTTGTGGTGAACTGGCCGGCCGCGAAGCGATAGACCGACCGGCGACCGGTCCGTTCCCACACCCGTCTCAGCACGTACACCAGCTTCGGGTTATGCTCCTCGTCCTCCTCGACGGCGCGGGCGACGAGGTGTTCCCAGTCCTGGGCCGCCGCGGGGTTCCCGATGTCGGTAGCGGTCGCGAACGCTGAGTGCAGCGCCGCCAGCTTCGTCCTAGTCGGGATGTTCATCTCGGCGAAGATGATGCAGAGCATGCCGATCCAGAAGGCCCGCACCATGTCCCTGCGCTGCTGGACCGGAAGGTGCTCGGCAATCTGTTCTATCCCGTGCAGCGAGGTGATGAGGTGGAGCACCACGAAGTCCCCCGGTACGGCCAGGTACAGCAGGGTGACCGTGTAGTAAAGTTGTTCCCAGCTCACGGCTAGGTCCTCGTGCTCAATCCAGGGCGGCACCGCGTATATCAGTGGATGCCCTTCCTCCAGCAGCCTGGCGATCCGGTACTGTAACCCCGACCTTGACAGCTCGGGATGGATACCTGTGGCGTCGCCCGCGTCGGTGTCGGCGAGTAGTTTCTGGACCCAGTGCACCAGCGCGTCGTGCTCCTCCTGCCACACACCGGCGATGTGTAGCAAGGAATCCACCGCCGAACGCTCCTCAGCGCGACCGTCACCGGCGGGAGCCGCTCGTTCTGGATGGCAGGAGACATAGGAGAACGCTAGGTAGGCGAGGCCTTCGATGGCCATCCAGCGGCTCTTAGCATCCAGCGCCCAGCCGAGATGGATCGTGGCATGGGTGAACGAACCGACCCATCCGGCGAGCAGTTGTGGCATGTACCGCTGCATCACCTTGTCGAGGCCGAGCTTTTTCTCCTGATGGTCAAAGAAGTCGCAGTAGGAGGAGAAGCTGGTTCGCTTGCCAAAAAAATTTGTCCAGTTCTCCTCGGTGATGTCGTGTTCGGACGGCCGCGGCGCCTCAAGGCCATAGCCGTAGGAGGTCATCTTCGCGTAGCTGTCGTAGTAAGCCTTGATCCGTTGTGGATTTATGCCGAGGCCGGCGAGGGCGACTACGGCGTGCTTGGCGTGGTTGGTGAGGTGCCCATTGAACTCAATGTGATAGGTCCGGTCGTTCAGCAGCTGTTCAACCACGGCGGAATCGGTCATAGCGCATCGTCCTCTCTTGGGGAGAACCCACGTTCATCGTGATACACGACACCACGTCGGCGAAGGTGTCGGCTATCCACGTCGGTTGAGCGGAGGTCAGCTCGTCGCGACTGTGCACGCCGTAGGTGACCGCTATCGACCGCACCCCGGCGGCCGTGGCCATCAGCAGGTCATGCGAGGTATCGCCCACCATCACCGCCTCGTCGGTCGGGACCCCGAGCTCCTGGAGGATTATCAGCACCGTCTCCGGGTGCGGCTTCGGGCTGCTCACTTGGTCCGCGCCGACGATCACAGCGAAGTGGTCCCGGATCCCCGCCGCCGTTAGTAGCGCGTCCGCGCTCGCGTGGAACTTGCTCGTGGCGATCGTGAGGGTCACATCCCTGGCGCGCAGCGCCGCGAGACCGCCCGCGACCCCCGGGAAAAGCAGCTCGGTCGCCATAGGCAGGATGATCTCCTTGAACAGCGCCCCGTACCGCTGCACGCCGAGACCGACTTGCTCGTCGTCCACCGGTACGTCGAGCAGTGTGCTGAACGCCTGTTCCAGCGGAAGCCCGATCGTCGCCCTGATCGCCGCCGGATGCCGTGCCTCGACCTGCATCGACGCGAACGCCGCGGTGAACGTCCGCACGATCGCGCGGGGTGAGTCGACCAGCGTTCCGTCCAGGTCGAATAAGGCTAGTCGGATCGTCGGCGTCATTTGGATCCCACATTCGTCGAAGGGCTGTCGTTCGCGCGCAGCTCGGCGTGCACCGTAGCGAGGCGACCGGCCAGTTCGGCCGTACTGATCAGCACCGACATGTTCGCCTTGGCAGCGCGGCCCGCTGTCGCCTTCTCAACAGCGCGCATCAAGTACTTGGTGATGGCGTTGCCCCGAACGTTCTCCGCCTCGGCCGCCGCGGTAGCGTCGACAATCACTGACTCGACCTCCGCGTCGTCAATCGCGTCTTGCTCCCCGATGGGACTGGTGATCAGAACCGAGCTCTTGTTGCCCAGCGCCCAGTGCGTCTCGACCGCTCGGGCGATCATCGTCTCGTCGTCCATCCGGTGCGGGCTCCGGAAACCGCTGGAGACGCAATAGAACGCCGGAAAGTCGTCGGAGCGGTATGAGATGATCGGTACGCACTGCGTCTCGAGGTATTCCATGGTCAGGCCGAGATCGAGAATCTTTTTCGCTCCTGCGCACACCACAGCCACCTTCGACCGGGTGAACTGCACCAGGTCGGAGGAGATGTCCATGGTCCGCTCTGCGCCGCGGTGCACTCCGCCGATGCCCGCGGAAGCGAAGAACAGGATCCCCGCCAGCTCCGCGATCACCAACGAGGAGGCGACCGTGGTGGCGCCCATCCCGCCGCGTGCCAGAACGACCGCCATGTCCCTGCTGCTAACCTTGGGAATCCCTGGCGTTGACGCGAACCGCTCGATGTCCGCATCTGTCATGCCGACTTTGATCTGGCCATCATCGATGCAGATGGTCGCCGGAACTGAACCGCCAGCCCGAACAACGCTCTCGACCTTTTTCACGCTGGCCGCGTTATCCGGGTAAGGCAGGCCGTGGGTGATGACGTTTGACTCCAGCGCCACGACCGGTGCGCCGACGCTGACGGCCTCCAAGATCTCGTCGCTGATGACGAGGGGAACGGTGCTCTTCATACCTGGGCCGTCCTCGATTCAGTAGTTCGGTATCTTGCGCAGCAGGTCTTTGCGGCCCACGATCTCCGGCACGTAGACGCTCTTGTTCCAGGATTCCCGCTCTACCGGTTCGAGTGCGATCGAGACCACGCCTTCGTCGCAGCCGAATGCGTTCTTGATCGCCTCCGTCACCCTGGCGACCAGCTCGGTCTGCTGCTCGTCGCTCAGCGATGCGGGAAAATGCTTGATGTTGACGTGTGGCATCTGGGTTCCCTCACGCGTCTTGGGGCGGACGTACAGGCCGATTTTCCTGGCTAGCTCGCCGACATCCGGTTCCTTGAGCATGCTGTAGTGATCGGCGTGGAGGTCGACGGTGACCGGCGCCGTGGTCGAGTACCAGACGTTTTTCTCAATGAAAGAGTAATTATCGCCACGCGCCTTGAAGATCGTGATGGGCGCGTCGATCCGCCGCTCCACCAGCTCATGGAATGTGTACCCGAACTGGTAGGTGAGGCTGACGATGCCGACGATGCGGCGTACCGTGCCCGGGTCCAGATCAGGAAAACGCTCGCTGACGAATGAGACGAAGGCATCCTCGTCCGTGGCGAGAGCCAGGCACTCGTCTAGAAGCGGTCCGCTGATGGTGCCGGCGAAGACGGAAAAGAGGATTGTCACGTACGCCTTGTCGGCGAACGTAGGCCCGCTGTCGTGCGCGAGGTGGCCGTCGGTTTGCACTTCGGGTGATCCCGGAGCGATCAACAGCAAGTTCTCCACCCGCTCGCCGGACTGCTCCAGCTGGTACGCGGCCTCGAAGGCGATCCGCGCGCCGAAGGAGTAGCCCCAGAGTGTGTAGGGACCGACCGGTTGACGGCGCCTGATCATCCGCACGTCCTCCGCGGCCATGTCCCTGATGCTGGTGGACGGCGTCTCGTTCTCATTGATCCCCTGTGCCTGCACGCCGTAGAACGGCCGGTCGAGGCCCACCTTCTCAGCGAGCAACCGCAGGTTCATCGGGTAGCCGCCTAGCCCCGGCCAGCAGTAGACCGGCTGCTGTGTGCCACTGGCCCGCAACGGCACCAGCCGGGAAGCTCCCCGCGTGCGCTCGCCGTCGACCTTGAGCGCGAGTTCCTCGATGGTCGGGGACTCAAAGAGCACCTGTAGCGGCAGCGAACACCCGAGCTGCCGGTTCATCGTGTTGATGATCCCGACCGCGAGGAGCGAGTTTCCGCCGCACTCGAAGAAGTTGTCGTACACCGAGACGACGTTCCGCTTCAGTTTCGTCATCCAGATGACGCCGATCAGCTCCTCGGTTTTTGTCCGGGGCGTGACGAACGGCCGTTCGCCCTGGTTAGGCTTGGCGTCGGCCAGGATCTCCAGTGCCGTGAAGTCGACCTTGCCGTTGGCGGTAGACGGCAATGAGTTCAGCACGATGACCCGGTTCGGGATCATGTAATCTGGCAGGAAGGTGATCAGGTCGTCCCTAATCAGTTCTGCGGGGCCACGCATGTGCACCGCGTCCTCGTGCATTCCCTCGCTGCGGCGCTGTTCCTCGCTGATCCGGCCGCCGACGAAGAAGTAGGACGGACCAGACTTCGCGCCGCAGGAGGCGAGGATGGCCTCCATCCGCCTCGCCGACGGCAGGTCAGTTTCGCTCTTCGAACTGTATCCCGCAGACATGAACCCCAGGTTGCTCTCGTTCATCGACAGCCGCTGGAGTGTCCGGCCAAGGTCGACGTAGCGCAGCCATGCCCCGGGGTTCCGGCTCACCACGGTGATCCCGACGCTAGCCCGGTCGTAGACCTGCTGGTTGATCGCGATGACGTGCTTGCGGAGCACGAGTTCGTCCGAGATCTTCACCAGATCCCCGTCCCGATAATGGTACTGGCCAGCGGGCAGGTCAGCGATCCGGCCCGGATGTGCCTGAACGTAGATGTCAACCGCGTCGTCCCCGCGCACCACGGTGCGCGGCAAGATCTCGAAGGTGCCGACGTAATGGTCCTCATCAGCGCACTCCAGGAACTCCTTCTCCGCGGGCGAGAACTCGGCCGCGATGATGTCCAGCCCGTGCACGGGAAGGATCTCCTCGAAGAGCCCAACCATGTGCCCGGTCTCGATCTCGAGCACTTCATTGATGTTGTTTTTGTAGACCGGCTCGATTGCCCGGCGCTTGCCGATGAAGTGGATCCTGATCCCGGCCGTCGTCGTGCCAGGGTTTTTCCTGAGCAGAACCAGCTGATGGCGCACCGGATGGTAGTAGTAGTACCCTGATCTTAACCCGCAGACCCCGCTCAGCTCGAAGTACATTTGCGTGGCGTACAGCGAGCCCGGTGAGGCGTAACCGTACTTCGGCAGCAGTCGTTCCGCGCTGAGATGCTGCCCGAAATACCGCAGAATCTCCCCGAACTTGTCTAGGGACAGCTCATCGAAACCCCCCGGCGCGCCCCCCACCGCCCGCCTGCCGAGCACCTTCAGCAAATCGGCGCGCCGGAGGTCACCGCCCTCGAAGAACCGATAAGTCTTGCGTGCAAATGCCTGCCTGCGCTGCTCCGTGGCTGGCTCCGCGCCGGGGAGCGGAACGATCTTCTTGCCGCTGAGCTCGTCGGCTTCCCGGCAGCCCAGGTTCGCCAACTGCACCTTGACCTGGAACCTGCTCTCCTTGGACTGGTGGTGCGCGCTGTGGTTACCCTGGTCCATCAGGGTGGCTTCCTTCGGGTTCAGCTCGACGAAGGCGGTCAGATTCTGGAATCCGGTACTCTGGTCAGTCCGCACCACGACGGCCGCATTCTTGACCCAATCATGGGTCTCGATCGCCAACCTGATCTCGTCCAGTTCGACACGGAAGCCCCGCAGCTTCACCTGGTTGTCGGTTCGTCCAGCAAACTGGACAGTGCCGTCGGCGTTCCAATAGGCAAGATCGCCGGTGCGGAACATCCTCGCCCGCTGATGGCCGGGAACGAATAGGTTCTCGAGGAACCTGTCCGCAGTCATCTTCGGTCGGTGCAGGTAGCCACGCGCGAGCTGGATCCCGCCTATGTACAGCTCACCGATTTCCCCCACAGCGACCGGGAGCCCGGAAGTATTGAGGATGTGGAACTGGGCGCCGTCCACCGGCGTGCCGATCGAGATGACGTTGGGACCGTCCTGGACGGTGTCCCGGTCGACGATGTACGCGGACGAATTAATGGTGCACTCAGTGGGGCCATAAAGGTTGATCAGCTCGCACTCCGGCAGCACGCCGAGGGTACGCAACGCAAGTTCCTTGGTTAACGCCTCACCGCCGCTGAAAATCTGGGTGAGCGACGAGCACAGGTGCAATTCGTCGGTGTCTAGCAGAGCCTGCAACAGGGTGGGAACACACTGTAAAGCGGTCACCCCATGTCGCTGGACAGTCTCGATCAGCTTCTCGGGATCCCGGTGGATTCCCGGCTCGCCCAGCACGACCCTGCTACCACAGACCGGGGCGAGAATCTCCCATTGGGCGGCGTCGAAGCTTATCGGCGTCTTCTGCAACACGACGGTGTCCGGACCGAGATAACAGGTGTTCTTCAGCCAGTTCATCTGGCTAACGATGCTGCGGTGCTCGATCATCACACCCTTGGGTTTTCCGGTGCTGCCCGAAGTGTAGATAATGTACGCGAGATCGTCCGGACGTTGTTCCGGCCGGGAATCCAGCTTTCTCGAGGCATCGGTGGATACCGCGAACTCCGCAGCTTCCCTTCGGGTGATAATCGCCGTTCCTGTCGGAGCGAGTTCCGTCACCGTCGCCTTGAGCTTTTCCTGCACGAAAATGACCCTGACGCCGGCGTCTTCAATCATATATCGCACACGTTCCTCGGGATATTCCGGCGAAAGCGGCAAATACGCACCACCGGAAAGCAGAATTCCCCAGACGCCTACCATCATGTCGATCGTCGGCTCGACAAACAGGCCGACGCAGTCGTCCCCGCCAACACCGAGATGGCGCAAGTAAGCAGCGAGTTCCGAGCTACTCTCCGCAAGTTCACGGTAAGTCAGCTCCTGGTCCCCGTGAGTGACAGCGGTGCTGTCCAGATTCTTTCCAACCTGCTCCCAGAACAGGTCAGAGAGGGCAATACCTCCTGGTGAGCTCATGGTTCCTCGCACCAGCTCCTTCCGTCTCCCACAACTCCTCTTTTCAGCTCGATCAAAAGCGTGTCTTTAATTGTCGCAGCGAAACAATCAACAATGAAGGCGCCGCACACGGAAACGCTACACCATGCCATAGAGTCAAAACATTCTCTTACTGATACCCGGTCAGCGTAAATTCACTCATTTGGGGCAACCTCATGGGCCACGCCTACGACGGTGCAGCGCTTCGGTGCTGTCAACCTTGGCCTCCCGGTAGTAAGCGCCGAATTTTCAACGCGTATCTACGTTCGCGCAGGTCACAGCCCTGCCGACGATCTTCGCATATCCACCCTTAATAATCATGGTCGAGGCGTCTGACCAGCACAAACGGCGCGGATCGATGATTTTTCGTTGAAAACTACCGGTGGGCCGTCATGGTGTGGCGTCGTGTTTTTCCTTCGCATCGTCATCGTCATGGAGGCTTATTCAGCGATCTTGATCGATGACCAATCGTTGCAGCTCAAGGTGGGTCTTACAAGATCGATTGTGCTGCCCTGAATAAGCCTCATGGTCGTGTCGCTTCTCCGGTCGGGGTGGGCTGCCCACGGTCGGGCATGTCAGGCGCACCCCAGTTCCGCGACCGCGGCCGCGGATGTCTCGGGCATGTGGTGGGAGGGGGGATGGTTGATGACCCGGCGGCGCAGCTCGGGCTGGAACAGTGCCTGCGGCGGGTCGAGCATGCCGATCACCCGCAGGAACGCCTCGCCCAGTACCGCGTCGGTCGTGGCCGCCGCGTGCAGCCGGGAGACGTAGGCGTTGCTCGCCTGGATCTCCTTGGTGCGCTCACCGGTCACGCCTGGGAACGCCAGGTCCGCGCCCACCGCGGTCTGCCACGGTGTGTCGATCACCCGGGCGATCTCGGTGAAGTACCGCCCGGCCGGTGGGACCGTAGCGTCGGCCAGCAGCCCGCGCAGTGTCATGGCCTGGATCCCGGCGGCCGTCATGCCCTGGCCGTAGACCGGGTTGAACGAGCAGACCGCGTCGCCGATCGCCAACAGCCCCTCGGGAAACTCGGGTAACCACTCGTACCGGTGGCGCACGCTGGCCGGGAACCGGAACGCGCCCCCGTCGGCGACCGGCTCGGCGCCGCGCAGCGCCTCGGCGATGTCCGGGACGGACAGGCTGGCGGCGAACGCCGCGAAACCAGCTAGGTCGGTCGGCGGGTAGTCGCCCAGCATGCCGCACACGCTGAGCATGTGCAGCCCACCCTCCACGCGGATGAGAAAGCCCGCTCGCGGCTGCTGGGGAGTCGGGCCAATGAACACTGCCCCGTCATCAGCGAGCGCGCCCGGCCGGAGCCGGAAGCTATGGGTGGCGTAGCCGATGCCGACCTCGACCCGCTCCCGGACCGGGCTCGGGTAGCCCAGCTGGGCCAGCCACGCCGGCAGCCGCGAGCCCCGCCCGGTCGCGTCCACCACCACATCCGAGGCCAGCGTCTGCACGACCCCAGAGTCCCGGTGCTGCACGGCCACCCCGCTGACCCTCCCCGCACCATCGGTGGTCAGCGACCGGGCCGCGCAACGCTCGGCGATCGACACCCCCGCCAGCGCGGCCACCCGAGCCCGGACGTGACCCTCCACCAACGGCCGGCTGGCAAGCAGGAGACTCAGCCCACTCGGGGCCTGCCGAAGCCGGTGACCAGAGAAGATCCAGCGGGCCTCGCCCAGCGCGTCGCAGCTGACCGCGCCGTCGGCGACCAGCTCGGCGGTGAAACCGGGAAACAGCTCGTCCAGAATCTCCCGCCCCCGCGGGTGCAGCCCGTGCGCATGCCGGCCCTGCGGCACACCGCGCCGATTGGCTCCAACCGGTGGCATCGCATCCCGCTCCACCACTGTCACCCGCGCATAGCGCTCGGCCAACACCCGCGCGGCCAGCAACCCCGCCATGCTCGCACCCAGCACCACCGCATGCCCACCGCGCACAGCCCGAAACCCCACAGTGCTACCCATCGATGTTCACCTCCGAAATGACTCCCCGTTCCAGCCGGGCTCTGTTCGCGGCCTCCCGGACGAAACCGAGTTTCACAGCGCGGCGTGCGCAGATCGTCGTCGCCGGACACGCTCACAACGTGTCCGTGGACACGGTTTTGCGACGACAGCCGTATCTCTCGCCGGATGCGTGCGAGGTGCACACTCGTGCTCGGTCGATGCGTCAGGAGACGGGATCCAGGTAGAGGCGGGTGTGCTCGATGCGCTGATCAATCACGGACAAGATGATCACGATACCGGCAGTCAACCCGGGTGTGCCATCCGTCGCGGTGCCGGACATCTCCCATTCCGACTTAGCGGAGAATCGGTTATCACTGATGCGTCTGCGGGAACTCAGCAGAGATTAGACAAGCCGCACGTCATAGCTCAGGAGCCATTCGTTGAGCATGAGCAGGTAGGCCGCCCAGGCCATCGGACCGGAGATCGACCAGACACCCGGGACCGGCGTCCCAGCCGTCAGCATGGCCTTGACCTTGACGGGGTCGATGAGCTGGAAGACAGGAGCCTCGGGCCGCGCGAGCAGCTCGTGCATCCGGGCGCTCACCGCCTGGTTGTAGGCCAGATTGCGGACACCCGGGTACACGCTTTTCGGTCGCTGGGCCACCTCGGGGGGCAGCAGGTCGGCCACGGCGTCGCGGAGCAGGCTCTTCTCGATCCCGCCGCTGGTCTTCATCGACCAGGGAACGTTGTACGGGTATGACCCGGATATGACAGAAACCTGCCGTCGGATACACAATGGCTGGTCAGCGATCTGTTGGCAGGAGATCAATGGCTCTGGCGCGGTGGCCCGGCGCACCCTCGCGCTGAGCGCCGTCTCACTCCTGACCAGGACAAACCACCCCGACACCCCGGATCACCGCGGTGAATGGCAGGTTTCTGCAGTATCCCGGCCGTACCCCTACCTCGCTGAGCGTAGGACGTTAAACAGACTCATTCGTGGCGGATCGTCTCGTCGTGGCCGCTGATCTAGTGTCTCGTAATGGTGCCGGCTTTACCTCGGTCGGACCTCTGACCAGCAGCGATGTGGGAGCCGAGGGGTAAACCATTATCATTACGCGACACTAGTAGCCGCGTCGGTGACCGCCGACTAAAGGGCGCATGTTGGCCACCGCGTCCGCCGGGTCCGGCCCGCGCGAGCACGGCCAGTAGGCCGCGCGCAGCAAGCGGGATCGGCCCGGCGGGCACGAGAGGGAGGCAACCCACGTACGGCTACGCCGCCGAAGGCGGCGTTCTTGACCCATAGAAGGAAAGTTCACCCATGAAAGGAAAGTTCTCACCAACAGTCACTGTGTATTCACGGATCGTGTTCGGACGAGTCCGGATTCTTGCTGGTCAGCCAAGTTTCCGGGGTCTCCCTTGCGATGCAGGCTTTGCCCTACCCGGTGAGGCAGGGCCCGGCTTCGCTGCCCTGGTGGCAGCCGTGGTAGACGAGATCTTCAATGTCATGATCGATCATCGCTGGTTGACGTTACTGGTGCCCGGGAAGGGTGCCCCCGCGGATCTATCAGCGTCGGACCCGGCCGGTCAGACGCCCGAGGACAAAGCCCATGATCAGCCCAATCAGCCACACGATGACCAGGAAACCGATCACTGCGTGGCGGAGAGTCTGCAGGAACCCACCGCCCCGCGCGGTGAGATCCATCGTCGCGGCCAGCATCTGGGCCAGGGTGTGCACGATCATCGGTGCAGCCTGGCAGAGCCCACCACAACGGCGAAACCGAGCCCGCGGGTTTCATGCCGGTGCAGCGTTGGATGATCGACCGGGCCGCCCCGTTCCGTGAGCATCTCCTCCAGGTCGCGGTAGCTGATGCCGTAGCGGCAGTACCAGCGCACCGTCCACAAGATCACGTCCTTCGGGTAGTGCCGGCCGGAGAAGGCCCGCACAACCCCCGCATCCTGCCACCCTCAAACAGCTCGCCCCGAGTTTGCAGCAGCACTGTCGAGACGGTCAGGGAGCCGGGACAGGGTACTCCTCGTAGAGGGGCGAGGCAGTGGTCTGATAGGAGATGGCGTGGTTCTCCACCACGAAGGTGTCGCTGCCGAAGACCGCCGGGCGACCGCCGGGCGAGAAGTGCCAGGTGATGTACGCGATGCGGTCCTTTATGGTGGGCGTGTCGATGTGCTCCTCGCCCTGGTCGAAGATCTCGAAGAGGCGCTGAAAGGCCTTACGAATCTGGGGCTGGCCCACGTACGTCTGGTGGTTCAGGAAGAGGATCGCTGTTGGACTGTAGTCACTCACGAGGGCCTCCAGGTCGCGCTTGTCCCAGGCATCGCGGTGGCGCCGCCAAATGGCTTTCGTGGCCCGGGTCGTGTCCTCCGAGGCCTGGGCTGCCGCCGTCTTCTTCGTGGTCATAACGATTGCCTACTTTCTAATTTTAGAAGCCGATTTTTTAGCCGCCGGCGCGAGTCAGCTGCAGTGCTCCCACAGCGGCTACAGTATACGCGAGCCTTCGGGCGCGACTACCGCTAACTCACCAAGGAGATCAGGTTCAAAGGCTCCTGTTCCACGGGAGCTGGCTCGATGTTGTGGTTGATCCGGAACATGTTTGCGTGATCGTAGTGGCGCTTGATCCGGGCGAGACGGTCATAGAGTTCCGCGCCATAGAGTTCCCGCATAGCGTGCTGGTCGGTTGCCTCGTCCGGGGAGAGAAAACTCACCATGCGGTGGGCGTGTGCCCAGGGCTGCATCTGATCGACCAGCGCGGCGAGCTGTGCGCGCAGTTCGGGCATCTGCTCCTCGGGGCCCACGCCGAAGGCAAAGAGCTGGTAGGGCAGGCCTCGTGCCGGAATGGCGTCCGGCGTGCGCGGTTGTCGGTCGAGTGCGCCGCCTAGGTGACGTATCTCGATGCTCGCCAGCTCACAGCTCGATCGCGGGCCGGCGAACCGGACCAGTGCGTCCACGGTTGGCGCGGTCAACTCGGCCAGTCCGCAGGAGCGGTCAACGTATGGCAGCGGCGCTGGCGGATCCATGTGGATTGTCGCCGCCTGCGCGTAGGTCAGTTCGCTGACCGTATCGAGGATCACCGGCGCGGCGCAGCGTAGCCGGACGAGCAGTTTTTCACCGTCCCCGGCAGTGCCGTTGTACGCTGTACGCACGTGCACGACAAATGCTCCGCGCAGCGGTTCCGGCAGGGCGGGGTCCGGCGGCAGCCGCTGAACGGCAACGGAAGAGGACATCTCATCCGGGATGTCAGCAACCCATTCTCGCCACGTGTGGAGCACCTCGGCAATGTGCTCACCGGCGAACCAGAGGCCTCCGCCGTAGATGTGAGCGACGGGGAAGAGTTCTGACTCCACTGCGGTGACAATGCCAAAGTTTCCCTTGGTTCCCCGAAGGGCGAAAAAGAGTTCCGGTTCGCTTTCAGCGGTGACCCTGCGGACCTGACCGTCGGCCGTGACCAGTTCCAGGACACTGATGTACTCGGCGGCCCATCCGAAAGATCGGCCAAGATATGGACTGTGGCCGCCGCCCAGGAGGTATCCCGTGGCGCCCACAGTCGGCGACGAACCGCTCATAGGCGCCAGGTCCAAGGGTGTGACGGCGTCCAGCACATCCTGCCACAAGGCTCCGCCGCCGAAACGGACCCGCCGCGCATCCGTATCCACACTGACGGCCCGCATACGGCGCATGTTGATGACGACGATGCCTTCGTCCTGCTTGGCCACAATGTGACCGCCACCGCGGACCGCGACTCCTAGGCCATGCTCCGCGGCGAAGCGGACCGCGGCTTGGACGTCGCCCACGGTTTCCGCGCCGACCGCGACCCTAGGGCGCAGCGGGGTCATGAGATTGTAGGTGCCGCACTCCTCGGAGTATCCGGGCTCGCCCGGCAGGAACGCCGGTCCAGACAACCGGTCACTGAGATCAGCGACCAACCC
>Ga0213881_10000917_pt1 | contig 15508 bp, 14 predicted proteins | sample BarmaccoBMER_R08_FD_160104 | JGI IMG/M metagenome (GOLD analysis project Ga0213881, IMG submission 160104) | Barbacenia macrantha exposed rock microbial communities from rupestrian grasslands, the National Park of Serra do Cipo, Brazil - ER_R08 ... | reverse complement strand
CACTCGCGCTGGGCTTAGGCCTCAACCTGCCCGCCTCGGCCATCATCGGGTTCGGTCTCCTGGGTCTTGGGCTCAGCGTCGTGGTGCCCGCGGTACTCAGCGCCAGCGGGCGTCTACCCGGCCTGGCCCCCGCTCCCGCGCTGGCCATGACCACGGCGTTTGGCTGGATCGGGTTCGTCGCCGGACCTCCGTTCATCGGATTACTGGCATCGGTCACCGGGCTGCGCGCGGCGCTCGGCCTGCTTCCGCTGCTCTGCCTGATCATGACCGCACTGACCCTCGTCGTGCCCATGCCACCGCTACAAACCCAGCCGAACATCTCGCCCCCACAACAAATAGCCTGCCCTAGCAAGAGGAAGTAGCCACAATGCCTAACGGCCTCGCTGATCTCGAACGACAGGCCCACGCCGATCTACATGCCATCCGGTTTCCCGACCGCGACTGGGTCGTTCCACGCACCGGACCCAACGGTGAGCACGTCTACGACGTGATCATTGTAGGGGCCGGCCATTGCGGGCTGACCGCGGCGTTCGCCCTGACCCGGCGGCGGATCACCAACATCCGCATCCTGGAATCCAACGAACCCGGTCGCCAAGGGCCGTGGAAAACCTACGGACGCATGCACACCCTGCGCTCACCCAAACACTTCAACGGCCCAGACCTGGACATACCCAGCCTGACCTGCCAAGCCTGGTACACCGCCCAACACGGCGAAGAAGCCTGGCACCGAATGACCAAACTGCCCCGCGAGGACTGGCAGGACTACCTGTCATGGTTCCGTAAAGTCACCAACCTCTCCGTCAGCTACCAGACTCGCGTCACCGGCCTGACCCCACTGCCCCACGGCCTGCTGCGGATCTACACCCTCACCAATGCCGGTGGCGGGCACCTATTGGCCCGCAAAGTTGTCTTCGCCACCGGCGCCGATGGCTCCGGCGGCTGGACCGTTCCCCAGGAGATACGCGCCAACATACCTTCCTCGGCCTACAACCAAATCGCCGACGATATCGACTTCACCCAGCTCGCCGGAAAAACAATCGGCGTGCTCGGCGGCGGAGCCTCAGCCTACGACAACGCCGCCACCGCACTGGAGCAGGGAGCAAAGCATGTCACGCTCTTTTTCCGCCGACCACACCTTCACCGGATCAACCCGCACCACTGGACTGAGTTCGCCGGTTTCCTCGGCCACTTCCGTGATTTACCCGACGCCTGGAGATGGCGATTTATGCGCCATATCTTACCGCTCAACGAGCCACCACCTCCAGGCACCTTCCGTCGGGCCATCGCTCACCCCAACTTCAAGCTGGTCCTAGGGTCCTCCTGGGCAAACGTCCGCTATGAGCACGGACTAATCCGGCTCACCGCCGGAGAACAAGCCTATACCTTCGATCACCTGCTGATTGCGATCGGACTGACCCAAGACCTTCGACTGCGTCCCGAGCTGGCGACAATCGAACCAGTCATCGCCCGCTGGAAAGACCGCTACACGCCGCCAGAAAGTGAGACCCACGAAGGACTCAGTGAATTCCCCTACCTCGGTCCCAACCTCGAATACGTCGAACGAACCCCAGGAACGGCCCCCTACCTCGCTGACATCTACAACTTCAGCGCCGCCGCGACCGTCAGCCACGGCCCCAGCGGCGCCTCAATCAACGGCATGAAACAAGCCGCGATCAGACTCGCCGACGGAATCTGCCGGGATCTCTTCGAAGCCTCGGTCGAAATTCATTATCAAGATCTCCTCAATTACGCGACACCCGAACTTGACGTGCCCTGGCCAGTTGCAGCTAATCACGCACCCAGTAGCGAGATATTCGAGCCGGCCGCGCTGAATCGCTCGTAATCCCGGCCCCTTTCGCCGGGATGATCCGCCGGGTCACACGCAGCCTCACGCCTGACCATCAGCCTCACGCCTGACCATCAGTGGGCCGGATCAGACCGCTGTGAATGTCAAAGACTGAGACTACGTCCGTTAACGGACTCTACTGTCGTTTCCGTGGGTAGGTTGATCTTCGGTTAGTACTTGTTTTGGGCTGGATGTGTGCGGTGGTGAGTTGGCCGGTCAGCGGTGTTGGTGTGGGGGGTGCCGCGTGTGGTGGAGGACAGGCTGTGGCCCAATGGCCTTGCTTTTACGCCCCCAACGCACTTGGCAACTTCGAGTTCGAAGTCGAGCTGAGCTATCGGCGGGTTGAGCGGCCGCAGTGTGTCGCCGGAAAGATGTGTCACAGTGAGTAGTAGATTTGTGACATGTCTGGTGGCCGTCGCGCTGGTGGCGTTGAGTACGCCGAGCGGGTCAACGCGGCGGTGGAGTTGCTGGATTCTGGGACCGCGGTGGCTGTGGTCACGCGTGTGCTGGCTGATCGTGAAATAGGTGCTGCTGGGAATGATGGTGCTGGTGCGACGAATTTTCAGCCCACAACGGGCATCATCGACAGAAGAGAACGGGGACTGAAACGTAACTATGGTGACCACGACATCGCCATGCGCTTGACGAACAAACCTGAAAACCGTTTAGCACTCTCGTGCGCGACCAACGTCACCGCCTTGGACGATGCGTGAGGATGCGCAGACGGACCCACAGCATAACTCGAATACAAGACATGGGTGGTGTTCACTACGCCCCCCGAGCGCGGGAGCGGCCTTCTGTGATGACTGCGAGCACTGCCCACTCTGGTTGACGCAGGTAGAACCGCAACGTGGCATACACCGTGCATTCTCCGCGCTGCGGCCACGGCCACCATGCACGAGGAGCCGATCGGCAGATCGAACACCGGCCGTGTTCGTCTATCCTATGCCGTTGATGCAACTGCGCCAACGCCCCCAGCGACCGCACTATCTGACGTTCCGCCGTGGCTGGGTCGGATACGAAGCTACCGGTCAACACCAGCTCCAGCAGCTCCGCCAGCTCCCGACCCTGCGCCGCATATAGGGCTGTGGGCTCAGGCAGCCTCACCACACACCCCTGCCGGACTCAGACGTTATGAACACGTCCGCGACGGTCCACACCTTGCTGACGGCTACCGCCAGGGGTCGCGCCCGCAACCTGACGCTTACGGCGTGAGGGCTGGTTCGGTGGCGTTTCCGGGACACGTCGCCGAACCAGCCCAGTTCAGGTGGGAGGTTCACGCCGACTTCCACGTTGCGATCGATCATGATGTCGACGCTAGGACGGTCGGTGTGCCGCGGCCTGTACAAAATGTGCGAGTCCTGGAGCAAGCTTGGTAGGAGTCGCTACGGTGGAGCTGGTCAGGTGATCGCCAGGGTCTCGACCGTCTGAGTGAGCAGCCGTATGGATAATCAGGCACGTGCGATCGGTCGTCGTGTTCGATACTGGCGGTTGCGGCGTAACCTTGACCGTCAGCGATTCGCGGACATGGTGGGCCGGTCAACGTCGTGGTTGGACAAGATCGAAAAGGGTGAACGCAACCTGCTGCGCCTGCCTATGCTTGACCGCGTGGCCGAGGTCCTAGGCATCGATCCCGCTGCCCTCACGGATGGTTCGGTGGCTCGCCGCGCGGCGCGGTGTGTCGATAGGGTCGAAGTGCAAACTATCCGGGAGGCGCTGAGCTCGTACCCAGCCCTGTCAGCGCGGAATAGCGAACAAGACCCCACGCTTGACCGAGTGGCCGCGCAATTGAGACACATTGACCAAGCGTGGCTTTCCTCCCGTTACACGGTAGTTGCTCGCTACCTTCCACAGCTGTTGCGTGAAGCCCAGATGCTGGTCTTCAGCGCCCAGCCTTCCTACCAGGTTGCAGCTTCTCGCGCACTTGTGGTGGCGTATCGCCTGGCTTCCTCAGTTCTCCTCAAGTTCGAAACTAACGATGTGGCGTGGCTGGCGGCAGACCGCGCTATGAATGCCGCGCTAGCCGTAGACGACACCCTAGCGTTGGCGAGAGCAACTCGCGGCGTCGCTCGGTCATTGACTAGCACCGGCCAACTCACCAGCGCCATAAACGCCCTTACCGGTATGGCCGACCGCATGCGACCAGAACTGACCACCCGAGCGGATGAGCTGCTGTCTCTGTATGGCATGTTGTATCTGGCCGCGTCCATTGCCGCGGCTCGACACGAAGACGCCGAAACGGCGCTCATCATGCACCAGCACGCCTCGGCGGCCGCCGAGAATATCGGCCCAAATCACGAGACGCACCAAACGGTTTTCGGTCCTACCAATGTTGCGCTTCACCGAGTGGCTGCGCTTGTTCGCTTGCATGAACCAGGGAAAGCATTGGAATACGCCCGGGATATCGATCCGCGCTCGATCTCGGTTCTTCCGCCGGAGCGCAGAGTCAATTACATGTTCGATCTTTCCACCGCGTATACCGAGACCGGTCATTACATGGAGGCAGCGCGTACCTTGGTTGAAGCCGAACGCGTCGCGCCCGAAGAAGTCCACTGCCGTCCCTTGGCGCACGGCCTGCTTCGGGTGATGCTGAGAAATACCAGCGGCGAGCTCGGGCGCTCGGTCCAATGGATCGCATCACGAGCCGGTGTGACCGTATGAGCCAACGTGTCCTGTACCTGTTCATATGCGGGGCAGGCCCGGCCAGCCGAATAAGCGACATGGTGACGTTGGCTCACCAAGAGGGGTGGTCGGTCTATTGCATTGCTACTCCGGCGGCAGTCGAACATTTTCTCGATATTCCAGCCCTGGAACACATAACCGGTCACCCGGTGCGCACCACGTACCGGAAACCTGGAGATGAACCGCTCCCCAAGGCTGACGGCGTGATCGTGGCACCGGCGACCTACAACACGATAAACAAGTGGGCGGCGGGCATATCCGACACATACGCTCTCAACCAGCTCGCCGAACTCACCGGCCTCGGTGTCACGATTGTGGTCTTGCCATTCGTCAACCAAGCACTCGCAGCTAACCGGGTGTTCACGCGCAGCGTGGAAGAATTACGACACGCCGGCGTCCGGGTACTTTTCGGCCCCGGCGAATTCGAGCCACACCCACCACGAACAGGCGGACAAGTACTCGACACCTACCCATGGGACCGAGCCCTCAAAGCACTTACCAGATAGACAGGCCCAGCTTCCGGCAAGTCCTGACCGAAGCCAGCAGATGCCCTGATGTACTCGTTTAAAACGGCGGTTTGCGGACCCCAGAGGTTAGGCACAGCACCGGGCATACGAGGTAGATCAGCGAACAGGGCAATGGCGATCCTGGCGAAGATGCGATGCTCTGGCCTGTTTGAAAGCCGCTGTTCCTCCCACAAGTCTCCGACCCTGCGTCTGGGGCCGGTCCTGTGCCTAAGTGGGCTAGCCTATCGTCCGCAACGCGTGGCGGATGCGTACCAGCGGATCACCCAACGATGTGCGTGTCTCGGGTCACCGCTGATGGTCAAAGATGGCATCCCGCGACCGGCGAGCCACAGTCACGACCGCCACATGACGCCCCATCCCACGGTCAAATCACGGTCAAACGATCAAGAGGCCAGATCCTCTAGGCGAGAATCTGGCCTCTGAGCTGCGTTAATGCTGTCGGGACGACAGGATTTGAACCTGCGACCCCTTGACCCCCAGTCAAGTGCGCTACCAAGCTGCGCCACGTCCCGGCCGCCCCCCGCATGAGGCTACGCAAGCCTACCGCATGGGCGGCGGGCTGGGACGACCGGTCGTGACGACCCCGCGTACGCCTGACGACACGCGACTAGTGTGCTCGGGCCCGCTCGGTCGCACTACCGTCCTTGGTCTCTTGGCCAGTGGCCACTTTCGTATCCTTCTGGAGGGGACTGGTATCCGGAACGCACGAGATATTCATTGCCTCCTCATAAATCCGGTCCAGCGATGGCGTGGGCAGCCTGCCTTCGACTGAGAACCCGCCCTTCGGCGTTGGCCGGGCGCGCAGTCGACCACCCATCATCCCGATCCGCTCGGCCAGCCCGGCCAGTCCTCCGCCTGGGCGGCCGGTGGGCGCGTAAAAACGATCGCGCAGCGGAGGACCGTTGGTCACGGTCACGCGGAGCTCGCGCGACCACCGTTCCAAGCGAACCTTGACGTCCGCGCCTTCGGCGTGCTTCGCGGCGTTGGTCAGCGACTCCTGGACTAGCCGGTAGACGGTGCGTTCGACGCCGAGCGGCAGGTCGTCGCCAACAGTGTCCACGCCGATCAGCTCTGCCCGCATACCGGTTTCCCTGGCCCTGGCGACCAGCTCAGGCAGCGCCGCGATCCCTAAGCTGGCCTCGGCGTCGGTTCCCATCAAACCCAAGGCGGCACGCATTTCGGACAGCGCCGTCTTGGCCAGCAGTCGCAACCGGTTCGCGGCCTCTCGGGTCTGCTCGTCCTGGGTAGTCGCCGCCAGCGCGGCCGCTCCAACGGCGATCATGGTGGCGTGATGACCGACCGAGTCGTGAATCTCACGTCCGATTCGGTCCCGCTCCGCGGCCCTGGCCACCTCCTCACGGGCGGCGACGGTCGCTTCCCGAGCCGCCTCCAGATCACGCAGGCTCGCCCGCAACTGCTCCCGAGTGGTGATCAGCATCCCCAGCACCGCCGGTCCCCCGCTGTAGAGCACGGAGGCGACCACGGCGAGTACCAGCTCCGGCCAACGCGACCGGTGCAGGACGAAAACCGGCAGGAGCGAGGCAAGACAGCACAACACCGCCCACGGCTCGGCCGGCTTCAGGCGTCCGCTTTGACGTCCCAGGAAGTAGAGCGCGACCAGGGTGGGCGCCCAGCCCAACTCGCCCAGTAAGCCGGGCAAGCAGGCCAGCACCGCAAGCCGAGGTCTTTTTTTGCACCACGGCAGCGCCGCGCAACTCACCAAAGCGACGGCGACCGACCAGTGAAACGGTCCTGGCGCGGCCAACAACACCCCAGCTGTCGGGAACCCAACCCTCAGGAAACGCAGCGCCACATGGCGCCACTGCCACTGCCAAGCCACGATTACCCGACCCCCAGCCCCTGGGCCAGCAACGCCGCCTGCACTCGGTTCTGCGCGCCGAGCTTGGCCAACACCGCTGAAACGTACTTTTTCACCGTTGCCTCAGCCAGCCCGAGGCTCTCGCCGATGGCGGCGTTCGGGTGTCCGGCGGCAACCAGTGACAGCACCTGCCGCTCACGCATGGTCAGCTCGTCGAGCCGAGGCGGCACGCGCTCTCGTCCACCGGCGACCAGCCTGGGCAACAGTCGAGCGGTGATTCGGGGATCCAGCACCGCACCCCCAGCGGCGAGATCGAGTACCGCGCGAATCAGCGCGGCCGGCTCGGCATCCTTGAGCAGGAAGCCCTGCACGCCGATACGCAACGCCTCGCTGACATAGCCATCGAGGTCGAATATGGTGAGCACGGCCGCTGGCGGCGAATCGGGCTCGCCGGCCAGAGCGCGTAGTGTGGCGAAACCGTCCATCCCGGGCATCTGGACATCGACCAGAACAACGTCCGGGCGATGCCGCCGTACCGCGTCGAGCAGTTCCAGCCCGTCGGCGGCCTCCGCGACGACCCGCACGGTACCTTCAGCTTCGATCACCACCCGCAAGCCGGCGCGCAACAACGGCTCGTCATCGGCCAGCACAATCCGCACCGGGGTCGCGGGCGGCCGGCCAGGCAACAAGAGCTCCTACTGAAGCGGGTGGGCAGGTCATTTATCTTACTACTTGCGCCGCCGTTCTCTCACCCGCACCGAGATTCGGATCGGTGTGCCGGTGAAGTCGAAGTCCTCCCGCAACCTGCGCTCCAGGAAACGCCGATAGGACGCCTCCAGGAAGCCGGTGGTAAACAGCACGAACGTGGGCGGCCGGGCCTGCGCCTGGGTGACGAACAGCACCTTTGGCTGCTTTCCTCCGCGTACCGGCGGCGGGGTGGCGGCGATCACGTCGGACAGCCAGCCGTTGAGCGGCCCGGTGGGGATTCGGCGATCCCAGGACTCCAGCGCGGTCCGCAGCGCGGGCGCTATCTTCGTCACCGCTCGACCGGTCAGCGCCGATACGTTCACCCGTTGCGCCCAACGCACGCGGGCCAGGTCACGGTCGAGCTCTCGACGCATGGCCAGCCGGCGATCCTCGTCGACGAGATCCCATTTGTTGTAGGCCAACACCAGAGCCCGGCCGGCGTCCTCGACCATGCCGATGACGCGCTGGTCCTGCTCGGTCATCGGTTCAGAGGCATCGATCAGCACCACGGCCACCTCGGCGGCCTCGATCGCGGAGCGGGTGCGTAGGCTGGCGTAGTACTCCATTCCGCTCGCGGTACGGACCCGTTTGCGCAGTCCAGCGGTGTCCACGAAACGCCAGATCTGCCCATCCAGCTCGACCAGCGAATCCACCGGGTCAATCGTGGTGCCGGCCACCGAGTCGACCACCGCCCGCTCTTGCCCAGTCAGCCGGTTGAGCAGGCTGGACTTGCCGACGTTCGGCCTACCTACCAACGCCACCCGCCTGGGCCCCCCGGTGACCGAAAGCGAATCGCGCGGAGTCTTCGGCAGCGTCGCCAGGATGGCATCGAGCAGATCCCCCGATCCCCGCCCATGCAGCCCGCTGACCGGGTGCGGTTCGCCCAGCCCCAGCGACCACAACGCGGCGGTGTCGGCCAGCAGCCGTTCGTCGTCGACCTTGGTCGCGGCCAGCAACACCGGTCGATCAGAGCGACGCAGCACTCTGGCCACCGCCTCATCGGTCGCGGTTGCCCCCGCCGCGGCGTCGACCACGAGCAGCACCGCGTCGGCGGTGGCCATCGCCAGCTCGGCCTGGGCGGCAACCGAGGCCCGCAGACCCTTGGCGTCCGGCTCCCAACCCCCGGTATCAACGAGGGTGAACCGCCGTCCGTTCCACTGGGCGTCGTAGGCCACCCGGTCCCTGGTCACCCCCGGGACGTCCTGAACCACCGCTTCCCTGCGGCCGAGCAGCCGGTTGACCAGGGTCGACTTGCCCACGTTCGGCCGGCCGACCACCGCGAGGACCGGTGCCGCCGGGCCCGTCTCCTCGGCCTCGTCACTCCCCCCACCGGTATCGGCCGCCGCATCCACCGCGACCGCCGCAACCGACTCCGCGTCGTCGAACCACTCATCGGTGCTGCTCATCGAGCCTCCCGGGCGCGCCAGGGCCAACACCATCGCGTAGCCGGTCCAGTTCCGCAACTAGGTCGGCCAACGTGAACCTGATCTGTTCGGTGGCGGCCGCCAGCCCAGCCCGGCCACGCTGATCGTTGACCATGAACGGATGCCCCACGAGCAGATCTACCCGGGGACGGAAGCGCCAACCCGATCCGTCCGGTCGGTGCGTACCTCGACAGGCTACCGGCAGCACGACCGCGCCGGTCGAGCGGGCCAGCCAGGCCGCGCCGTTACGCGCCGATGTCGCGTCTCCGCTGCCTCGGGTTCCTTCCGGGAAGACCCCGACCAGCCCGCCACCGCGCAACACCCGCTGGGCGGCGATGAGCGGTGCCCGATCCGGTTCGCCTCGACGCACCGAGAGCTGCCCGATCCGAGGCAGATACCACCCCATGACGCCGCTGAACAGCTCCTGTTTGATCAGGAACACCGAGCGGCGCCCGATCAGCCCGAACAACAGCGGACCGTCGATGAACGCGCTATGGTTGGCCACCAACACTACCGGCCCTTCGGCGGGAACTCGCTCCATGGCGTGTCGATGCAGCCGGAACATGGGCCAGAACAGCCAGGTGCCGATCCATCGGGACAGATCGTGCAGTCCCGCGCTGCTGCCGTCAGGCAGGTCGGGGTGGGTGGTCATCTGGAGGACCTAACCACCTCAGCGACCAGGCCGCGCTGATCGGCGAGCGCAAACACCAGATCGAGCACATCTTCGACATCCAGGTCGGTGGTATCCACGGTGACCGCATCGGGGGCCGCGCGCAGTGGCGACAACGCCCGTCCGGAATCCAGCGAGTCTCGTCGCCGAACGGCGGACAACGTCGCGGCCAGATCGCCGCCACGACCGGCGGCCCGGTCTTGTTGGTTCCGCCGCGCGGCGCGGACCTCAGCCGACGCGGTGAGGTACACCTTCAGCGCGGCGTCCGGAGCGACCACGGTGCCAATATCCCGGCCCTCCACCACAATGCCACCGACCTGGCCGGCCAGCACATCGTCGATGATCCGCCGCTGTAGGGCGACGAGGCGGGCGCGCACGTCCGCGTGGGCGGACACCACGCTGACCGCGTCGGTGACCGGCCCACTCCTGATCTCGGCGGCCACATCTTCACCGCGCAGCGTTACCGTCGAGGCGCTAGGGTCCGTCCCTACGCGAATATCCGCTTCAGCCGCCACCGCCGAGGCGGCTGGCCCCGCCGGATCTAACCCAGCGCGCAGCACGGCGAGCGTCGCGGCCCGGTACATCGCGCCGGTGTCTAGGTAGGCGGCGTCCAGCCGCACGGCAAGTCCGCGGGACACTGTCGTTTTGCCAGTGCCGGAAGGGCCGTCAAGCGCGATCACCCCGCGCAACTTCCCCCGCGCCTCAGTCACCGTTTCGGCTCTCGTCGCCGCGTCTCCGTGAGCAACTTTTCCACGAGCAACCATTGTGCCTGACGTTCGGACCTACCCGGGTACGGCCTAAAGCCAGTCTTCGCATTGAAGCTGACGTAGCCTGGATCACCCGCGAATGTCCCGCGCCAACATGACCGGCGCATTACGATCCAGATACGAAGCGCGTCCGTAGATGACGTCCAGCCAGCGACGAACGGCGGACTGTGATGTATGTCTCAGACCTGAACCGCGCCTGACCCGTCGCGGCAACTTCTGTTCACCGCCCAGCTCCGTCCGGACCCCACCAACGTCGCGAGGTTTCCATGGCACTGCGACCCCCGCCCTACCTCGAACCGATCAGCCCGTCTCAGACGGGGTCCCGTGCGATAGTCCTGGTACTACACGGGGGACGATCACAAGGACACGGCCAACCACACCGGCTACGGCTGGCCTACCTGCGCATGTTGCCGTTTGCTCAGATGCTCGCGGCGGCCGGTGGCAAGCAAGGCCTTGCGGTGTACATGCTGCGTTACCGCTACCAGGGCTGGAATGGCTCCGCGAAGGACCCGGTGCGAGACACTGAGTGGGCTCTGGACGAACTCAGCCGCCAACACCCCGGCATCCCGGTAGCGCTGCTCGGGCACTCCATGGGCGGGCGCGCCGCGTTGCACGCCGCTGGCCACCGCTCGGTACGCGCGGTGTGCGCGCTGGCCCCATGGTTGGACGGCACTGATCCGGTCGCCCAGCTAGCCGGGCGAACGGTGCTCATCGCACACGGCGACCGGGAACACACGACCGATCCCCGCGAGTCCTACGCCTACGCGGTGCGGGCCAAAAAGATCACTGACCGCGTGTGCCGGTTCGACGTGCTCGGCGACGGCCACGCCATGCTGCGTCGGGCCCAGGACTGGAACGGGCTCGTGCGTCGGTTCGTACTCGGCGAGCTCGGGATCGAACCTCCTGACCCGGCAATTACGAATGCTCTGCGTGAGCCGGCTCCAACCGGTTTGCGAGTCGCCCTCTCAGGAGTCCACTGATGATCTGGTTCGTCCGATGAACCGCCCGACGGCCGCCGTCATCGGCGGTGGCGTAGCCGGCCTCACCGCCGCCTACCTGCTGCAACGGCGCTACGACGTCTCTTTGTTCGAAGCTGACGACCGCCTCGGCGGACATGCGCACACCCACGAGCTGGCCACCACCGACGGTGGCATCGTCTATGTCGACAGCGGCTTCATCGTGCACAACCTGCGCACCTATCCCAACCTGCTGCGGCTGTTCGGCGAGCTGGGGGTGGCCACCCAGGACTCCGAGATGTCGATGAGCGTGCGCTGCGATGAGTGCGGGTTGGAGTACGCCGGAGCGCGCAAACTGACCGGATTGTTCCCGCGAGGTTCGCGCACCGGACCACTCAACCGGCCCAACCTGGCGCGGCCGCGTTATCTGCGCATGCTTGCCGAGGTACCGCGCTTCCATGCGCACGCCCGGCGGGTGCTCATCGCGCCGGAAACCGAGGACGTCACCCTCGGTGCCTTCCTGGCCATCGGTGGGTATTCTCGCTACTTCATCGACCATTTCATGCTGCCGGTGGTATCAGCGGTGTGGTCGGCGGGGGCGAGTCTGTCCACTCAGTACCCCGCGCGGTATCTCTTTGAATTCCTGGCGCACCACGGGATGCTCTCGATTGGCGACTCGCCCACCTGGCGGACCGTGGTCGGCGGCTCGCATCGCTACGTCCAGCAGGTAGCCAAGAACCTGACCAGCGTGCGAGTGTCCACCCCGGTCCGGGCGCTCACCCGCCATCCCGATGGCGTCGAGATCCGCGACAACTCCGGCACAGTGCACCAAGCCGACAAAGTCGTGGTCGCCACCCACCCGGACCAGGCGTTGCGTCTGCTTACCGACGCAAGCGATGCCGAGCGGGCGGTGCTGGGCACGTTCGAATACTCCGTCAACGAGACTTGGCTGCACCACGACACGTCGGTCCTACCGCGTTCGGCCAACGCACGGGCGTCGTGGAACTACTACAAGGCCCACTGCGCAAGCGATGATTCACCGGTGCTGATCAGCTACCACATGAACCGGCTGCAACAGCTGGCCGAGCCGCTCGACTACATCGTCACCCTCAACGGAGCGGACCGGGTCGCCCCGAGCTCAGTGATCGCGCGAATGACCTACGAGCACCCCATTTACACCCCCGGGTCGGTAGCCGCGCAGCGGCGGCTGCCCACGCTGAACACGGCCACTACCACGTTCGCCGGTGCCTATCACGGTTGGGGTTTCCACGAGGACGGCTGCGCCGCTGGCGTGTGGGCGGCGGCCGCGCTTGGCGTTGCGTGGTGACCGCGCCGACCCTCTACGACGCACGGGTCAGCCATCTGCGCACGCAGCGGATTCGCCGGGGCTTCTCCCACCGGGTGTACGTGTGGTTGGTCGACCTGGACGAGCTGCCCAGCCTGCCCTGGTGGCTGACGCCGTTTGCCCGTTTCGAATCGCGTGACCACCTCGGTGACCCGAACCGCTCGATCCGGGAGAACCTGGACACCTGGCTGGCCGGCGAGGGCGTCGACCTCGAAGGCGGCCGGATACTCATGCTGGCCAACGCCCGGCTACTCGGCTACGTGTTCAACCCAATCTCACTGTTCTGGTGTTATGCGTCTGATGACGAACTGGCGTGTGTGGTCGCCGAAGTACACAACACCTACGGCGAACGACACCGCTACCTGCTGCGCCCGGACGCGAGCGGTACCGCACGCGTCGACAAGGACTTCTACGTCTCGCCGTTTCTCACGATTGAGGGGCACTACGAGATGCAAGTTCCCGAGCCGGGCGAGCGGCTGGCCGTGTCCGTGCGACTACGCCAGCACGGACGTACCGCGTTCACTGCGGCGCTGCGCGGGGTGCGTCGACCGGCGACGCCCCGCGAGCTGGTCCGGATGCTGGTGCGCCGGCCGCTGATGACCTATCGCACCTCTGCTCTGATCCGCCGCCACGGGATAGCGATGTGGTTGCGGCGGCTGCCGGTGACCCCGCGCGTGCGTCCGGTCAGCTCCGTCGGTCAAGTCCGCGAACGAGACACCGGAGGTTTATCGATGATTACCGAGCGCGGAGGAAGGAAATGACAACCACGCGGGACAACAACCTGGCCAAGCGGCCCATCCCGCGCCCAGACAAGGGAGTATGGCCGGGCCTGGCCACCCCGCCCTGCCTCCCCACCCGAGCCCGGATCGCCGAGAGCCTGTTCCGCCGAGTGGTCCACCCCCTTGAGGTGCAGATCGTGTTACCTGGCGGGGAGCGCCTTGGCGCCGGAGGTCCGGGCGCGCCGGTGATGCGAATCGAGCGCCCGGCCGCTTTCTTCCATCGCCTCGGAGTCGGCTCCAAGATCGGCTTTGGGGAGGCGTACATGGCGGGTGACTGGACGTCGAACCAGCTGGCGGACCTGCTCATCCCGTTCGCGGCGCGGCTATCCATCCTGGTTCCGCGTATCCTGCAGCGGGCGTTCCGGCGGTACACGGTGCAGCGCCAGCCGCGCGAAGAGCGCAACACCATCGAGGGCTCCCGCCGGAACATCCAGCGTCACTACGACCTGACTAACGATCTGTTCGCCGCGTTCCTGGACAAAACCATGTCGTACTCCTCCGCTTGCTTCCGCGCGGGTAGCGACGACTTGGCCGACGGTCAGCGCCATAAGATCGATAGTGTCCTCGACATGGCGGAGGTCGGTCCCGGCATGCACGTTCTCGAGATCGGTACCGGCTGGGGCGAGCTGGCCATCAAGGCCGCACGGCGCGGAGCACGGGTGACCACATTGACCATCTCCCCCACGCAAGCCCGGCTAGCCGAGGAACGGATCACCAATGCGGGGGTGGACGATCGGGTACAAGTGTTGTTGCGTGACTACCGGGAGGTCCGAGGTAGCTACGACGCGGTGGTGAGCGTCGAGATGATCGAGGCGGTGGGTGACCGCTACTGGCCGACCTATTTCGCTCAGCTCGACGAGCTGTTAAGGCCCGGCGGTCGAGTCGGGCTGCAGTCGATCACGATGCCGCACGACCGGATGATGGCCTCACGCGGGGACTACTCGTGGATCCACAAGTACATCTTCCCCGGTGGCATGATCCCCTCGGTACAGGCGATCGAGGATAACCTGCGGCGGCACTCCCAGCTCCGAGTCGCCGCGCGGCGCAGCTTCGGTCAGGACTATGCGCGCACCCTGGAGCATTGGCGACGGCGGTTCCTGAGCCGATGGGACGACATCGCGGCGCTCGGTTTCGACGACACGTTCCGTCGGATGTGGGAGTTCTACCTGGCGTACTGCGAGGCCGGGTTTCGCGTCGGCTACCTCGACGTCTACCAGTTCTCGCTGCAGCGGAGCTGTCCGTGAGTGGCGCGCGGCGTCAAATCGCCCCGCGGCTCGCTGACCTGGTGAAGCGCCTGATCGGCGCACCTGCGTCCCCGCCTACCGGACGCTGAGGCGCGGCTGTCCGATGGCTCGGTGCCACCCTGAACTTTCTGGAGGCGGCTGGGTTGGAAGTAGTAGACGTACACTCCCTGCGCAAACACTATGTTTGGACTGGGCGTCCATGGCTGGACACCCTGCGTGAGCGCAAGGATGAGGCGATCAGGTTAATCGGCGAAGAGCAGTACCGAGTCTGGCTGGTGCTTCGCTGGCGTTCCAAGAGACCGGATGGGCGTACACCAAGTACTGATAAACCAAGTACTGATAATCCGCCCAGGTGTGGACGGAACTAACTAGTGGGTTGCCACCCAGCCGACCGGAGATCCTGGGTGCCGACCCCGCCGCCGTCACCTCTCCACCGCCACGTGACGGTCAGCTCGGCGAGGGCGAGCCAGCGGCCCGATGAGCACGGATGACAGAAAACACTACCTCGAAAGGTCCAACAGAATGAAAGCTGGAGATCAGGTCAGTGATTTTGAGCTGAACGACGAAACCGGGCGGCCCCGCAAGCTCAGTGAGCTGTTGGCGGATGGTCCTGTCGTGCTGTTCTTCTATCCCGTCGCTTCCAGCTCCGGATGTACCATGGAGGCCTGCCATTTCCGTGACCTGGCCAAGGAGTTCGCCTCA
>Ga0213881_10000916_pt1 | contig 15508 bp, 11 predicted proteins | sample BarmaccoBMER_R08_FD_160104 | JGI IMG/M metagenome (GOLD analysis project Ga0213881, IMG submission 160104) | Barbacenia macrantha exposed rock microbial communities from rupestrian grasslands, the National Park of Serra do Cipo, Brazil - ER_R08 ... | reverse complement strand
CCAGGATTGCCGTGCACGAATACGACTGCCTCAGGCGCATCGGCGGGCCCGGCATACAGATACGGGCTGCGGATCCCGCTGACGGTGATGGCATCCTCGACGACCGGGTACAGCCGTTCGGCTTCGGTGGAAGTCATGGCACGTCTCCTGTAGAAGGCTTGCGGCTAACCTGCTGCGGGCACATGCGGGTGCCTGGGTAGCGCAGAGTCGGATGATGTACATGTTCGTCTGGCTATAAGACAGTTCGTATGGGTCCGCGTGATACCGGCATATGGCTGTACTCCCACCCCCGCGAAGAAATCAGAAGCAAGTGATCTAGACGGCATGATCATCCGTGCGCTGATTCTCGTGCCTGACGGGTCCCGACCGGAGGCAAACGTGTCGTTGCTCAAGCCGAAGTGGTGCACCAGGGCTTAAAGGCGTTGTCTACGTGGCGTAGCGCAGGACCCAATTGCGGATAGTGCCGCAATAAAACTGTGCTCATGGTGTTGTTTTCTATCCAGTTCAGGCCGGTTTGCGTGTAGATCTCCGGAGTGTAGTCATGGGTGAGGAAGCGATCACTGTTGAGCCGGCGCGATGTCGTCGCCAAGAAGATTCGAAAAGTTGTATCACTGAAAGCAAATCCTTGAGGGCGTTTCTCAGCAAGTAGGCCAACAATAAGATCCACTCGCTCGATATCGCCGCCGTATACTTCTCTCAGCGTGGATGCAACTGTCGGGTCATCGGTGAGCGCCTCGAAATCTTTCGCCGGATTCATGCGGAGCAGCCGACGGAACTCATTGTAACGTGGCACGCCAAGTTCCCGGGTGCGCAGAATATCTGTCGCAGCGAGATCCGTCAACTTCCCGTCGGGTCGCTCAAACTCCTGCAGGTAGTAGGGGAAGTTGTTGAGCACGAGCGCACCCGGGTGCAAGGTCCCAAAGGAATAGAACAAATCGTGCATAGGCACTTTCGCTGCAATGTCCACCGCGGCCGGTCCGGCGATTTGGCGCAGGGTGTACTCGGCGATAAGCGCGTCGTTCGCCGCGGTACGCAACGTCCAGTGATCACGGATCAGCGGGTGCATGCGGTAGACAGCAGCGAACTCCTCAGTAATGTTGAACGGTACACCAAAGTGGTTTGTCGGAGACCCGGGAATTCCGCTGATCAGCTCACTGCTACCGATCCGACCAAACAACTTGTGGACCCTTTCGGAGGCCAGGCCCCACCAGTAGGACAGAATTGCCCTTACGGTGGTCGGATGGTTGATGAACGCTGGCGTCCACTCGACTGTGTGGATCTTCGCCATCAACGCAGCATTGATCAGACGGGCTACTTGGAACAGTTCCTCGTCGCCCCAGTTAGCATACTCGACCCGCAATCGCTCACAGATCGCGTTGTGCTCCCGCATGAACAGCGTCACCAACATCGCAAGACCGAGCCAAAATCCAGGTTCCCGGATAGCGTCCGTGTTATCGGGAATTAAGGGCTGCGCCGTGCCGAACACATGCACCTTTCCGTCCACGCCAGTCCGCACCAGTTGCTGCTGCTCCCTATTGCTTCCGTAGATTGCAGAAGCGTCCCACCAAGCAGAGTTCACGTTGATCTTAGTTGGAGCACCTGCACTTCCCTCAGGACGAGTCGGGTCGGGTGGCACCCGCGGAATCGTCAGCGGCGGGGTAGGCCATTTGTCATCGGCCTCCAGCGGAAGCTGCCACATGGTCCCGGGATCGCGCCTATCATGGCTGAACCAGTCCCGAATCATGAACTGCAGCCAAGCGGCTGCCAGCGAGTTCAACGTCGGCGCGGGTTGGAACTCGCGTCGGGTCATCAACCGTCGACTCACCAGCCGTGGGTTTGGTGACAACAATTCCGGCTCAGGCTCGGGAAAGGTCAGGTCCAGCGGAAAGTTCCGGCCGAACCTGGCACCGGCCATGCCCATCAAAGGATGCTCCAAGTCGTTATACGAGCCATCCGAGGAACGGGCCGTGGTCCGAGTAGGCCCACCACCCTCCGGAACGGGCGGGTTCACCGTTGGCAAAGTACTCGTGTCGTACAGGTTCTCCCGGCGCAGTTTGTTGCGGAGCCCACCTAGAACCGCAAGCCCCAGCGGGACCGGCAGCCGGTCCCAACCGAATTTGCGGTCGACCACCTCGGTGAGGGCGTCGTAGGCCCGCACGAGCAACGATGGGCGATAACCCGCACCCGCTGCCGACGGGCCGGAAGTACTTTTTATGAGAGGGGACTTAACCCACGGCGCAGTTCCCCGGTGCGCGCCAAATAATTCTTGCTGAGTCATACCCTCTCCCCTGTGTGCATAGCCCTAATGACTAGTTGTCCAGATGTGTCCTATATGTCCGGTATATGCTGTGACGACAGCTCCCAGCACGCTTGCCCCGCCAAAATTCATCGACTGTTAGAGTGCTCACCGACGCGTCTGATACATCAAGCGCACGGGTACCTGTCCGACCACGCTCGTCCATCCGATAGACCAGCCAACTCGGATGAAGGCCCAGTTCTCCTAACGGTTTTGACTACTGTGATCAATCGAATGTGGAGACCGCACTCCAGCACCGCCACACGGGGGTCACGGGCCAGTGATCCGGCATCGGAAGACCGGGACTTACCAATAGCAGTCGCAGGTGTGGCGGCCGAGTCAAACAAACTCGACTATCCAAGGTACGTCTGCCGAGACGAATAGGACACCGAGCTGACAGTTACTGCGTCAGCGAGCGGTGGCCCGATCGGCGTCGTGGTAGCTGCACCGGCTCGTTGAGCCATCCTGCGCGCCCGCCCGGCAACCGAGACCGACGCCGACCCGACAACCCGGGCCGCCATCCGTCTACTCCGCACGGCCGTGTCGGGCGATCCATGGAACTACCTGGCTGCCGGCCGGTGTGGCGACAGCTGCTATCACCATCTTGGCCAAGAGCTGCTCAACCGAATACTGATCCACAACCGGCGCCGTCTCCAACAAGCACTGGCAATGTGGACGAGGCTCATTCCCATTGCCCATACAGCAGACACCCCACTGAGGCCGCTCACCCCGCCCTGGTCACCGCCCGAGCTTCGCCTCCGATGCCGCGATCGACTCAGCGGACTGATCAACGAGGCGCGGGACTCACAAGTCTCCTTGGTCGCGCACTGCCAGATGCATTCGCTTCGTGCCCGCCACGCTCCGCGACAGTGTGGGCAACATGAACGTAAGTTCAGTGACAATCCATGGACGAAGATCGTTAATTATGATCTTTGGAACGACATCACTGCTGGTAGAACGGGTGGGGCGGGTGGGACTCGAACCCACGACCTGACGGATTATGAGGCGGCCAGAGGCAGAAGCACAGCGCCACTACCTGCGCAAATAGGTGCTACAGATCGCCACTGATGGGCATGAGAGGCCCTGTTGGGCCCTAGTTCATGCCCAATCTCATGCCCACCCAGTCCATAGTGGACTACAACGCGAGCGTGGGAACCCAGCGGCGGCGTACCTGTCAGGTGGAATAGCACAGACCCACCCAGCGAACGGGCCTAGCGAGGCACATCCGCACGGTGCCGAGACTTCAGTTGCGGCACACGGCCGAACAGAGATCAGCCTCGAGTCCTTACGGCTACAGTGAGCACATTGATACTGGGTATTGGGGTGATCTCCCGTGAGCGCGCAAGTACACGACCGCATCACGATCGACCCTGACAAGATGGACGGCCAGCCCTGTATCCGGGGCCTTCGGTTCCCCGTCGTCACCGTGCTGCGCATGGTGGCAGGGGGCATGAGCGTCGACGACATCGTCAGTGAACATCCAGACCTCGAACCTGAGGACATTCCTGCGGCACTGACCTACGCCGCTGAGGCGCTCGCCGAGCACTACTACCCATTGAGGCCGCCTGCGTGAGGTTCCTGATCGACGAGAACCTCTCGCCCCGAATCTGCACATCTTTGATCGCCAGTGGGCATGGCGCCACCCACATTCGCGACCATGGCATGGCCAGTGCCACCGACTCGCAGGTGCTGGCCAAGGCAGCCACCGACGGCCTCGTGCTCATCACCGCTGACCGGGGCGACTTCGGCAGGGAGCTTGCGCTTACCCGCGCCGTCGAGCCCTCGGTGATCCTCTTACGGCAGCTCCCGGATGTCGTCCGAGCGTCGGACGTCGCCGCTCTGCTCCTCGCCAACCTTACGACTGTTGTGGAGTCGGCGCTGAGCAAAGGAGCATTTGTCGTGCTCACTCCAACAGCAATACGCGTCCGGCACCTCCCGCTGCATTGAACTGGAGCGCATACCCCCACAACATGTGAGTATGGACCACACCACCGTTCCCGCATCGAGTGTGCGGTACGGCGGCATGATGATCAACCGGCTCGCAACGAGATCACCGGCAGCACACGGCACGCGCACCGGCGCCGCGCTCTACGGTATGTGATGTGGACCATGATCTTCCGTTGCCAGGGGCGGCAGGACTTGCGGAGGAAGTGGAGAGCCTTCGGACACTGACCGCGCGATTGCAGGCTGACAACGCGCGGTTATTGCGCCTGTTGGAGTTGACACCGAAGGAGGCGGCTGCGCCCGGCCCGGTGCAGATGCGTTTTTTCGACGCGCCGCCTGGGCCGGTCGATCGGCAGTCACCACCAGAGGTAAAGGTTGACTTCTTCGGCGAGTTGTTCGCCGCCCGGTCGGACATCTATGCCGTTCGGTGGGAGAACGCGCGTACCGGCAGAGCTGGTTGGCTGCCGGCCGTACGTGGCGGATGGAGCAAAGGCGTGCGCCACGAAGACCGGAATTACCTGCCACTGACCCGGGAGGTTATTCGCACTCACCTGTCCGGCGAGACGCATATTGGGTTGTATCCATTGCTTGACGGTGATCTGTGCAGCTGGCTGGCGGCCGACTTCGATGGCCAGACGGCCATGCTGGACGCGCTGGCGTACCTGAAAGCGGCCCGGACATGGTCAGTACCGGCAGCATTGGAAGTGTCACGCTCGGGCATCGGCGCTCACGCGTGGGTGTTCTTCGCTGTTCCTGTGCCAGCGGAGGCTGCCCGGCGACTTGGCACCGCATTGCTGCGGGAGGCGATGGCGGTGCGGGGGCGCATGGACCTAGCCAGCTACGACCGGCTGTTTCCATCGCAGGACGTGCTGCCGACCGGTGGGGTGGGAAATCTGATCGCCGCACCGCTGCACGGCAAGGGCCGGCGCAATGGGGTAACGGTATTTCTTGATTTATCCACGATGGAACCGTCCGAGGACCAGTGGGCATATTTGTCCTCGCTGGGAAGAATGAGTCCCGGCGAGGTCAACCGAATCTCGCGCCGGGCCGGACAGGTAGTCGTCGGTGTTGGTGTGGACCGACTCAGCACACCGGTCTCGACCCGGATTCATGTCGCGCCGCCACCCATTTTGCACGCCCGTCTCGGAGCTGGGATTCGGGTGGAGTCAGACGAACTCACCCCAGCGTTGCACGCGACACTAAAACACGCGGCGTCAATGCCTAACCCACTTTTTTACGAGCGCCAGCGGCTACGCATGTCCACCTGGGACACACCGCGGTTTCTGCGCAGCTACGACGAAACCATCGATGGCGGTCTGGTGCTACCGCGAGGCCTAGCCGACACGGTGGCCTCGCTGGTCGAGCAGGCCGGCAGTCGCCTTGAACTGACCGACGAACGGGCATCCGGCAAGCCCCAGGAGTTCACGTTTACGGCGACATTGACGAGGCCACAGCAGAGCGCTGTAGAAGCCCTCCGCAATCACGATCTGGGTGTATTAGTCGCTCCGCCTGGCGCTGGCAAGACCGTGATCGCGTGCGCGGTGATCGCCGAACACGAAACGTCAACGCTCGTGCTCGTCGATCGTAAAGCCCTCGCGGATCAGTGGCGGACACGAATTAGCGAGCTGCTGAGAGTCAAGGCGGGCCAACTCGGAGGCGGCCGCGCGAAAACTCGCGGCATGATCGATGTTGTGATGTTGCAAACCTTGGCGCGCAAGGGCAACATCGAGTCACTCACCAGTGGCTACGGGCTCGTCGTTGCGGATGAATGTCATCACATACCGGCAGCGGCGTTCGAACATGCCGTCAAGCAGATCCCCGCACGGCGATGGCTTGGGCTGACCGCCACCCCGTACCGCCGCGACAAGCTCGACGACCTAATCACACTCCAACTCGGCCCGATCCGGCACACCATCACTCACTCCGCCCAGGACGCGTCCGCGGTCGATGACCGGTCCCCACAGCTGGAACTCCTGCAGTCATGCCCTGCGCCGCGACCAACGCCCGTACTTCACGTGCATGAGACTGGATTCCGCTACACCGGCGAGGCTAATCCGTCGGTACCCGGTGGGATGGCCGCCATTTACCGAGATCTCGTCGCAGATGATGCTCGCGCCACTCAGGTGATCACCGATGTGACCGCAGCGCTGGAACGGGGCAGGAACTGCCTGGTGCTCACCCAATGGACGGCACACGTCGAGCGATTCGCCGAACAACTTCGCCTACGGGGACTCGATCCGGTCGTACTACGCGGAGGTATGAGCGGGAAAGCTCGGCGCACCGCCCTGGCGCGCCTGCAGCCACTCACGGACGGGTCACCGCTGCTTGCAGTGGCCACAGGACCGTTCGTCGGCGAAGGATTCGACTGCCCGGCGCTGGACACCCTGTTCCTCGCGGCGCCAATCGCCTTCAAGGGACGTCTTGTGCAGTACGTGGGCCGAGTCCTGCGCCCGCATCCGGGAAAGAAGACCGCCGAGGTACACGACTACCACGACATCAACACCGGAGTCTTGGCGTCCTCCTTGGCCAAGCGCGCACCGGGCTACACAAGCCTTGGCTTCCCCGACCCCCGCCAGTCGGCATCACGGCATTGACCAACTCGCTCCGGTCGTGGGTTGCCCAGGCAGCACATACCGCGAAGTGCGGAGTCGGCGCATTCGATTACTCGAGCGTGCACGACGTATGGCAACTGCCCGGCGCGCGGGTCACATCGCTGATAAGCGTTCGCAGCGAGCCAGGTAGCTCGTGTTCGCTCTGGTGAGCCAAGAGATGTGAAATCCTTCGGATCGTCTCCGGTGTTGATCGAGGGCAGCAGGCTAGGCTAAGAGCGTGTCTCATTTGGCTTTGGCGAGTTTTTTGTGGCAGGTGAGCACGGCGGCGTAGGGTGAGGAAGGCGCAGAACAGGTGGGTGTGGCGTTCGTGGCGGATGGTCAGCCGGCGGTAGCCGAACAGCCAGGCGATACTGCGTTCGATCACCCAGCGGTGTTAGCCCAGGGTGGTGCTGGATTCGACGCCTTTGCGAGCGATGCGGGGGGCGATTCCTCGCGATGTAGCCATCTGCGTAGCTCGGTGACGTCGGAGGCCTTTGTCGGCGTGCAGCTTGGTGGGCCGTGCTCGTCGGGGGCCTCGCCGTGACCGGACCGCGGGGATGGCTTTGACCAGGGGTTTGACAGCGTGACTGTCGTGGGTGTTGGCCGCGGAGACGCCGACGGCTAAGGGCAGTCCGGCGCGGTCGGACAGGGCGTGGATTGTTGAGCCGGCCTTGCCCCGATCCACCGGATTTGGCCCGGTCAGCGGACCCCTTTCGCTTTCGCGCCGAACGACTGAAAGCCGCTAAGCCGGACACGCGTGAGTCTCAAATTCGTAATCTCTCATGTAATGCGCTGCCGCAGATATCGATAGCCAGGTGATTAATTTCGAGGTGGCGCAAGCCCGAGGCCGCCACTCCCAGTGACCTCCCGAGGCGCACACACTACCAGGTGGAGGATTTAGTGATTGCTATCCCGGGTACGGCCAAATGGCATCCGTCAGTATCTCCTGTCAGCGATAGGCACCAGCCCGACGCAACCCGCGATAAAGCAACATGGCATCACCAAGTCGTCGGCGGAGCTGCCGTTCGAGCCCGGCGATCGGATACAGATTCTGGGGCGCCCGAGTGTCCTTGTACTCAACCGAGGCGTAGCGGCACAGCGTCGCCTGGCTGAGCCACGCCATCCCGATTGCGTCGGCATGGACAAGGGTCGCACTGCACTCCAGGCGAACAATGCCCGCCCAAGGCGCGCCGACGGTGCACGGCAGCCGCAGGTACCAGGCGTAGCGGTCCCACGAGCCTTCAAGCAGGAACACGGGAGTGCGTTGGCCAGGCAACAACGAAACCACGAGACGGCGGAGGTGGAGCGGGAGGTACTCCCGGCGATGGCTCTTGATGTAGCCGAGGACCCGAGGGAGGTCCTGGCGACCGCGTAGCGGGCCGTCGATCACGAGGAGATCATCGGTCTCCGAGAGTCCGTGCCCATTGAGCGCGGCCCGAGCGACCTTGGCTGTATCGATCTCTGTGGCGCCGAGGCGCGCCTGGAGGGCCAGGCTCAATGCCTGCATCGACGCGATGCGCGAGTCGAGGTCCGCGCGACTGACGCAGTAAGTGCCGGCTCGCGTGGGAATGTCCACGGCGTGCGCGGACGTCGTGAACAGCCCGCGGCGTACGTCGGAGACCAGCAGGTGCGCTCCTTTAGCAGCGCAGCAACAGACCACCCCGGCTGCATACGACGCGCAGAGCGCAAGCGAGGCGATCGAGTCGTCGGCGGGCTCGCCCACCCACACCCGGGCGTCGATGCGGCGCACACCGTCGACGAACAGTGTTACCGCCGGCGGCTCGACTTTCCGGCCAGGGTCAAGCGGGCGCCACTGATCCTCGGGCAGCTCGATGTCAGCGACGACTCGTGCGATGGACTCCCCGATCTCGTCGACGTCCAGGCTGACTCCGTAGCCGGGATCCCAGGGATCGATAAAGAACCGCATCAGCCGACCTCCCGGACAACCGACGCGGTGTGCTGGTCGCGAGTGACCGAGAACCGTACAGGGACCCGCTCGGCCAGCGCTGGCACGTGCGTGATCACACCGACCATCCGGTCGCCCCGGGTCGCCAGGTTCTCCAGGGTGCTAGCGACTACATCGAGCGTGGCCTCATCGAGCGTACCGAACCCTTCATCCAGGAAAATCGAGTCGAGGCGAGCGGCACCCTCGGCGGCGAGGGTGGACAGCTGCGTTGACAGCGCAAGGGCGAGCGCAAGGCTGGCCTGGAACGTCTCTCCCCCGGACAGCGTTTTCACCGGCCGGAAGGCATCAGCGTCGGCGTGGTCGACGACCAAAAACTCGCCATTGTCGTGAGTCAGCTCGAACTGCCCACCCGAGAGTTCCAACAGGCTCTGCGACGCGTCGGCGACGAGGACATCCAGCGCCGAGGCCACCAGCCACCGGGGGAAGTTGTTGGAACGCAGGAGATCCCCGAGCATCCGGGCCACCTGCTGCGCCGAGTCGGCGTCAGCACGCTGCGCTCGCAGCCGCTCGGCCTCGGCGCGGCGCTCGATGATCCGGTCACGCAGGCCGCGTGATTCGGCGAGCGCCTCGGCAACTGCTGCCAGAACGCCCGCCGCCACCGGACGGTCTGTGGGAATATGGACGTCGTGAGCGGCCAAATCGTCTTCAATCCTGCGCACGGCTAAGTCGCGGTCCTTCCTCACAGCTGCGGCTGCCGACTGGGCATCGGAAAGCTCACCGTCGCGGCGCGCGATCGCGGCCGTAGCCCAGCCGGCCAGGGCGGTCCAGGCGGCGAGCAGGTCGTCCCCGGGGAGCGCCGGCGCCCCGAACACCACCAGTGGGTCACGGGCGGCATGCAGCGCATCCCACGCCGTGGCGACAACACGGTCCACCTCGGCCAGCTGCGCATCAGCTGCCGACCGGGCGCTGCGAGCGGACCGAAGCTCGGCGTCTGCACGACGAACCGCCTCGTCAAGCACATCGAGCCGATGCAGCGCCGCCTGCGCCTCGGCAGCGGCCGGCGCGGACTCCAGCGCGCTGCGTAGCCGCTCGATCCGCTGGTCGAGCGCGTCAAGGTCACTGCGGGCGCGCTGCTCTACCCGCGCCGCCGCGGTCTCTTCGCCGCGCTGTGCTGTGTTGGTGCATTCCGCCCGCTCGAACCCCAGCGTGATGGCCGGCAACATTTCGGCGGCCTCCGCGGCGGCAGCGCTCGCCCCAGGGAGGGCGGTGTCGCGGACCGCCGCCTCCTGCTCAGCCCATGCACACAATCCGCGCCATCCGGTGAGCACGTCCTCGGCGACCGGCGGGGCGCCGAGCGGCACCAGCGGCTCGCGTGCTGTCCACAACGCCGACATTGCGGCAGCGGCCTCCCCGTGGAGCGCTTGCGTCACACCTGCCATCTCATCCCGGTGCCGCCGCGCCGCACGCAGAGTGGCCGCAGCCTGCTCCGCAACCTCACCCAGTGCTTCCAGACCAGTCAGGGCCTCGCTGACCACGGCCACGGTCGATGGCGCGCCGGCCAGCAGAGCGTGCAGCCGCTCTACCTCGCGATCCAGCCGGGCGCGCTGCGCGGCTCGTTCCCGCTCGGTGGCCACCGCGGCCGCCTCCGCTCGCCGGGCCTGCTCCAGGGCATCTTCCGCGTCGGCGACGGCGGCTTCCGCGCTGGTCAGGTCAGCAACGGGCCGCACCGCCGGCAGCGTTGCGACGACTTGATCACAGACGGGGCACGGCTGCCCGGCCACGAGCGACGGGCGCAGCGCCGCGGCCAGGTCGGACCGTACCTCGCTGTCGTAGCAGCTGCGGGCATGCTTGAGGCGCTCGGCGGCCTCCGTCACGGCCACGGCCGCCGACTCCCGGACACGTACTGCGACGAGGTAGTCCTCGCCTACTCCAGAAAGTTCCTGCTCTGCGGTGGCGAGAGCCAGATGGTGGTCGCGTGCCCGTTCGAGCGGGCCCCGCGCGGGTGCCACCGATAGCTGCCGACGTGCGTCGGTGTCCGCGATGTCGGCAAGATCGAGGGCCTGTTGCGCAGCGGCAAGCTCGGCCTCCGCCACGCGACGGCGGCTGTCTAGATCATCAAGCCCGGTAGGAACGCAGAGGTGGATAAGTCGCTCACGCTCGTCGGTGAGACGCTGCGCGTCCTCCCGGGCCGCGGCGAGGTCAGCGATGGCTCTCTCGCGAGCCATGCGCGCGTGCTCTACGGCACCCGCGGCCTCCGCAGCTGCGGCGACGGCGGTGGCATACGCCTCCTGTGCCGTGGCATGAGCCTGCTGGACGTGAGGTTGGTCGGCGAGCGCGGTTGCCAGCTCGGCATGATTGTCGCGGGCGCGTTCCAGCGGCCCACGGTCAGGTGCGGCAGCGCGCTGCTCCCGAGCCTCGGTATCGGCGGCCTCGGCCTGGGCGCACCGGTACCGCGCAGACACCGCTTCCTCGATGGCCGACCGCTGCCGAACGTCCAACTCGGGCAGGCCCTCTGGAACAGCCAGCGCCGCGAGCCTGGCACGCTCATCGCGCAATCGGGCTACGACCCCGTCCGCGCTGATGACAGCATTCGATATGGCGGCTAGCTCCGGAAGCTGTTGGGCAATGCGCTCGGACAGCGCGCTCAGCGCTGCGACCCGTGCCTCAGCCTGAGTGACGGCTTCCTCGGTGGCATCGGCGTACCCAGTGAGCTGGCCGACCAGTACGTCGATCCGCTCACCCGCCGCGGCGGCTTCGCGGTTGGCCTCCTTGGCGATCGAGTCATAGACGCCCAGGCCGAGTAGCCGAGTCAGCATCTGCTGGCGCACGGCGGGCTTGGCGTGCAGGAATTCAGCGAAGTCACCCTGCGGGAGAACCACGCACATGCAGAACTGGTCGAACGGCAACCCGAGCAACTCCTCGATAGCCTTCGTCACCGCGGACTCGGCGGCGATTACCTCGGTACCGTCACCGGTCTCTCCAGTCCCGGCTGGGTCGTCGAGTCGCTCCAGCCGGGCGCTGCGGACGGTCACCCCACCCTTCGGTAACCGGCGCAGCTCCCGCACCACGAGATACCGGGCGTCGCCGACGTCGAACACAAGCCGCACGGTGCCCCGGTTCACGCTGGGAGCCAGGGCCAGCTTGACGACCGTCTGGTTATCCCACCGCGGTACCGACCCGTAGAGCGCGAAGGTCATCGCGTCAATCACAGTGGACTTGCCCGAGCCGGTCGGTCCGACCAGCGAGAAGTACTCCGCGTCCCGGAAATCGACGGTCGTGGGTTCGCGGAACGCGGCGAAGCCGTGCATGTCCAGCAGCACGGGGCGCATCACGCACCCCCGGTCACGCGGTCGTGCAGGCGCGCGAACAGCGCATTGAGCCGTGGATCATCGGTGTTTCGGGTGGCACAGTATTCACCGAACAGTTCCAGCGGAGTGCGCTCTATACCCACGCCGATTGTCGGGCGTGATCCTGTGACCGCGGTGGCAAACTCCGGATCGATGCGAACTTCCAGCGCGTTAGGCAGCAGATCGATCACCTCGTCCCGCAATCCCGCGTGGGCCGGTTCGCGCACCCACACTCTGAGCAGGTCGTCCCCGACCGTCCCAGCGAACGTCCCCAGCTCGTCGATGGTGCCGCGCAGGGTCCGCAGCCGCCGGGCGGTAGTGATGGGGATATCGGTGACCCGGGCCGGAGTGGTGGGCGTCGCTTCGACCAGGCAGACCACAGGCTCGTACTCCTGCTCCCCGAAGTCCACCGCGAGCGGGGCACCGGAGTAGTACACCGGGCACGGCGCAGCGATGACTTGGCGCCGGTGCAGGTGGCCCAGCGCGACGTAGTGCGCGTCGAGCGGAAACACGGTGGCCGGCACGGCGTATTCGAAGATTGACTGCGCGGAGCGCTCGCCACCACCGAATGTTCCGTTGAGCACTGTCAAATGAGCCATCACAAGGTTGACGGCATCTGTCCGGAACCCGCTCGTAAGCAAACCGAGGATGTCACGGAGCTGCTGATCGTAGGCACTGGTGTGCTCCGCGGGGGTGTTCGTGACAAGCTCGGCTGCACGCACCGCGTAGCGCGTGGAGACGAACGGCAGTACCGCGACGGTCACCCGCTCGCCGGTGCGGGCCACGAACTCGATGACACCACCCTGATCGACGGGGCGGACCGCGCCGACCAGGGTGATACCTGCTGCGCCCGCGAAGGGACGATAGGCGTCGAGGGTGGCGGCGTGGTCGTGGTTACCGGCGATCACGATCACCTCGGCACCCGTGTCGGCCAGCGCCATCAGGGTGCGGACGACGAGTTTCTGGGCAGCAGCTGACGGTGCGGCACTTTCATAAAGATCACCAGCGACGAGGACGGCATCCAGCTCTTGCGCCCGGACAAGGCGCACGATTTCGCGGAGCACCCGCTCCTGCTCATCGAGCCGGCTGTGCCCCTTGAGCGTCTTGCCGACGTGCCAATCGGCTGTATGCAAAAACCTCACAACGTTCCTTCTAGAAAGGTGGGTCGTCGTTGACGGGCGGCAGCCGGCCGAACGGGTCCCGACGCACTGAGCCGTTGCCGGCCGATGGCGGTGCGCCACACTCTGAGAGCCGGGTCGCCCACGCCGGGAATGGGAAGTCGACCACGATTGGTACCGGGATCTCAGGTTGGGAGACGAACATCGTTCCTGGCCTCGCCAGAGTTGCCCGCGCTCGCTGCGACGGCGGCAGGAAGCCGTACTCGGGCCGTCCCGCCTCAGCCGGATCCAATCGACCCACGACCTTGATTGACGAGTTAGCCACGATGCGCCGCTCCACCTCACTCGCCGTCTGCTGCGCGCCGACCAGGATGATCCCCAGCGAACGTCCGCGTTCGGCGATGTCGAGCAGCACCTCCTTAATCGGGCTGGTGCCCTCGCGCGGGGCATACTTGTTCAGTTCGTCGATCATGGTGAAGAGCAGCCCACCCGGTCCGGCGGCTTCTTTGCGAGCGGTCTCAGCTGCCAGCACGACGCCAACCACGAACCGCTGCGCACGTTCCGGCAAGTTGTGCAGATCGACCACGGTGATCTGCTGGTTGTCAGTGCTTACTCGGCGATCCGCAGTATCGGCAAGATCGCCGCGCACTATGGTGCGCAGGGGTTTCAGACTCGAGCGCAACCGTCGCAGGAATGCATTGATCGTGCCGGTACCGGTAACCGGCCCAGCCCAGTCCCGGCGGGTATCCTCGTCGGTGAGGCGCTTGAAGAGGAAGTCAACGAGGTCGTCATAGGTACGCAGCAACTGGCCCTCGATCGCGACCGCTCCCCCGTCACCGGTCGCGGTCGCCTCGCGTCGCAGTCGGTTGGCGACCTGGTGGATGACCGTCGTGTACTGGTTGCGCTCGTCCTCGGCGTCGGCAAAGACATAGGGCAGCAGCTCGTTGGCGCAGAATTCGGCGAGGGTCCACCAGAAAGCACTGATCCCACTGGTGCGTCCGGTGACATACGGGCGCCCGCTAAGATCATCGGGTATGGGCGGGGCGAAAAATACGACGGATGCGAACGGCTCAGCAGGCAGGCCCAGCCGGGCATAGTCGCCGCGGAGGTCGTCGTTGAGACGCGTGTTTGCGTAGTCGAGAAACAGTAAATCCTCGCCTTTCACGCTAAAAACCAGCGCCTTAGCATTGATCGCCCGGCGACCCAGCGCACCACTACGGAAGATCGAGTTTAGGAGGAACAACGCGAAGCTAGTCTTGGTTGCCACACCAGAGATACCGCTGATCGACACATGGCCGCCGCGGGTCCCATCAAGGAACTCGAGGTTGATGTAAACCGGGTCACCGTCGCGTCCAAGGCCAACCGGAACTTTCTGATCCATACGGTCGAAGTACAGCGCCTGCGCACGTTCCTCACCGGTGGCCCGCCGCACCGGCTCCCCGGGCCTCGGCGGCACGTAAAATTCTGGCTCCACTCGAGTGGTAGTGACCTCGGCGATCTCCTGCACCTGAGCAGGCAACACCCCATCGGCAATCAGGAACACGTCAGAGCCGAAATTAGCGCCCTCATGCCGGGCCCGGACCTCGGTCACCACGCCTGAGGTTTTCACAGGCGCTAGGCCTGGCACCGCCCGTTCGGTAACCACTACGTCATCGAGCTGGAGGTAGGAGTCCACCCCGAGAGCGACGCTGAACTGGAGCGGAGTGGAGTCCTCAGTGCCAACGACGCGGCCAACGAAGCTCGTTGAGACAGTTTGCCCACGCGGGCCCGACTGCTCCGACATCTTCCTCCTATGCCGTCATGATCATCGGCCGTCGCACCTGCGAAGGATAATGCGTCTACCGCATCTAACGAGGACATCCTTGTATGGCCCTATCGGTGTCTGGCTCCGGCTGGATACACCTGAGGGGGCCAAACTCAGATGCACAGCACGACTACGTGCACAAATAGGAACCACAACGAGGCCACTGTCGTGGCCGGCGACAAACGGCTCCTAGGCTTACCCGCCTCGGCGCCACTCTGCTTCGTGGTCGAGAAACTCACGTGCAGCACTCACCCTGTGGTATGGCCCTAGACGTTGGGCGAGCAGTGTTATTCGGTCGTCGCCGCGTGCGGAACTGGTCGAACTGGATAGTTCCAGCGTGCGTTGTGCAAGCGCCGCGGCATGCTCAATGTCGCCGGCCTGCACATGGGCTTCGGCGAGCCATGAGGTGTACAGGGCAGACTCCCGTGTCTGACGTTCGTCATAGCGCGCCAGCACACCGGTCAACAGCGGAATCGCCCGGTCGGGCTGGTCACGTTCGACG
>Ga0213881_10000915_pt1 | contig 15523 bp, 15 predicted proteins | sample BarmaccoBMER_R08_FD_160104 | JGI IMG/M metagenome (GOLD analysis project Ga0213881, IMG submission 160104) | Barbacenia macrantha exposed rock microbial communities from rupestrian grasslands, the National Park of Serra do Cipo, Brazil - ER_R08 ... | reverse complement strand
ATCGGACGCGGGGGCTAGACTCGGCGCCCGATTCAGCATCGGGATCGACCGGCATGCCCAGCACCGCCTCCGGCGCGATCACCGCGCTCACCGGGCGGCCGCCTCCCTGGCGATGACCTCCCTGGCCAGCTGCCGGTAGGCCTTGGCGCCCGCCGAGGTCGGCGCCCATTTCGTGATCGGCTCACCGGCGACCGTGGTCTCCGGGAAACGGACCGTGCGGTTGATGGTCGCGTCGAACACCAACTCGCCGAATGCCTCGAGCACTCGGTCGCGGACCTCACGGGTGTGCAGCGTCCGAGGGTCGTACATGGTAGCCAGGATGCCAGTGATCGCCAGGCCGGGATTGAGCCGATCGCGCACCTTCTCGATGGTGTCGATGAGTAGCGCCACTCCGCGCAGGCTGAAGTACTCGCATTCCAACGGGATCAGCACGCTGTGCGCACAGGTCAGCGCGTTGATCGTGAGCAGACCCAGCGACGGCTGACAATCCACCAAGATCATGTCATAGTCGTCGGTCGCCGGCTTGATCGCTCGGGCCAGGGTATGTTCACGGCCGACCTCGGTGACCAGCTGCACCTCGGCCGCGGACAGATCGATATTGCTCGGCAGCAGGTCCATACCGGCCACAGCGGTGGGGATGATGACCTCATCAACGGTGGCCGAACCGTCGATCAGCAAGTTGTAGATCGTGCGCTCGAGCAGGTGGGGCTGCACACCCAGGCCAACCGACAGCGCACCTTGCGGATCGAAGTCGACCAGCAGTACCCGCCGACCGTACTCGGCGAGCGCGGCCCCAAGGTTGATGGCCGAAGTGGTCTTACCGACACCGCCCTTCTGGTTCGCTATCGCGATCACCCTGGCCGGGCCGTGGAAGTTCAACGGCGCCGGCTTGGGCGCGTTCCGGTAATGGTGGCTGCCGGCCGGCTCTTCGGCGGCGCCGTCGAAATCGTCCAGCGGCGCCGGCCTCGGCTCGATCGGCCGGGGTGTCGACATGCGGGCTCCGTCGTGTCGGGATCCTGTCACGCGGTGGTCGCCGGGTCGGCGAGTGCCGGCACCGCGCCGGCTCAACGGCTCCAGGGTATGCGCCGACCCGAACACCCACCAAAACGCCGCGCCGAACAAGCCGGCTCATCGATTCAGCCGAAGGCACGTGGGTGCGCCAGCGCGTACACCTCACGCAGCGAATCAACCGTGACCAGCGTGTACACCTGGGTCGTGGTGACCGATGCGTGACCCAGCAGCTCCTGGACGACCCGGACATCCGCCCCGCCCTCCAATAGGTGGGTGGCGAATGAGTGACGCAGGGTGTGTGGGGATACCGGCTCGGCCACCCCGGCCCGCTCGGCGGCGGCGCGCAAGCTCTGCCAAGCGCTTTGTCTGGACAGCCGGCCACCGCGAGCGTTGAGAAACACCGCGGGGTTGCCTCGGCCTCTGGCCGCGAGCCCCGGCCTGATCCGCACCTGGTAAGCCTTCAGCGCTTCGACCGCTGGGCGGCCGACCGGCACCAGCCGTTGTTTACCCCCCTTGCCCGACAGCCGCACCGACCGCCCGTCGAGGTCGACATCGTCCAGGTCCAGCCCCACCGCTTCGGAGATCCGAGCTCCGGTGGAGTAGAGAAACTCAAGCAGTGCCCGGTCACGGACACCGAGCGGCTCGTCCAGCCGGCAGGCGTCGAGCAACCGCTCGACCAGATCGAGCGGCAGCGCCTTAGGCAACCGTTTCGGCGGGCTTGGCGGGTGCACCTCGCGTGCCACGTCAACGGTCAACAAGCCGTCGCGCAACGCGAACCGATGCAGTCCACGCACCGCCACCAGGGTGCGCGCCGCGGACGAGGTGGCCAGCGGCGGATGATCCGCGTCGCCCTCGCGCAGCACGGCGAGGAACTCCCCGATGTCGGCCTCGGTGACCTCAGCCAGGTCGGTCACCCCGTGCGCGGCCAGATAACCGGCATAGCGCCTCAGGTCTCGGCGATAGGAGTGCTGGGTGTTGTCCGCGATGCCCCGTTCGACCACGAGATGGTCGAGATAGACGCGTACCGCGTCAGCGATCGGGTCAGAATTGACCGCCGGAGCGTCGGACCTCACTGTCGCCTCGGTCTCGGGGGACTCATCCAAAACCGCCATGGGACCACCATCTTAGTGGCGGCGGCGTTGCGCCGTCGCCACTACCGCACCGCCCCAGACTCGCCGAACCCGAGACTCGGCTAGCCCCTTGATGGGGTCTTAGCTGGAGCGATTTGATCTTTGAGTGGGACCAGTTTCGCGCCAATCTCACCAATAATCGATTCGGGCACGCCTAACGACACGAGCGTGTCGACGAGGTGACCGACAACCTTGTCGAATTCTTCCGGCTTGATATGCAACGGAGCGTGGACCCGCTCCATCGAACGCCCATTGTAGATCTCGGGCCCACCGATGGCGGCAGCGATGAAATGCCGCTGGTGCTCTTTCAGCCGATTCATATCGATACCAGTGAAATAACCCGCGAGCGCCTCATCGCCGAGAACGCGGTCATAGAACTGGTCGACCGCGACCCGGACAGACTCCGCGCCGCCAATAGCGTCATAAATACTACCCTCGGTCGCCGATGTCGTCATGACGTCATATTTAGCGATCAACAGTTACCGGATTATCACCGCGGGGTCAGAAGCTGTTAGCAAGTTCTCACCAGACTCTTTCCGGCAGTGTGAGATTCCTGAAACAGACCCGCCACACTCGTCGGCCGTCCCCAGTGATGCTCCGCGCCGAGCCGCCGCCGGTACTCGGTGGGGGTCTGACCTGGGTCTGACCCCCACCGAGGCTGACAGCGGCGCGTGCGCGTGGAACTCAGGGGTTACTTCTTATAGTGCGACGCTTGTTCGCGGAACTCCCGCACGGCCTCGGCGATAGCATCGGCCTCCAGTACGTCGACCATTAACCCGATCTGCTCCTCCCAGACATCGGACGGCACCGCGGCGCGTGCCTCGTCTTCGAGAATGTGGTACACGGGGAGGCCCAACTGGACCCCGGCCAATGGTCCTGCCCAGCTCGGATCACCGAGCACCACCGTCTCGGCGGCGATCCCGGCGCTCTCCGCGTCCGGCGCGCCGAGCAGCACGAGCAGCGAGTCCGCGCCGTGCTCGTCGACCAGGCGCTTGATCGTCTCCTGGGTGGACAGGTCCATGGCTCCAGCGGCCGTTCAAACGAAGCACTCGGTGGCGACGTAGGCCACCGAGGCACCCGCGGCTTGGACACAAGTCGCTATCGCCGGGCCCGCGACCCCATCGCGCTCACCGATCACGATGATCTGTTTGCCGTTGAACATTCACACCTCCTTGGTAGGCAAGGTCTCCAGCGCGCTTGCCAGCCACGCATCGACTCGATCCGCGTCGAGGCTGGGGTTGGTAATCCGGGCCACCTCCTGGCCGCCGGAGTACAGCAGGATGGTGGGCAAGCCCTGTACCCGCAGCGACATGCATAGCCGCCGCGCCTTGCTGGCGTCCAGCTTGACCACGGTCAGCTCGGGGTGGGCACTGGCGATGCTGGCCATGTGGGGGGCCAGCGCCATACACGGGCGGCAACTATCGGCCCACACATCGACGAGCACGAGACCTGATCCCACCAGGTCGTGGAACGTCTCTTTGGTTGCCTCCATCACAGCCATATACTCAGCCTCCATTGCGTTCCAGCAGCACGCTCATCCCATCAGACTGCTGGCTCATCCGCCCCAGGAACAAACTGCCTTTGGCAAGCAGCAACACCCGATCGGCATCTCCCGCCGTCAAGCGATGCAGCGCGTGCGGCAGGTAGCACACCGCGGAGGCGAGATGGCCCTGGGTTGGGGCGTAACCCGGCATGCCGCGCTCGGCGACGAACTCCTTCACGCCCTCCCGGCCGATCTCCCCGCGGCGCGCGGCCAGCGCCGCGATGGTGCGGTAGTTGCGCGCCGCGACATCGCCCGAGCCCTGCGGCTCGGTGATCTCCGGGTTGTGCAACTCGGTGGCGTAGTCGTCGACGTCCAGCATCCGGGCGCCGATCGCCTCCAGCGGCCGCACGGTCAGGTCGTGCAGAATTTGCGCCCCAGCGCCGCCGGAGGACACCCGGTGGCGCCCGACAGCATCCAGCCTGATCCGAGGGGACACCCCGTCGTCGGCGGTGATGAGCACCGCCACGCCACCAATTACGTCCTCCAACACCGGCAGGCCGTGGCGCAGATGGCCTTCGAACTTCATCCCGAGCTTGGGTTGCGAACCCCCGGCAACGACGACGACCTGCTCGAACACTCCGGCCACCACCAGACTGGCGGCGATCACCAAGGCGGGGATCGGCGCGGCGCAGAAGTTCTTGACATCCGCGCCGGACGAATCGGCCAGGCCCGCGGCGGAGGCGATCGCCTTGCCCATGTTGCCCCCGCCGCGCTGGTAGCGATCGCCCACCGCTTCCTCGGAGCAGGAGATCGTGTAGCCGATTCCCGCCGGATCCACGTTGTGATCGTGCAGCAGGTGTAGCAGCGCGAGCGTGCCGGTAGCCTTGCAGGCCAGGTTCTCCAGCAGCACGTGAGCGGTCAGGGACTCATCCTCGGCATGCGCGGCCTGCAGCGCGGCGACGACTGTATCGGGTGCCAAATGTATCGGCAATGCACCGGTAGCCAGCGCGGCGGTGACATCACCGGTGGCCGCGGCGATCCGGCCCAGGTTGAGGCGTGCCGAGAGCGGATGCGACGCCAGCCGTTTAGCCGCCCGCTCAGCTACCTCGGGGGCGAGCACTAGCAGGTCGAACTCGTCGACCGCGGCCATCAGCCCGAGGAATTCCTCCTCCGGCATCAGCTCTCCGAACGGCGCGAACCGTTGTCCGCCCGCCCATCCCGTCCCGATCCACGGGCGACCCGGTAATTCCCGGGGGTGGCAGGCGCCGAGGAACGCCTGGTGTGGCGGGTACCCAACGGCATCGTCAAAGCCACGCAGACTGTTCAGGAAACGCGAGGTTAACTCGGCGCTCGCGGGGAGAGTCCGGATCGGTTTAGAACCATGCCTGGCCAGTCCTGGGGTGTGCGCAAGCACCAGGCTGCTCGCTCGGACAACCGCCGCTTCAGGCATTGACGTCATCAACCTCGAAGATCGTCGGGTGCTCGACCGCGACGGCGACCGCGTCCAACGCGCGCTGCACCAGCTGCCGCCGCCACTGCCGCTCGGCGGCTGGTGGCAGGTTCGGATCGCCGCACGGGTAGGGGATTCCCCGGCCTGGCACGATGCGCGGCGCGCCCACCTGCTCAGCGATCGTCACCAGATTGGTGATCAGGGCGGTAGGGATGCCGGCTCGTTCCAGTTCCTTGGCAAGCGTTGACCCGCAACGCGTTCCCGTTCCTCAAGTGGCGGTCAGAATCGCGGCTTGCACGCCTGCTTTACGCAGCTGCGCGGCCCACTCGACGCCGAAGCGCCGCGCGGTGGCCACCGGTGTGCCATTGCCCACCGTGGTCAGGAACTCGCCGTGCAGGCGGCCGATGGCGCCCTCGCGTTCCAACGCGCGGGCGGCGTCCAGGGGCAGCAGCCGGTTAGGGTCGGCATTAGCGGCGGTGGTAGCGAACCCGCCGTCCACCGACTCCCACGCCCCGGAGGCGAGGGTGTCGGCGCCCTCGACCGGGTAACGCAGCCAACGGCTGGCGCGGGCGGATTCGAGCCGGTCCGGGTTACCGGCGGGTACCACGGCGCCCTCGGTGACCAGCGCAACGGTCACGCTGGCGGCTTTGTCGACCGGCGCGGCCGGATCGACCACCCCGAAGCCGCCAACCGGGACCTCGGTAGCCTCCCGATCGCCACCCAGCCGGCGCAGCACGAGCTCCACAGCCCGCGCCGCGGCGCGCTGCTCGACCAGCTGGCCGACCCGGGCAGCCTGGATAACACGTCCGTCAGCCGCGGTCAGTGCCTCGCCGGCGGCCAGCTTCGTGACGGCGGCGGCCAGGCGCTGCACGCTCGGGCGCATCTCCCGCGCCGTGGCGCCCGCGGCGATCACCGGCGCGTCGCCCGCCTCGGAGATGCCGGGGTTGTCCGGGTGCATCGCGGCTAACGCCGGCAGCCCGGCGGCCTGCGCGACGGCGGCCAGCCGGGCGCAGGCCAACCCGTAACGACCGCTGCCGAAGGCCGGTCCGGCGACCAACAGATCGGCCCCGGCGGCCTGGGCCATCTTCAGGAGTTCCGGCGCCGCAGTGGTGTGCGAGGCCGCATGATCGTCGCCACAGACGAGCGTGGCGACGATATCGTGCTCGGCGCCCAGCAACTGGGCCAGGAGTCGCCCAGGACCGACCGTCCCCTTGAGCACCCGTGCGCCTATACCAGCCGAGTCCTCACCACCCAGCCCCGCATAGAACTGGTTGACGTAGTGCACAATGCGCATCAGGCAACTCCCAACTGCTGCTCCGGCCGGCAGGTCAGCCATCCCGCGCCGAGCGGGCTGAGCGCGGACAGGATCGCCGCGGTGGGAATCTCGACCGCGGCGGTCGCGTCCGCGTCGGCGATGCGCAGCTGGGAGCCACCCATCGCCCGGTCGCACGAGGGCAGCTTGACCCGTTGGTCATAGTTGCCGGTGCTGATTACCGCGCCGCGCCGAGGGCCGGCGACCAGGGGCGGGCCAGTGCCGTCCGCGCCGGACATCTCGGCGTACAGCGCCACCGCGGTCAGACCGAGGGCCTCCAGGGCGTCAACCTTGAACATCAGGTCGTTGTCAGCGTTACCCGCGCCTTCCTTGGTCACGATGACCGCGTCGAAACCAGCGGCGCGGCACAACCACGCGGCGTGAGTGGAGACCAGTTCCTTGTCGGCTTGCTCGACCGGTTCCGGACACAACACCACCCCGGCGAAGCACAGGTCCTGACCGTCGCGGGCGCGCAGTTCGGCGATCACCGGGTGGTTCTGGTGCAGGTAGGTCGGATTGCGCAACGCCGGGTGTCCGTACTGGCCGCTGACCACAGCGCCATCCTCGATCTCGACCGGGTCGAACAGGGTCGGCAGGCTGCCCGCCATGCTGCGCCCGTAGACGAAAACATCTTTGAACGCGCCCTGAGTCTGCAGATTGGTGATTACACCGACGCGGGGCAGCCCACTGGTGGGCGTGCCCGGCTGATGCGGTGGCGCCAGCTCCTCAATGACGTCCGGTGGGGCACCGACAGCGGCGTTGGCGAGGTGCACGGCCAGGCGCAGGAGCCCTCGGCGCACCGCCACCTCGGCCTCCTGCCAGGAAGCGTGCTCCACCCGATCGAACTCGACCACCACATTGTTCGTTCGGGCGAACGGGGAACGCTCCGCGGCGGGGCCGGACATGTCGATCAGGCCTTCTTGATTGCGGGGTAGCTGCCCCGCAGCCAGCACGGCGGCCCCGCGCAGCACGTGAGTGTCCCCCCCGCGCGGTCGGTTGACCGGCGCCAGCCAGCCTGGAAACACTCCCCCGGCCGATCCCGCGCCTTTGGCGCGCGGCTCCACGACGTCGAGCGGTGCGATGATCCGAACCCGGTCTCCGGGGGCCGCGACGTGTACCCGTACCGACGCCAGGGCTGGATCAGCGAACAGAGCCTGGACTTGATCCTGGCCCACCACAAGGTGGTGTCGCTCATAACCGGTGGCGGCGCCGATCTTGACGGAGTGGATCTCGTGCACCATGCGCCGCAGTGCCGGCACGGGCATCTCCTCTCAACGCCGTCAGTACCTACCTGCATACTAACCAAAGCGAAGGTAAATCTGGACTACTCTGGGTTTGTTGGAGGCCATTGGTTCTGGAGAGGATCAGGGCATGGCGGCGGTGAATCAGTCCGCGAAGGACTTCGCCTCGCGGCCCGCGAACGCCGTCGGGCGGTCGGTCCAAGGGGCGTGCATCGGACGGGCCACTCCGACGCTGGTCACGACCGCGTGCGCCGCCAGCACAGCGGCCACCGAGACCGCATTTACGATATCCCCGGCTAACACCCGCCGGACCGCCTCCGCCAGCGGCAGCCAGCCCACCCTCAGATCGGCTTCCTCATCGTCGTCGGGCTCAGGACGAGGCACCTGCGACAACTCCCGAGCCAAGTAAACCCGCACGCTCTCGTCGGTGAAACCCGGTGAGGGCACCAGATCCAGCAGCACCGACCACTGGGATGCGGCCAACCCCGCTTCCTCGGCTAGCTCGCGAGCTGCCGTCACCGCCGGGTCCTCCCCCGCCATATCGAGCAGCCCGGCGGGTAACTCGCACAGGCGCCGACGCACCGCGTGCCGGTACTGGTCAATTACCGCGAGCCGACCGTCCGCGTCCAGCGCGGCAATGGCCACCGCTCCCGGGTGCTCGACGATCTCCCGGCGAGCCACCCGGCCACCAGGCATCTCCACCTGGTCGGCCCGCACCGCCATCACCCGTCCCTGATAGATCAGCCGGGAACCCCGGACCGGGAAGTCGTGCCGCTGATCAGCCGTGCTCACCGCCGGGCACCGGCCGTCGCCGGTCGACCCCCAGCGCGAACCGGCTCGCGCGTCACCAGCTCCACCGGCAGCCGACCCTGCGCGCGGTAGTCCAGCGCGGCGCCCACGAACGCAGAGAACAGCGGATGCGGGCGGGTGGGCCGACTCTTCAGCTCTGGGTGCGCCTGGGTTCCGACGAAGAAGGGGTGGACGTCCGCTGGTAGCTCGATGAACTCCACCAGCCGGGAATCCGGTGACGTGCCGGAGACCACCAGGCCGGCATCGACGAGCTGATCTCGGTAGCGGTTGGTCACCTCGTACCGATGTCGGTGCCGCTCGGCCACCCGCACGGTGCCGTAGGCGGCGGCCGTGATCGTGCCCTCGGCAAGCACCGCCGGGTAGGCGCCCAGGCGCATCGTGCCACCCATGTTCCGCTGGCCGGCCAATACGTCCCGCTGGTCAGCCATCGTGGAGATCACTGGATACGGGGTGTCCGGATCGAACTCGGTAGAGCTGGCGCCCGCGAGCCCAGCCAACGAGCGGGCCACCTCAATCACCATGCACTGCAGCCCCAAACACAGCCCAAGGACCGGGATGCCGCGCTGACGCGCGTACGCTGTAGCACTGATCTTGCCTTCGATACCGCGAATGCCAAAACCACCGGGGATCAGCACACCATCCACCCCGGCGAGCGCGGCGCCAACGCCGCGCGATGACTCGCAGTCAGCGGAGGTCACCCAGACCAACTCAACGTGAGCGTGGTGGGCAAAGCCAGCGGCGCGCACCGCCTCGGTCACCGAAAGGTAGGCATCCGGTAGGTCAACGTACTTGCCGACCAAGGCGATCCGCACCGTCTCCTTGGGGTGGTGGACTCGCGTCAGCAGGTCGCCCCATTCGGTCCAGTCCACGTCCCGGAACGGCAGGCCGAGCCGACGCACCGCGTAGGCATCGAGGCCCTCGGTGTGCAACACTTTCGGGATGTCGTAGATCGATGGCGCATCCGGGGCGGCGACCACGCCGTCGGCATCGACGTCGCACATCAAGCTGATCTTGCGTTTGAGCGCGCTCGGCACCGGGCGATCCGCGCGCAGCACCACCGCGTCCGGCTGGATGCCGATGTTGCGCAGCGCGGCAACGGAGTGCTGAGTGGGCTTGGTTTTGAGCTCACCGGAAGGGGCGAGGAACGGCAACAGCGAGACGTGCAGGAAAAAGCAGTTGTCCCGGCCCACATCATGGCGCAGCTGACGAGCGGCTTCGAGGAACGGCAGTGATTCGATATCACCCACCGTGCCACCCACCTCAGTGATCACCACATCGGGCACCGCGCCGTCGGCTTCCGGGGCCGCCATAGCCAGAATGCGGTCCTTGATTTCGTTAGTGATGTGCGGGATGACCTGCACGGTGTCACCGAGATACTCGCCTCGTCGCTCCTTGGCGATCACGCTGGAATAGATCTGGCCGGTGGTGACATTGGCTCGGCCAGACAGGTCACGGTCAAGAAACCGCTCGTAATGACCAATGTCGAGATCGGTCTCGGCGCCGTCCTCGGTGACGAACACCTCACCGTGTTGGAACGGGTTCATCGTGCCCGGATCGACATTCAGATAGGGGTCCAGCTTCTGCATGACAACCCGTAGGCCGCGAGCGGCAAGCAACTGCCCCAAGCTGGAAGCGGTCAGACCCTTACCCAGGGAAGAAGCAACCCCGCCGGTGACAAAAACATGCCTGGTGCCGCGCGTCTGCACGGAAACTCAGAGTAACACCGCGCGACACCTGGCGGGCGTTCAACCCACTGATGCTCCTGGAATGGGCGCCTGGGCATTCGACGCCGACCCGTAGCGGCCGGCGCGTCCATCGGCCTGCTCACGCAGTGCCAGCACAACCGCTACTCTGCCCACCGGTGTTTGCAGACCGTCAACGGTGGACAACGCCGTAGAGGCCACCGTGTCAGCCCGGATCACCCCAACCGCCCCGGCGGGACCCTCCGCGCCGGATCGTCCAGCCAGCACCGCGCCGCTGGCGTAACGACGTAGCTCGGTGCACAGCCGGGCCAGCGTAGCGGCCCGTTCAGCGGAGAAGCTGGCGGTGAGCCCGCCACCGGTGAGCACGACCGCAAGCTGCGCGGGAGCCGGATGCGGACCAGCGTGGACGAAGCCGGCCTGCATGAGCCCAGCCAACGCGGCACCAGCTTGATCGGCCGAGGCCTGCGGTTGACCGTCCGGCGCTCGCAGCAGCAGCGTGCTGCCTAACAACCCGCCGACCAACCCGCCGGCGTCGGCCGTGGTGGGCAGCTGCGCACCAGCCGGCAACAACCGGGTGGTCAGGTCCCGCACCGCCTCCGCCTTGGACGGGTCGATCACGGCTTCAGTGAGCGCCAACTCGCCGGTGACCGTGCCGCCGGCCTGGGTGATGAGCTGACGGACGGCGTCGCGGTCAACCGGGTCCGCATCCGGAGCAAGCAGCAGGATCACCCGACGCTGCTCGAGCTGGCCGCGCACCACCGCTGGGCCGACCACCGCGTCGAACGCATTGGCCGAGCGCTCACGCGCCTCCAGTTCGGCTCGCTGCGTATTGAGCTGGCGGACCTGCTCCGTAAGGCTGTGTCGGTCGCCGGCAACCATGGACAGCAGCTGCTGACTGACGCTGGTCGACCCCACAACGATACCAACCGCAAGAGCCAGGAAGACCGAGGCCAGCGAAATGATGTGATAACGCACCGACATTGCCTATGACCACCTTATGCCCAGGTCAGGTAGGGAAACGGCCGCCCTGCCCAGATAGCCGAGGATGGCCGGGCCGGCGGCGGAGACCATCAGCGCGGCGGTCATCGCCACCATGACCGCGCAGACCAGCAGCACAACCATGCCCAGTGGCATCGGGTTTCGGTACAGCGCGGCCGCTGCCTTGGCGTCCACCAGCAGACCGCCCACCTTCAGTTGAGTCAGGAACATCGAAGCGTTGCCGCTCAAACGGCCCCGGTCGAGGAATTCAGTGAGGGTCGCGTGGAAACCCACGATCACGATCAGGCTCGCGCCATGGTGATGCGCCAGCAGCAGCGCCAGGTCCTCCGGATTGGCGGACGACGGGAAAGCCACCGCCGAGGCTCCCAGGTCTTGCGCCCGGTACAACCCGGGAGCATGCCCATCGGCGAAAGCCGGAACGACGACCTCGACGCCGCTGGCCAAGACCCGATGGGAGACCTCGGTCGGGTCGCCGACGACCAAATCCGGTCGATACCCAGCCGCCGCGAGCGCATCGGCCCCCGCGGCCACTCCGACCAGCACGGGCTGGCATTCCCGGATATAGCGGCGCAACCGGGCAAGGTCGTCCTCATGGTCCAAGCCACCGGCCACTACCAGCACATGGCGGCCCTCCAGCCGCACCCGGACATCCGGCACCCCGACGCCGTCCAGTAGCAGCTCGCGCTCGTGCCGGACGAACTCGATCATGTTCGCGCAGAACGCCTCGAGCTGAGTGGACAGCCCCTCCCTAGCGGCAGCCATGGCGGTGACCACCGATTCGGCTGTCTGTGGCACACCCCGGCCGATCAGCCTTTCGCCAAGGAACACGCAGCCGTCGTGCAGTCGCAGCTTGGCACCGTCATGCACCTCACGCATGACGTCTGCGCCGACCCCGTCGACGAGCGGGACACCAGCCGCCAGCAGCGCTTGCGGACCGAGGTTGGGATAACGACCGGAGATGGAGGGCGCGGCGTTGACCACAGCCGCGACCTGGGCGCAGACCAGGGCGTCGGCGGTGACCTGATCCAGGTCAATCTCGTCGAGCACGGCGATCTCGCCAGCGCGCAGCCGACGAACCAGGGATTCGGTATTCCGATCCACCCTCGCCACCCCGGACAACCCAGGCAAGCCACGGCGACGAGCTCGCGTAGCGGGGGACATCAAGCCGGACATCCGCATGCCGGCATACTGTCAAGACAGTGGTGTAAGTGGTGGCATTTCGCCCGCGAGTCGCGCGAGTTGCCGCGAGTTGCCGCGAATTGCGCTGAGAGAACCTTGACAAACTCCGGGTCATGTTCTGAAACAGGTGAGCCCTATCTCGGTACGTCTACGGCCGTCTTGCTTCTTCTAGGGTTTTAGGTCGAAGCAGGGCTACCAGGCCGAGGGCGCAGCCGGCCACAGCGAGAATGATGATCGGCAGCGCGGCATCGGAACCAGGCCACCGTGCCCCCGCGCCTTCTGCGGTCCAGAAGATGCCGAACCCGGTCAGGACCACGCCAACGATGAACTTCAGTGTGTTCTCGGGGACCCGAGCCAATGGCGCCCGGACCGCGAACCCGAAAGCGGCGACGACCACGGCGGCACACCCGGCGGCGAGCGCGGCGAGAGGGAGGTTGTGTGCGTTGCCGCCGAAGCTCAACGCGATGAGCGCCACCTCCAGCCCCTCCAACAACACGCCCTTGAACGACAGCGTGAACGCGTACCAGTCCGCGACCCCGGCTCGGGAGCGCGCCGGCGCGGCCACAGCCGCCGCCAACTCGCGTTGGTAGATCGCGGACTCGTCGTGCAGGGCTTTACGCCCACTCGCCCGCAGGATCGCCTTGCGCAGCCACTGCAGTCCGAAGATCAACAAGAGGCCGCCAACCACCGCCCGCGGCACACCCACTGGCAGCACACTCAACGCCGGGCCGAGCGCGGCAACGATCAGCACCAGTACCCCCAACGCCGCCAACACGCCCCAGCCCGCCGAGCGCCAGCCCCGCGCCGCGCCGGCCGCGAGCACGATGGTCAAGGCCTCCACCGCCTTAACCGCGCACGCCAGGAAAACCGCCACGAACAATGCGCCAGCGGTCATCGCCGCGCCCTCTCGGCTCGGTTCGAATATCCTGCGCGTTTGAGGCTAACCAGATCGGCTGACCAGTTCACTGCTGGTTCCGCCATGCCTGAGCTTTTCTCCTGGCCCGGCGTTTCTCCTTGGTCGCGGTGGCGAGCAGCTCCTCGGCATGGGCACGGCCGGTGCGGGTGTCATCCAGCCCGGCCAGCATCCGAGCCAGCTCGACCACCCGATCTGCGTCATCCAGCGTGCGCACCCGGCCCCGGGCCACCCCATTGACCGCCGCGCCCCTCTTGTCCACCACGATGTGCCGGTCAGCATACGCGGCTACCTGGGCCAGATGGGTTACCACGATCACCTGGTGGGTGGCCGCAAGCTGGGCCAGCCGACGCCCGATCTCGACCGCCGCTCGGCCACCGACCCCGGCGTCGACTTCGTCAAAAACCATCGTGGGCACCGGGTCCGAATCAGCCAGCGCGACCTCCAACGCGAGCATGACCCGGGAGAGTTCACCGCCGGACGCTCCCCGATGCAGCGCGACCGGGCCCGAGCCGGCATGTGGCACCAGCCGCAGCTCAACCTCGTCCACCCCGTCCGGCCCAGCCTGCACCCATCGTCCGTCCAGCTCCAACCCGGCGCCGTCGGAGTCGTCGGTGTGACCGATCTCGCGGGTGCTGAGCTCGACCAGCAGCCGGGCATCGGGCATGGCCAGTCCGGTCAGTTCCTCGGTTACCGCCGCCGCCAGCCGACCCGCCGCCTCCTGCCGAGCTCTGGACAGCTCACCAGCATGCTTGGCTAACTCAACCGCGAGCTGATCACGGTGGGCGCGCAGCGCGGTCATCGCTTCGTCGCTGGTGTCGATACTGGCCAGCCGCCGCGCCGCTTCCTGCGCCCAGCGCAGCACGCCGTCAGCGTCGGCGGCGTACTTGCGGATCAGCGCGCGCAGCTCAGCCTGCCGAACTAGCACGGCCTGCAACCGCTCGGGATCAGCGTCCAGCGCATCGAGATACCCCCCGAGCTCGGTCGTAACCTCGGACAGCAGCACCGCTACCTCGTCGAGGCGGGGATCGAGCCGATCCAAGACCGGGTCGCCGCTCCCGGCCAGCAGTCGCCGCGCCTCCCCCACCAGCCCGAGCGCGCCGGGCAGCTCAGCGCTGGCGTCGTCGTCGGCGCCGACGAGCGCCTGCCGGGCACCGCCGGCGGCGGCACGCAACGCATCGGCTGCCGCCAACCGCCGAACCTCATCCACCAGCTCGGCGTCCTCCCCCGGCCGAGGAGCGACGGCCTCGATCTCGGCCAGACCGCGGCGCAACATGTCGGCCTCCTGGACCAGCCGGCGCGCGCTATCCCGGCGTTCCACCAGTTCCGCGCAGCTGCGCTGCCAACGTTCCCGAACGTCCTGATACAGCGCCAGTGGCGCGGCCACCGCGTCCCCGGCGTAGCGGTCCAGCACGGCACGCTGCTCGGCCGGGCGCAGCAGCCGCAGCTGATCGTTCTGCCCGTGCACCGCCAACATCGCCTCTGCCAGCCGGGACAGCACGCTGACCGGCACCGATCGACCCCCGAGGTGAGCGCGCGAGCGGCCGTCAGCGTTCACCGTGCGGACCGCGATGAGGCTGCCATCGTCGTCGGGCTCGGCGCCGATTTCCTCGATCAGCCGCTGGACCTGCTTGCCGGCGGTAAACCGACCCTCCACCATCGCTCGGCCCGCGGTGCTGGAAACCCGGGACGCCTCGGCACGCCCGCCACCGAGCAGCGTCAGCCCAGTCACCACCATGGTCTTTCCCGCGCCGGTCTCGCCGGTCAGTACGGTTAACCCGGAGTGCGGCTCGAGCGTGGCATCGTCGATGACGCCCAGGCCCCGGATCCGCATCTCGGCCAGCATGCTTGCGGATTTTAGGCGTTGGGTCTGACACAGTCTGACGAGCCCGCCTTCAGGCGCGTTTTGTGGTTGATGTGCGAGTCGGTGCGTGGCAGGGGGAGGGGTCTGGAGGATCACTGCTGGGTGGCGCAGCGACACCGCGTTCGGTGGGTTCAGCGGTGTTGTGGACCCCCGGTACGGTGTCTGCATCGTCGTCTGCCTGGCCTGCCGGTCGCGCCGGGGCGGCCATCGTTGGTGGCGGCGTCACCTAAGGTTGCGTGAGTGGTGGGCCGAAACCCGCGGAACGCCCGAAACACCCCTTGAGTGATCTGTGTCACATCTTCGCCGGGTGGCGGTTAACCGACCCTTCTAAGCCCCAAAACTGTCGGTGGTCGAACGTATGGTCGAGCCGTGCAGACAGACGGTGGCCTCGGTGATCTCGATGGCCTGGGTGAGTTAGCGCCCGGTGC
>Ga0213881_10000914_pt1 | contig 15535 bp, 15 predicted proteins | sample BarmaccoBMER_R08_FD_160104 | JGI IMG/M metagenome (GOLD analysis project Ga0213881, IMG submission 160104) | Barbacenia macrantha exposed rock microbial communities from rupestrian grasslands, the National Park of Serra do Cipo, Brazil - ER_R08 ... | reverse complement strand
CGTGACTGGCAGATTCTCTACTACGCTTTTGATCTGCTTAACTCCGAAGGACGAGATTGGACAAGGAAACCGTTGCGCGAGCGGAAAGCGAAGTTGCGCGACATTATCGCCGGGTCGCAAGTTCGATACAACGCTGAGCTGGAAGGTCGGCCGATGCAATCCTTCATGCGGTGAGCTCCGCTGGGCTCGAGGGGATCGTAGCAAAGAAGCGGGATTCGATGTACCGGGCGGGAAGGCGTGTCAGTAGCTGGGTCAAGCTGAAGTTAAATAGAGCGCAGGAGTTTGTTATTGGTGGCTACAAGCCTGATGGCAATAGCTTCCAGTCAATACTGCCCGGGTACTACGAGGGGGAAAAGCTGATCTTCTGTGGCAAAGTTCGGCAGGGATTCAACCCCGCGGTTAGAAGGCGGCTGATGAGAGAAATTGAGCCGCTACTGAGTACGAGGTGTCCTTTCGCAAACTTACTCAGCAGCCGGAAGAGCCATTTCGGCGAAGGAATCACTGCTGAAGAAATGACTCAGCTTCGCTGGCTTAGGCCGAAACTTGTCGCCCAGATCAGCTTCACTGAATGGACCAGCTACGGCATGTTGCGGCACGCCACTTTTGAGGGATTGCGGGACGACAAGGATGCGCGTGAGATCATGCGCGAAGTAGGCGGTGACGGCCTAACGAGCTCCAGCCGAGCCACGAAGTGAATCTACCAGTCTCTGGACCCGCTCGTCCATCTGGAGTAGCTCAGGCCATTGCCGATGGTAATTCTCGCCCGGCAACTTTCTCGTAGCATCAATACCCATGTGCGAGCCGATGTTCTGCTCGGTGGGCGCATGGTCGAGTGAGTCGCTCGGATTCCGAATCAATGTAGTATCGCGCGCCGGGTCTGTATTCGCACAGAGACGAAAAAGCACGTCACTGGTGTTATGCACGTCGCAATCTTCGTCCACCACGACGATGTACTTTGAAAACATCATCTGGCCCATGCCCCACAAACCATGCATGACTTTAAAAGCCTGGTAGGCGTACTGTTTACGAATGCTAACGAAAACCAGGTTGTGGAAGACTCCTTCGGGCGGCAGCGTCATATCGACGATCTCAGGGAAGTTCATGCGGAAGACGGGCAGCAGAATGCGCACGCTCGCGTCGCCGAGGTAAAAGTCTTCCATTGGCGGCGGACCGACGATGGTGGCGGGGTAAATAGCATCACGCCGGTGCGTAATCGCCTTCAGGTGAAACACAGGGTAGTCTTCGACGTTGGTGTAGAAGCCGGTATGATCACCGAACGGCCCTTCCGGGCGCATTTCTCCTGGTTGCACAAAGCCTTCGAGCACGAAATCAACATCTGCGGGAACTTCGAGCTCGACGGTCCTGCATTTGACCATCTCGACTGATCTGCGACGCAGGAAACCGGCGAAAAGGATTTCATCAAGACCATCCGGAAGCGGCGCCGTGGCCGCGAAAGTGTAGGCAGGATCGCCTCCAAGAGTGACCGCGACCGACATCGGTTCATCGCGGTCATAGTACGTCTTGCCGTGTCGCGCGCCGACCTTGTGGACCTGCCAATGCATGCCGGTAGTTCGATCATCGTAAATCTGCATCCTGTACATACCAACGTTCCGGGCGCGACTTTCCGGGTCGCGCGTGTGTACATTGGGAAGAGTGATGAAACGGCCGCCGTCTTTAGGCCAGCACTTAAGTACAGGTAGATCGCGGAGGGACGTTTGATGTGGATCGAAGAAGGAGACTACTTCCTGGCATGGCGCGTCGCGCACATGTTTTGGCCGCGCATGCAGTAGGTGGATGCCTTGTTTGAGTAACGCGAACCCTTCGCGCAGGTCAGTTGGCGGTTTCGCTTTAAGGATGAGCTGGATTTCCTGCGCGAGATCGGCGACGTCGTCCACGCCTAGCGCCATGGCGATTCGCTTGCGTGAACCCATGGTGTTGATGGCGACGGGAAACCTCGAGTCAGCGCCGTCAATCAACGGGTTCTCGAAGAGCAGCGCTTTGCCGCCGCCGGGTGACTTCATCTCGCGGTTTGCCCATTCCGCGAGGACGAGATCGGTGTCCGCGCCTTGCCTGACTCGTACTAACTCGCCCGCGCGATCGAGTTCATCGACGAAATTGCGGAACGACCGAAACGCCATCCGAGCTACAGGACGTTCCGCCGCAGAGCGGGCGGTGTACTAACGAGGTCCGACCAGCGTCTGGAACGAAACAACCCGGCCGTTGGCAAAAGTAACCGTGCGATAGGGATACGGAACGCTGGGCGGAATGTAAGAGTAATAGAACGGGTCAAAGAACGGGTCCCCGAAAAAGGCAAACGAACGGCCGCCGTGGCGCGTGCGAATGAAGCCGACACCGCCGCCGAACCCGGGGCCGTAAGGGCCGTACCACGGACCGTAAGGATAGCCGCCATAGCCGTAGCCGTATGCTGGCGCGTAATTCACGTAAATCCAAGTCTCAGTCATTTGTCCGCGCATGGCGCCGGCGGCGCGCTGCTCCGGCGAACCCCAGGCGAGCCAGACTGCATTTTGAGACATGCCGGTGCGAATCTGTCCCGCGGCGACGAGCTGCTGCTCAGCCGGTGACAGGCTGTTGAACATATCGCGGTGATCGGAAATGCGTGACTCAGTCGTTGAACAACCAGCGAAGACTAACGCGCCGAGCGCCAGAATGGGGGAAAGATAACGAGCTTTCACGGGCAGGAACTTACGAGCGCAGTCGTACTCAGTCAATCGTCTCACTGTTGATTCAACCCTCACGGGGCAGTAGGGTTGCGCCCGATGCGCGACCGGTTCGGCCATCATGTTTCCTATCTGCGCGTGTCGGTGACCGACCGCTGCAACGAGCGCTGCCGCTACTGTATGCCAGACGAGCTTCAGGAGTGGATGCCACGCGTCGATGTACTCACTTTCACGGAGATGCTCCGGCTGGTGCGGGTAGCTATGCGGCTCGGCATCGACAAAGTTCGTGTGACCGGTGGTGAGCCGCTCACCCGTGCTGGAGTGGTCGAGTTCCTGAGTGAGCTCGCGCAGATTGACGGCCTTCGGCATCTCGGTTTATCGACGAACGGAACGTTGCTCAGCCGGGGTAAACTGGCGCGGCAACTACGTGACGCCGGAGTCAGCTCGCTCAATATTTCCCTCGATACGCTCGATCGCGGCATGTACCAGAAAATCACCGGGCGCGATTTTCTTCCGCGCGTTCTCGATGGCATCGAGGCAGCGCGCGAGGCTGGTTTTCCGCAGGTCAAACTCAACGCCGTACTCATGCGCGGGATTAACGAAGGCGAGCTGCTCCGGCTTGTCGATTTCGCGGCCGAGAAGAATGCGCTGCTGCGGTTCATCGAGCTCATGCCCGTGAGCACTGCGGAAGTGTTGAGCGAGGCGAACTTTTTGCCAGTGAATGAGGCACGGCGGCATATCGAGCGTGAGTACGGAGCGCTCATTCCTCGGCCTGATTTCCGCACAAACGGACCGGCCACCTATTACCAGATCGCCGGGCGCAACCAGCGCATCGGTTTTATCGGCGCGCTGACCAACCTCCATTTCTGCGAAACTTGCAACAAACTGCGGCTTACCTGTGACGGTAAATTGCGGCCGTGTCTCGGCAGTCATCTCGAGTACGACATCATGGGCCCGTTGCGCGATGGCGCGAGTGATGATGAGCTGCGGCAGTTTTTCCTGGAAGTCGTCGCACGCAAACCGGAGCGGCACGATTTCCGCGACAACTACCAGCCTCACCGCCGAATGATCGCGATCGGCGGATGAATCTTGTGTGCGGCGTTGGTGGCGCAAGCCTCTGGGTTGCGTACTAAGGAAGAACTCCGACCCGCATGGCTGCGCGACGCAAGATGAAGCGCAAACTCAGTCACGTCGCGAATGACGGCAAGGTTCGCATGGTGGATGTGTCCGGCAAACCGCAGAGCGTGCGCGAGGCGATCGCCACGGGCGCGATTCACGTCAACCGAGAAACGGTCGCAGCGATCTCGCGGAATGAGATTGCAAAGGGAAACGTTCTTGCCACTGCGCAGGTCGCCGGCATCCAGGCGGCGAAACGCACGGCGGAGCTGATTCCGCTTTGTCATCCGCTGCCGCTGAGTCATGTCGGAGTCGAGTTGGAGCTCAAGTCAGACGCGATCGTGGCGACTTGCAGCGCCCGCACGACGGCGCAGACCGGCGTGGAGATGGAAGCGCTTACCGGAGCCGTCGTCGCGCTGCTCGCGATTTACGACATGTGCAAGGCGATCGACGGTTCCATGCACATCGGAGATGTGCGGTTGCTCAAGAAAACGAAGCGTTTATTGCAAAATAGCGATTCGCCTGCGCGGGGCGGGCAACGCCGCAGACCCGGCGATCAATAACCGGCGGCGCAATAAGCGGTGCGAGGCCTGCGCTCTTAATCTGAGTACACCAGTTTCGGCATGAGGCACGGCCGTTGCTCCCGAGGCCGCCGGAGTGATCGCATTTCTGCAAGGACCAATATCGAACGTCTTATCTCTGAGCGGCGTTCCGAAGAGTGCGCCGCCGTTGGTCAGAAGCGCGCCAACTGCGCACGTAAACGCTGGCGTTGCAGAATCACGATCATGCCAAGCGCAAGCACGGCGGCGACGGCGGTCTCGGCTTCGGGAACACTCGTAAGTCCTGGAATGATTTCGCCGTCGGCGAGAATGAGCGCGCTATCACTAAGCAGTGTCATGCCGTTGTCACTGTAGAAGCTGATCTGCGACAGCTGACTGGCGTTCAGGCCGGTAATATCGCCTCCAAAAAGTATTTGTTCCGCGCCGCCGCCCGTCACTGGTGTGCCCGTCCAATCGTAAATGGAAAGCCGGCCGCTCCACGTGCTCGAGCTGCTATTTGCGAAGTGCAAAACTGAAGTGCCGGTGAGATCGACAATCGCGCCGGCGTTGAGCGTGAGTGCGCCGAGCCCGACACTTCCGCTGTTCGGGATAATTGGCGTTCCGCCGGTGCCCTGGCTAAATCCTCCGGCGTCGAGTTTCGCCGCGCCGCTGCCGGTCGTGCTGCCGAGGGCAATGGGCGGGAAAACCGCGCGATTAACCTGATTGTTGGCGCCCATCAGCAGAGTACCGCCATTATTCACCACAATGCTTGACGTGCCGCTCAACGCGACACCATTCGGGTTCGCGAGCTGCAAAGTTCCTCCTGCGCCAACGGTTTGGCCGGTATAGCTGTTAGTGTTCGTCAGCGTCTGAGTACCGGTACCGGTTTTCGTTAGGGCAATATTGCCAACGTTTGTGATACGACCACTGAAGCTGCCGCTGGCATCGCCGTTGCCGACGGTAAGAGTCGAGCTCGTTCCGCTGCTGTTTTTTATCACGCCGTTCGCATTCGCGTTAGTAGAACGTAACGCGCCAACATTCTGGCTCGTGCCATTTAAGTCCAAAGTACCGTTCTCAATAGTCAAAGCTCCGCTACTCGCGCCGAGTGTTCCGGTGTCCAGCATTCGAAGTGTACCGGTGTTCGTTACCCCGAGCGTTGTTCCACCGGTGTAGGTGTTATTGCCTGAGAGTACTAACGCGCCGGAACTTGTGGCGGCCAGACTCAGATGAGTACCGGCGCCGTCTTTGATCACGCTGCTGATGTTGCTGCTTCCGGTGGAATCAACGGCAACGATGTTGTCCGTGCTGTTGCCAAGCGCAATGTCCATCACGCCTGTTCCCTTGTTGACGTCGTTTTGAAGCGTGAGGTTCGAAGCAGAGCCGTTGCGCAGAATGATGTTAGCGACGCCATTCAACGTTGCGCCGTTTAGCGTGAGCGTGGCGGCGTTAGACGAGCTATTGCCGATCGTGCGCGCGCGGCCCGAGAGTAGCTCGATCGCTCCGACCGCCTGGTTATAGGCGCCGTTGTTGGTCGTACCAGCGTAGTTGATTCCAATAATAGGCGAACTGCCGGCGAGAGTGAAATCTGCCACATCAGTTGGCCCGGGCACCTTGTTGGAATCCCAATTCGAGGCCTGACTCCAGCCCGTTCCACCGCCGCCCGAGCCTCCGTCCCAAGTCACCGTAGCTGCATCGCCTTCGTGGGATAAAAAAAGGAACGGAAATAGGAATAAGATCAGGAGTACGGCATCAAGGGGGCAGTACAGACGGGTAGCGCAAGAGACAGATTGGGAAGGCATGTTGGGAAGGGTTAATGAACTGTTCGTTTTACGAATCGATCACTCGCGCGCAAGCGTTTTTTTCCATGGCGCGAAGATCCGCACCTCGCGAAAACGCGCCGCCGTTCACACGACCTCACGAGGCAGGAATTCGGCAGCGCACCGCTTGCCTCGAATTGTTCGGCGCGCTGCCGCTTGGCCGCTCCCGCGCGTTCCTTTTACGTCGTCTTCTTTGGAATCGAGACGACGACCTCGTGGTCGTGGTGCTCGATTTTCATCTGCCTTGTGTTGGCAGGTCCAGGAAGCGTGACGTCCTGCTCGTACTCACCGAACTCACTAACCATGCTCTGTCGGGCGGCACTCGTGTTCTTCTCCTGTTTTGATTGCGTCGCCCGGATGCGCAGGCGGTTGTTAGATTCAGCCGTTACTTTCACGTTGTTGCTCTCGCTGCCCGGCAGAAAGGCGTGAACTTCGTAATGATCGCCTTTGTCGCGCACATCGAGAGTGGAGGAGAAACCAGGCTCGTTGCGCATCGAGAGAAAGTTCTGGTTTGTGCCGAACTCGGACATGGCGCGGGAGAAAAAGTTGTTCATTTCGCTCTGCATGCGCTGCATTTCCGCAAACGGGTCCCATGCGCCCGGCGAGGGCGAAGCGTTTGGATCTGGCGACGTCGAAACGGTGGCGCTCGCCGATGAGGTGGCGCTGGGCGTCGGCGTGGAAGTGGGCGAGGAGGTCACCTGGGCGGCTGCTGAGGCGGCGAGGCCGGCGACAAGCAGCAGTGCGAGTAAAGTTCCACTGTTCATATTGAAGAACGACAGCAGCCCCGTATCACTTGTTCAAACCAGCGCATCGGCTGACACGCTGTGGTCGCGCGCCAATCTGGAACCGCTCCTTCCAAATCAGCAGCGCATTAAGAAATTTCAGTAACGCCCATTCCGTGTGGTTTCTCATTTCGCCGCGCCGCGGTACAGGCAACGTGAGTGGTTTGTCTGAATCGCTCATCTTGTCATCCCATCCCGCGTCGAGGTCAAAGTACCAGCGCGCAAATCCATCGCGCTGGGGAGCGCGGCTGCCGATCGCCGTGCTGGTGGCGTTTGGCTTGGGCATCGCGAGTTACCTCGCCGCTTATCAGTTCGGGTTTGTCAACGACGTATGGGAACCGTTGTTCCGCGACGGCAGCCGGCGCGTTTTGCATTCATTTATTTCAACGCTGCTACCGCTGCCCGATGCGGCGGTTGGCGCTGCTGCCTACGCCATCGAGTTGCTTGCGACGCTCGCCGGGGGCGGTGACCGGAGTCGAACGCGTCCGCGGCTCGTACTCTTTTACGGCGGGATCGTGGCGGCGCTCGCGGCAGGCGGTTTGATCTTGAGCGCCGTGCAGGCGTTCGTCATTCGCGCGGGATGCACGCTTTGCCTGAGCTCGGCCGCGATCTCCGTCATCATCGCGGTACTCGCGCGCGATGAAATCGTCGCCGGTATTCGTCAACTGAAGAGAAAACACTCATGAGAAATGGAAAAACAAATCAGGTAGTCGTGGTCACCGGTGCATCGGCCGGCCTTGGCCGGGCCATTGCGCATGCGTTTGCGCGTGAAGGTGCGCGCATTGGTTTAGTTGCGCGCGGTCGCGCCGGACTGGAAGGGGCAAAACGCGAAGTACAGCAACTAGGTGCCGAGGCAATCGTGCTGCCGGTGGATGTGGCCGATGCCAAAGCTGTGGACGCGGCGGCGGCGGCCGTCGAGGAGCAGCTCGGGCCGATCGACGTGTGGGTGAATAACGCCATGTGCTCGGTTTTTTCGCCGGTGAAAGAGATGCAACCGGACGAGTACAAGCGCGTGACGGAAGTGACTTATCTGGGGTTCGTTTACGGCTCGTTAGCGGCGTTGAAACGCATGTTGCCGCGCGACCATGGCGTGATCGTGCAGGTCGGTTCCGCGTTGGCCTATCGCGGTATTCCGTTGCAATCCGCCTACTGCGCGTCCAAGCACGCGATCCAGGGTTTCTGCGATTCGCTCCGCAGCGAACTCCTCTACGACAAGAGCAAAGTACGTGTCGTGATGGTGCAGATGCCGGCCATGAACACGCCGCAATTCGATTGGGTGAAAAGCCGGCTCCCGCACAAGGCGCAACCGGTGCCGCCCATTTACCAGCCTGAGGTGGCAGCGGGCGCGGTGGTGTACGCGGCGCACAATGACCGGCGCGAGGTGTACGTCGGCGGACCGACCGTGGAAGCGATCGTCGGCAACAAAATCGCGCCGGCGTTCGCGGATCATTACCTGGCATGGACGTGCGTGGATGCGCAGCAGACAAGCGAGCCGGAAAACCCGAATCGCCCAAACAACTTATTCGAGCCGGTGGATGACAAAGTGGATCACGGCACGCATGGACGATTTGATTCACGTTCGCGCACGTTCAGCCTGCAATTGTGGGCAGATAAAAATCGAAACTGGCTGGCGGCAGCAGCGATCGTGCTGCTCGGCGCGGGAGTGACCGCGTTGATGCGGCGCGAGTTTGCCGAGGAATGAAATCGGCGCGGCACGATGACGCGCCGGGCCGGCCGGGAATTGAGCCGCGTTGGACATCAAGCGCGAAAAGTGGCGTCGGCACGGCGGCCGGAGCTGCGAGCCAGGTTTGGTTCACCGTCAGCCACGGGATTCTGAATGAAATTTACTGGCCTGAAGTTGATCGACCCTGCACACGCGACATGGAATTTCTCGTGGCTGATGGCGCGAATTTTTTCTCGGAAGAGAAGCGCGACACGAAACACACGGTTGAGTATCTCGACCATGGCGTGCCTGCGTTTCGGTTGATCAATGAATGCGAACAAGGCCGCTACCGCATCGAGAAAGAGATCATCAGCGATCCGCACCTTGACGTACTTTTGATGCGCACCAATTTCCGGCCTGGTGATGCGAGTCGTCTCGATCTTTACATCCTGCTGGCGCCGCATCTCGATGTGGGCGGCGCGCACAACGAAGCGTGGATCGGAAATCTCTGGGGCGAGGATTTTCTCTTCGCGCAGCGCAAGGCGAATGCGCTCGCACTCGCCTGTTCCGTTCCGTTTTTGAAATGCTCGGCGGGGTACGTGGGCGCTTCAGATGGCTGGCAGGATTTGCACCAGCACAAGAAAATGGAATGGAGTTTCCGCCGCGCGCGCTGCGGAAACGTGGCGCTCACCGCGCAAATCGATCTCGAGAAATGCAATGGCGAGTTCACGCTCGCGCTCGGTTTTGATTCGACGCCCGTGGGCGCGGCGCATCATGCGCGGGCCAGCCTGCTCGATGGCTTCGAGGCGGCGCGCGACGAATTCGTCAAGAACTGGCGCGCCTGGCAAAAGCCGCTCCAAAAGCTGGAGAGAAATAACGATGCGCTTGAGTACTACCGCATCAGCACTGCCGTTTTGCACACGCACCAGGCGAAGAAGTTTCCCGGCGGGATCGTGGCGAGTCTTTCCGTCCCGTGGGGATTTTCCAAAGGCGACGCCGATCGCGGCGGTTACCACCTCGTCTGGGTGCGTGATCTTGCCCAGGTGACCGGCGGATTACTCGCAGCCGGCGCCGCGCTTGGCGCCGCACGCGTACTTCGCTTCCTCTCGGTCACGCAGGAACCTGATGGCAGCTGGCCGCAGAACATGTGGGTCGCAGGCATTCGTTATTGGCACGGCGAACAGATGGATGAGAGCGCGTTCCCAGTACTGCTCACGGCCACGGCATTGCGCGAAAAGCTGATCGACCGTGACGAGCTCGAGCGGCTTTGGCCGATGGTGCGCAAGGCGCTTTGCTTCATCGTGCAGCGCGGGCCGGCCACCGAGCAGGATCGGTGGGAAGAAGTCGGCGGGTACTCGCCCTACACCATTGCCGTCGAGATCGCGGCATTACTTGAAGCGGCCGAGTTCTCCCTCGAGCCGGAGATTTGCGAGTACCTGCGCGAGACGGCAGACGCATGGAATGAAAGCATTGAGCGCTGGACTTACGCAAGCAGGACCGAGCTGGCGCGCAAATGTGATGTGGACGGGTACTACGTGCGCATCGCGCCGCAGATGCAGGACGGCACGTCATCAGTCGATGGCAAAGTACAGATCAAAAACATGCCGGAACCGACTTACATCACCGCCTCGGAAATGGTGTGTATCGATGCGTTGGCGTTGGTCCGCTTCGGCTTACGTGCGCCGGATGATCCGCGCATTCTCAACACCGTGAAGGTGATCGACTCGTTGCTCAAAGTCGAGACACCGCATGGCCCGTGCTGGCACCGATATAATCACGACGGCTACGGCGAACACGAAGACGGCGCACCATTCGACGGCACCGGAATCGGTCGCGCCTGGCCGCTGCTCACGGGCGAGCGTGCGCATTATGAAATTGCCGCGGGGCGCAAGGATGAAGCGCGGCGGCTGATGCAAGCGATAGAAGCGTTCACTAGCGATGGCGGCATGATCCCGGAACAAATCTGGGACGCGGCCGATATTCCCGAGCGTGCCTTGTACTTTGGGCGCCCAAGTGGGTCTGGCATGCCACTGGTCTGGGCGCACGCGGAGTACATCAAGCTCGCGCGCTCGATTCGCGACGGCGAAGTCTTCGATATGCCGCCGTGCTCAGCCAAGCGTTACCTCCAGGAAAAAATTGGCGCGAAGTTCGCCAGCTGGCGTTTCGCCGACCAGATCAGCTCGCTCCCGCCGCAAAAGAATTTGCGCATCGAGGTACTGGCGCCGGCGATGCTGCACTGGAGTACGGATGATTGGACAACGGCGCACGATTCCGAGACTCGCGATACCAGACTCGGTGTGCACGTCATTGATCTCGCGCGCGCTGACTTGCCCGCCACCGGCTCAATCCTGTTCACATTCCGCTGGCAAGAGGGCGAGCGCTGGGAAGGACGCGATTTCCGCATCTCATTAGAGGAAGAGGCAAATTGAAGCGCGACATTATCGTGATCGGCGCGCCAGTCGGCGGCGCGGCGGCGCTGACACAGTTGGTGCGGAAGTTGCCACGGGATCTTGCCGCGGCTGTGTTCGTGGTACTTCATACGGCGCCGGAAACGCCGATCTTACTGGCGGATGTACTCAATGCGCCCGGCGGTCTGCGCGCGGCGGCAGCGATGCATGGTGAAAGCATCACCCCCTCGCGCATTTATCTCGCAGTCGAACAAAAGCAGCTGATCTTAAGTACCGGCGGAGTGCAGCTGAGCGATGGTAATGGCCATGTTCACCGCCCCTCGATTGACGCACTATTTGAAAGCGCAGCCGAAGCGTATCAAAGCCGCGTCGTGGGTGTCGTCCTGCTGCACGTGCGCGAAGAAGGCACTCTCGGTTTGCGCGCCATCCGGCGTGCTGGTGGCCGCACCGTCACGCATAACAATGATCTAATGCGCGAGCCATTGCGCGACCCCGACACCGGCGAACTGTTATCGGACGATCACCTCGTCCTGGAACAAATCAGCGCTCGTCTGCTTGCCTACGTCTCTGGCCAGAGTGGAGAACGCCAGTCCGCCTAGCAGTTCCGAATAGGAAGTAGATGCAGGCTTCGAGCGGGACGGAACAAGCGCTTCATGAACGCGAGATCACCTTTGCCACACTGGCCAAAGTTGCGCCTGTAGGCATCCTGCGTTTCGACGCAAACGGCCGCTGCAATTACGCCAATGATCGCTGGATCGAAATGACCGGCGTCACCATCGACCAGGCGATCGGCGACGGCTGGATGCAAACAGTTCATCCGGAGGACCGCGGCGCGATCAAATCGCGCTGGATGACGATGTGCCAGGAGAATGACTCGGGCCTTCGCGAAGAGTACAGACTTTGCCGCACCGATGGCGCGGTGCGCTGGGTGCTGGCGGAGGGCGCCCCATTGCGCAGCTACGCTGGACAAACAATCGGTTTCATCCGCGCGCTTACTGATGTGACCGAGCACCGTAAGCTCGAAAGTGAACTGATCGCGGCTCGCGAAGATTTGGAATGCCGCATCCGCGAACGAACAGCCGATCTGGAATCGGAAATGCGCGAGCGACAACGGCTGGAGAAGCAGGTGTTGGAAACGCGCGATGATGAGCAGCGGCGTTTCAGCAATGATCTGCACGATGGGCTGGGGCAGTACTTAACGGGCATCCTTTTTCACGTGCTGGCGCTTGAACGCGATCTGGCGAGCGATAAGTCGCCGCGTGCGGAGAGTGCATCGACGATCGCCGCGTTAGTCAACGAAACCATCGCGCAAGCGCACGATCTCGCGCGTGGAATCAATCCGGTGCCATTAGGCGACGATGGGCTCGCCTACGCTTTGCAAGGCCTGGTGAACAGACTCTGCCGTTCCCACCAGGCGGTTGACTGCCGCTTTGAGATGAATGGTCCGATTTGTTGCGAGGATAAGGCGGTGGCTACACATCTGTATCGCATCGCGCAGGAGGCGTTGACCAACGCGATGAAACACAGCGCCGCAACGCAGGTTATCGTCCGCCTTCAAAAAAATAGGGATGATGTTTCGCTCATAGTACGTGACAACGGGCGGGGATTCGTTTCCGCCGCGATCAAGCGCGGCGGGAGAGGCATTACTATCATGAGACACCGCGCAGAGCTGATCGGTGCGACGCTGAACGTTTGTTCAAAGCCAGGCAGCGGCACGACGGTCGAGTGCTGCTTGGAATTGCCAGAAAGGCCGCGATGAAGAAGTTGAAAGTGTTGCTGGTGGATGATCACGCCGTAGTGCGCGGCGGCCTGGCGCAGCTGATCAAGAGTGAACCTGATCTAACGATTTGCGGGGAAGCGGCCAGTGCTGAAGAAGCGGTCGAGGTGCTGGTAAAAGCGAAGCCTGATCTCGCTATCGTGGACATCACGCTCGGTGGTGTAAACGGAATTGAGCTGACCAAAAACCTGAAGGCGATTCAGCCCAGGCTGCACGTTCTTGTACTCTCGATGCACGATGAAACACACTACGCCGAGCGAGCGCTCCGGGCCGGCGCCAGAGGTTATGTCATGAAACGAGAAGCGGGCGACCAGATCGTAAAAGCGATCCGCACGGTCGCAGCGGGCGAAGTTTACGTGAGCGAACGCGTCCACAAGACAATCCTGCATCAGTACCTCCATGGCGGCACCGCCAAGGAAAATTCGCCCATCGGCCGGCTAAGTGACCGTGAGCTGGAAGTACTCAACCTTCTTGGGCAGGGCCTGAGCTCGAAAGACATTGCCGAGCGGCTGCACCTCAGCCCGAAGACGGTGGACAGCCATCGTACTCATCTCAAAGAGAAGCTGAAGCTGGCCGGAGCGCCGGAGCTTATTCGCTTTGCTTTTGAATGGGCCAGCTCGCAGGAGCTGCTGTGACTCGTTAGCGCCAGCCGCGCGTGAGATAGTCGCCCAGCGCGAGCACGAGCAGAATGCCGAGCCAGAAAACGCCCGCGCTGGCAAACACCCACATGAGCGGTTTGCTGTAACGCAAATGCATGAAGAAAAGCGCGATCAGCGCACCTTTAGCCAATGCGATCAATAAGGGGATGACCGTGTTGAATGGCCCGAGTTTGACGTAGGCGGCGAAGATGGTGAGCGCGAGCAGGCAAAGCAGCGCAATGCCATTGATCACGTAAGTTCCGGCTATTGGAAAAGTACGCTTCATCCGTGCCGATTCACCAGATAAATGAGCGGGAACAGGAATACCCAGACGATGTCCACGAAGTGCCAGTAAAGACCGAGTAGATCGACCGGCGTATCGTGATTACGAAATGCGTCAGTGATCCAGGCGCGAAATGCGAAAATGGTGATCAGCACGACGCCGATAGTGACGTGCAGCGCGTGGATGCCGGTCATCAACCAGTAGAGATAGAAGAACATTTCGGCATGCCTGGGATCGCTCGCTTCAATGTGGAAGCTCCGCCCGGGAAGTAAGTGTTCCGAAATTTCCTTCGCGTACTCACAGCCTTTGATCACGAGGAAGACCATTCCAAGTGACGCTGTGATCCACAGCAGTGTCGCCACGATTCGCTGCCGATTTTCTCGTGCCGCGCGCACCGCGAAAGCCATCACCGTGCTGCTGATTACAAGCACAGCGGTGTTTGTTCCGCCAAATGCGATCAGCGTGTGGCGACTCGCTTCAGCAAAAGCGCGCGGATAATAGATCCGGTAAGCGGTGTAACCGAGAAACATTCCGCCGAAGAACAGCACTTCCGTCGCGAGAAACAGCCACATACCCGTGGTTGCCGCATCACGCTGCTGCTGCGCATCATCGAATTGATGCTCGAGATGCGATGGCGCCGTTGTCGTGGCGCTACTCATGTCGTTTGGCGGGTCTGTGGGAGCGCACGCGACTCCCGTACGAGTTTCGGCGACTCGCTGAAAGCTTCCCAACGGTTTCGCACCTGCGGACAAGTTCGCGACGGCGAGGGCGCCATCGCCCACACGCGAGTCGCGCGCGCTCCCCAGAGTGGCTGTTGGCGCGAGCACAATTCAGGCATGCGCATGCTCCCATTCCTCTTCCGCTGCTTGCGCGTCGTAATCATACGGGCCTTCGGTCACGATCGGCGTTGTTTGAAAATTGTCTTTCGGCGGCGGCGATGCGGTCGTCCATTCCAGACCGGTTGCGCGCCACGGATTCGGGCCGGCGACTTTCCCGTACTTCCAGGACCAGAGCAGATAAGCGAGCGGCAAAAGGTAGCCGACCGCGAGAATGGACGCGCCTGCGCTCGACATCACGTTCAGCACCTGGAACTCGGGCGCGTAAACACGATAACGCCGCGGCATTCCCAGATATCCGAGGATGAATTGCGGGAAAAACGTCAGGTTAAACCCCGCGAAAATGGTGAATGCCGAAAATTTCGCCAGTCCTTCCGGATACATGCGACCGCTGATTTTCGGCCACCAGAAATGCAGTCCGCCGAGATAAGCCATCACCATTCCCCCAACCATGATGTAATGGAAATGGGCGATGACGAAATAGGTGTCGTGCACGTGAACATCGACCGCGAGTGAGGCGAGAAACAGCCCGGTCAGACCGCCGATGGTGAACAGCCCGATGAACCCGAGCGCGTAAAGCATCGGCGTGGCAAACCAAATTGAGCCTTTGTACAGCGTGGCCGTCCAGTTGAACACTTTGATCGCGGACGGAATCGCGACCATGAAGCTGAGTACCGAAAAAATCATGCCGGCGTAGATTGATTGGCTGCTCACGAACATGTGATGTCCCCAGACGAGGAATCCGAGCACGCCGATGGCAACGCTGGCGTAAGCGACGAAGTGGTAACCGAAAATCTTTTTGCGCGCGAAACACGGGATCAGCTCGCTAACGACTCCCATTCCGGGCAAAATCATGATGTAAACGGCCGGGTGCGAGTAGAACCAGAAGAGGTGTTGAAAGAGCAAGGGATCGCCGCCGAGCGCGGGATTGAAAATGCCGACGCCAAACGCGCGTTCGAGCGCCATCAGCGTGAGTACCATCGCGAGTACCGGCGTGG
>Ga0213881_10000913_pt1 | contig 15554 bp, 12 predicted proteins | sample BarmaccoBMER_R08_FD_160104 | JGI IMG/M metagenome (GOLD analysis project Ga0213881, IMG submission 160104) | Barbacenia macrantha exposed rock microbial communities from rupestrian grasslands, the National Park of Serra do Cipo, Brazil - ER_R08 ... | reverse complement strand
GGGCCGGGGGCCAGTGGGCCAGGTGGAGCACCGCTCGCGATGAACGACCTGGCCCACTGGCCCCCGGTCTGCTACGCCTCTGGCGGCGACGCGACGGGATACCCACACCCCCAGGTGACTCACCACTGTTCGGCCGCGCTGGCGGAGTCCATCCCGGAGCAGAGGTCTGCCGGAGGCTCTTTTGTTTAATGACGAGCTTGCGAATCTATGTACCTCGTCAGGTGGCACCGCCGGACCTGCGCTGGATCTGTTGCTTGGTGCGCCGTGGGTGACCGCCCTTTCTTAACAGCGCGTAGATAGCACGAGGCTGGTTGCGCTGCCCAGAAGGGACGAGATGGGGTCGAAGTGGTGCGGGACAATCGAAGTGGTGTTGGACGATTTGTCGGGGTGCAGGTCGGCGGGACCGCCTGGGAGCGGGGAGGTTGGGGGGTATGTCCCGGAGGCGTTCGCTGCTGGTGGTTCAAGTGTTGTTGTTCTTGCTGGTGACTATGCTGGGGATTGCTACCAGCAGTCTGAGCCGTAGCGCGAGTGTCCTTCCGTGGGGTTTGGAGGTTCTTCGGCGAGGGTCGTTGCCCATGGCCGGCGTCATGGTGGTGCTGATCATTGGGCTGATGGCTTGGCGGCACATTGCCGAGGAGCGTCTGGGGTTGCCGGCTCGTGTGCTCTGGAATCGGGATCGGTCGCCGTTCCCGGGGCTGGAGGCGTTTACCGAGCAGGACTCGGCGATGTTCTTCGGCCGTGACCCGGAGATCACCGAGGTCCTGGAGCGTCTTCATCCTGTGGTGGCAGGCCGGTTCAATCGACTGGTCGCGGTGGTCGGTCCCTCCGGTGTTGGGAAATCGTCGTTGGTCCAAGCGGGTGTGGTGCCGCGTTTGCGGCAGCGTCGTGGCGGCTGGATCGTGGTGCCGTCGATGGTGCCTGGAGAGCATCCGCTGCGCGGGCTGGCTGTGAGTCTGAGGGCGGCAGGCTCGGGGTGTGCTGGCGAGGGGGTACCGGTTGTTGGTTGTGTCGATGAGGTTCGGATCGTTGTGCGCCGTCCGAATGCGCCGGTGGTGGTGATTGTTGATCAGGCTGAGGAGATGTTCACTCTCGCTGGGGAGGCGGAGCGTGGTGAGTTCCTTGGTTTGCTGGCCGCTGCTTTGGAGGCCGATCCGCGGTTATGGATCATCATGATCATGCGGTCGGAGTTTCTCACCGCGTTTTTGGGCACCGCGCAGGCCCGGTTGTTTCGTGATCCCGTCGCGATAGGAGCGCTGAGTCGCGCGGAGTTGGTTGAGGTGATCGAGCAACCGGCGCGGCGTGCTGGACTGAGTTTTGATCCTCCGGATCTGCCGCAGCGGATGGCGGCCGATGCCGGTGGTGGTGATGCGTTGCCGCTGCTGGCCTACGCCTTGCAGGAGTTGTATCTGGTCGCGGGGTCCCGAGGGGTGCTGACCGCTGATGCTTACCAGCGCATCGGTGGTGTGAGCGGCGTGCTGAGTCGTCAGGCCGATAAAGTTGCCGCGGAGCTGGGGAGCGTTGACCCGACGGCCCCGGTGCTGTCGACGTTGCTGAGGTTCGTGACGATCGGGGACAGTGAGCCGACCCGCCGGCGGGTGCGTCGTGGTGCGCTGAACGGTGCTCAGCAGCGGGTCGTGGAGGCGTTTCTCGCCGCGCGGCTGCTGAGCAGTGACAGAGACGACGAGGACGCCATCCTGGAGGTGGCGCACGAGGCGCTGTTCCGGTCCTGGGCCCCGCTCCGGCAAGGCATCGAGACATGTGTTGATCAGCTTCGATGGCGGGCGGATCTGGAACGCTGGGCCCGGGACTGGGAGAACTCCGGTCGCCAGGACGCCTACCTGCTTCGCGATGAACGACTCAACGCCGCCCAACGCTGGGCCGCCTTGGATGGCAACGTACTCGACGGTCTTGGCCTTGTGTCGGAGTTTTTGACCTGCTCCAACCAGGCCGACCAGGCCACCATGCACCGCTTGTCCGAGGCCATCGCCCGGCAGGCGCTCTCCGCCCTTAACCGTGATCCCGACTACAGCTTGTTGCTTGCTCTGACGGCTTTCGAAGAATGTGCCCCCACCGCGCTCGCTCTGCGGGCGATGACCGCGGCATTGGTGACCTCCCAGGTGCGGGCCGTACTGCGTGGCCACGACGATCGGGTCCTCTGCGTGGACTGGTCGTCGGATGGCCGGCGGCTGGCCACCGCGTCACACGACCGCACCGCCCGGGTCTGGGATGCCAAGGCCGGCACTGAGCTGGTAGTGCTGCGCGGCCACGACGCCGCGGTGTGGGGGGTGACCTGGTCACCGGAGGGCCAACAGCTGGCCACCGCATCACACGACCGCACCGCCCGGGTCTGGGATGCCAAGGCCGGCACTGAGCTGGTAGTGCTGCGCGGCCACGACGCCGCTGTTCGGGGGGTGGCTTGGTCACCGGAGGGCCGGTGGCTGGCCACCGCGTCAAACGACCGCACCGCCCGGGTCTGGGATGCCGAGTCCGGCACTGAGCTGGTAGTGCTGCGCGGCCACGAGGCCGAGGTGTGGGGGGTGGCCTGGTCACCGGAGGGCCGGCGGCTGGCCACCACGTCATACGACCGCACCGCCCGGCTGTGGGATGCCGAGTCCGGCACTGAGCTGGTGGTGCTGCGCGGCCACGAGGCCGCGGTGTGGGGGGTGGCCTGGTCACCGGAGGGCCGGTGGCTGGCCACCACGTCATACGACCGCACCGCCCGGGTCTGGGATGCCAAGGCCGGCACCGAGCTGGCGGTGCTGCGCGGCCACGACGGCGAGGTGTGGGGGGTGGCCTGGTCACCGGAGGGCCGGCGGCTGGCCACCACGTCACTCGACCGCACCGCCCGGATCTGGGATGCCAAGGCCGGCACCGAGCTGGCGGTGCTATGCGGCCACGACGATTGGGTTTGGGGGGTGGCTTGGTCACCGGAGGGCCGGCGGCTGGCCACCGCGTCCTACGACTGCACGGTCCGGGTGTGGGATGCCGAGGGCGGTGGCGAGTGGGTGGTGCTGCGCGGCCACGACCTTGAGGTTCGGGGGGTGGCCTGGGCACCGGAGGGCCGGCGGCTGGCCACCACGTCAGGCGACCGCACCGCCCGGCTGTGGGATGCCGAGGCCGGCACCGAACTGGCGGTGCTGCGCGGCCACGACGCCGAGGTGTGGGGGGTGGCCTGGTCACCGAATGGCCAACGGCTGGCCACCGCATCGCACGACCGCACCGCCCGGATCTGGGATGCCAAGGCCGGCACCGAACTGGCGGTGCTGCGCGGCCACGACGACTGGGTTCGGGGAGTGGCCTGGTCACCGGATGGCCGGCGGCTGGCCACCGCGTCGCACGACCGCTCGATCCGGGCCTGGGATGCGGATTCCGGCACCGAGATCATCGTCCTCGGCGCCCACCCCAAACCTGTCAACAGCGTGTCATGGTCTCCAGACGGCACACGAGTCGCCTCTGCCTCGCACGATGGGACCAGCCGGATATGGGATGCGACAATCAACATCGAGGATGTTGTGGCCAACGCCCACCGCCGCGTCTGCCGAGAACTGCGCGTCGAAGAACGACGCAACCTCATGCTTCCCTTAACTGGTCAGTCGCCGTGACACGAGCTAGCGAACAGCGCCCCTCCGCACTGCGGGTTGCGCGCCCTGATGGGCAAGCCACCACGTCCTCGCTTCCAGCGCGAGAGCAACAGCCACGCACGCCCGCAGCCCAACCGGCATCGCCGAGATCCCTCTCGCATCCGTCTCACTGGCCCCATAGTGTGACAGAGCGCCTACAGTCGAGCTGCTTACAGCAGCGGGCCTCTGACACAGCGGCCACACGGGCGCATTGCGTGTGCCTACCCGACGCTGGCCGTGCGATCGGGACGCGACCGAGCACGGCCCGCCAGGGCCGCGCGCAGTGTCGCGGTTCCGATCGCACGGCCAGGCGACGCGGTTGCTGAGGCGAGTACGCGCCGCCGGAGGCGGTGCCTTGACCCAGAGGAAGGAAGATCCTCACCAATTATCTTGCATGTTTACGGTTGTGGTCGTGCAGCGGCCTCACGAGGCGCCAGATTGCTTGCCCTCCTATCGAGGTTCAGGCCGTCGCGGAAGAGGTGAACGTGGGACCGGGTGCAGTCGGCGCAGAGGGATGAGCCTGGCTTCGATGGCATGGCATGGCATGGCGTGGCACGAGCCTGAGTCTGCGCCGTCAGATTGCTGAGCCGCTGCTACCGGCTGGGGATCCGACGCGGCCTACTCGTCCGCCCCTCGTCTTGGGTGTTCAGGCTTTTTGACAGAGCGTGGACAGAGTCCCCGGAGACCATTTGTGCTGCTCAGGCAAGGGAGGTGGGCCGGGGACCCGGCGAGGGAGAAGTCCCCGGGTCCCCGGACCGGTCCCTGTCTAGGTCCCCGGTTCTTCGTCGCTGGTTTCCTCACGTTCAGTGAGTGCTTGGTTGATGTCATCGGCGCGGATGACCTTGACGCCCTGGGATTTAACAGGCTCGATGTTGTACTCGGCAAGCGCGGCGGCAAGGTCTTGGAAGGTCCAGTCTTCGTATTCGGTGGGGTTGAGTTCGGCCAGCCGGGCGAGCACCACCTGGGTGCGGGCTCGTTTCTCGCCGCGAAGCACGGTGCGGATGTCGGAGAGATGGTCAACAACCGGTTCCTCATCAGCGTTAGGGATGGTGTCGGTGGTGGTTACAGTCCGACCGTGCTCGGCCAGTAGTGCCATCGCACGAGCGATGACCGGGGTGATCTCGTCGCGGTCTTCATCGAACGGGACGTAAAAAGAGTTGACCAGTTCGAACCGGTTGGTGCTCAGTCCTGTGGTGACTGCGGTTCCCCGGTCCTCGCCGGGGCGTAGCTCGGTGGCCCGGATGCCTTGTCGGTACGCCCCAGAGCCGAGCAGGCCATCGTTAGCGATGTGGTCAGCCACGGCGTAGGCGACGCCATTAGAGCAGTTGCGCGTCAGGTCCTTGGGGATCGAGGTCGCGGTGGGCGACTGGGTGAGGAAGATCAACGTAATTCCGGTCTTGCGTGCCTTCTTGACGATTTTGACCGACAGATCTGCGGCTTCCGCACCGTAACGGGAGTGCTCGAACAGTTCGTGAGCCTCATCAAAGATGACCACCATGGGGTGCAGACCCGCCACGGTGCTGGCGAGCTTGCGAGTGACCTTGGCTGCGCCGTAGCGCTCTAGCAGCTTGCCACGCCGAGTGACTTCCTCGCGCAACGTGCGCAGTTCGATGAGCCCGGCAAGCACAGCGTCGTCGTCATCGCCTTTGACGTAGGTGGACAGGCGTGGGGTGAAAGGGTCGAAGTCGGGGTTGGAGGCGAAGACGTAGATCTTTATTTCGACGGTTGGGTCAAGCGTGCACCCGAGGCACAAGGTGCGCCCGGCGGAGGATTTTCCCTGACCGGGCATGCCGCCGATCAGGTAGTTGCGTTCCATGATCGGAGCGTTGAGGATTTGTCCACGTTGCGAGCGGCCGAAAGGCACGCCGTTGAAGATGTCTACTTCGCCGTCGTGGAGCAGTGGCCACGGCCCGGCTCCCGTGCGGAGTTTGCCCTTGTCGGCAACCCACAGATCGAGCTGACCGGCTTCGGTGCCTTCGGTGGGCCAGGTCTCTAGCTTCGCTCGGCCTAGGTTGGCGGCTAGCCGGTCGCGTCGGTCGGCGACCATGTCCGCGGTGACGCCCATAGGCAATCTGATTTGCGCGAAGGTGCCATTGCCGTCCAGTCGGGCCGGGACGGTATAGACGAGTTCCCCTCCGTTTTTGAAGAATCGGTCAAGTGGGGCGATACCTAGGTGGGCAAGGGCTTGGGAGATCATCCGCTCGTCGACCCATGAGTCGGCGTCATCCCGGTCCGGGCGTATCAACCAGCCGGCGCCGGGTGTTTTGTCCCTGCCCTCGTAGATGGCGGCCAGAAGCCAACCGACAGGAGTTAGTGCGATCACAATCGGGACCACGGTTGTCAACAGTGACCATCCATTGTCGATCGCGCTGTAGAGCTCGGCCAGCCAGGGCCACATCTGGTCGCGCGTCATCGACGAGTCGATCATCCACAACACGATGGCCAGCGCCGAGCCGAAAAGGGCGGTTCGCATGACCCGGTGCAGAAATAGTCCGACTTTGGCCCACCGGGCGCGGGCGTCGGCGCGGATCAACTCTTGAGCAGCTCGCCGCGCCTCGGGATCCCCGGCGATGCGGGCGGCGCGGGCGTCGGCTCGCAGGTCACCGTAGGTCAGAAACATCCATGCCTTGCTGATCCACCGGGCATGTCCGCGGATCGCGAACCAGGACAGTCGGCCCAGGTCACGCGGGGCTTGCCGTGCCCGATACGCGGCCACGGAACGAGCCCGGACCACGGAATCCGACCGCCATAAAGCTCCGACTGTCCGGGCCGTGAGCGCGGTGGAAGGGCGGACCACCCGCGCCGGCTGGCGAGATGCCTGCAATATCGGACCCACCACCGCATCGGGCTGGCGTTCGGGTGATGTGGTCATCGCCGACCCCCCTTGCTGCGTGGATGGATCTCGAACACGGTCAGGGCCTTGGCCAGCGTGTAGGAGGTCAGCAGCGCCGGGAGACCAAGGGTGACCCAGAACAGCATGTGGTTCGACGGGTGGGTGATCACTAGCCACTGCACGCCGACGATCACTAGTGCGGTAGTCACCACTCGTCCGAGCAGTGACACAGCGCTGGTGCCGACTCGGGCGATGTCTGCTGCGGCGCGGGCTCGTCGCGCCCCGGACTGGGCCTTGACTCCGATGATCAGCAGGGCGAAGGCGGCCATGCCACCAAGGAACAGTTCCCCGCCGTTCATCGCTGACTTCCTTCCTTGTCCGGCAGGTGGGCGAGGTCAGCGCGGTTGCGGGACGACCAGACTTTGTGCAGGGCGCGGCGGTCGTCGGCGTTGAGCGCGCCCCACACCCCGACCGTCTGTGCGCCGCCAAGGCGCAGTTCGAACTCCAGGCATTCCAGGCGCACTGGGCATCCCGCACACAGCTGGCGGCCCAGTTCCCGGTCGGGGTCATCCTCGCCGGTCCATTCCGGTGGCTCGCCGAAGGTGGTCTCCCACAGGCACCGGCCTCGGGCAGTGACCCAGCCGGCGAGTACTTCGGTCGGTACAGCGGCCAGTTCGTCGAGTTCGGCGGCCATCTGTTCGTAGTTGTCTGGCTCGATCATCGCCGACCTCCTTCGGCCAGCCGGGTCACGTCACGGGCCAGCCGTCGTGCGGCAGCGATTGCGGCCACATCGACGCAACTGCCGGTTTCGGCCGCCTGGGTTGCGAGTTGATCGACGGCGGCGGCCGGGATGACGTAGCGAGTTCGCAGCCGGATTGCGGGGAACGCGTCCTCGCGGATTGCTCGGTAGATCGTTGTCGCGTCAACCCGCAGCAGGGCGGCGGTTTCGGCGACGGTGTAGAAGGTGGCCCGCTGAGCGGGCGGCTTTTCGGTCATGACAGTGATCCTTTGTTTTATATTTGACAGATTTGACTTATTTCAATCAAATGTGGACGTAGTGGGTCCTCGCTGCCCGCGATAAACAGCGGTGTCGCGCCGAGGAAGGTGAGGGAGCCGCTAATCTCTCCGCCGAGGCGGAGCGCGGAGGAATCGGTGGAGGACTGGGCGGCCGTCGCCGAGGTCATCAACGCGCGGGTGAATGAACTCGGCTGGCGACAAGGTGAGCTTGCGGAACGTTCGCATGTTTCTCGGGCGACCGTCCGCGAAATCCAGCATCACATCGTTGAGCGCCGCCGAAGCGCACGGACCTTGGAGGCGCTTTCCACCGCGTTGGGCTGGCATCCGCAATACATCGCCGCGGTTTTGCATGGACGTCGCCCACCAGAGCTCGCCGAACCAGCCACCGACAATGGGGAGAGTTTGTGGGCCCAAATGGATCGGCTCGAACAGTATTTGAGCGCAATCGTCGATCGACTCGATGCTATCCAAGCGGATCTGACGGCGGTGAAAGACTGTGTCCGTAAAGAGCGCTCGGTGTAGGTGCTTGTCCATGCGAGAAATTCAACTGCGAATCCGCCTTGTATCCCATGCATTGCCGATGCACATCAAGTGCATGACCAGTGCAGGTTCGATGCACATTCCGCGGACAATGACGGTTAACCGATGGATTCGGTGATCGTTTGGACCGGGCGCGCGGCATGTGCGCTGCAGGCTGCTCTTCGGCTGACTAACGAGTCGTTTGCCGAGCACCTTGGGATCGCTGTGCGAACAGTTGCCGCATGGCATCAAAAGCCCACGCTGAAACCGAAGTCGGAGATGCAGCAACTCCTGGATACGGCGTTGAACCAGGCAGCGCCAGCGGCCCAGGCACGGTTTACCGAGTTGCTGACCGGATGCATCGACGCGGCTGCAGAACCTTGCCCGGTGCCCGTTTTGCCCTTCCAGCAGACGTCTGCCAGGCCCAATGACGGGACAGTTGAAGCCGAGCGAAGGCTCTACAGCGATCCCCACATCCACGCGGCGCTGGATTGGCTTGACCGAAGCGCCGGTTGGGCGCCGGGTACAAGTAGGCAGAGGGTGGTGTCGCGACTGGTCGGGTTAAACGTCGGAGAGATTCACGATCGCAGTGCTCGCCGCAGGCGGGTCAATCAGCATCACATCGCGCAGGCACTCGGCGAGTACTACGGCGAACAACTCGATGGTTATGGCAGGTACACCGCGCGCTACGGCGATAACGGCCAGGCCACGACTAGTGTGCTGACTTGTTCCAATTGGCTCGATGTGGCCTGCCCGCTTCTTAGTGCGCAAGATCGACTCGCGCTGGTTGATGCTTCCGCCGGCCGCGACCTAGTGCTCGATGAGCAAGCCGTAGACCACGCAACTCGCCGACTCGTGGAAACGCTGGCATTGAACACCCGGCTGGTGGATATGCCGTTGTATCGGCTTGTGGGAGTAGACGTCTGCGCGGGCCATGTTGGGGGCATTGTTGGCATCGTCTCGTTCGTTGAATACGCCCTTACAATGGATCTGCTGGAAGGCGAATTGGTCGACGCCATCTCCGTGGATTCCTCGGTTCAACCGGGAGCATTGCCTTTGCGTGATAGATACCTTCCAGACACATGTTCTGTTCTGGATATATCCAGCCGGCTGTGCGCGGGTGGTGTTCTCGCGCTGTGCGCGATTGCCCGCCCAGCGGGCCCGCGCACTGCAGCGGACTACCTCCTGATCGTCCAGGAGCGATCCGGCCATGTGCTCAACGCCGCACGCAAACTCGCTGTCATCCCCAAGGGGTTCCATCAGCCGTTGATGGATACCCGTGGGGACACTGCCCTTGGCTTCACGTTGCAGCGAGAGATGGAAGAGGAACTTTTCGGACGCGACGACATCGACAACACCGTCACCGATCCACGGTGCCTCGACCCCATGCATCCAAGCCGGCTGTCAGAGCCGATGCGCTGGCTAGTCGGAGCGCCCGACGTTCTACGCATGGAATGCACCGGATTTGGGTTGAATCTGGTCAGTGGAAACTACGAGTTCGCCTCCTTGATCGTGATCGACGATGAGGAATTTTGGGCCAAGTACGGTGGTCAGATCGAAGCCAACTGGGAATCCTCGAGTTTGCGGCGCTACTCCAGCCTTGACAGCAGCTTGCTGACCACCCTCATAGCAGATGTAGCCTGGAGCAACGAAGGGCTGTTCGCGCTGCTGCAAGGACTGCGAAGACTCGCCCAGATTGGTGGACACCGAGTGCGTCTACCGACGATCGACTGGCAGCCGCTGTCGTGAGCGCCGACTGGCACACCGGCAACGCCGCCGACGACGGGCGGAACACACGGGGTTGGCTACTTGGCGATTTCATCGACAGTTCTCAAGGTGTACGCTCGACGAAGGACGTGGAAATCAAGTGGGGAATCCACCCTGCCGGTGATAAGCGACACGAGTGGACTCATGACGATCAACGAACCACCCTGGTTCTCCTAGTCGAGGGTAATTTCGTCGTGAGACTCACCACGGGAACCGCCGAGCTGACCCGACAAGGCGACTACGCGGTATGGGGACCCGGCATCGACCACTCCTGGGAAGCCAAAGAGAACTCCGTGGTAATCACGGTTCGTTGGCCATCGTCAAGCAGCTGAGGGCGGCTTACTGCACTGCCGGCAAGTTCACGCGCTTGCCGCCCACTTCTCCAAGCCGGCGAAGCCCCAGCAGGAGCGCAAAAAGTCCTTCGTTGCTCCAGCAATCATCAGCGACCAAGTCTGCAAGCAACTCGGGATCAAGAGTCGAATAAAGGCGCAATCCAACGGATTCCCAGTTCGCTTCGATGCGACCGCCATACTGCTGCCAAAACTCCTCATCATCGATCATGATCAAGCAGGCGAACTCGTAGTTCCCACTTACGAGGTTCAGCCCGAATCCAGTGCACTCCATCCTGAGCGCGTCAGGCACTCCGGTCAGCCAGCGCATCGGCTCTGACAGCCGGCTCGGATGCATGGGCGCGGCAGCAACCTGTGGTGAGACTGTTGTGTCGATGTCACTTCGGCCGAACAGTTCCTCTTCCATCTCCCGTCGCAGCGTGGCACCGACCTGCGCATCAGAGCGATAGTCAGCAAGCGGCTGGTGAAACCCCTTGGGAATCACCGCCAGCTGCCGTGCGGCATTGAGGACATGCTCGGAACGCTCCTGGATCAGAAGAGCGTAGTCGGCAGCGCCACGGTACACATCAGCAGGCCGAGCTATCGCGCACAATGCGAGCACGCCGCCCGCGCATAGACGACTAGATACATCGAGCACTGCGTCAAAATCGGGAAGATACTCCTCACGCAAAGGCAGCGACCCTGGCCGCAGTGCCGCGCCGGACGCTATCGTATCGAGCAGCTCACCTTCGAGCATGTCCATCGTCAGGGCGTATTCTACAAACTGCCCAAGCTCGACTCGACCATCTATAGCTCCGGGAGCGATATCATGGCCAAGCAACCGGTAGATCGGCGCGTTGATGACTCGAACACCCAAAGCAATTGTTTCTGCAAGCCGCCGTACGGCATGCTCCGCAGCAAGCTCATCGACTTGCAAGAGACGATTAGACGCCGAATTCGCCATCATTAATCGGTCATGCTCAGGCGCCAGCGCACACGCTAAATGCAACCATTCAGGCCGTGTGACGATGCTGGTAGTGACATCGAGGCCGCCGAAACGCGCTCGGTAAGTACTAACATCCGGAGATTGAGCATCTCCGTAATAGTCCGATAACGCTCGCGCTACCGCGCTGCGGCCCGCTTTCACACGCCATCCATTCCGATCGCGCAGAGTACGCTCATCCAGCGTGCCAAGTCGGCTTGTTACTTTCCGCCGACTCGTGCCCGATGACCATCCGGCATGCCGATCCAACCAATCGAAAGCGACTGCCATGTCACCGTTTGCACCGTCGACCCCTCTGTGTTGTGTCTCGACATGGTGATCGATCATTTCCCGAAGTTGCTCCAGAGACTGACCGAGAAGCCGAGCCAACTTCGGTCGCAGGTAAGGCAGCGGCGCCTGTTCACCAGCCTCCCACCGGATCACCGTCGAGCGATCCACGTGCAGCGCCGCAGCCAAGCTTTCCTGCGTATGCCCCGCAGCCTTGCGCGCACCAACTAGGGCCACCCGCCGGTGTGCACCAGCCACTTCGCTGCCTCCTGATCACCCGTATTTGCGATCACCGTAGCAGGGTCACCGGCGATTCCTGCAGGTCAATGGCCCTAGTGCCGCACCGACACCACGAAGCATCGACATTTCCGCTCTGTTTTATGCCCGACCCCTTCGCTTGAGTGGAGACAAGCACCCGGCGCCGGGACAGCGCCAGCCGTAGCTGGAGATTCCCAGACCGCAAACGGCCTCCGCGCTTCCGCCTCAACCCGGTGCCGGGTGCATCCACTCCCTCACGACTAAAGGCGGCTCGAGTGTCAGCGACCTTCGGAATACCCCGCAGGGTCTCTGCCAAAGGCAGGGAAGGGGTTGCTGCGACAGTCATCATAGCGACATACCGGAGACAAGTGTGGATATCTATCATGCCACCATTTACCTGGGAAGCAATCATGGAACCGGAAACGGTCGATCGGCTGATCTATGCGCTAAAGTTGGCCCGGGATGAGGTGACGCGGCCAATCGTCGTGGCTCCGTTAAAGCCCGCACGTAAGGCCATCAAAGGAAAAGAGTGTCAAAGCTAAAGCGTGCACGTCTTCGATGGCCGCCGCGGCTCGAAAGAGCAGCACTCTTCAAAGCGCATGAGAGCTCAAACCCGCTTTCGGTCGCAAGGCGAGCAAGTCGCAGCACTACATTTGTCCCGCTCCCACATCTACATCACCGCGCCGGCCGAATTGGATGAGTGCCTCGTCGAGAGCTACATAAACCCCAGCCGGCGTCGCGTCTTGATTGGGCATGCAGCCTAGACGCCCGGCCGCTTTAGCCAATCGGACAAGTACGTCTGGCACCTGCTCCTCGGGAAGACGCACTTGCTCACCGCGATAGTCATGCAGAACCGCCTGTATCGCCTTTGGTAACCGCCACTCGTCGATAGATCCATCTATTCGCAAGTATGGAAGCTTCCACGTACTGGTTCGCTCCGGTTGGCCAACAAAAGCGAAGCACCGCGCAGGCAGCCGATACTTCGGATGCAATAATTCATCAGTGGTCGGTAGTTCAGCTTCCCCTGGGGCTACAGAAGGCGGCGTTCGATAGATTCCTCGTGTGCTCACCCACCAGAGGTCTTCTGGAGGATTGCAATCCGCAAGGTGAGTACGCAGGCGCAGGCCGAAGCTGCTCGCTGACAGGTCCCTTACTTCTAGATAACCTCCGTCGCACACTGCCACACTGCGAACGTTATGTTGCTCAGCGTAACCGCGCGCCTGCCGAAACGCCCGAGCGATGCTGCCCGGGCCATCAAGTGATCCGGGACGCTTGACCTCGATGATGAGATGCTTCACCCCGAGTCCAGTCAACAGTAGATCGACTCGACCCTCCAGCCATCGCACCTGATCCCGGCCCCAATCCAAGACAACAGCAAAGAGGTCGAAGACGATATTCTCTGCGATCCGTTCGCACGGAACCTGACCGACCGCATGAGAACGGAGGTGCACACCCCGGCGTTCGATGAATACCGGCCAACGTTGCCGAATTTGTTCGATGCACCGACGCTGCCTGGCTAGGCCATCAACCGACACGTGGAGCACTCCCTCCCACACCCGATGATCACCTGTCCGCACAGCCAGCGCTTTGATCCGGAGTCGTCCATGCAATCAGGAGTGCGCTTTTACAAAAAATTATCACCCGTTAATTTACTGGTGAGACAGATAAGTGACGTCCTTAGTCCCTCGTCATAACTACAGGCAAGACAAGGAACCCAGGTTGCTACTACCTGCTCCTCCTGTTCATCGCGTGAGCTACGAGTGATCGTTACCGACGTGGAGGTTTAAACGATACTGCGGCGCACATGGCCGTTCCGCCCCACGACCGCTACTGCTGGACTCTCAGCTCGGCAAAATCCAGCACTGTAGAGCACGACAGACTTACCAGTACCGCAGCGAATCCGCGCTCGCCGTATTGCTTCACCGTGGCTGCCAGCGCAGCGTGAACTTCGGATCCTGGTGATCATTGCCAGGCTCACGGATCTCAAGTTCATAATCACCGATCCAGCTCTCGCCACGATCGGTCTCCGTAGGTAGTTCCATTCTGGCGATCGCAAGCAGGTGCGGCCGGAACGAGTCGGGACGGCTGATGTCCTCACACACATGCCGAGCCGGGTAGCGGCGACCATCGGGGCCGCGAACAGTGATCGCCCACAGTCGAGGCCCTACCGTCGCTGTTTCGTCGCTCTCCTGCTGACGGCAATCCTCGGGTAAGACCCGCATCGTTACGTTATCAGCGGCGCGCGGCTCCGCATCGTTGAGAGGCTGCCGGATGACAATAGCCCGGCGGCCACGGCTGACCTCGACGAGACCCTCGCTGTTCAGCAGGGCGATCAACCGGTGGGCTGTGCTTGCGGCAATACCGTACTGCTGAGCGAGTTGCTTGTGCGTGGGCAGCTTTGCGCCAACTGGCAGCTGTCCCGAGGCGATCTGCGCGCGCAGCTCAGCAGCGAGCCGTTCATAGATCGCTTTCCCCCGAACTCGCGGATCTGCGTCCGCATCGGGGCGAGCAGGTAGTCGGGCAAACAGGCTGCTGGCGGCCCGTTGGTCAGACTCAGACACCCATGCTGCGTAGACCTTGAGCGTCGTTGTGCCACCCCCGCCATGCCCAAGCCGACCGGCCACCGTGCGGACATCGACCCCAGCAGAGATCAACTCGGTGGCAGAATAATGGCGAAGCTTGTGGATCGTTGTCGAGATGCCAATGCGCCGGGCAAGCCTGGCGTAGCGCTGGCTGACCGAATCGGGTTTCAGATGCTCGGACCCGTCAATGGCGAGGGAGAACACGAATGCCTCGTCGGTGAGTTCGAGGTCGAATGCAGCAGCGCGCGCCTCACACCGGCCTCGATGCTCACTAAGTAGGGACAGCGTCTCAGCGTCAAGGGCGATGCGGCGGTGCTGGTGTGTCTTGGTGTCCTTCTCCCAGGTCTGGCCGCTGCGCTGGCCGATGCTTCTCTCCAGCGTCAGCACACCAGCTTCCAGGTCGAGATGACGCCACCGGATAGCGCACAGCTCGCCACGACGGAAGCCGGTGACCATGGTCAGCCAGACCAGCATGGCCCAATCTGGGTCCTGCCAGGCTTCGGTGAGAATGCGCGCGGCTTGCTCGGCGGTGGGCGGCTGCGGGTTCGGCCTGGGCTGCGGTGGTGGGGCCGCCTGTGCGATCGGATTGGTGGCGATCCAGCGCCACCGTACGGCCCGCTTCAGCGCCCCGCTGAGGATGAAATGGATGTATCGCACGCTTCCGTTCGATAGCGGCCGGCACTGATGAGGCTTGCAGCGGTCGTCGCACGCGTGCGGGCCGTCGGTGCGATGATCGACACGGGGACGTCGATCGCAGTGATCCCGGCACCGCCGAAGCGTGGCGTAGAACGAGTCGAACAGGTCGCCGTCAAGCGCCCCTACTTTCACCGAGCCGATCAAGGGTCGGATGTGCTTGTCGGCCAGGCTGCGATAGTTGGCCAGCGTGTTCACTTCAAGCTCGGCGAGCTCGAAATGCCGATCGAGTAATTGGTCGACGGTCGCGTTGGTTCGCGGGTTGCGGCGCTCGTCGACCTGATTCGCCAGCCGGCGCATGACCTTCTGCGCTTCAGCACCAGCAGTGGGCCCAGGCGGGATGGTCTCCCGCAGATAGTGGCGCCCACCAGTCAGCGGGTCGATCCCGGCGTACACCGAGACCCGCAGCGCGCCGCTGGGCAGCTCCTCGATGCTGCCGCGCTGGCGCCTGGACCGGCGTACGGAGGGTGCGGCCATGGCACGCACTGTAGCGCCACTCGCACCACAGGTGATTCCACGCAATCGAGCCCAGCTCTCATCCTGGGACTGTTTCCCCAGGTGAGAGGCGGAGCCGCCTCGGGGAATCGAACCCCGGACCTGCTCATTACGAGTGAGCCGCTCTGGCCGACTGAGCTAAGGCGGCAATGCGGGCCAGCAAGCGGCACC
>Ga0213881_10000910_pt1 | contig 15584 bp, 1 predicted proteins | sample BarmaccoBMER_R08_FD_160104 | JGI IMG/M metagenome (GOLD analysis project Ga0213881, IMG submission 160104) | Barbacenia macrantha exposed rock microbial communities from rupestrian grasslands, the National Park of Serra do Cipo, Brazil - ER_R08 ... | reverse complement strand
AGCCGCTCGAGCACGACCACGCCGACGCCCTCGGCCCAGCCCGTGCCGTCCGCCGCCGCCGCGAACGCCTTGCACCGGCCATCCGGCGACAGCCCCCGCTGCCTGGAGAACTCCACGAAGGTGTTCGGTGTGGCCATCACGGTCACGCCGCCGGCCAGCGCCAGCGAGCACTCCCCCTGCCGCAGCGACTGGGCAGCCAGGTGCATCGCCACCAGCGACGACGAACACGCCGTGTCCACCGTCACCGCGGGCCCCTCCAGGCCGAACGTGTACGCCAGCCGACCGGACACCACGCTCGGCAGGCTGCCGGGCATGAGACGGCCCTCGACCTCTGCCGGGATCCGGCCAAGGAAGCGGCTGCCGTAGTCGTCGTACATGACACCGACATAGACGCCGGTCTCGCTGCCGCGCAGCGCCGCCGGATCGATCCCCGCGCGCTCAAGCGCCTGCCACGCGGTCTCCAGGAGCAGCCGCTGCTGCGGGTCCATCGCCACGGCCTCACGCGGGCTGATACCGAAAAAGGCGGCGTCGAACAGATCCGCGTCATGCAAGAACCCGCCCGCACGCACATAACTGCGGCCCACCCGATCCGGGTCCGGATCGAACAGCTCAGCCAGATCCCACTCCCGGTTCGACGGGAACTCCCCGACCGCATCCACCCCCCCGGCTACAAGCCCCCACAGCTCCTCCGGCGAACCCGCACCGCCTGGATACCGGCACGCCATCCCCACGATGGCGATCGGATCGTCCGGTACAGTCCTGACGGGCACGGGGGCAGGCCGGCCGACCGCCTCGCCGGACAGCTGGGCGCGCAGATACCGGACGAGAGCCTCGGGCGTGGGGTAATCGAAGATGGCGGTGCTCGGCAAGGAGATGCCCGTCGCCGCGGCGAATCCGTTGCGAAGTTCCAGGGCGGTGAGGGAGTCGAAGCCGAGATCCTGGAAGGCCCGGCTGAGATCGATGGCCTCCGGCTCCGGGTGCGACAGGACGGCGGCGACCTGGTCCCGCACAAGGGCGCGGACAACTGGGTCCCGTTCTGCCTCGGGGAGTGCCGCGAGACGCTCCGGCCATGGTGTGCTCACAGGACGCGCCCGTGCGTGCGCCAGGCTGCGCAGGACCGGGGACAGCGATCCGGCTGTAGCCTGCCCGCGCAACGCGGCGCGGTCGAGCTTGACCGGCACCAGGGTCGGCTCGGCCGCGGACAGCGCCACGTCGAACAGGGCGAGTCCCTGCTCCGGGGGCATCGGGACGACTCCCGAGCGGACTATGCGAGCCGCGTCGTTCCCGGCGAGCGCGTCCGCCATTCCCCCGTTCGCCGCCCATGGACCCCAGGCGAGCGACGTTCCCGGCAAGCCCTCGGCACGGCGGTGCTCGGCGAGGGCGTCGAGGAACATGCTGGCCGCTGCGTAGTTGCCCTGGCCGGCGCTGCCGAGGACGCCAGCCGCGGAGGAAAACAGCACGAACGCCGCCAGGTCGTGGTGCCGGGTCAGACGGTGCAGATGCCAGGCCCCGTCCAGCTTCGGGGCAAAGACGGCATCGAGCTTGCCCGGGGTCAGTGACGTGACGACCCCGTCATCGACAATCCCGGCGGCGTGGATGACGGCGGTCAGCGGGTGCTCCGACGGAACCGAGGCGAGCAGGGCGGACAGCGCCCGCGGGTCGGCGACGTCGCACGCGGCGGCGCGCACGTCCGCGTCCAGGCCGACCAGCTCCTCCTCGGCCCCGGCGGTGCCGCCGCGGCGGCTCACCAGCAGCAGGTGCCGCATTCCGTGCGCCGTCGCGAGGTGCCTGGCAACCAGACGGCCGAGAGCTCCGGTACCGCCGGTGATGAGGACGGTGCCGTCGCGGTTGAGCGGGCATGCCGTGGCGTCGCCGACTCGCGCACGGGTCAGGCGCGGAACCAGGAGCTTCCCGGCACGCACCGCTGCCTGTGGCTCCGCCGCGGCGATCGCGGCCCGCAGGGCGCCAGGCGTGGTCTGTTCGTCGAGGTCGAGGAGGGCAATCCGGTCAGGGTGCTCGGCCTGCGCCGCGCGGACCAGGCCCCAGACGGATGCGGTCACCGGGTCGGGTGGCTCCGCGGCGACCGCTCCCCTGGTCGCGATCACCAGGCGCCCGGCGGCCAGCCGCTCGTCAGACAGCCATTCCTGGAGCACGGCGAGCGCCTGGCCGGTAACGTCCCGGACCCGTGCAGGCAGGTCTTCTCCACCCGCTGCGCCCTGACAGGGCACGATGACCAGGTCGGGAGCCAGATGCCCGGCGGCGATCGAGGCCCGTAGCGCGGCGAGGTCCGGATGCACCAGCACGTCCGCCAGGCCGAGTTCATCCGGTCCGACTACCGCCAGCCGTCCGGCCTGCGCCGCCGGCGCGGCCGGCGCGGCCGCGGTGTGCGGCGGCTGCCAGGCCACCCGGTAAAGAGCATCATCGGCCGCCGGGTAAGCCGTGTAAGCGGAACGCCAGCGGTCAGCCGCCACAGCCCGCAAGCCCAGGGTGTCAATGGTGACAGCCGGGTTGCCGTCGGGGTCGGTCAGGCTCAACGTGAAGCTGTCGGCTCCGACGGCCGTGATCTGGACGCGCAGCCGGGACTGGCCGGGCGTGTGCACACGCACGCCGCCGAACGTGAACGGCAACCGTACCGTCCGGCCGTCGTGGGAATCGTCCGAGTAGAGCTCGTCGATCGCGTGGAGCGCACTGTCGAGCAGCGCCGGATGAACGACATAGTCTCGCGCGTCGCCGTGCCGCTCGGGAACCGGCCGGACGTCCGCGAACAGGTCGTCGCCCAGGCGCCAAGCGGTATGCACGCCACGGAAGGCCACCCCGTACCGGTACCCGTGCCGGGCGAGGCGAGCGTACAGCTCGCCGACGTCGATCTCGGCGGCAGCGGGCGGCGGCCATGCCGCTGGACCAGCGGGCGGCGGGGGGCCAGCCTGTGCGGCGAACGTTCCGGCGGCGTGCCGGACCCACGCATCCCGGGGGGATGTCTCCTCGTCGGCTAGGTCGGAGCGGCGCGAGTGGATCACCACCGGCCGCCGGCCGGCCTCGTCGGGAACAGCGACAGAGACCTGCACGTCGACACCACCGGACGGCGGCAGGATGAGGGGGGCCTCCAGCGTGAGATCCTCGATCAGGTCGCAGCCGGCCTCGCGCGCCGCGGCCAGGGCCAGCTCCAGGAATGCGGTAGCGGGCAGCGGCACGGCGCCGGCGATGTCGTGATCGGCCAGCCAGGCATGGGCGCGCACGGACAGGTGACCGGTGAACAGCAGCTCTCCGGTGGCCGACTCGATCGCGGCCGCGAGGAGCGGGTGGTCCGCCGCACGCACGCCCGCGGCGTTCACCACAGCGGCATCGGCGATCGGCCGCCAGTAATGCCGCCGCTGGAAACGGTAGACCGGCAGCGGTACCGCTCGCGCACCGGGCGGGAGCGTCGCCGCGAAATCGACCATGGCACCGTCGACGTACAGGCTGGCCAGGGCACGGAGAAACGTGCGGGTCTCGGGGTGGTTCTCGCGCAGGACCGCGGCGAACACGCCGGCGTCCGGTGCGGGCTCCTCGGCCGCGAGGCACTCGCGCGCCATAGCGGTGAGCACGGGTGCCGGACCCAGTTCGAGGTAGCGGATCACGCCAGCGGCGTGCAGGGTACAGAGGCCGTCGGCGAACCGTACCGGCTGCCGGACGTGCCGCACCCAGTATCCGGGGTCGCCGAGCTGTTCGAGCCCGGCCACTTCGCCGGTGAGGTTGGAGATCACCGGAATGCGCGGGGCGCTGTAGGAGAGTCCGCGCGCGACCTCGCCGAACTCCTCGAGCATCGGATCGAGGAGCGGCGAGTGGAACGCATGGCTGACCCGCAGCCGGCGGGCTTTGTGTCCCATGTTCCGCAGCCTTGCGGCGATCTCCTCGACGTCGTGTTCCACACCGGACACGACCACCGCCGCCGGGCCGTTGACGGCGGCGAGCGACACGCGATCCTCGCGTCCGGCTAGCATCGGGAGGACATCGCACTCGGCGGCTTGTACGGCGACCATCGCGCCGCCCCGGGGCAGCGCCTGCATCAGGCTGCCGCGCGCGGCGACCAGCGTGCAGGCGTCCGGGAGTGAGAGGACGCCAGCGGCATGCGCGGCGGTGAGTTCCCCGACCGAGTGACCGGTCAGGTATCCGGGAACGAGCCCAGCCGACGTGGCCAGCCGGAACAGGGCTACCTCCAGCGCGAACAACGCGGCCTGGGTCACCGCCGTCTGGCCCAGCTCGCCGACGGTATCCGCGCCGAAGACCAGGTCGCGGAGCGAGCGGCCGAGCAGCGGGTCCAGGTGCGCGCACACCTCGTCGAAGGCCTCGGCGAACGCCGGGTACTCGCGATAAAGCTCCTGCCCCATGCCGGATCGCTGGCTGCCCTGCCCGGTGAAAAGGAATACGGTGTCACCGTCGCGTACCGGACCGGTCGAGCGGGTCAGGCCGGGGTGACGACGGGCGCCAGCGGCCAGGGCAGTCAGTGCGGCGCACAGCTCTTCGCGATCCGCGCCGAACAGCACCGCGCGGTGTTCGAACGACGTCCGTGTCCTGGCCAGCGACCAGCTCACATCGGTGATGGCGGCCTCGGGATGCGCGGCCAGGTGGGCGGCCAGCGCCTCGGCCTGCGCCGTCAGCGCCTGGTGAGTGCGCGCGGAGAGCGGCCACGCCACGCCCCCGGCTGCCCTAGGCACCCGCTCCGGCCCAGGCGCGGGCTCCGGGCAGGGCGGCTCCTCAAGGATCAGGTGTGCGTTGGTGCCAGAGATACCGAACGACGACACGGCGGCCCGGCGCGGGAGCGCCCCGCTCGGCCACGGAACGGGCTCGGTGAGCAGCCGGACCGCCCCGCTGTCCCAGTCCACGTCCGGGGTAGGCCGATCGACGTGGAGGGTAGCGGGCAGCAGCTCGTGCCGCAGCGCCATGACCATCTTCAGCAGGCCGGCCACGCCCGCCGCACCCTGCGTGTGGCCGAGGTTGGACTTGACCGTACCGAGCCACAGCGGGTGGTCGTCCTCGCGGTCCCGCCCGTAGGTGGCCAGCAGTGCCCGCGCCTCGATCGGGTCACCCAGCCGGGTGCCGGTTCCGTGCGCCTCCACCGCGTCCACGTCCGCCGCCGACAGCCGCGCTGACTCAAGTGCCTGCCGGATCACCCGCTGCTGCGACGGACCGTTCGGGGCGGTCAGGCCGTTGCTGGCTCCGTCGGAGTTGATCGCAGAACCGCGGATCAGCGCGAGCACGTCGTGGCTGCCCCGCCGCGCGTCCGACAGGCGTTCCAGCAGCACCAGCCCGACACCCTCGGAAAAGCCGGTACCGTCCGCCGCGGCCGCGAACGCCTTGCACCGGCCGTCGGGCGCCAGCCCGCGCTGCCGCGAGAACTCGGTGAACACGTTCGGGAGGGCCATCACCGTGACGCCGCCCGCCAGCGCCAGCGTGCACTCGTTCCGCCGGAGGGCGTGGCACGCGAGGTGGATCGCCACCAGCGAGGAGGAGCACGCCGTGTCGATCGTCACCGCCGGGCCCTCCAGGCCGAGCGTGTAGGCAACGCGGCCGGACAGCACGCTCGGGGCGTTGCCGGTTATCAGGTAACCCTCGGCGCTCCGGTCGATGTGCGGCGTACCGAAGCCAGGAAGCGCGGTCCCGGCGTAGACGCCGGTCCGGCTTCCCTTCAGTGAGGCCGGGTCGATGCCCGCCCGCTCCAGCAGCTCCCATGACACCTCGAGCAGCTGACGTTGCTGGGGGTCGAGCGTCAGGGCCTCACGCGGGCTGATTCCGAAGAACTCGGAGTCGAACAGGCCGGCGTCCTCGAGAAAGCCGCCTTCGCGGGCGATGCTGGTGCCTGGATGGCCGGGGTCCGGATGGAACAGCCGACCGGTGTCCCAGCCGCGGTTGGCCGGGAACTCGCCTATCACGTCGCCGCCGGAGGCGACCAGACTCCAGAGTTCCTCAGGTGACCGCACTCCGCCGGGGAACCGGCACGCCATCGCGACCACGGCCACCGGCTCGGCGTCCCGCTCCTCGGTCTCCCGCAGCCGCCGTCGCGTCTCGTGCAGGTCGGTGGTGACGCGCCGCAGGTAGTCAACCAGCTTCTCTTCGCTGACCATCTTCGGATCACACGCCCAGCTCATTGTCGATGAACTCGAGGATCTGACCGGCGTCGGCCGCGCGGAGCCGGTCCGCCGCATCGCCGTCTCCGGGCGCGTGATCCGCCTTCCACCGGGCCAGCAGCGCCTCCAGCCGCACCGTGACCACGCCGGGGTCGAGCTCGCGGGCCGCGGTCAAGGCGCGCTCCAGGCGCGCCAGCTCATCTAGCACCGGGCTGGCGTCCCCGGACGGCGCACCCGCTTCGTCCGGGGTGAGCCGAGACAGCAGGTAGTCGGCGAGCACGGCGACCTCCGGGTAGTCGAACACGAGCGCGGCGTGCAGGCGCAGCCCTGTCGCTGCCGCGAGCCGGTTGCGCAGCTCGACAGCGGTGAGGGAATCGAACCCGAGGGCCTTGAACGACGCGTCCGCGGGCACCTCGCCGGTGCCGGCGTGGCCGAGCACGGCCGCGGCATTGCCGCGGACGAGGGAGATCAGCGCCTTACGCCGTTCAGCGGGAGCCATGTCACGCAGCCGCGCCGACCACTCCTCCGGCCGTGCCGTCGATGCCGCGGCGCGGCGGCTGAGCCTGTCGTCCCCGACAGTGAAGGCACGCAGCGGGGCGGGCAGCTCACGGGCGGGCCGGCCGACCAGGGCGCTCGGGTCGAAGCGGAGCGCGACCAGGGCGGGTCGCCCGTCGCGGCGGGCGGCGTCGAACAGGGCGAGTCCCTCGTCAGCCGGCAGGGCCTTGATTCCGAGCCGGCCGAACCGGGCCAGATCGGCCTCGGTGAGCTTCCCGGTCAGCCCGCTGATCTCCGCCCACAGCCCCCATGCGATCGACAGACCCGCCTGCCCGCTGGCACGCCGGCGAGCTGCCAGGGCATCGAGGTAGGCGTTGGCCGCGGCGTAGTTCGCCTGCGCGAGCGTGCCCAGCGTGGCGGCGAACGAGGAGAAGACGACGAACATGCCCAGCCGCAGGTGCGCGGTGGCCTCGTGCAGGTGGTAAGCCGCACCGGCTTTGGCCGCCCATACCCGGGCGATGTGGCCGGGCGTCAGCGACCGGACCATCGCGTCGTCGAGCGTCCCGGCAGCATGCACGACGCCGGTCAGCGGGTGCGCCGGATCGGCGGCGATGACCAGCTCCCGCACGGCTGCCGGGTCGGTGATGTCCGCCGCCACGACGCGCACCTCGACGCCCAGCTCGCCCAGCCGGCCGATCAGCTCCGCCGCGCCGGGCGCGTCCGGGCCGCGCCGACTGACCAGGACCAGCCGCCTCGCCTGCCGGGTCCGCGCCAGGTGTTCGGCCACCGCCGAACCGATCGTACCGGTGCCGCCCGTGATCAGCACGGTGCCGTCTGGATCCACGCGGGCGGGCACGTCCAGGACAAGCTTGCCGGTGTGGCGAGCCTGGCTCATGAACCGCAGTGCCTCCCGAGCCCGGCCCAGCGGCCACGCCCGCACCGGCAGCGGCTCCAGCGTCCCGTCGGCGAACAGACCGGTGAGCGTGGCGAGCATAGCGCCGATCCGGTCCGGTCCGGCGTGGGCGAGCAGGTCGAACGCGATGTAAGAGATCCCCGGACTGCCCGCCGCGTCGCGGATGTCGGTCTTGCCCATGTCGACGAACCGGCCGCCGTCACCCAGCAGCCGCAGCGAGGCGTCGGTGAGGTCACCGGCTAGGCCGTTGAGCACCACATCGACGCCCTGACCGCCGGTGGCCTGGCCGAATACCTCCGCGAAGGCTGGGTCGCGGGACGAGGCCCGGTGCGCCGCGTCGATCCCCATCCCGGCAAGGACGGGATGCTTGCCGGGACTGGCGGTCGCGTACACTTCGGCGCCGAGATGGCGCGCGATCTGCACCGCCGCCATCCCGACTCCTCCGGTAGCCGCGTGCACCAGGACGCGCTCCCCCGCCCGCAGCCCAGCCAGGTCCACCAGTCCGTACCAGGCAGTGAGGAACGCCACCGGGGTCGCCGCAGCCCGCCGGAAGTCCCATCCGTCTGGTACCGGGACCATGGTCCGGGCGTCGGCCACAGCGATCGGACCGAACGCGCCGTGCAGCAGCCCCATCACCCAGTCGCCGGGCGCCACACCGGTCACGCCGGGCCCGACATCGAGCACCACCCCCGCGCCCTCACTCCCCGGCTGCGCGTCCGAGTCCGGATACATGCCGAGCCCGATCAGGACGTCACGGAAGTTGACGCCGGCGGCGCGCACCTCAACGCGGATCTGGCCGGGTTCCAGCGGCTCCAGCACCTCAGGGCAGGCCACCGCGGTCACGCCGTCGAGCGTGGCGTCCGGACCGGCGGCCAGCCGCCAGGCCTGTTCGCCCGTCGGCCCGGCCAGCTCCGCCGGCTCGCGCACGGGGGTCATGCGCGGCACAAGCATCCGGCCGTCACGCACCGCCACCTGCGGCTCGCCGGCGGCGAGAGCCCACCGCACCCCCTCGGTGACGTCGTCGTCGCGCTCGACATCGAGCAGGACGAACCGGCCGGGATTCTCCGACTGCGCGCTGCGGACCAGCCCCCACACCGCGGCACCGGCAGGGTCGGGGTCGTCGGTCGCCACCGCACCCCGGGTCACCAGCACCAGCCGGCTCTGGGCCAGCCGTGGCTCAGCCAGCCAGTCCTGGAGTATGCCAAGCGCTCGTTCCACGGCCGCCGGCGCGCCTGTGGTGTCCAGGTGCGCCACGACGACCGGCGGTACGGATCCCTCGGCGTCCAGCGCCTCGATCCGCACCCAGCCGACCTCGCCGGCCGGGCCGGAGGGTGCCGCCAGCGGTGCCCACTCAACCGTGAACAGCCCGTCTGGGACGCGCCGCAGCTTTTCGACGCCCACCGGACGCAGCACGATCGACTCCGCGGTCAGCACCGGAGCTCCCGCGGGGTCGGCGACGACGACTCGCATGCCGTCCTCGGGCCGATGGCCGCACGGTGAGATCCGGACGCGCACAGTCGCGGCGCCGGCCGCGTGCAGCGAAACGCCGGACCAGCTGAACGGCAGCCAGAGCCGTCCGGTCTCAAGCGGTCCGATCGACAGGATCGGCTGTAGCGCGGCGTCCAGCAGGGCGGGATGGATGCCGAACGCGCCGGCATCACCGGCGGCCTCCGGCAGCGTCACCTCGGCCACCAGGTCTCGGCCCTGGCGCCACAGCGCCCGCAGACCGCGGAACGCCGGGCCGTACTCGTAGCCCGCGGTGGCGGCGCGCCGGTAGAAGTCCTCGGCCGACACCGGGTCGGCACCGGCAGGCGGCCATTGTTCTGCTCTGCCGGCGAGGCAGCGGGGATCGGGTGCGCGCCCCGCTGGACCGAGGACACCCGTCGCGTGATGAGTCCATTCCCCCCTGTCGGCGGCTGGGCTCGAGTACACGCGCGCCTCTCGGCGGCCGTCGTCGTCCGGCGCGTCGACCAGCACCTGGATGTGGAGCGGACGCACGCCCGGCAGGAACACCGGCTCGCGCAGGGTGAGCTCGTCCACTCCTGCGCAGCCGACCTCGTCGGCGGCCCGCAGCAGCCACTCCACCAGCGCTGCCGCGGGCAGCAGCGGGCTACCCGCGATTACGTGCTGGGAAATCCAGCCGGAGCCGGGCAGCCGGCCGGTAAGCATCCGGCCGCCGTCGGCGAGTGCGACCGAGACCGGCAGCGGATGTCCCGATGCGGTTTCTGCCAGTGTCGCGGCCTGATCGGCCAGCCAGTACCTCGTGCGCTGGAAGGCGTAGACCGGCAGGTCGACGACCCGTGGCGCCGGATCGCGGGGGAACCAGGTGGTCCAGTCCACACCCGCTCCGGCAGTGAACGCCTCGGCGAGGGAACGGGCGAGCCGGGTGAGATCCCCTTCGTCGCGGCGCAGTGTCGGCACCGCGACGGCGGCGACGTCGGCCGCATCGAACGTCTCTGTCATCCCCACGGTCAGCACCGGGTGCGGGCTATTCTCGATGAATATCCGGTAGCCGTCGTCAAGCAGCGCCCGGATAGCATCGGCGAAGCGCACGGGCTGCCGCAGGTTACGGATCCAGTAGGCGGCATCGAGGGTGCTGGTGTCGATCCGGGTACCGGTGACGGTTGAGTAGAACGCCGCGCCCGGACTGGCGGGTGCGATGCCCGCCAGCGCCTGCGCCAGCTCGCCGGCGATCAGGTCGACCTGCGGGCCGTGAGAGGCGTAGTCAACGTCGATCAGCCGTGCCCGCAGCCCCTGCTGTCGTGCCGCCGCGATGATGGTGGCGACCGGCTCGGGTTCGCCGGAGATGACGGTGGAGTGCGGGCCGTTGGCCGCCGCGATCGCCACGTCTCCGGCGCCGGCCAGCCGCGTGACCTCCTCGGCCGGTGCGCCGATGGATGCCATCGCACCCGCTCCCGATAGACGCAGCAACGCCTTGCCGCGGACGGCCACGATCGTGGCGGCGTCGTCGAGGGAGAGCGCTCCGGCGACACAGGCCGCGGCGATCTCCCCCTGACTGTGCCCGATCACGGCGGCGGGTTTGACGCCATGGTGGTCCCACACGGCGGCCAGGCCTACCATCATCGCCCACAGCGCTGGCTGCACCACGTCGACGCGGGTCAGCTCGCGGCCAGCGCGCAACACGTCGGTCAGCGACCAGTCCACCTGCCGGGCGAGGGCCCGTTCGCACTCGGCGATGCGCGCCGCGAACACCGTCGAGGACTCCAGCAGCTGCGCGCCCATCCCGGCCCACTGCGACCCCTGACCGGGAAATACCAGTACCGCATCCGCCCCCGCAACGCGCCCCGATACCAAGGCGGGATGCGGGTTGCCCGCCGCCAGCGCCGCCAGGCCCGCCAGCCCGGCCGACCGGTCATTGGCCATGATCACGGCGCGGTGCTCGAACGCCGAACGGGTGGTTACCAGCGACCAGCCCGTCTCCGTTGCCGTCACTTCGGGCGCCGTCACTTCTGGCACCGTCCCATCCCCGCCAGCCGTCAGGAACTCTGCCAGCCGCCGCGCCTGCGTCCGCAGCGCCGCGGGGCCGCGCGCCGAGACCACCCAGGGGACGACGGACGGCTCCGGGCCGGGACGCACGGCCGCGGGCTCGTCCGGGGCTTCCTCCACGATCAGGTGCGCGTTCGTTCCGGAAATCGCGAACGAAGAGACCGCGGCCCGGCGCGGGCGGCTGCCACGTGGCCATGGCGTGGCATCGGTAAGCAGGCGCACGGCGCCCGCGTTCCAGTCAACGTACGGGGTTGGCTCGTCGATGTTCGGGGCAGCGGGCAGCATCTCCGCCCGCATCGCCATCACCAGGCTGATAAGGCCGGCGGCGCCCGCCGCCGCGATGGTGTGCCCGATGTTGGCCTTGATCGATCTCAGCCATAGCGGGCGATCCGGTGGCCGGCTCTGCCCGTAGGTGGCGAGCAGCGCCTGAGCTTCGATCGGATCGCCCAGCCGGGTGCCGGTGCCGTGCGCCTCCACGGCATCCACGTCGGCCGCCGTCAGGCCCGCGTTGGCCAGCGCCTGGCGGATCACCTCTTCCTGCGCGAGGTCATTAGGCGCGGTCAATCCGTTGCTCGCGCCATCCTGATTGACCGCTGAACCGCGGATAACCGCGAGCACTCGCCGTCCGTTACGACGTGCCTGCGACAGGCGTTCCAGCAGCAGCAGGCCGACGCCCTCGGCGAACACCGTCCCGTCCGCCGCCGCGGCGAATGGTTTGCAATGGCCGTCGGGTGCCAGGCCGCGCTGCCGCGAAAACTCAGTGAACAAGGCCGGGGTGGACAGGACCAGCACGCCGCCAGCGAGCGCCAGCGCGCAGTCGTCCTGCCGTAGCGCCTGGCACGCGAGGTGGACGGCTACCAGGGACGCCGAGCATGCTGTATCGATGGTCACCGCCGGGCCCTCGAACCCGAACGTGTAAGCCACGCGTCCCGAGATGACGCTGGTACTGCGGCCCGTCGTGGCATGGCCCTCGAAACCCTCCGGGATGCACGGAAGTCCCGACAGGTAGTCCTCGCCGGACATACCCGCGTACACGCCTGTCCGGGTGCCGCGCAGGGAGACCGGGTCGATCCCTGACCGCTCCAGGAGTTCCCAGGACGTCTCCAGCATCACGCGTTGCTGAGGATCCATCGCCAGCGCCTCGCGCGGGCTGATCCCGAAAAAACCGGCATCGAACCGGTCGGCGTCGCGGATGAAACCGCCGCGACGCTGGTAGCTCGTCCCATGGTGATCGGGATCATCGTGGAAGAGCGTGTCCAGGTCCCAGCCGCGATCAGCCGGGAACGCGGACAGCGCCTCCGCGCCCTCGGCCAGGAGCCGCCACAGCGCCTCGGGAGAGTCGACTCCGCCCGGAAAGCGGCAGGCCATGCCGACGATGGCGATCGGCTCGGCGGCGCGCTCTTCCACCTGGCTCAGGCGCCGCCGGGTCTGGTGCAGCTCGGCCGCTACCCGCTTCAGGTAGGCGACGAGCCTGTCCTCATCCGACATGACGGTTCACGATCAGGAGACTCCAAGCTCGTTGTCGATAAAGTCCAGGACCTGCTCAGCGGATGCGGACCGCAGCCGATCCACCACCTCGGATTCCTCTTCGCCGAGGACCGGACCGGCGACGTCGGCGACGTCGGAGCCCAGGCGCCGCAGCAGCTCGTCCGCCACGCGCCGCGGGGTGGGGTGCCCGAAGATCACCGTGACGGGAAGCATGAGCCCGGAGGCCGAGACGAGCCGGTCGCGGAGTTCGACGGCCATTACCGAGCCGAGGCCTATCTCGGTAAACGTGGCGTCAGGGGGCACCTCGGCAGGCCCGGCGTAGCCGAGCACGGCGGCGGACTGGCCCCGCACCAGTTCGAGGACGATGCGCTGCCGCTCTCCGGCGGCGACGCCCGCGAGCCGGCGAGCCCAGTCCGCGTGCTGTGCCCGGCCGGCGGACGCGGCGGGCCGACGGCGGACCGCGTCGCCGTTCGCGTCATTGGACAGGCCGGTACGCGCGTGCTCGGCAGCAGCCCGCAGCAGTTCCTTGCCCGCCCGGCGCAAGGTGACCTCCGCGTCGAGGACCGAGCCGCCGGCCGGGTCGGCGATGGTCAGCCGGACGGCGGGGTCTGGTCCCCGGCCGAGCGCCGACAGCCGGACGCGGATCGAGGTCGCGCCCGAGGCATGCAGTGCCACATTGTTCCAGGTGAACGGGAGCCAGACCGCTGCGTCATCGAACCGGCCGGCAAGCAGCGGGTGGAGCGCGGCATCAAGCAGCGCCGGGTGCACGCCGTAGCGGTCGTGCTCGCGGGTGATCTCGGGTAGCTCGATCTCAGCGAAGATGTCTGAGCCATGCCGCCACATCATCCGCAGGCCCTGGAAGACAGGGCCATATCCATACCCCGCAGCGGTCGCCTGGTCGTAGAAGCCGGCGAGATCGACCGGCTCGGCACCGGCGGGCGGCCACACGCCCGGCAGCGACCCGGCCGGGCCGACGGATCCGCAGAGCACGGCGGTCGCGTGGCGAGACCACCCGGTACCGGCGCGGGAGTACACGCCGACCCGGCGCCGGCCGTCATCCGCGGCCGCGCCGACCACCACCTGGATACTCACCCCACCCAGCTCGGGCACCGCCAAGGGAGTGTGGATGACGAGTTCCTCGACGGCGCCGCAGCCGACCTCGTCGGCGGCCCGGAGAACCCATTCAAGCTGCGCCGCGCCCGGGACCAGCATGGTCTCCGCGATGATGTGTTCGGTGAGCCAGGGCTGCCGGTGCCGCGCTACCCGGCCGGTGAGCAAGAGGCTGCCGCCGCGGGCCGGCTCGACGCTGGCCGCGAGCATGGGATGCCCGGTCGAGCTCAGGCCGAGGTCGGCTGCGCCGACGGCCTCGGGCCGACCGGACAGCCAGTAGCGCTGGCGCTGGAAGGCGTGGGTAGGAAGGCCGACGGCTCGCGCCTGGGCCAGAGCCTTGATCAGCTGCTCACGGCCGCCGTGGTCGCGGTGGAGAGTGGACAGGGCGGCGACCGGAACGCCGGCCTCCTCAGCGCACTCTTCGATCCCGGTGATCAGGACAGGATTGGGGCTGGCCTCGACAAATATCCGGTATCCGTCGGCGAGCAGCACAGCGATCGCCTCGGCAAAACGAACTGGCTGACGCAGGTTGGCTACCCAGTAGCCGGCATCCAGCCCGGTGGTGTCGATCAGCTGGCCCGTCACGGTCGAACAGAAGGGCATCGTCGTGGCCGCTGGCGTGATACCCGCCAGCGACTCGGCCAGCTCACCGGTTATCTGGTCGACCCGCGGGCCGTGGGAGGCGTAGTCGACATCGATCATCCGGGCCCGCAGTCCCTGCTCGCGCGCGGCGGCCACGACGCCGGTCACCTGGTCCGGCGGCCCGGAGATCACCGTCGTAGCGGGGCTGTTGACCGCCGCGACCGTCACGCCATCTGCCTCCGCAATCAGCTGCGACACCCGCTGCTCGGCCACAAGCAGCGACGCCATAGCGCCCTGTCCGGACAGGCGGCGCAGGGCGCGGCTGCGCACGGCCACGATGCGGGCGGCGTCGTCGAGAGCCAGTGCTCCCGCCACGCAAGCCGCGGCAATCTCTCCCTGGGAATGCCCGATCACCGCAGCGGGCAGGACGCCGTGATCGATCCACTCCGCGGCTAGTGACACCATCACCGCCCACAAGGCCGGCTGCACCACATCGACCCGGGACAGCTTCGCCCCGTCCCCTCGCAACACCTCGGTCAGCGACCAGTCCACGTGCGGCGTGAGTGCCCGCTCGCAGTCGGCGATACGTGCCGCGAACACCGGCGAGGATTCGAGCAGTTCCGCGCCCATCCCCACCCACTGTGACCCCTGACCGGGAAACACGAAGACGGGTCCGGTGCGGGTGGCCGGGGCGCCGAATCTGCCTGGGCCTCCTGCCGACGGCTCCGCGTCAGGGCGGGCTGGCGCCTGCTCGAGGATCAGGTGGGCGTTGGTGCCGGAGATCCCGAACGACGAGACACCAGCACGGCGCGGTCGGCCGGTCCGCGGCCAGTCCGCCGGCTCGGTCAGCAGGCGCACCGTACCAGCGGACCAGTCCACGTGCGGGCTGGGCTCGTCGACGTGCAGCGTCGCGGGCAGCATCCCGTGCCGCATGGCCATCACCATCTTGATCACGCCCGCCACCCCGGCCGCCGCCTGGGCATGGCCGATGTTCGACTTCACGGTCCCGAGCCATAGCGGGCGCCCATCAGGACGTCCCTGCCCGTAGGTCGCCAGCAGCGCGTTGGCCTCGATCGGGTCGCCCAGGGTGGTGCCCGTGCCGTGCGCCTCGACCGCGTCAATGTCGCCCGTGGTCAGGCCGGCGCTGGCGATTGCCTGGCGGATGACGCGTTCCTGAGCGCGGCCGCTGGGTGCGCTGAGCCCGTTGCTGGCGCCATCGGAGTTGACCGCCGAGCCGCGGATGATGGCCAGGACCTGGTGCCCGTCGCGCCGCGCGTCCGACAGCCGCTCGAGCACGACCACGCCGACGCCCTCGGCCCAGCCCGTGCCGTCCGCCGCCGCCGCGAACGCCTTGCACCGGCCATCCGGCGACAGCCCCCGCTGCC